>Ga0136617_10006735_pt1 | contig 10245 bp, 10 predicted proteins | sample AntDrymUQ3222106_2_FD_129672 | JGI IMG/M metagenome (GOLD analysis project Ga0136617, IMG submission 129672) | Polar desert sand microbial communities from Dry Valleys, Antarctica - metaG UQ322 (21.06) | ecosystem: Environmental > Terrestrial > Soil > Desert | place: Antarctica: Dry Valley... | reverse complement strand
CGCCGCCGTGGCGGGAATCAGGACCCGGCGGCGATGGAGCTCTACGAGCACATGGTCGTCACCGGCGCCTGGTGGGACCATGTCGACACGATCGCCATCCATCTCATCGGGCCGATCCAGCGCGCCCACCGCTCGACGGTCGACGTCACGATGCGGGCGTGGGCCGTCGACGCCGACCAGTGGCGTCGGCGCAGCGCGATCATCCACCAGGTCGGCGCCAAGTCGGAGACGGATCCCGACCTACTGGCCGCCTGCGTCGTGCCCAACCTGGCCACCCCGAGTTCTTCATCCGCAAGGCGATCGGCTGGGCCTTGCGCGAGTACGCCAAGGTCGACCCGGCGTGGGTGCGCCGGTTCGTCGACATCCACGGCGACGCGATGTCGGGCCTCTCCCGTCGCGAGGCGACGAAGCACCTCGGCTAACGCTTTCGGCTGCGCGACGGCCGCTCGTTCGTTCATGTCGCGTCGAGCGACCGGATCCGGTGGCGGCTTTCACGCGACAAGAGCGTGGTCAGTCGGCCGGCGGTGGTCGGGATCGGGACTGGTAGATGCGACGGACGACGTCTTCGATGTCGGGTTCGGCGATCGACAGGTCGCGGACCTCGGCGTGACGGGCGATCTCGGCGAGCACGGTCGCGGCCGAGGTCGTCGCAGGATCGAACGACATCGACTGGCGCAGGCCATCGGCTTCGCTGCCGACGAAGCGGGCACTGTCCAGCCCGCTGAGGTCGGGGGTCGGCTCGGCGAGGTCGACGATCAGCAGGCGTTCGGCGGCGACCGTGGCAGCGAGCCCGGTCAGCGCGCCGTCGTAGGCGACGCGACCATGGTCGACGACGAGGACTCGTTCGCACAAGCGCTCGACGTCACCCATGTCGTGGGTGGTCAACAGCAGCGTCGTGCCGTGCGTCGCCCGCTCGTGGATCAGGAACTCGCGCAGCCGGGCCTTGACCACGACATCGAGGCCGATGGTCGGCTCGTCCAGGATCAGCAACTCGGGGGAGTGCAGCAGCGCGGCGGCGATCTCGGCCCGCATCCGCTGACCGAGCGAGAGCTGGCGAACGGGCGTGTCGAGCGTGTCGGCCATCTCGAGCTGCTCGACCAGCTCGGCGGTACGGGCTGCCGCCCGGTGGGCGGGCAACCGGTGGATGGCGGCGAGCAGTTCGAACGAGTCGGCCAGCGGGAGGTCCCACCACAGCTGGGAGCGTTGCCCGAACACCACGCCGATGCGGTCGGGACGAGGATGCCGCACAGCATCTTGATCGTGGTCGACTTCCCGGCCCCATTGGCACCGATGTATCCGACCGACTCACCCGGGTCGATCGACCAGCTCATGTCGTCGACGGCCGTGACGGTGCGGCGCCGGAAGCGGTCGGACCGCTGGCGCTTGAGGTCGAAGGTCCGCGTGACGTGGCGCAGATGGACGATCGGCTCCGGGGTCATCCGCCGCCGCCTTGGTAGTGGCGCGTGTCGAAGCGCCAGGCCCAGGCCGCCAGCAGACAGGTCCACGCCGCAGCGACGGGCAGCAGCCACGCCAGCCAGCTGGGGAGCATCGGCGGCCCGGGCCGATCGAGCGGCACGAGGGTGGGCAGGTAGGCGATGAAGGCGACCGGGATGATCCAGCCGAACGCGATCCGCAGCGGGTCGGGGAAGGTGGAGGCGGGGAGGGTGGCGGCGTACCCGCCGGCGTAGGTGAACGTGTTGGTCAGCTCGCTGCCGTTGAGGACGAAGAACTGCAGCCCGCCGGCGATGACGAACAGCGCGCCACACAGCACGGTGCCGACGACGAGGGCGATGACGAGCATCGCCACGTTGGCCGGGGTCCAGGCGACGTCGTTGCGCGCGAGGGCGGCGACGATGCAGACGACGGCGACGACGACCCGGGCGAGCCGGCGCAGTTGGCGATGGCGTACGCCGCCCGGCCGACGTCCTCGGCCAGGAACCAGGACTGCAGGTCGATCGGCCGGGTGAAGTCGACGGCGACGTCGCCGGTGCGGATCCGCTCGCTCAGTGCCCCGCTGCCCCACAACCCGATGGCCCCGAGTAGCCCCTGGGAGAGCCAGATGTACGAGGCGAACTGGGCGCGGTCATAGCCGGCCAGCCCACACCGGCCCGATCGACGGCGGCGAGCAGCACGGCGGCTCGCAGGAAGCCGAACACGAGGTTGGTCGACAGCCCGGAGAGCATCGCCAGCCGATACTGCGACTGCCGCCTGAACCCGGCGACCACGAGCCGCCCGTACACCCCAACCACCCCCACGGACGGGAGGGTATCGACCTCGCCGGACGCGCCCGGTGGTCGTCGACGCTACGCCGCTTCCGGTGGGGGCAGGCTCTCGCGCTGGGCGATCAGAGCGGCGATGCGCTGGTCAATCAGCGCTTCCTGGTGCCGGCGCTCGCGCGCGGCCTCGAGGACGTCGGCCGGCGCCCGATCGTGGAGGTCGGACTTGCGGTTGTGGGGCTCGCACTGGAGGTCGCCGCCGCGCTCGGTCGTCTCGCCGCCTTGGGCATGCGCGGTGACGTGGTTGATGTCGCACTCGGTGATCGGCGCATCGCAGCCGGACTTGTGCCGGCAGTGCCGGTCGCGGACCTGGATCGCCCGGCGCAGCATGCCCCGGAACGTGCGTTGCTTGGACGCCACCAGGACCCGGTCGGCGCCGTCGAATACGAAGGTCTGGACGTCGGCCCGCGAGAGGTGGGGCACGACAAGACCCGGCGCGAGCACGGTGCCCGTCGCCAGCTCGCAGATGTGGTCGAGAGTGGCCTCGCCGGCGAGGATGGCGATCAGCGGCTCGGGTCGCCGGGCCTTCTTCGGCACGCTGTGCGCCCGGATCGCCATCTCCACGAGGGCGGCGGCCATCCGCTCCGGCTTCGTGCGAATGACGCTCTCCCGTTGGTCGCGGCGGTAGAGCTCCCGTTCGATCCGGCGCAGCGACTCGGCGACCGTGGCCCCGCCGATCGGATCGAGTACGAAGTCGCCGGTGACGGCGCCGCCGAAGGTCGTGGATAGCCGCAGCGAGGTCGGTGGAGGTGGCGGGGTGCCGTCCGACCGCAACTCGGCGTCGGCCCGCTGGCACCAGTACTGCACGACCTTCGTCGCCTGGCGGTGCAACAGCGTCTCGCATTGTCCGACGAGCATTGACTCGTCGCGGGCGAACAGCTCGTCCCGGCCGGCGCCCGCCGCCGCGGCGAGCAGCGCCACGTGGTCGTCGCCGAGGTCCCCGGCCGCCCACGCTCGCTGGGTCGCCGGCATCGACGCAACGGCGCGGGCGTGGCGGACCACGCGGGTGGCGGTCGGCCCGGCCAGCCGGCCGTCCCGAGCCAGCCGTGCGGCGGGCGAGCGTGAGCCGTCAGCGATCCAGACCATCCGTCGGTCCCAGCGGTGCACCCGCCGAGCGATCTCGGCGTCGAGCCGATGACGCGTGCGGAGCAGCCCAACCGTTTCGGCGTCGAGCTCGCCATCGGTCAGTGCATCGAGATCGGTTGCCGCGGCCGCGTCGGCAGCCTCGGCGTATCGCTCGACGGTCTGCGCCGCTTCCATGGAGTCCATCGTGACGCGGGGGTGTCACATTCACCTGTTTGGGACATCCACGTCCCCGCGCCGCCGCTTGGCGCTGAATTCCGGGCGAAGGCCCGCGCCGCCAGCGACCAGCTCGGCCGTGCTGACGATCGTCCGGTAGCTCGTGATCGGCACGCGGCCCCGCTTCAGAACCGGAAGCGGGTGAGGCCTCCCGGCTCGGTGCCCAACACGACGGTCGCCGAGCGTGGCTCGATGCGGTACACGCCCCACGGTGGCGGTCCTTGAGAAGGTGCGTTGAACGGCGCGGTGATGGCAGAACCGCTGTCGTCGGGTTCCACCGGCCAGCCACCGTCGGCCCACGCCGTCGCGACTCGGGCCACCATGTCTGGCTCGGTCACCCGGGCGGCGTCACCCTCGACAACGACATCGGCGTCGCGGATCGACACGGCCACCGAGCAGCGCGGGTCGCGGGCAACGTTGCCGGCTTTCCGGGTGCTGGAGCCCGTCTGGAACCAGAACGCGCCATCGAGCCAGACCGCGCCGACGGCAGTCACGTGCGGGCTGCCATCCTCGTTCAGCGTCGTGAGCCAGGTCGTACGAGCGTTGTGCGCATCCGCCGCCGGTGCCGCTCCGGCGTCGAGCTTCTCGGTGACGGCGGCCCAGTCCACGGGCGGCAGCCCGTCCCTGGCACCAAGGTTGACGATCTCCATCGCACCCTTCCTTTCGGTATCGAGTGTGGTGGTCGCGGCGTCTTCCGCTGGGTGGGCCAGCGCGCCACCAGGCTTGAACTGCCACGATAGGGCGGTGTCTGGCACTGCGTCCGAGGTCATCCGCAACCACGCGGCCTTCATCTGGTCGGTGGCGACCTGCTGAGGGGCGACTACAAGCAGTCCGAATACGGCAAGGTCATCCTGGCGTTCTCGCGAGAAACGACCAGATCCGGTCGATCGACGCGACATGAGCGGGTCGACGGCTGATCTGATCGATGCGTCGACGGCCTGTCGCGGGACCGCCAGGCCGCGGCGACGGGGAGTAGCGTCAGGGCGCGTATGCAGCCGTCACCGGGCGTCTCCACCATCGAGCGGTTGGAGCGGGCGGCCGACACTGCCGGGACGGGGGTGCGCTTCGTCGGGCAGTCGGTGATGTCCGATGGCCAACCGGTGTTCGTGCCGTGGCGCCAGCTCCACGACGAGGCGCGCGCCGTGGGCGCTGCCCTCCAGGCACGCGGCCTCGGGCCGGGGGACCACGTCGCGATCCTCGGGCCGACGTCACGGGCGCTGATCACCACGGTGCGTGGCTGCTGGCTGGCCGGGATCACTTCGATGGTGCTGCCGTTGCCGATGCGCATGGGCTCGATCGAGGAATTCGTCAGCTCGACGCGGGGCCGCATCCGCCACGGCCGGGCCCAGCTCGTCCTCATCGACGACCAGCTGGCCCCGTTCTACGAGGCGGCCACCGGCGACCCGCCCACGATGCCGCTCGGCGACGTCCAGCCCGGGCCGGCGGCCGGCCGTCCCGGCCCGGACGCGCTCGAGTCGCCGCCGCCCGACCCGGAGCGACTCGTCATCCTGCAGTACACGAGCGGCTCGACCAGCGAGCCGAAGGGCGTGATGCTGCCCGACCGGGTGCTGACCGCCAACCTGGACGCCATCGTCGAGGCGGCCGAGGTCATCGCCGACGACGTGCTCGTGTCGTGGCTGCCGCTGTACCACGACATGGGCCTCGTCGGCTGCCTCGCCCTGCCGATGACCACCGGCATCGGGCTCGTCCAGGCTGCGCCGCAGGACTTCCTCGCCCACCCGGGCAACTGGATGCGCTGGATCTCGGACTACCGGGGCACGGCCACCGCCGGGCCCAACTTCTCCTGGGTCCTCGCCACCCGCGCGCTCCGGCGGGCCAAGGACCTCGACCTCTCCTCGCTCACGCTGGCGCTGTCGGGGGCCGAGCCGGTCGATCCCGACGCGGTCGAGGCGTTCGTCGCCGCGGCGGGACCGTTCGGCTTCCCCGCCGGCGGCGTCTTCCCCGCCTTCGGCATGGCCGAGGTCGGCATCGCCGGGTCGTTCCCGCCGCGGGGTCGGGGCCTCGTGACCGACACGGTGGACCGGGTCGTGCTCGAGCGCGACCGCGTCGCCAAGCACGTCGACGTCGAGGATCCCGACGACTTCGCCCTCGCCGTGCGCCGCCTGCCTCTCCTCGGCCGACCCGTGCCGGGCCTGGAGATGCGCGTCGTCGACCCCGAGACGTTCGAGGACCGGCCCGAGCGCCACGTCGGCGAGCTGCTGATCCGCGGCTCGTCGGTCACGCCCGGCTACTTCGAGCATCCGGACGCCACGGCGGCGCTGTTCCACGACGACTGGCTGTGCACGGGCGACCTGGCCTACCTCCTCGACGGCGAGCTGGTGCTGTGCGGGCGGATCAAGGACGTCATCATCGTCGGGGGCCGCAACGTGTTCCCCGAGGACATCGAGCGCGCCGTCGGTGCCATCGACGGGGTGCGCGCCGGCAATGTCATCGCCTTCGGGATGGAGGGCTACAAGGGTCGGGAGAGCGTCGTCGTCGTGGCCGAGACGAAGATGACCGCCGAGGTCGAGCTGGCCCCGCTGAGCCACGCCATCCACCACCGCACGCTCGACGTGTGCGGCCTGCCCCCACGCGACGTGATCCTCGTTCGGCCCAGCACGCTGCCCAAGACGTCGTCGGGCAAGCTGCAGCGGGCCAAGTGCCGTCAGCTCTACCTCGACGAGGAGCTGGCCACCGTCGAGCCGGCCTGATGCCGTGATCCCGATCTGGGCCTCGGCGCGCCACCGCGGTCACGACCCGCGCGCCGAGATCGAGTCGTCTGGACTGCAGGCCCCGTTCGAGCACCCGGGCCGAGCCGAGGTCATCCGGGGCGCACTGGTCGCCGACGGCGCCTTCGACGTCGCCGAGCCGCCCCCGACCGGTACCGACGCCATCGCCGCCGTACACGATCCGGGTCTCGTGCGGTTCCTCGCCTTGGCCTGGGCCGACTACCAGCGCGACGTCGGCCCGACCCACGACGTCGTGCCCGACGTGTTCGCCTTAGCCGGACTGCGCGCCGGCATGGATGGCGGCCGCGGTGAACCGGCGCGCACCGCCGCCCGCCTCGGCTGGTGGTGCTTCGAGACGACGACGCCGCTGACCGAGGGCACCTACGACGCCGCCCGCTCGGCCGTCGACGCCGCACTGGCAGCGACCGCGTCCGTGCTCGACGGCGCGCCGTTGGCCTACGCGCTGTGCCGGCCGCCCGGACACCACGCCACGACGTCGCTCTACGGCGGCTACTGCTTCTTCAACAACGCCGCCATCGCCGCCGACCATGTCGCCCGCACGACCGGGATTCGCGTCACCGTGCTCGACGTCGACTACCACCACGGCAACGGCACGCAGCAGATCTTCTACGGGCGCGACGACGTGGCGTTCGTGTCGCTCCACGGTGACCCGGCCCGCGCCTACCCGTACCACACCGGCTTCGCCGACGAGACGGGGACCGGCCGCGGCCGGGGAGCGACGACGAACCTGCCGCTGGCCGCCCACCTCGACGACGACCGCTACCTGGCCACGCTCGAGGAGGCGCTGGCCGCGGTCGTTGCCCACCGCCCGGGCGTCGTCGTCGTCTCCCTCGGGCTCGACACCTACGGCGGCGACCCGATCTGTGACCTCGACCTGACGACGGAAGGGTTCGCCCGCTGCGGCGCCGCGGTCGCCGCCCTCGGCCTCCCGCTGGTCGTCCTCCAGGAAGGCGGCTACGCCGACGACGCCCTCGGCGCCAACGTCGTCGCCTGGCTGCGCGGCGCCGCCGGACTCGTTTCTGTGGCTCGCTGACCGCGTGTCACGCGGTCCTGCTTCCACAGAACCTGCGCCGCGGGCTGGTCAGGCGGCTTTGATGTCGGCGAGCACCTGGCGCCAGCGATCCGGATCGCTCTGGTAGGGGGCGTAGAAGCTGATCCGGTCGACGACGTCGCCGTAACGGCGGTGCAGCTCGGGCCCGATCTCCTCCGGCGCGCCGACAACAGCGAACGTGTTGAGGACTTCGTCGTCGATGAGCTCGCCCATCTTGACCCACTCGCCCTGCTTCGACATTCCGTTCAGCTCGTCCTGCAGCGCGCCCCACCCGTGGCGCTCGAGGACGGCGCGGTAGGCCGGCGTCGAACCGTAGAAGGCGATCTGCTGGCGCGTGCCGGCGGCCGCCTGCTCCATCTCCTCGTCGGTGCCGCCGGTCACGACGAAGCTCGGCCCGACGATCGAGAAGCCCTCCATCGTCTTTCCGGCTTTCTCTCGGCCCCGCTCGAGCGCCGGGATCGTCACCTCGCGCAGGTAGCGCTCGGTCGTGAAGCCGTGACAGAGGAAGCCGTCGCACGTCTCCCCGGCGACCTCGGTCATCAGCTCGCCGACGCCGGCGAGGAAGATCTTCGGGACGCCGAAGCCTTCCAGCTCCGATGCCAGCGGCGCGAAGAACGGAGTCATCAACGTGTGCGTGTAGAACTCGCCGCGGAACTCCAGCGGGGCACCGGTCAGCCACGTGTCCCAGATGGCCCGGATCGCCTGGATCATCTCGCGCATCCGCGGGGCCGGGTGGCTCCACGGCATCGAGAAACGCTTCGTGATATGCGGCTTGATCTGGCTGCCGAGGCCGAGGTTGAAGCGCCCCTGCGAGAACGCCTGGAGGTCCCACGCCAGATTGGCCAGCGTCATCGGGCTGCGGGCGAAGGCCACGGCGATCGACGTTCCCAGCTCGAGCTCGGTGGTGTGCTCGGCGCCCATGAGGAGGGGCAGGAACGGGTCGTGGTTGGTCTCCGCGGTCCACGCTCCGGAGTACCCCGTGGCCTCCAACTCCTTGGCCTGGGCGCCGACCTGGCGCAGGTCCGAACCGAGTCCTCCGTCGACCTTCATGGGCGCAACCTATTTCGTGCCGCGGTCGCGGAGGAAGCGCTCGATCTCGCCGGCCAGTTCGTCGCCGCTGCGCAGCTCCAGCTCGCCGGCCAGGGGTTGGCCCTCGGCCGTCGGATCGGTAGGGATCGGTGCCGTCTCGTCGGCCTCGGCGGCGTCGTAGAGCTGCTCGAACTGGCTGATCATCGTCTGGTGCTCGTCGTTGGTGGCGACGAGCTGGTCGAGGCGATCGCGATGGGTGATCGCCTCGGCCCGCAGCTCCTCGGCCTCGATCGTCACGCCGGTCACGGTGGCCAGCCCGTCGAGCAGGGCGACCGAGGCCGCCGGGTAGGCCATCGCCGCCACGTAGTGCGGCACCTGGGCCCACACGCCCACGGACGGGATGCCGCGACCATGCAGGACCTGCTCCAGCGCGGCGGCCATGCCGGCGGGCACGTCGACCGAGTTCGTGCGGAACGGCAGCGCGTCGAGCACGTCCTTCGACGGCGAGGTCGCCGATACGACGACGGGACGGGTGTGCGGTGCCGTGAACGGATAGGCACCGAAGGCGACCATTCGCCGCGCCCCGAAGCGCTCGGCCAGGTCGCCGATGGTGGTGCCGAATCGATGCCAGGCCATGTCGGGCTCGGGACCGTGCAGTAACAGCAGGTCGCGGCCGTTCGGCGTGCGGCCGTACTGCAGCTCGGGCGACGCCCAGACGAGGCCAGTGCTCTCGCCGTCGCGGATCTCCAGCGTCGGGCGGCGGGCCCGGTAGTCGATGTACAGGTCGTCGTCGAAACTGACCAGCGACACGGCCGCGCACTCCTCCTGCACCGCCTCCATCGCCGCCGCGGCCGCGCCGCTGGCATCGATCCAGCCGGTCAGCATCACGAGCAGCACCGGATCGACCAGCACCGGCGCGTCGGTGATGAAGCGGTGATCGGTCATGTCGGTGGCCCCTCGAGCATTGCGGCAACGGTACAGAGCCAGGGTCCACCGTTAGCGTGCGGTCCATGGTCATCGACGTCACCGATGCAACGTTCCAGACCGAGGTGGTGGACAAGTCGGCCGAGGTGGCCGTCGTCGTCGACCTGTGGGCGCCGTGGTGCGGGCCGTGCAAGACGCTCGGACCGATCCTCGAGAAGGTGATCGACGCCACCGACGGGCAGGTCGTGCTGGCCAAGGTCAACGTCGACGAGAACCCGGCCGTCAGCCAGGGCTTCCAGGTCCAGTCGATCCCGGCGGTGTACGCGATGAGGAACGGTCAGGTCGTCGACGGGTTCATGGGCGCCTACCCCGAGCCGGAGGTCCAGCGCTTTGTCGACAACCTGCTGCCGACGCTCGAGCAGAGCCAGACGGCGGCGTTGCTCGCCGCCGGCGACGAGGCCAGCCTGCGCCAGGTCCTCGACGTTGAGCCCGGCAACGAGGAGGCCATCGTCGCCCTCGGCGACCTGCTCGTCGAGCAGGGCAACGGCGAGGAGGCGTTGGCCTTGCTGGAGCGCATCCCGGAGAGCGAGCGCACGCGCAAGGTGGCGGCCGCCGCCCGGCTGGGCGAGGCACCCAGCGACGACTACGACCAGCAGCTAGCCACGTTGCTAGAGCAGGTCAAGGACGACGACGATGCCCGCCAGCAGTACGTCGACATCCTCGAGCTGATGGGTCCGGACGACCCGCGCACGGCCGGCTACCGCCGCCAGCTGACGGCAAGACTTTTCTAAGTCGGGCTTCGCCGACCGGCCAAGCCGGATCGGCTGCGCCTGCCGAGCTCACCGCCGACCCTTCGGATCGGCGCTCGCCCACCTTCGTCGTCTTCCGGGCTTCGCCGACCGGCCAAGCCGGATCG
>Ga0136617_10006734_pt1 | contig 10246 bp, 14 predicted proteins | sample AntDrymUQ3222106_2_FD_129672 | JGI IMG/M metagenome (GOLD analysis project Ga0136617, IMG submission 129672) | Polar desert sand microbial communities from Dry Valleys, Antarctica - metaG UQ322 (21.06) | ecosystem: Environmental > Terrestrial > Soil > Desert | place: Antarctica: Dry Valley... | reverse complement strand
CATCTGGCCTGCGAACACGAAGGTCGCGACGAGCCCCGCGACGGGGGCGGTACGGTCGTCGAGTTCCCGGCGCGCCCCGCGCAGGGCGAGCGCCACGCCGGCCACGGCTGCCGCTCCGGTCGCCAGCGAGGTGGGGGCGTCGAGGAATCCGTCCGGCACATGCATGATGACAACCCTATGCTATTGCGAACTGATTGCAATAGCGTCGACCGAACAGGAGCCCTTCGTTGAGTGAGATCTCGTCTGATCCCGGGTCCGCTGCCGGGTCCACCCCCGGTCGCCTCTCCCCCGGCGACGCCGCCCCCGACTTCACGCTCAGCGACGACACCGGAGCCGAGGTGTCCCTCTCGGACCTGCGCGGACGCAAGGTGATCGTCTACTTCTACCCGGCGGCGATGACGCCCGGCTGCACCACCCAGGCCTGCGACTTCACCGACTCCCTGGAGTCGCTCAAGGCCGCCGGCTACGAGCTCGTGGGCATCTCGCCGGACGCCCCGGCGAAGCTGGCGGAGTTCCGCGAGCGCGACTCGCTCACCATCACGCTGCTCTCCGACCCCGACAAGCGGGTGCTCACGGCGTACGGCGCCTTCGGGGAGAAGAAGCTCTACGGCAAGGTCGTCGAGGGCGTCATCCGCTCCACCGTCGTCGTCGGCGAGGACGGCACGGTCGAGGTCGCGCAGTACAACGTCAAGGCCACCGGACACGTGGCCAAGCTCCGCCGGGACCTCGCCGTCTCGGACTCCTAGCGACTCCTAGACTCGGCAGGCGCGCCCGTAGCCCAACAGGCAGAGGCACCAGGTTTAGGTCCTGGACAGTGCGAGTTCGACTCTCGCCGGGCGCACCGACCACGGCCGACCTCGTCGGGCACCACGCCATTCGCTGCCGGTTCTGTCATCAGTCACCTTCATTGGTGATGCTATGCTGTCATCATGCGCACGACCGTCACTCTCGACCCTGATACCGAACAAGTGATCCGGGAGCGGATGGAGGCCGAGGGTGTCAGCTTCAAGCGCGCACTGAACGACGCCATCCGCGACGGCGCGAGCGACAGACCGGCCCGCGCCCCGTTCCGTCAGCGGACGTTCGGCATGGGTGAGCCACTCGTCGACCTGACTCATGCCAACCGGGTCGCCGCCGACCTCGAGGACCGGGCCATCGTCGAACGAATGCGCGCAGACGGGTGAAGCTGGTCGATGCCAACGTACTGATCTACGCGGTCAACTCCGACAGCGTGCATCACTCCGCCTCACGCACCTGGCTCGAGTCCGCGCTCGACGGCGGCACCCGCGTGGGCTTCGCGTGGAACACGCTGCTCGCGTTCGTGCGACTCAGCACCCACCCGAGCATCCTGAGTGCCCCGATCCCGGTGCCGGAAGCCTTGGCGCTGGTGGACGACTGGCTCGGCCAGCCGGCAACCGAGGTTCTCCATCCGTCGGCTCGGCATGCGCACGTCCTCAACGACCTGCTGGCCCACGTCGGCACTGGCGGCAACCTGGTCAACGACGCGCACTTGGCCGCCTTGTCGATCGAACATCGCGCCGAGATCGTCAGCTACGACACCGACTTCGCCCGCTTCCCCGCAGTGCGCTGGAGTCGACCCGGGCCCTGACCTCAGCGGGCGAGCATCATCGCGACTTCGGGGGCGATCTCACGCAGGGCGTGGCCGCGGTGGGAGATCCGGTCCTTCTCGGTCGGGTCGAGCTCGGCGGAGGTCGGCTCGGGTCCGCCGTCGGCCGAGGCGTGCTCGTCGGCGACGAAGAGCACGTCGTAGCCGAAGCCGCCGCTCCCGCGCGCCTCCCGGATGATCCGACCGGGCATCCGGCCGTGGACCACCAGCTCGGTGCCGTCGGGATGGCAGAACGCCACCGCGCACGCGAAGTGCGCCCGGCGCCGCTCATCGGGCACGTCGGTGAGCTGAGCCAGCAGCAGCTCGTTGTTCCTCTGGTCGGACGACGGCGAGCCGGCCCACCGCGCCGACAACACCCCCGGCATGCCGTTGAGCGCGTCCACGCACAGGCCGCTGTCGTCCGCGAGTGAGGGCAAGCCGGTTGCCGCCAGCGCGGCCACCGCCTTGAGGATCGCGTTGCCGGCGAAGTCGGGCTGGTCCTCGACGGGTTCGTCGTATGCCGCGACATCGGCCAGACCGAGCACGGTGACGTCGGGAGCGTGCTCGCGCAGGAGCCGCTCCAGCTCCGCGACCTTGTCGGCGTTGCGTGAGGCGACCAGGATCTCAGGCACCGAGTGCCTCCCGCTGGAGACGGGTCAGGTCGGCGCAGCCCTTCTCCGCCAGAGCGAGGAGTGCATCGAGCTCGGCCCGGTCGAAGGCCGCCCCCTCTGCGGTGCCCTGCACCTCCACGAACGTGCTCTCCCCGGTCATCACGACGTTCATGTCGGTCTCTGCCCGGACGTCCTCCTCGTAGGGCAGGTCGAGGCGCGGGACGCCGTCGACGATCCCCACGGAGACGCCTGCCACCGAACCCGTGATCGGTGCCCCGGTCAGCGCACCCGTCGAACGCAGGTGCGCCACGGCGTCCACGAGCGCGACGTAGGCCCCGGTGATCGCGGCGGTGCGCGTGCCGCCGTCGGCCTGGAGCACGTCGCAGTCGAGCTGGATGGTGTTCTCGCCGAGCTCGCCGTAGTCGATGACGGCGCGCAGCGAGCGGCCGATCAGCCGGGAGATCTCGTGGGTGCGACCGCCGATGCGGCCCTTGACAGACTCGCGGTCGGAGCGGGTGTTGGTGGCCGCCGGGAGCATGGCGTACTCGGCGGTCACCCAGCCGAGGCCCGAGCCCTTGCGCCAGCGCGGCACCCCTTCGGAGGCCGAGGCCGCGCACAGCACCCGGGTGCGGCCGAACTCCACCAGCACCGACCCCGCGGCGTGGTCCAACCAGCCGCGGGTGATCGTGATCGGGCGGAGCTGGTCGTCGGCGCGTCCGTCGGCACGTGTCATGACCGAGACCCTAGGGCGTGACCGTGGGCTCGGCGCGTTCGGGCCGCGGCGCCCCCTCGGCGACCATCCAGGCGAGGTCTCGACGCCAGCTGGGTGGATCGCCACCCGACGCGCCTCGGCTGGGCGGCTCGAAGTCCAGGTGGTCGGTGAGGCCGGTGACGGGCGGGCCGGACTGGCCCTGTGTGCCGAGGTGGCGCCCGACCTGGTCCTGATGGACATCCGGGTGCCGGTGCTGAACGGACTCGACGCGACCCGGCAGCCACACGCCGAGGGCGATCCGCCCAAGGTGATCGTGCTGACCACCTTCGACGCCGACGACCACGTCATCGACGCGCTGGCCGCCGGTGCGGACGGGTTCCTGCTCGAGGACGCACCCGGGCCGCCGTGGACCGGCTGAGACTGCTCTCCGAGCGCGGGAAGGGAGTCGCGGTCTCCGTGGGCCGCGGCCCGACCAACGCCGACATCGCGGGCGAGCTCCACCTCTCGATCCCCACCGTCGAGGCCCACGTGTCCCGGCTCTTCGACAAGTTCGAGGTCACCAACCGGGTGCAGATCGCCATGGTGATGCACGACGCCGGGTTGGTCTGACCAGCCAGCGACACGGCGTCAGACGTCGTACGTCGCTCCGGGGACGGCCAGGTCGACCCGACCGGCGTACACCTCGGCCGCCTCTGCCAGCGCCCGCGCGGGCTCGTGCCACGGCGGGACGTGGGTGAGCACGACCCGGGCAGCGCCGGCTCGTGCGGCCGTCTCCCCCGCCTCCCGACCGGTGAGGTGCACGTCCGGTGGGTTGTCGGCGCCGTCGACGAATGACGCCTCGACCAAGAACAGGTCGGCGCGATCGGCAGCGCGGTCGAGCTCGGCGCAGACCGCCGAGTCGCCCGAGTAGGTGAGCGTCCGCTCGCCGACGGTGACCCGCAGCGCATACGCGTCCACCGGATGGGCCACCGGCGTGGGCTCGATCTCGAACGGCCCGACCCGGAAGGCCCCGTCGAAGGCCCGGAAGTCGAACTCGCGCGTCATCCCCGGCGTCGGCGACAAGTCGTAGGCTCGGGCCAGCCGGGCGGCCGTGCCCGTCGGCCCCCAGACCGGGATCCGCGGCTGAGCCCCGTCGGGGTGGTACTTGCGCAGCACGTAGTAGCCGCACAGGTCCAGGCAGTGGTCGGCGTGCAGGTGGCTCAGCACGACCGCGTCGACGGCGAGCGGGTCGGCGTACCGGTGCAGCGCGCCGAGCGCGCCGTTGCCGAGGTCCAGCAGCAGTCGCCAGGTGCGGTCGTCGTGCCCATCTTCATCCCGGGCCTCGAGCAGGTAGCAGCTGGCCGCGGAGTCCGGACCCGGGTACGAGCCGGAGCAGCCGACGATGGTGAGTCTCATTCCGGGCTCCCGACCCGTTGGCCCACCTGTGAGGCGAGCGCGAGCTCGGGGCCGAGAAACCGGCGGCCGTGGGTCGCGAAGTCTTCGGGCGAGCCGGTGGTGAGGAAGTCGTACGCCGCGGTGCCTCCCGGCCGCATCATGCCGGTGCGGGCGAGCAGCTTGTAGACGTCCTTGGCGCATTCCTCGGCGCTGGAGACCAGGGTGACGTCGTCGCCCATCACCAGTGAGATGACCCCGGTGAGCAGGGGGTAGTGGGTGCAGCCGAGGACCAGGGTGTCGACTCCGGCGGCCACCAGCGGGTCGAGGTACTCGCGGGCGATCCCCGTCAGCTCGTCGCCCCCGGTGACGCCGCGCTCGACGAAGGTCACGAAGCGCGGGCACGCCTGCGTCACCAGCTCGACGTGGGGCGCCGCGGCGAAGGCGTCGTCGTACGCCTGTGACTCCACCGTCGCAGAAGTCCCGATCACGCCGATGTGTCCCGACCGGGTGGCAGCGACGGCGCGCCGGGTCGCCGGGAGGATCACCTCCACGACCGGGACCGCGTAGCGCTCGCGGGCATCGCGCAGCATCGCGGCCGAGGCGGAGTTGCAGGCGATCACCAGGGCCTTGACGTCCCGCACGACCAGATAGTCCAGGCACTCCAGGGCGTGGGCACGCACCTCGCCGATCGGCTTGGGACCATAGGGCTGGCGCGCGGTGTCACCGAAGTAGACGACCGACTCGTGAGGCAGCTGGTCGATGACGGCCCGCGCGACGGTGAGGCCCCCGAAACCGGAGTCGAAGATGCCGATCGGGGCATCGACGTCGACCTTGTCCGGCACGATCGTCAGGCTAAGGCGTCAGCATGCCGATTGCTCGTCGATGCGACCGACGACACCCTCCGGCGGGTCGCCACGACATAGGGTGACGCGCATGCGCCCCCGTCGATGGAGCCTCGCGGCACTCACCGGTCTCCTGTTCGCGCCCGTGCTCGCGACCGCCTCGAGCCCGGCCACGGCCGACCTGGGGGGGCCGGGTCCGGACGCGGCGCCGTCGATCACCCGCGTCGTCGCGATCAGCCTGGACGGGCTCAACCCGCGTGCTCTCGCGTTGCTCGGCCGGCGGGACACCCCGGTGCTGCACCGGATGATGCGCCGGGGGGCCTCCACCCTCAACGCGCGCACCGAGCGCGAGATGACGATGACGCTCCCGAACCACACGGGCATGGTGACCGGCCGCCGCATCGAGGCCACGACGGGCGGCCACGGGGTGACCTGGAACGACGAGCGCCGCTCGCCGCCCACGGTGCAGGCGGCCGCCGGCCACCCGGTGTCCTCGGTCTTCAACGTCGTGCACGACGCCGGACTCTCGACCGCCCTCTTCGCCTCCAAGGCGAAGTTCTCGCTGTGGACCCGATCCTGGCCCGAAGCGATCGACACCTCGCTGATCATCGAGGAGCAGGACGGCGCCGTCCTGCGGGCTGCGCGCGCCGACCTCGCGACCACGTCGCGCCACCTGACTTTCGTGCACCTCGCGGGGCCGGACACGGCCGGTCACGAGTCCGGGTTCCTGTCGCGCGGCTACCTCCGCGCCGTCCACGCGGCCGACCGTCGGGTCGGGCGGATCCTCGACACGATCCGCGACTCCGGGGTCGCCGACGAGACGATGGTCGTGCTCACCTCCGACCATGGCGGGGCGCCTCCCGACCACTACGACCCGGCCCGGCAGGCGAACTTCCGCGTGCCGTTCCTCGTGGTCGGCCCGGACGTGCCGGCCGGCGCGGACCTCTACGACCTCAATCCGCGCTACCGCGACCCGCGCGACCGGCGGACGTCGTACGCCGCCGGGCGCCAGCCGATACGCAACGGCGACCTTGCCAACCTGGTCACCGACGTGCTCGGACTCGGCGCCGTAGCCGACAGCGAGCACGACGCGGCCCAGGATCTCGACGTCTTCGCGACGCGATAGCCGCCGGTCGAGCGATCTCGGGCTGGGCTCCTCAGGCACGGCGACCTCGACGCGTTGATGCTTCGACGCGACCAGTCCGCGGTGCACGCGGCTTGCGGATGACATCGATGGCGACCGGTCCTCCACGGCCATCACGACGATCGACGGTTCACCGTTCTTGGTCACGATCACGCGCTCATGGGTGTCGTGCACGCAGTCGACGACCGCGCTGAAATGTGTCTTGACCGAGGCGAGGGACCGGGTCCTCATGACTTTTGTCCAAGTCACGGAGGGTCCCTGCGGCAAGGTCGGCCGACGAGGAGATCGCCCCCACGAGGCACCGGGTGGAGCAGGGTGATGCCCCAGGAGCGGGTGTCGGCGCGTCACCCTAGGCTGTCCATTCATCCGATGCGAGGAGTTCCGACATGGCCGAGGTACTGCTGTTCCACCACGCGCAGGGGCTGACCCCCGGCGTGTACGCGTTCGCCGACGAGATGCGTGCAGGGGGGCACACCGTGCACACGCCCGACCTGCTCGACGGCCGCACGTTCGACACCGTGGAGGAGGGGGTCGCGTACGCCAAGCAGGTCGGCTTCGAGGAGGTGCTCGCGCGTGGTGTCCGGGCCGCCGATGGTCTGTCCAACGACCTCGTGTACGCCGGTTTCTCGCTCGGGGTGATGCCGGCGCAGACACTCGCCCAGACACGGACGGGAGCCCGCGGCGCGCTGTTCTTCCACTCCTGCCTGCCGGTCTCGGAGTTCAGCCCCACCTGGCCCGAGGGCGTCCCGGTCCAGGTGCACGCGATGGACGCGGATCCGTGGTTCGTCGACGACGGGGACATCGATGCAGCTCACGCGCTGGTCGCGGAGGCCGACCGGGCCGAGCTTTTCCTCTACCCCGGTGACACACACCTCTTCGCCGACGACTCGCTCCCGTCGTACGACCCGGACGCTGCCGCCCTGCTTTCCCGTCGAGTGCTGGACTTCCTTGCCTGACCCGGACTCACCGGCCGGGCGGCGCGTCCAGCGGTCGGCTCCGCTGTCCTCCTGGCCGTGGCCACCGTCGTCCTGGTTCTCGGTGTCCACGATCTCGGGAGCGGGCTGATCGTCGGCGGCGCAGCCGGAGCTCGCAGTGAGCGCGCGCTTGCCCCGCGTTCGGCTTGTCAGTCGAACAGGCGCGGCTGGGGGGGTCCGAGGGCAGGGTCGACGCCGTCGAAGAGGCTGCTGACCGACTCGCCCGCGTGCACCCGGGCCATCGCCTGGGCGAAGAGCCCGGCGACGGTGCGCATCTGCAGCTCGGGCCAGTCGGACGGCGGCGGCACGGTGTCGGTGGTGACCACCTCGGAGATCATGGGGTGATCGCGGAGCCGGTCGACGGCCTTGCCAACGAAGAGCCCGTGCGTGCACGCGACGGCTGCGCTGGTGCAGCCCTCGTCGGCCAGCCGGTCGAGGAGCTCGACGATCGACCCACCGGTGGCGATCTCGTCGTCGAGCACGATGGCCCGCTGGCCGGCGACGTCGCCGACGATCGCGTCGATGACGACCCGGTCGTCGGCCAGCCGTCGCTTGCTGCCTGCGGCGACGGGAAGTCCGAGCAGCCGGGAGAACTGGGTGGCGGTCTTCGCGTTGCCGAGGTCGGGCGAGACCACGACCGCGTCGGAGAGGTCCTGCGCCCGGAAGTGGTCGGCGAGGACGCCGAGCGCGGTCAGGTGGTCGACGGGCACCGAGAAGAAGCCGTGCACCTGCGGGGCGTGCAGGGTCATGGTCAGCACCCGGTCCACGCCGGCGGTGGTCAGCATGTCGGCGACCAGCCGGCCGCCGATCGAGATCCGCGACGCGTCCTTCTTGTCCGACCGGGCGTAGGCGTAGTGCGGGATGACGGCAGTGATCTGGGCGGCGCTGGCCCCGCGGGCGGCGTCGATCATCAACAAGAGCTCCATCAGGTGCTCCTGGGTCGGCGGCACCAGCGGCTGGACGATGTAGACGTCGCGCTGGCGACAGTTGGCCTGGAGCTGCGCCTGGAGGCAGTCGTTGCTGAAGCGGGTCATCTCGACCGCCGAGAGGGAGACACCCAGCTCCCGGCAGATCGCCTGGGCGAGACTCCGGTGGGCGCTACCGCTGAAGACGACGATCTCGCGCAAGGGTCGGGCTCCGGTCGCAGGAATTGCGGGGTCGGCGTCACCCTAACCCGCCGGGCGGCCGGTGACCTAGGGCGTGATCCACCGCTCGGACGGGAGCGGCCACGGGTTGAAGGTGCAGCCGCCGGTGCCCGTGGACTGCTGCATCATCACCGGGGCCGGGCCGGATCCCGCGCAGCCGCGGTGGCGGTGGCCGAGCCAGTGCCCGGTCTCGTGGTTGACCACCAGGTGGCGGTAGTCGCGCAGGCTCCGGCGGGCGGCGTTCCAGCGGGCGAGGCGGCGGCCCACCGGGTCTGGTTGATGATCACGTACCGCCCGACCCGGCAGCTCCACATCGCGCTGCACCCCGAGGAGAAGCCGGGTACGGCGCTCGCCACGGCCAGCACCAGGGTGAAGTCACCCCCGTTGGCGACCGGGCGGAACTCGACGCCGGCCGAGCGCCAGCCGCGTCCGTCCGCAAAGGTCTGCTGCGCCTGGCGACGGAACTCGCCGAGGTTCGCCGTGACCGGGCCACGGGTCTGGACGAGTACGTGCCACCCGCCGCGCCGGCACCCGGTGCATGATCGGGCCGGTGGTCCCGGACCGGATGCGCTCGGTCCGGTAGCCCTCGCGGCGCACCACCTGCTCGACGTACACGCCCCGGCCGACGTCCGTCGGCCGGATTCGGTAGCGACGTCCGGCGACGCCGCGCACCGATCCGGGGGCAGTGAACCACTCGAAGCGAGCGTTGGTCGGCCTGGGCCGGATCCGCACCGGTCCCGGGTTCAGCACCTCGCCGTAGCGCGGCACGCCGTCGATGCGCAGTCTTCCGTGGCCGAATCGGGCCTTGCGCACTCGCCCCGACTCCTCCGACGTCGCCACCCCGGTCTGCCCTGTCGCGTCGGTCACCGTCACCCGGACCGCGAGCCGGCGGCGGAGGTCGTCGACAGTGGGGCGGTAGGTCCGGCGGGTGGCGGACGCGAGGGGCCGGCCGTCCCTGAGCCACTGGTAGTCGACCGTGACCGGATCCGGGGTCCAGGTGCCGGGCTTGGCCGCGAGCGCCTCGCGGTAGGTCGGCACCCCTTCGACGGTCGGTGGGGCGGTGTTCACGGGCACGTCGGCGGCCGACGCCGACACCGGTGCCACCAGCGCAGTCACACAGGCCACGACCGTGACCATCCGGCTCAGGCCCACAGCTGTCCCTCCAGTCGTTCCTCCGCCTCGTCGACCGTGCCTTCGTAGGCGCCGGTGGAGAGGTACTTCCAGCCGCCGTCGCAGACCACGAACGCGATGTCGGCGGGCTCCCCGGCCTTGACCGCCTTGGCGGCCTGGCCGAGGGCGGCGTGCAGGATCGCGCCGGTGGAGATGCCTGCGAAGATGCCTTCGAGGTCGAGCAGCTCACGGACCCGGCGGACCGCGTCGCGCGGACCGACCGAGAAGCGGGTGTCGATCAGGCTCTCGTCGTACAGCTCGGGGACGAAGCCCTCGTCGAGGTTGCGCAGTCCGTAGACCAGCTCGCCGTAGCGCGGCTCGGCCGCCACGATCCGCACCTCCGGCTTGTGCTCGCGGAAGAAGCGGCCAACGCCCATCAGGGTGCCGGTGGTGCCGAGACCGGCGACGAAATGGGTGATCTCGGGCAGGTCGGCGAGCACCTCCGGCGCCGTGCTCTCGTAGTGCGCAAGCGCGTTGGCGGGGTTGCCGTACTGGTAGAGCATCACCCAGTCGGGGTGCTCGGTGGCGATCTGCTTGGCGACCCTGACCGCCTCGTTCGACCCTCCGGCGGCCGGCGAGGAGACGATCTCGGCGCCGTACATCCGGAGCAGCTGGCGGCGCTCCGCGGAGGTGTTCTCCGGCATCACGCAGACCAGCCGATAGCCCTT
>Ga0136617_10006733_pt1 | contig 10247 bp, 13 predicted proteins | sample AntDrymUQ3222106_2_FD_129672 | JGI IMG/M metagenome (GOLD analysis project Ga0136617, IMG submission 129672) | Polar desert sand microbial communities from Dry Valleys, Antarctica - metaG UQ322 (21.06) | ecosystem: Environmental > Terrestrial > Soil > Desert | place: Antarctica: Dry Valley... | reverse complement strand
TTCTTTGAAAGCGTGATGGACGCGGACGACGAATTTTTCGATAAATGTCTGGAAGGCGCGGCACTATTCGCGCTCAATCAAGGCGAAGTCTGCACTTGTCCGTCAAGGATTTTGGTGCAGGAATCAATTGCCGATAAATTTATCGAGCGCATTGTCGAACGCACGAAGGCGATTAAACTCGGTCATCCGCTTGACCCATCAACGATGATCGGCGCACAGGCGAGCAAAGACCAACACGAAAAGATTTTGAATTACATCCAAATCGGACGCGATGAAGGCGCGGAAATTTTGTGCGGCGGCGCGGCACATAAAAATTCCGACGGACTCGAAGAAGGATATTATGTCGAGCCGACTTTAATCAAAGGACACAACAAAATGCGCGTGTTTCAGGAAGAAATTTTCGGTCCGGTTGCGTCTGTTACGACTTTCAAGGACGAAAAAGATGCAATCGAAATCGCCAACGACACGCTCTACGGCTTGGGCGCAGGCGTTTGGACACGCGACGCGCACCAGCTTTATCAAGTCCCAAGAGCCATCAAAGCCGGTCGTGTCTGGGTAAATTGCTATCACAATTACCCCGCGCACGCCCCGTTCGGCGGCTACAAAAAATCGGGCTTTGGACGCGAAAACCACAAAATGATGCTCGACCATTATCGCAACAACAAAAATATGCTCATCTCTTACGACAAGAAAGCGATGGGATTTTTCTAGAAAGCAACTAAATATAAATGGACGGAAATTTTATGATTTCCGTCCATTTATATTTAAATTGAATCATGGGTAACAATACCTTCGCCAAATTTTTTCAGGGCAAATTGTGCCACCATATTTCGTGGTTGCTATTTTACACGCATACAATATACAGACACAATTTCAGCGTTTTTAGGCTAAATTTGAAATTGGCGAAGGTATTGGGGTAAAATATAATCTAAATTTGTTCGTAATGCTAAAAAGTTAGATACTTCTTTGCAACACCTATTATTGTGTGATTTGGAACTAAAATTAGAGTGAATTCTATTGAGGGAAACAATCAATTATGATCAATCTAAACATCAATAACCTGACTTCTGTTGAGGAAATTAAACGCGCTCTATTACCTTTAATAGATGACATTGACTTTAAATGGTTAAAGCCAATAGTTAATTTTACTTTGGATGAAAGTGTAATTATTTACCTAAATAAACACGAACCCGTCACAAACAGATTTGTAACATTAGATTTGAAGGAACATATCACTGAAGCCACAAATCTGATAAATAATAATATCTCGAAAAGGAACGAAATTTTTGAGTTGGAAACACGAGCATTATCATCAGCAATTGAATATGTGCAATTGATTAACTCGCTGAAAGACGATCAAAAGTTAGGCGAATTAAATTTAAAAGCGGCTTTTAATCAAAGCGGAATAGACATAATAGATGATTATAGCGAAGCTCTCCAGTCAAAATTTGAGAATATTGGATATATTCTCAAAACAAGATTTAGTTTACATAATCAAGATGGAAATCCATTAAATTATGGAGAAAGAGTAAAATATTTAAGGAAAATTTATTGTGACAACATTAAGAACATCTACGAGAGACTAACTGCGGTAAAAAGAACCTTAAAATACTCATACAAACAAGATACTTTGCCATTACCTAACTATATTGAAGTATCAAATAATCTCGATAAATTAGTATGGTGGATGAGAAATACAATCACTAAATTTGAAACGAAAGAACAATATGACTATGTAATACAGAAAACGATTACAGTTTCTAAAGGATTAGCCGTATCTGATACATTAGCTAAAATTCATAATAACATTCCAATTGAGGTGACGGTTTCTGCAGATGATTTTGGAATCAATGAAAATTTTGAAAGAATGCGAATCCTAGGACTGAGTGTAAATGTAATTGGGAATTACGATGGTATGCCAATTGTAGATTTTGATGCCGCTGCTGACCCTGCATCTTTACTAAATGCCTACATCCAACATCGACAGAACCAAATTGCTATCCATATAGGAAATCGTAATATTGGGCGAGAGGTTACTCTTTACAGTTGTGCAGTGACACCGCCAGAGCAAAATACATTCCTAGACTCAGATTATTTATTTGAAATCGTTGAAGAACAAGAAGAGGAAATTACGTATTATTTAAGTGAAGTAAGCAAAAAAATAAAAAGCACGGGTTTTATAGACCTAAATAACGTAGGAGATTTTAAATTTGATGATAATGGAAACATAAAACTTTTTATAAAGCCTTCACAAGCGAGACCTAATAATATCGAGTTTCCAACCAAATTGATGATTGGCGAATTACAACCCATTTATAAAACTTCGATTAATTCAAACTTAGATTTTATAGTTGAAAACTCAATTAAAAATGCTTCTCCTATTGGAACTTGGAAATTACACATTGAAAATGTGAGTTTTGATCAAGCCATTAGGGATGAAAAATTAAAGGATTTAAAGGATATTACTTTAACTTTTAGATTGGGAATTAGGAAATTTTAAAAGATATGGATGGCGATTGCGGCAGTAATACAATTGAAAATGGCGTTGAACATGTGGAGGTAATAGGCGAACGTGGCTCCTCTGATTCGGAGGGTTCCGCTCCTGATTTTCCGTCTAGTAGTAATTGTGATCCAGGTATTAATGAACTATCAAATACCAGCCCCGATGTAATTAATGTTCCGAAAACGCTTCAAACTACCAATAATAACAAGAGCGATGGAGCAAATGAATATGGAACAAATGGAATCAGTATTTTCAATGAAGGTGTCGCTTCTTCAGCATTAAGCGTATTGGGAAGCAGCATCGGAGTTATTGGGCTTCTTGAACTCGGAACTACAGGAGTTGCCGTAGGATTGTTTGGCGCATTCATTATAACTGGAGCAGCATTTTCTATTCCTGCATTATTTTTGACTAGCTATTCATTAGTAACTGCTATCGCTGGTAATTATGACGCAAAAACACAAGACAAAATGGAATTAGCTTATACCCCGATTAGATTGGGGACATTTTTAATGTCATCATCTGCAGGAAACAATGAAGCAAAAGCTCTCAGTCAAGCCAACTTTGTTTCTGGTTTCACTTCATTTCTTGATCTCCGAAGTATTGATTTAAATAAAACTGGTATTAGAAACAACGTCGAAAATGTTCTAAAAACAAACGAAGCCTACGAGGGAATAAACACAATGTCTAAAGAGGGTGAAAAAATCAGGCTTAGTGATGCACCGCAATAATCCCTGAACCAAACTAAGAAATCAAAAACAATTTATTTTTAAATTTCATAAGTATTATTCAGGAAAATATGCTAAATAAACACGCATCGAATGATTCTCAAACGTGAGGCAAAATAGCAATTTATTTGAAACATCGCTCGTCAATGATACCACTTGAATTCTGTTATTATGAAAAACATTCCAAGAGTAAAAGTAACTGACGAAGCGAAAAAAGTTATCGGTTAGCTGCCCGCCAAATACGGCGCGTTGATGTTTCATCGGAGCGGCGAAAGTTGAGAATTTTCAAAAAGCGAAAAGTTCCTGTAATTTTTCACAAACCGTCTGCGCGGTTTCCCGATTTAAGACGGATATTTTTTTATTAAGACGAGTTTTGTCAATCGCGCGGATTTGGTCGAGGGCGATGTAGTTTTCGTTTTCGTTGAGTTTGAACGCGATTCGCGTCGGGAAATTTCGTCGGCTCGACATAACGGGCGCAACGAGAATTGTGCCGAGCGCGTCGTTGACTTCGTTTGGCGAAATGACTACTGCCGGACGGGTTTTCTGCATCTCGCGCCCGATGGTCGGATCGAGATTGACCCAATAGATTTCAAATCTTTTGATTACCATCCTTTATCATCAAATTCGGTCAATCCGGTTTGATTCCAATCGGCGAATTCTTGCGCGTCGTCGCCGTCTTCGGCTAAAGCCGTTTGAAACATTTCGTTCCAACCCGTGCGCGGCGGAGAATCGCTTTGTTTTCTTTCGTGAACTGGACGCAGAAGCAAGCCTTCGGGCGTAATTTGAAACTCGACTGATTTCTCGAACCGCAGTTGTTCGAGCAAAGTTTTCGGAATCCGAACGCCTTTTGAATTGCCGATTTGAACGATGTTTGCTTTCATAATAACATTGTAATTACAAATGAATATGTCGTCAAAAAGATTTTATGAAAAACATTCCGAGAGTTCTCGTTACCGACGAAGCGAAAAAAGTTATCGCTGAACTTCGCGCCAAATACGGCGAATTGATGTTTCATCAATCGGGCGGTTGTTGCGACGGTTCTTCGCCGATGTGTTATGAAGCGGGCGAATTTTTGGTTGGAAGCAGCGACGTTTGGCTCGGCGCGATTGACGGTTGCGATTTTTATATGGCGAAAGACCAATTTGAATTTTGGCAGCACACGGAATTGACGATTGACGTTTGCGCGGGACGCGGCGCGTCGTTTTCGCTCGAAATTCCGCTTGGGCTTCGGTTTGTTACAAAATCTAGAGTTTTTACTTACGAAGAATCAAACAATTTAATCGAAACGCGGCTCGGTGATATGGTATAGAGGCAAAAGTAAAAAGGCAAAAGTAAAGATATAATGACAAAAAAAATCATCGTCTATGAAAAACCGACCTGAACGACGTGCCGAAATTTGGCGCAGTTGTTTCGTGAAAACAACATTGATTTTGAAAAGGTCAATTATTTTAGTTCAGAATTAACGGAAGAAAAGTTGCGTGATTTATTAAGAAAAGCAAATCTCGCGCCGTTTGAAGTTTTGCGAAAAGGCGAAGCGGTTTATAAAGAATTGAATTTATCGGCGGAAACTCCGCCTGATGAAATTATCCGCGCAATTATCGAAAATCCGAATCTTCTTCAGCGTCCGATTGTCGAAGTCGGCGACAAAGCAATTTTGGCGCGTCCGATTGAAAAAGTTAAAGAATTATTGAATTTATGAGCATCGCCAAAACTCCGCAACCGCCGTATTACGCCGTAACTTTTACTTCCATTCGCACGGAAGGCGACAACGGCTATGATGAAATGGCAAATCGAATGGAGGAACTTTCTGCTAATCAAGCCGGTTTTCTCGGAATGGAACACGCCCAAAGCGATGGTTTGAGCATTACGATTTGTTATTGGGAAAGTCTCGAAGCAATTACCGATTGGAAACAAAACAGCGAACACCAAATCGCCCAAGCAAAAGGCTATGAAACTTTTTATCAGGCTTTTGCAACGCGAATCTGCAAGGTTGAAAGAGATAATATTTTTGAAAAGAAATGAATACCATCGAACATCTGCGCGAACTTTTTATTTACAACGATTGGGCAAATCGGCGAATTATCACCGCGCTGAAAACTGCGCCGAGCGCAAACGCTCAAAAAATTTTGGCGCATATTCTCATTACCGAAAAGGAATATTTTGAACGGCTTTACGGCAAAGATTCGACGGGTTTTGATTTTTGGCAGGAATTGTCTTTGGACGAATGCGGAAAGTTGGCGCAGCAAACCGCCGAAAATTACGAAAAACTTCTGCGAACATTCGCCGACGAAGGGCTTGGACAAATTGCTAAATATAAAACCAGCGAAGGCATCGCGCACCAAAATACTTTCCGCGAAATTTTGACGCACATCCTTTTTCATTCGATGAACCATCGCGGACAAGTCAATACGGCAATTCGAGCCGACGGATTTGCGCCGCCGTCAACCGATTACATCATTTATTTACGCGAAATAAGTTAATCAGTTGGCACTTTTTACTTTTTACTTTTGCCTTTTTACTTTGTGAAAACTACTGGTTGATAAAAGTGTAGAGAAGAATGCCGGTGGCTTGAACGGATTTATTGCCGACTTTGACCGGATTGATTTTTGATTGGCGGGCGGCGGCTTCGGCAGGCGCACGCAGAAGCAGATGTCCGCTCGTGGCTTTTGCCGAAGTTACATTTCCCAATTCATCAATTGCCACCTGCACGGCTACTTGTCCCGCCGCCCGCACTTGTTTGGCGATCGGCGGATAAGCCGGTTTCGGGAGATTTATCGCTCTTCCATTTAAAACTCCCGCGTTAACCGGACGATTGCCCGGCGGCGTTGACGACGGCGTTGGGCGCGGCGTTGACGACGGCGTATTGGCTGGTCTGATATTGACGTTTGGTGTCGGCGTATTTACATTTGAATTATTTGTATTGGTGTTCGTGTTTGCCGTCGGTGTCGGCACGGGCGTTGGAGTCGGCGTTCTGGTCGGTGTCGGTGTCGGTGTTCTTAGGTTGATGATAACATTCGCATTGACATTTGCATCGAGGTCGCTGTTAGCGTTGAGGTTCAAATCCATCGGCGAATTGTCAATGTTGAGATTTGTGTTCACATTTGATTCTATCGGATTGAGATTTGTATTGACGTTTCGATTTCCGTCATCCGCATTTTGATTACTCAAAACCCAAAAAATTCCGCCGACGCTTCCCAAAATTATCAAAGTTCCCAAAATCGTCGTAACGACGAGTTTCGCCGTGTTTGGTTCTCGCGGCGGCGGTTGATAAATAACGGCGGGTTTTGCCCGCACTTGTGGTTCTTCTCTGATTTCGCCTGTCGGAATTACGATGCGCTCCGACGACTTTCGTTTTTCTTCAATATCAGGTGCAGAGTTTTCGGGTTGATTGCGGCGAATAACGGTTTCTTCGCTAAAATCGTCTTTATCGCTTTCGCTCGGCAAAGCGGTAAATGACGGTTGGTTTTCGTCAATCAACGGTGTGCCGTCTTTGGTGCAGAAACGCAAAATCTCTTCATCGTATTTGGTTTGGCAAACAGGGCAATATTTCATATATTATAAAAGCTGTTTTTCAAATTTTATAAGAAGTGTGAAACTATCTCTAATCACGAATTGTATCACGATTTATTTTTACAAAAATAATAAAACGCTCGATTTCCCCAAATTCCGCGCTTTTCGGCTAACGCTTCGGTTTTCGCGGCGGTAAATTTCTGGGTTTGAGTTGCGTTTGATGAGGTGCGGTTTTGTTTATGGGTTTTCGCGGCGGATTTTGAAAATCCTTTACTTCTTGCGGCGAAAGCCGGCGATATGCGCCGACTTTTAAGAATTTGTCGTTGATATGTCCAATCGAAATGCGGCGCAATTTGACCACCGAATTTCCGATTAAATCAAACATTTTGCGGATTTGCTGATTATGTCCTTCAAAAAGCGTAACTTCAAACCAGCCGTTTTTGTCGGTTGGCTTTAGCTGTTTGATTTCGGCGGGCGCAGTTTTGAAACCATCTTCAAGCCGGACTCCGCGCCGCAGTTTGTTGACGGCGTTTTCACTCGGCAAGCCTTTGACCTTAACTTCATAAACTTTCGGAATCAGTTTTGACGAAGCCACCAGATTTGTAAATTGCCCGTCGTTAGTCAAAATAATCAAACCTTCCGTGTTGTAGTCGAGCCGTCCGACCGGATGAAGTTTGCCGAGATTCGGCGGAACTAAATCCGTAACGAGATTTCTGCCTTCGGGGTCAGCCGCGCTTGAAAGATAGCCTTTCGGTTTGTTGAGCAAAACATAGACGTTTTCGCGCCTTGCAAGTTTTGCGCTAATCAATTTTCCGCGCACCTTAATGTGGTCTTTTTCCGCGTCGGCTTTCGTGCCGAGTTCCGTGATGATTTCGCCGTTCACCGAAACTTCGCCGTTTTCGATTAGTTCTTCCGCGCCGCGCCGCGAAGCGATTCCGGCTTGGGCGATTAGTTTGTTTAGTCTTTCTAACATAAAAGAAAGATTCTAACTTATTTCTTCGACGCTTTCATCTTCGAGTTCAAAAATTATCTGCGACGAAAGCATTTGTTTTCGCACAAATTCGTTTGTCTGAAAGACGAAATTGCGCTTGAACCTTTCATCGTGGCTTTCGAGCGAAGAAATTTTAATCGTTTCTCGGTTCGCCAACTCCAAACCCAAAGACCAAATCGTGTCGCCTTCGCTGTCTTTTTCTTCGACGAGGCAGAATTGTTTGATTTCATCAAAACGAAAGCGCGATTCTGTCTTGCCCGACAAGCCGTATTTCGTATAAACAACCGTTTCATTGATTCGATTGACAACAATTTTTGAAACGGGAGCGCGTGAAATTACCCAAACGCCGCAAGCGACACCAATCGCGCCCATCAAAAACGCCAAATAAATTGCATAACGCAGAACTTCGTCTGCATTCGTAAAACCGCCGAGCGAACCATAAACGAAAATCGAGCCGACAAAGGCAAAAAACAAACCGAAAATCCACAAACAGCCGGGCATTTCTTGAGTAATCAGTTCGTTTTCGGTTTGCTTGATTTTCATAATCAATCCGCTGCAAAATCTATTGCGCCAAATCTTCAAAATCTTCGATTGACGGCAATTCCGACAAATCTTTCAAACCAAATTGAATCAGAAAACTTTTCGATGTCCCATATTGCATCGGTCTGCCGACGGTTTCTTTGCGCCCGTTGGCGACAATCAGGCGTTTGTCGAGCAAAGTTTTGATTGCCGAAGCTGATTGCACACCGCGAATTTCCAAGATTTCGGGAACGGTTACGGGTTGCTTATAGGCAATTACCGAGAGCGTTTCGAGCGAAGCAAGCGAAAGTTTCGCATTCGGGCGGGTTTTCAAGAATTTGCGAATCTCTTCGTGAAATTCGGTGCGCGTCGAGATTTGCCAACCGTTGGCGATTTCGCGCAACTGCAAACCGCTGCCCCGCTGTTCGTATTCGCTTTTTAATTGTTCAATCGTGCTTTCAATTGTTTCTCTATTTTCTTCCAAAACATCCGCCAAAATTTTGACGGAAAGCGGTTCATCAGCGACAAAAATCAAGGCTTCGACAATAGAAACTAATTCAGCGATATTGCGCGGTTGTTTTTCTTCAATTTCCAAATCCATCTCTCAAAATCATTTTTAACGCAAAGACGCAAAGGCGCAAGGGCGCAAAGTTTTTTATTTTCTTTGCGTCTTCGCGCCTTTGCGCCTTTGCGTTAAAATTTCTCTTAAAATTCTAAATTTTTCTCAAAACTATCTCGCCGAAAACTTTCTCTTGCAGAAGTTTGACGTTTTCCGTCCGCACTATTTCCAAAACCGCGATAAAGGCTAAAACTAGTTCTTGTTTGCTTTTCATTTCCAGAAAAAATTCGCTCAAATATAATTCTTTCGCGCTAAAAATACGCTTTTTCAGATTTTTGAGCATTTCCGATAAACTCATTTCTTCGCGCTGAATTTCCATTTGAATTTCTTCTTTGTGTCGCGCCAAAATTCTTTGAAAAACATTCAATAAATCAAAAACCGTCGCGCTGATTTCCGTGTTGTTGTCATCCGATTCGATATGTCCGCGGGTGAAAACGGCTTGCTCGACGGTTGAGCGTTCATAAAGCATCTGCGCCGCGTTTTGAAATTTTTGATGTTCAAGCAGGCGGTCAACCAACTCTTGGCGCGGGTCTTCGATTTCGTCTTCGGTTTCGCCGAAAATTTCACGCGGCAGAAGCATCTTGGATTTTATCTCAATCAAGGTCGCCGCCATCACGATGAAATCCGCCGCCAGCGCAATGTCGAGTTGTTTCATCAGGCGAATATATTTCAGATATTCGCCCGTTATTCGTGCAATCGGAATATCGAATATGTTTGCTTGTTCTTGTTTGATAAGATAAAGAAGCAAGTCGAGCGGTCCGGCAAATTCGCCGAGTTCGAGTTTAATTTCGTCCCGCGATGCGGCAACAATATGCGCTTGCGCCCGGTGAAAATCAACTGAAATTTGTTCGGTTCGTTGTTCCATCAAACAAGCATTGTAAATTATTGTGCAAAAAATGGCATTTCGTTTTCATAAATTATGCTTTTAGTGATAGACAATTACGATTCTTTTACTTATAACCTCGTGCAGTATTTGGGCGAACTCGGCGCGGAAATGGAAGTGCGACGCAACGACGAAGTTACATTGGAAGAAATCGAACACGGGCTTAAACCCGAAAAAATTTTAATCTCGCCCGGACCGGGAATGCCGGACGATGCCGGGATTTCTCTCAAAGTTTTAGAAACATTCGGCTCAAAGCTGCCGATTCTCGGCGTTTGTCTCGGACATCAGGCAATCGGGCAGATTTTCGGCGGAAAAGTTGTCCGTGCGCCCGAACCGGTTCACGGTAAGCCGGTCGAGATTTGTCACGACGGAAAAACGATTTTTGCCGATTTGGAAAACCGCTTTGAAGCCGGACGTTATCACTCTTTGATTGTCGAGAGCGAATCGCTGCCCGATTGTCTGGAGAATTCCGCGACTTCACCCGACGGTTTGATAAT
>Ga0136617_10006732_pt1 | contig 10247 bp, 8 predicted proteins | sample AntDrymUQ3222106_2_FD_129672 | JGI IMG/M metagenome (GOLD analysis project Ga0136617, IMG submission 129672) | Polar desert sand microbial communities from Dry Valleys, Antarctica - metaG UQ322 (21.06) | ecosystem: Environmental > Terrestrial > Soil > Desert | place: Antarctica: Dry Valley... | reverse complement strand
TTCAACCTTTCCGTAAGTGCCCGCCCGGCGGCGTCTTCACCAACCACCCCGATCAGCGAGACCCCTGCACCGAGTGAAACGAGATTCATCGCGCAATTTGCTGCACCGCCCGGTACTGTTTCTGTCTGCTCGTGACGAAGAATGAACACCGGAGCTTCGCGCGAAACTCTACTGATGACGCCATAGACAAATTGGTCCGCTATCGCATCGCCAACGACCAGGATCCGGCGCCCCGGGAAGCGCTTCACGATGGTGATCAGTCGCTCTTGCAACAATGTTCGCGCGGTAGTCATGTGCGTTTCCCAAGCGGTTCTTCGATTATCTTCTTAACTGCTTCCAGTAAGTGATTCGCTGTCAGGTCTGGCTGATGATTCCAGTTTTGCCGCTGATGTTCCCATTCACCGCGACCGTAGCCGCTCATCACCAAGGCAGAGTTAACCCCGGCGTTGCGAGCCAATTCAATATCGCTATGACGATCCCCAACCATCCAGCTTTCTGCGAGATCGATGTCAAACTCCTCGGCAGCGCGGCGTATCAGGCCCGGTTTGGGCTTACGACAATCGCAGTCAAGTCGATAGGGTGGCTCTCCGACCGAGGGATGGTGGGCACAGTAATAAATCCCATCGATTCGCGCATCGGTCGCAGCCATTTCTTGTTTCAACGTTTCATGGAGAGTCTGAATCATGTCTTCGGCAAAATAACCGCGAGCAACTCCGGCCTGATTAGTAACGACGATTGCCAGCCAACCACTGTCGTTCAGGAGCTTGATGGCGGCGGCGGAATAGGGAAAGACTCGAAAGCGCGAAGGGTGATTGATGTACCCAACCTCTTCCGAAATCGTTCCATCGCGATCGATGAAGACTGCCCGCTGCATATTGCTACCCTGAGTTTAGTTTCCTGACTGTAAAGTTCTCTCAACAAATGCCAAGTGTCGAGCCGCCCAGTCCCGTAGGGTCCTGATGTTTATAGACCAGTGGTACCAATAGAGTTCTAAAGCTCCGGAGGAGCGAAATACACCGCACGTCGGTAAGAACATTTCGCTCCGCTGGAGCTGCGCTGCATCTTCGGCCCAATGGTCTATAAACATCAGGTCCCTACGGGACTGGAGGTTGTTTGCAACGAATCAAGCAGCAACCGAGCGCGCTCGAAAACATCCTGCGGGCCGATCGCGGTCATGCAGCGATGATCGATAGGACAATCCCGCAACATACACGGCGCGCAGTCTGGCGGGTGGCGCACAATTTCGGCAACTGGTGAAAACGGACCCGTCGTCAAGTGGTTAGTAGGCCCGAAGATGACCAGTGTTGGCCGGCCGAGCCCGGATGCGATATGAGCGGGACCGGTATCATTCGTAACCAGGAGATTCACCAGGCTGAGAACAGCGGCAACCTGCGCCAGGCTGGTCTTGCCCGTCATCATAATTGGCTTATTGCGCATCCGCCGGCTGACTTCCTCCGAGACATCCAGTTCCTCGGGCGAGCCTATCAGTAAAACTTCGGCGTTTAGTTCATCTATCAAACGGTCGGCAAGCGCACCATAGCGCTCGGCCGGCCAACGCTTCGCGCGGCTGTTTATCGAACCCGGACATAGGGCAACCATGGCGCGTCCCTCGCGGAGCCCTTGAGCGCGGAGTAGATCAAATGCTTCGGACTGACGAGGTTCAGAAATTTGCAAGGAGGCATCTGGAGGCCCGTCGGCAATCTGTTTGCTACCGACAAGCGCCCGCTCAAGCTCTGCGACGATGTTCAGGTAGTAATAGATTTCGTGCTTAGAACTGCGCCATTCAGGAACTGGCAACGGATTGGTTAGCAGTCTGCTGCGGCCATCAGTTGCATAGCCAATGCGAAAGGGAACTCGAGCCAGGGCAGGGATCAATGCGGCTTCAAAAGCGTTGGGAAAAAGAACAGCGAGATCGAAGTTCCCCCGCCTCCATGCGGCAGACTGTTTGACAGCTGACCAGGGTCCGCGACGGTCGTAAATCAGCAGTTCATCAAGAAAGTCGGCATCGGCGAACAGCTCTTTGGCCCAAGGCTTTATCGCCAGAGTTATGTGCGCACCGGGAAGCAAGCGACGAAGCTCCCGCCCCGCCGGTATGGTCATCACGGCGTCGCCGACCCAGTTGGTGCCGCGAACTATAACGCGATTGATGTTTTGCTGTTTAAGAGTTCCCATGAGCCCGAATCAACGACAGAACCGCAGCTCGTTCGCAGGTCAGAGCAAGCTTCGCAACCCGTCCTTGATTCCGATCTCCGGCTGCCAGCCCAGTTGCTCGCGAACCAAACTCAGATCAGAAACATAATTGACGGGCACCGGATGCGAGACCGCATCATTGTATTCAATAACTGGTTTGAGCTGAACTAGCTTCCCCACAGTGCTGATCATCTCGGTCAGGGTTGCCGCATTATTCTGGCCGCCGCCAAGATTATACAGCCCGTAGGAGTTAGACGAAGCGATGAACGCCTGGCAAGCTCGCGAAAAGTCGTCAACGTGCAGGATGTCGCGAATCGCCTGTCCACCCATGGGGACTTGAATCGGCCAGCCTCGTTTGACCGACTCGACGTAGTGCGTAACAAAGCCGTATTCATTGCCATCGGAGGGACGCGCGTAGACCGTGGATAGCCGAAAGATGCAGGCCCGCACATTTCGTTGGCGTGCATAGTAATCGACGTAGCGCTCCCCAATCAGCTTCGACCATTCGAGCGGTGTCTGGCCACAATAGTCAGTCGGACATGTTTCCGGAACCGGATCGTATGAGGCTGCGTTCGCGCCGTACACGTCCTTGGTCGACGCATAAATAAAGACGGAATCAGGCTTCATCTGACGAATGACATTGGCGGTCCCTTCAGCGTTAGTGCGAAAACTTAGGTCCGCCGCTGAGGGGTCCTTGTCGAGATAGGCTGCGAGGTGGATGACGACATCGTAATTCGGCGCAAGCTCGACGTCGCTTTCGGTAAGTATGTCGAGATTCGAGCGGCGCGAGAAATCGTCCGCTTCAAAAAACCGGCGCACATGAATACCAAGATAACCACTGCCGCCGGTGACAAGAATTCTCATTGATTGATAGGGTCCAAAGTCCAATGTCCAAAGTCCGGTATGAACGTTAGAATGCTTACTGGTCGTAGAAATGACCCGACGTGACGTTGGACCTTGGACCTTGGACTTTCGACTGGTTTACTCCTTTCGCCATTGCAGTCAGTTTCATAAGCGACTCAGCGCTCCCGATCGCGATTAACATGTCGCCGGCTTCGATTAACGCTTCACCACTCGGGTTGAAAAGCGTCTGCCCGTCGCTGCGCCGAATACTAACGATCACAATGTCGAGTTCGGAGCGAATATTCGTGGCGCTTAGTTTCTGTCCGACCAGGAGAGAAGAAGGACTGACCTCAAGCTGCTCCAATGCCAGACCCAGCGTATTTGCAGTTATCGAATCAATGAAGTCTCCAACCGCTGGCTTGGTGAGGGCCACAGCCATACGGTGGCCTCCTATGATGGTGGGAGCAACCACGCGATTGGCTCCCGCTCTGATGAGTTTGCTTTCCGCCTGTTCTTCGGCGGCTCTGGCAACGATGTGAAGCTGGGAATTCAGGTCGCGCGCTGTCAGCACAACGTAGACGTTGTCAGCGTCATCAGGCAGACACGCCGCGAGGCCGCGCGCATGTTCAACCCCCGCTTCTATAAGAGCCTCTTCTGAGGTGGCGTCGCGAACCAGGACAATTACTCCGCGATCGGCTAACTCCGTCACCTTTTGTGGATCCTGCTCGATCACGATGAAAGTCTCTTCGCTCGCCTGCAGCGTTTTCACCAGACGGGATCCGACGCGCCCCGCCCCGCAGATAATAAAGTGGTCTCGCAGTTTACTCATTTTGCGCAAATGCCGCCGCTGACCAAAAGTCGCGAGCAACTCCGACTGCACGATTGATTGAACCGTAGCAGTAAGCGAATAGAGCACGACGCCCACCCCGACGAACATGAAGATGGTGGCGAAAATGCGACCGTTGATAGTCGCGGGCGCGAGGTCGCCGTAGCCTACCGTGGTAACTGTCTGAGTTGCCGCGTAGAGGCTGTCGACTATTGACCAGCCTTCGATTAGATGGAATCCCAGGGTCCCCAGCGCTGTTGCCACGGCCACTGCCAGAACTGCATAGCGAATTCTAAAGCGGTTTCCCGCAAGTTTCCTCGATGCGGGGGATGTTAGACTCATACGCCAGATATCGCATCAAAGTGGCTGCTTTTGGTGCGCTGTCACGTTAACCAAAGGAAAAGTGGGTGTCAATGAGGCGCTTGGGTGACAGGTAACGGTGATAGGTGATGGGAGAAGCACTGTCGATTGGCTGGACAGGTTCAAGGAGAGGTGATAGGTAATAACCGATGGGTGATAAAGGAAGGAAAACCTCACATGCGACCTCACGAAAAACTAGAAGTATGGGAAACGCCAGTGGACCTGGTAGTTGAAGTCTATAAAGAAACGGAGGCATTTCCGAACGAGGAAAGGTTTGGCTTAACCTCGCAAATCCGGCGTGCCGCTGTTTCTGTTCCTGCGAATATTGCCGAAGGTGGGTTTTATGCCTGTACGTTATCCACCACCAAATAGAGTGCCACCGACCATTCGAGGCGGAAGGGTTCCAGGCCAGCGCAGTCGTATAGTCTCTTATGAGGATCCGGGTGCCGGAGTCGGGCGACGGGTCGGGCGCATTCTCCTAAGCGCGCCGGTAATAATTCCGCTGGTTGTTATTGCCACCGTCGCAATCGTCGTGCTGGTTTACTACTGGACGAGCTTCTCAGGACGCATCGATGCCCTCCTCAAAGGCGAGGTCTTTACGCGTTCAGCCGGCATCTATGCTGCGCCAAAACAACTTCGCGCTGGAGAAACACTTTCTCGGGACGACCTCATTTCCTACCTCAAGCGCGCCGGCTACGTCGAGAAGACTCAACAGGCTGACACTGGGCGGGGACGGTATTCCCTCAATGGCTCGAACATTGACATCGAACCCAGCCACTATTCCTCCGTCGATGGCCAGCGCCAGTTTGAGAGCGTGCGAGTGCAGTTTTCGCGGAATACGAAGTCGATCAGTTCACTGGCTGAACTCGGAGGAAGCCACCGGCTCGAAAAAGTGTGGCTGGAACCGGAACTGATAAGTTCAGTGACCGGCCAAGAGCGCGCGAAGCGAAAAGTGATTGGCTTCAACGATCTGCCAGTCCATCTGGTCAAGGCGATCACCGTGACTGAAGATCGATCATTCTTCGAGCACTACGGCGTAAACATTCGCGGGATCCTCCGAGCTCTGGCCAGGCGATATGACAACTCGGATCCGAATTCACCCATAGCGCGACAGGGTGGGTCGAGTATTACGCAGCAGTTAGTTAAGAATCTACTCCTTTCTCCGGAAAGAACACTGCGGCGCAAGGTGGCCGAGGCTTACATGTCGGTCATTCTCGAGACCCGGCTCACCAAGGAAGAGATTTTTGCGCTCTACTGCAATCAAGTCTACCTGGGCCAACAGGCGGGATTCTCCATACACGGTTTTGGCCAGGCCTCTAATGCGTATTTTGGGAAAGACGTGACCAGCCTCACGTTGCCGGAAGCTGCGTTCCTGGCAGGACTGATTCGCAGCCCAAATCGTTATAACCCTTACCAGGAAATGGACACTGCGACGGCCCGTCGGAATCAGGTCCTGGATTCAATGGTCGACGTAGGCGCAATCACGCGCGAAGAAGCTGACGGTGCCAAGGAGGAGCCGCTGAAAGTAGCGGCGGTCAAGGGTCGCATCGACGCTTCAGAGGCGCCATATTTTGCCGACTACGTGCAAAACCAGCTCGGCGACATCATCGCAGGTGTTGGCGTCGCCCAACACTTGCGCATCTATACGACCATCGACATGGATTTGCAACGGGCGGCCTACGCGGCTCTCGCGAAGCAAGTTGCCGCGCTGGATAAGGTCCAGACCCGGCGCTTCGCACCGGGCACACTGCAGGCTTCTCTGGTCGCGATGAACGCAAAGACCGGTGAGATTGTGGCGATGATTGGAGGACGCGACTATTCGAAGAGCCAACTCAACCGTGCCTCGGATGCCTTTCGCCAGCCGGGCTCGGTCTTCAAGCCATTCGTCTATGCCACGGCCCTGAACACGGCCTATGATCCAGTGCCCCGTGTGATTACTCCGGCAACGACCTACATGGACGAACCTAAAACATTCTCCTATGACAATGGAGAGTATTCGCCGGGAAACTTCGGCGAGAGCTACTCGCGTGGCCCAGTGACACTACGCGATGCGTTGGTAAACAGTCTTAATGTGATCACCGTCGAGGCAGCGATGGAAGTCACCGTCGGGCGAGTAATGAATCTTGCAGGTAAAGCCGGATTGCCGAAGCCCGCACGGGCTTATCCGGCAATGGCGTTGGGAACAAGTGAAGCCACCCCGCTGCAAGTGGCGAGCGCCTACACTGCTTTTGCAAATTTGGGCACCCGCACGACGTCTGTGGCAATCAATCGCATTACCACCGGAGAAGGCGTGACGATTGCTGCGCCCACGCCGCAGAAAAGCGAAGTAATGCCTCCCGACGTCGCTTACGTAATGAACTCGTTCATGAAGGACGTCGTCAATCGGGGTACCGGAGCCAAGGTTCGAGCCCGTGGGTTGAAGGCAAATGTCGCCGGTAAAACTGGTACTTCACGCGATGGCTGGTTTGCCGGCTTCACCCCAAACCTGGTTTGCGTCGTCTGGGTTGGTTTTGATGACGGGTCGCAGCTCGGTTTGACCGGGGCGAATTCCGCGCTGCCAATCTGGACCGACTTCATGCACGTGGCACTGAGCGAACATCCCGAGTGGCAGGGTGACTGGCAGATGCCGGAAGGGATCCAGCAGGCAGACATCGACCCAAAGACAGGACAGTTGACTACTCCGGATAATCCCACCAGACGCACCGAGTTGTTTATTAATGGAACTGTGCCGACCCCGACGTCAATTGAGGCCCCCGAAGAGGAAGCAACTCCCGACGGGCCCGACGGGGAATGGCAGACCATTCCTGAGGGCGGAGATCCTGGACCAACACCCGAGCTTGCCCCTACAGCTACACCTCGACCCCGACCGGCACCTCGAGCGGGTGAAGAGGGTGCGCGCCTGGAGGGGTCGATCACGCTCGATATCGATCCGAGCACCGGCTTAATGGCCGTTGAGACGTGCCCGGTAATTCGCACGAAGACTTTTGTCATTGGTACGGAGCCGAGGACTTACTGCGGGCCAGAATATCACCGCGGAAGAACTGTCGATCCCTCCGCCTCACGACCGCGCGTGGTAGCAAGTCCGCCGCGATGAACGGGCCGCAGTAGCGCCCTCCCTCACGGTCGGAGTCGCTGCGGTAGAAGTTCACTACATCCAGCCTCCAGCGCGCTCCGCAGTGTTTCAATTGCAAGTGCCGCCGCGTGTTGCTTCCGAGAGGGAAGACCGCCAATAGCCTTTAGGACATCCCTTCGCGTGAGCATCATCGCTTCCGCGACAGTTTTTCCCTGAATCAGCTCAGTCGAAAGTGACCCGCAGGCGAGTGTTGGCGGGCAACCGTAGGCAAGAAATCGCACTGCTTCAATCCGGCCCTCAACCACGCGTAGTGAGAGGCGCAACCGGTCACCGCAGACTGGATTCGTTCCTTCTGCAACCGCATTAGCGTGCGCAAGTTCGCCCGCGTTACGCGGGTGGGCGATGTGATCTTTGAAGGCGGTGGAGTAGGCCAAATGAGAGTTCCGAGTTCCGAGTTCGAGTTCCGAGTTTGCAGATTTCGACTCTCGTTAAAACTTTAAAAGGAGTCGGCCAGTCTAGTTCAAACAGTAGCTCCTAAACGAGAGCATTCTGTTAGGTACTGGTGCAGTTTGGTTAGGATGCGGTCTTACCGCTCGACCAGAGAACCGAGGAGTAGCGACCGGGTAGGGTGCGGCGCCACTCACACTTGGTGAAACACTGAATTTCTGTTGCTTGACTCTAGCGAGATTTCACCCGGTCGCTACCGCTCCCCGGTTCTGTAGTTGACTAGCACGCAGCTGGTTGTGCCAACCTGCACCAGCATCCGCTGTTAACTCGAAACTCGAAACTCGGAACTCGGAACTTTGACCTTATTCAGCGGCGATAGCCTGCGCAGCTTTTGTGCGACGCGCGACAAAACGTCGACTACGTAATCTACCTCGCCAGCAGTATTGTCTTTGCCAAAACTGAACCGAATTGCCCCACGCGCTAATTCATCGTTGCGACCGAGCGCGCGAATCACGGGCGAAGGCTCAAGCGTGCCGGAGGAGCACGCGGATCCCGTCGAGACGGCGATTCCTTCGAGGTCCAGGCTGATCAGAAGACTTTGGCCTTCAATAAAGCGAAAAGAGATATTGGAAATGTGCGACAGCCTGCGCTCGGGGTGTCCGTTGAAAACGACGTCGGACACGCGTTCGGCAACTGCCGCCTCAAACTTCTCGCGAAGCTCTTTGGCGTTGTCATTGCGCTGGTCTAACTCTTCGCGCGCGATTCGGGCCGCGGCTCCGAACGAAACAATTCCAGGTACCGCCTCCGTGCCGGCTCTTCGTTCCCGCTCCTGATGGCCACCTACATTCTGGCCTAATATTCGTACACCCCGCCGAACGTAAAGTGCGCCCACGCCTTTGGGCGCGTAGAGTTTGTGAGCTGAAAGCGAGAGGAAATCACATCCGAGTTGCTCAACTTCTATCGGTATTCGGCCGGCTGCCTGGACGGCGTCGGTATGCAGCCAAAGATGCTTGCGTCCCCGCGCACCTTCCTGACACACGAGTGCTCCGATTTCCTGGATCGGCTGAATGGTCCCAATCTCATTATTCGCGAGCATCACCGAGATTAGTACCGTGTCTGCTCTAAGCGCTGAGCGAACATCCTCCACTCTTACAATGCCGTCTTCATAAGCGGGAAGGCGGGTGATCTCCCAGCCCCGCTTCTCTAAAGCCTCGCAGATGCCGCGAACGGAGGAGTGCTCAATAGAGGAAGTAATGATATGGCGTCCCTGTGGTTCGACAGCTTCACAAAGACCTCGGACTGCCAAGTTATTGGCCTCCGTTCCGCCAGAGAGAAAAACAATCTCGTTGGACCTCGCTCCAATCAATCTAGCGACCTCGCGCCGGGCGCGATCAACAGCACCCCGGGCCTCCTGGCCAAAGAAGTGCACACTGGAAGCGTTACCAAACCGCTCAGTCAAATAGGGCATCATCGCCTCGACGACCCGAGGGTCAGCCGGGGTGGTGGCGCTATGGTCCAGATAGACTCGGCGGGTAGAAGACATTCAATTTCGGTTCTTGCCAACCAGTAACTTATAAACAAGCATCTGAGGGTTAGTCCCTGACGAAGGAAAATGCTGTAAGGAGTCTATGGCTCCAGCCATACCCGGTCAAGCGCCCCGAAAAGCCACTCGAAGTTGTTACACGCTTGTCGCGGTGTTAGCATCACCCTCGCCGAGGTTGGCTCTCCCAAGACTTTACGGCCATCATGGCCGCATACTCTCTGGAAGGAAAAACTAATGAAACATCTGAGAATTCCCGTGGCGACTTTGCTCAGCTTAGCACTGACTTCCTGGTTCAGCGTGGTCTCAAGCGGTGCGGCGAGGGTAATTGCGCAGACTCAATCGACTGCTCTCGAGCGCGGCTATCGCACCGGTTATTCAGATGGTTATAACGCAGGTTACCGGGACGTAGCGGATCGGGCCTCTCGTGACTATCAGAGCAAAGACGAGTACCAGCGGGCTGACCGTTCCTACACCGAAGCGTGGGGCACGTTAGAAACTTACCGGGACGGATATCAGCAGGGTTTTGAGGCCGGTTACGCAGCTGGGTACGACCGCCAGCCTTTCAGTTCTTCAATCCCTTCAGGACTGACACGTCGCGGTACGCAGGACACCCATCAAACAAGCACGCAGAGCACCACCCAGCCCCCTGATAACGCTGCGGACACGTCTTCGAGTTCGAGTTCGCGTTCCACGATAAGCGGGCCAGTCTTGATACCCAGCGGAGCCTCATTGATGATCGAGATGAATACCAGTCTCTCCACCGACAGCAGCCAGCGTGGCGATCGCTTTCAAGCGCGTGTAATGGAACCGGGCGAGTATGAGGGAGCAACCATCGACGGTCGCGTCACGCGAGTGAAGCGACCTGGAAAAGTTAAGGGTGTTGCCGAGCTGCAACTTGCTTTTGATCAGATACGACTGCCTGACAATCGTGGCACCAACTTCAGCGCGGAAGTTGTCGAAGTCGT
>Ga0136617_10006731_pt1 | contig 10247 bp, 7 predicted proteins | sample AntDrymUQ3222106_2_FD_129672 | JGI IMG/M metagenome (GOLD analysis project Ga0136617, IMG submission 129672) | Polar desert sand microbial communities from Dry Valleys, Antarctica - metaG UQ322 (21.06) | ecosystem: Environmental > Terrestrial > Soil > Desert | place: Antarctica: Dry Valley... | reverse complement strand
TGGCCGCAGATCTCGGGTTCGTCGACCAGAGTCACCTCTGCCGCGTGATCCGCAGCGAGACGGGGCACACGCCGTCAGCCCTGCGCCGCGCCCTCGGCTGAGCCGGTCAGCGAATGAGCCCGATCTCGTAGGCGAGGATCACGTCCTGCACGCGAATCGCGCAGATCGAGCTTCTGCAGGATCCGGCCGACGTGTGTCTTGACGGTCGCCTCGGCGAGCACGAGCCGCTCGGCGATTTCGGCGTTCGTGCTGCCCGCCGCGAGCTCGACGAGGACCTCGCGCTCGCGGGGAGTGAGCGGCTCGAGCGCCGGGTGTGCAGCGCCCGGGCTGAGGTCGGGCGCCCGGCCCGCGGGGAGGCGGTGGACGTACGCGTCGAGCAATCGGCGGGTGACGCTCGGTGCGACGACCGCGTCGCCGCGGGCGACCGCGCGGATCGCGCCCGTGAGCTCCGCGGGTGGGACGTCCTTGATCAGGAACCCGCTCGCCCCCGCTCGCAGCCCGGCCAACGCGTACTCGTCCAGGTCGAACGCCGTGAGGATGAGCACGCGGCAGGCGGGCCGCGCCTCGACGATCCGGCGGGTCGCCTCGATGCCGTCGAGACGCGGCATGCGCACGTCCATGAGGACGACGTCAGGCGCCAGGCGCGCCGCCTGCTCGACCGCCGCCAGCCCGTCGGGCGCCTCCCCGACGACCTGCATGTCCTCCTGGGCGTCGAGGACCATGCGGAACCCCATCCGGAGCAGCGGGAGGTCGTCCGCGAGCAGCAGCCGGATGTTCACCGCGCGACTGCCTCGGCACGCAACGGCACCCGGTTGGCAACGCGCCAGCCGCCCGTGCGCCCCGGACCGGCCTCCAGGCCGGCACCGTGGACGGCGGCACGCTCGCGCATCCCGGCCAGGCCGCGACCTGCGCCGTCCGCGCCGGGCGCTGGGACGCCGTCGTCGAGGATCTCGAGCTCGACGGCGTCCTCGCGGTAGCGCAGGTGCACCTCGGCCCTCGACGCGCTGTGCGCGTGGCGCAGGACGTTCGTCAGCGCCTCTTGGACGACCCGGTAGATCGTCAGCTGCGCGACGGGGCCGAGCGCGACGGGCTTCCCCTCGACGCGCAGCCGCGCCTCCAGCCCGGCGCTGCGCACCCGCTCGAGCAGCTGGTCGAGCTGGGCGATCCCGGGCTGGGGGCCGAGGTCACCGGGAGCACCGGCACCGTTGCCGTCGCGCAGCACCCCGAGCAGGCCGCGAAGCTCGGCAAGCGCCTCGCGGCCGGTGGCGGCGACGTGGCCCATCGCCTCGCGGGCCTGGTCGGGCGCGTCCTCGGCGGTGAGCTGCGCGCCGTCGGCGAGCGCGACCATGACGGAGACGTTATGGGCGACGACGTCGTGCAAATCGCGGGCGATTCGCGTCCGCTCGGCGGCGACGGCGAGCTCGGCCTCCTGCGCCCGCTCGCGCTTCAGCCGCGCGGCGCGGTCGACAAGCGCGGCGAGTTGCGCGCGGCGGGTGGGCGGCGACACCGATCGCGACCGCCGCGGTCAGAGCGGCGACGAGGCCCAGGACCTGCTCGACCGGGGCGTCGAGCGCGAGCGCGAGCGCGATCGTGGCGGCCACCGTGACCCCGACGGCGGCGGCGACGCGCTCGTGGCGCGGCTCACGCGCGGCGACGGTCCCCACTGCCACGAGCAGCGCCGCCTCCCCGCCCGTCGCGCCGAGGGCGAGGGCGCTGACCGCGGCGGCCGCGCCGACGACTGCGAGGACGGCGAGCGGCGACCGCCGCCCGACCCGTCGTCGGCGCGTCGACTCCGACGACCATGCGCATCGTCGTGGACTTACCGGAGCCGTTGGGGCCGAGGAAGCCGGTGACCCGGCCGGGATGGACGGTGAAGCTCAGGTCGTCAACCGCCAATCGGTCGCCGTAGCGCTTGCTCACCGAGTCGATGGTGATCATGCCGGGTGAAGCTACGTGCGTCTTGACCGCGCATCGACGGCCGCGTGGACCATCTTTGCCCGCCGCTCCGTCATCCCGACGGCGGACCACCTACGCCGCACGGCTGAGGCTGCTAGTCCACGCGACCGCTGCCTTCGCTCGCCGGCGCGGCGAGCTGCGGCTGCGGCCACCAGCGCTCCAGGCCGAGATCGCCCGCTACGGCGGCGGCCGCGAGATACCCGCCGGCGAGCGCGCCGGGGACGCCGGGATGCGTGCCGCCGCCACCGAGATACACACCCGGGATCGGCGTGCGCCCGTCCGCGCAACCTCCGGCCGGCCGCCGCGTGAAGGTCTGCTCGGGAAGAAGCGACCCCTGGCGGACGGAGCCGCGCCGGGTCGTTCCGAAGCGGCGCTCGAGATCCCGTGGGCTGTCGGCGAACTCGAACAGGAGGTTCGCCTGCTCGAGTCCGGTCGTCTCCTCGCCGACCAGGGCCCAGCATGCCCGCCGGTAGCCGACACGAGCGCGATCCCAGCCGCGAGCGGGATGCTCGTACGGGGCGATCGTCTCGTAGCGCAGGGTGTGGAGCGGACCGTACGGGCCCGGCGACGCCTGGAGCGGATCGTGGACGCTGACGGTCGTCAGGTGTCCTGCCGGGCGCGACGGCAGCCGGCCGGCCGCAGCGTCCTCGAAGTGGGTCGCGACATCGGCGACGCTGCCGAAGCCCACGATGCGGACGACGGCATCGCCGGCATCGCGCACGGGCGTGGGCGGGGTCCCCTTGATGCCGAAGTGCGCGACGAACGACCCGGCCGCATCGACACGCCACGCGTCCACCGCCGCGCGCAACGGCGCATCTGCCTGTTGGGCGAAGAGATGCCCGAACGTGGTGATCGGGTCGAGCGTGGAGATCAGCTTGCGGGCGTAGAAGCTTCGCCCATCCGCGAGCCGGACCTCGACGCCGGCGTCGCTGGCGTCCGCCGCGACGACACGTGCCGAGACGAGGCAGCGCGCGCCGGCGCGGCAGGCGACGCGGAACAAGCCGTTCGCAAGCCCCTTGCTGCCGCCGGCGACGAGAGTCGGCGAGAACAGCCGGGCGACGGTGTAGCCGCCCACGACGCCCAGCGGCTCGTCCGGTTCGAAGAACCCGGCGAGGCCGCACGCGTAGCGCAGCATGAGCGCCCCCGGCTCGCTTGCCGCGGCTCGCGACAATGTCGTCGGCGTGGCCGCCGCCAGGGCGCTCAGGCCGTCGCTGGAGTCGTTGCCCGGCTGCGTCGCGGCTTCCGCGCGGGTCGCCGGCTCATAGAGCAGCGGCGCGACCGCCCGCGACGCGTCACCGAAGAGCGATTCGACCTTGCTGCCCAGCCCACGCCCGCCACGCTCGACGACGTGCGACTCACCGTCGAGCATCACCGCGAACGCGAGCTCGGGCTCGACGAACGCAACGGCGTGGTCGGCCAGCCCGAGATCGCGGTACGGAGGCAGCTGCGCCCCCAACGGCAGCAGGAACTGCGCCTGGTTGTACACGAACGGCGTGGAGTAATCGTCGGACGCCAACGTGCCGCCGCGCTCGAAGCGCTGCTCGAGGACGACCACGCGCGCGCCCGCGCGCGCGAGATACGCAGCGGCGGTGAGGCCGTTCGGGCCTGCGCCGACGATCGCCACGTCGTAGACGGGATCGGACATGCCGGCCTCCTAGCGCCTCCGCGCGGTGAACTGCTCGCGGTCGATCTCGAGCGGCGCGAGCATGCGATCGACGTTGCGTGCGTACCACTCGTAGGGCCGCGCCTTCCACCAGCTCTGGTCGCGCACTCCGGCGTCCTCGGCGACCACGTTCGCCGCGTTGTATCCCGCCGCCATCCAGCTGAGGCCGACGGGCCAGACGCCGTTGGACATGTAGAGGCCACCGACCGGCATGCGATATGGCATGCGGTCCAAGATCCATTGGTCCTCCGAGAAGTCTCCGCCCACGACCTGGCCGAACTTCGCCGCGCGGTTGAGCCGCCAGTTGTCGAGCGGAGTCCACTCGTACTGGTCGAGCACCATGGCCTCCCAGCCGGGAACGAGCTCGGCCATCACCTCGTTGCGCGCCGCGAGGAGCTCATGGCGGATCGGACCATCCCACGCCTCCGGCCCGCCAAGGCCGTGCAGCGGGTACGGGAAGCATTCCTCTGCGCGCAGGACGTTGTGGCCCTCAGGGGACACGCTGGTCGGATCCGCGGGCGCATAGTAGGTGAACTCGAGCAGCTGTCCCGACGCCTTCCACGTGTCGTTGCCCAGCATGTCGACCAGGTACTGCTTGGTGCCCGCCCACGAATCGAACGCGCGATACAGCAGGATCGCCTCGTTGACGAGAGGGTCGAAGCTCGCCGACGCCCAGTCGATCCGCCGCTCGAGCAGCCAGGACGTCACGTGCGACCCGCGCAGCCCCATCTTCCAGTGACGCATCTTCGCCCCGAGGCGGGCGTCCAGCGTGCTGATCGTGGAGTCACCGACGAGGCGCAGCGTCTCCGGGACACCCGCGTTGGAGATCACACCGATGCGCGCGTCGAGCTGCGCGCCGGGATGCAGCGACCGGTCAGACAGCACCACGCCAGTAGCCCGTCCGGCCTCGACGACGATGCGGTCGACGGTGCAGTTCGTCCAGATCGTCCCGCCGTGCTCGAGGAAGCACTGCGTCAGCGCGTCGACCTGCGCTTCATTGCCGCCGAGCCCGATGCCCGTCGTGTAGTACAGCGCGAAGGCCACGCCGTACGCGCCCTGGCCGCGTGCGAACGGCGCGCCGTGCTCCCAGAACGCCACGGGCGTCATCAGGATCTGGCGGCAGGCGTCCGACTCGAACGTGCGCTCACACAGCTCGGGGCCGGTCATCTCCGACATCTCGTCGACGGGGTAGCCCATCGCGTACGCGCAGATCTCGAAGACGCGCTCGAGCTTGCCCGGGTCCGGATGCGGCGTGAACGACGACAGCTCGTTGAACTCGATCATGGTCTCGTGAACGCGCTCCTGGATCCCCAGCATGCGCTCGCCGTCGTGCGCGGAGTGCTTCGCGAAGTTCTCCGCCGTCCGCTCGGGGTCCTGGCAGATCAGGCAGTTCGTGCCGTCGCGATATGTCGTTCCGAGGATCACCGGGCTGACGCGGAACTGGAAGCCGTACCGCTCGAGTTCGAGGTCGTCGATCACCGGCGAGTTGCCGGCGAACGACACGCCGACGTGCGGGCTGTCGAGCGTCTGCGGCCAGGTCTCGTGCGTGCAGCAGAACGTGCCGAGCTCGCTGTTGGCTTCGACGATCAGCACGTCGAGCCCGGCCTTCTGAAGATAGGCGGCGGCGGGAAGGCCGCCCGAGAGGCCGCCGCCGATGACGATCAGGTCATGCATGGGAAGGCTGCCTCCGCTGCGCCTCGCGGACACGTTCGTGCGGCCGATTGATGAGCACGTACAGCGTCCCGACGAGCACGAGCACCGCTGAGACGAGCACGACGGCCCAGACCTGCCAGAACGGCGCGCCGGGCGGCGCGAGCGACGCCCGCGGCCAGGCCATGTTCACCGCCTCGAAGATCAGCCAGAGCACCGCGAGCACGTTGATCGGCAGTCCCCACCGTCCGAGGCGGAAGCTGCCGCCGGGTGTCCAGCGGCCCGCCAGCCGCGCGACCAGCGCAGCGGAGCACACCAAGCAGAACGTGATGTAGTAGCCGCCGGTCCCGAACGTGATCAACGTCCCGACCGCCGCGGTGTCGAGTCCGAGGAGCAACCCGGCGCTCGCTGCCACCGCCACGAACGCGAGCGCTCCGAGCGGGACCTGGTTCGGTGCCACCCGGCGCATGATGTCCGAGCCGGGCAGCATCCGGTCGCGGCTCAGCGAGAACAGCACGCGCGTGGCGGTCGCCTGGATCGCGATCACGCAAGCCAGGAAGGCGACGAACGCGACGAGCTCGAAGGGGGTCTCGACCCATCCCCCGAAGGCGCCGACGACGGCCGGCGTCACCGGATCGAGCACTGCGCCCGAGATCACGGAGCTCGTGTCCCGGCTGGCGAGGCCGATCGCGACGGAGTTGAGGATGATGACCGCGCCGACCGAGCTGAGTGAGAACAGGATCGCCCGCGGGACGCTGCGGCGCGCCCCCTTGACCTCCTCCGACACCGCGCCGCATGCGTCGAATCCGATGAACGCCCATCCCGACACGGCAAGCGCGGCGAGGAAGCCGACGAACCACGACCCGCCGATGTTCCGCTCGGCGCCAAGGCCTTCCCAGAGGAACGAGATCGGGTGCTCGCGGAAGAAGAGGAGCAGCAGGATGCCGATCAGCACGCTCGCGACGAGCTCGGCGGCGATCCCGACGTTGACCACGTACTTGAGCGGGTTGAGACCGACCGCGTTCACCAACGTGGCGAGCGCGAGGACGCCGAATGCCCAGAGCACCTGCTGATTCGCCGAAGGGGTGACGTCGAACAGCGCGGCAAGCCAGACCGAGCCGAAGTAGGAGACGGCGGTGACCGTGAAGGTGACGGTCCACGCGTACGCCCAGCCGGCGAACCACGCATACCGGGGCCCGGTCAGGCGCCGTGTCCACTGATAGATGCCGCCGGCGAGCGGGAACTCCGAGGCCAGCTCCGCGAACACCGACGCGACCAGCAGCTGGCCGGCCAGGACGATCGGCAGTGCCCACACCCAGGCCGGGCCGGCGGCGAACGTCGCGAGGCCGATGATGGCGTAGAGCCCGACCACCGGCGAGATATACGCGAACCCGATCGCGAAGTTGCTCCAGAACGAGAGCCCGCGCTTGAGCTCCTGCTCATAGCCCAGCGACTCGAGCACCTCCTCGTCGGTCCTGGGGCGAACGCCGGTCGTTGCCGCGGCGCTCACAGCAGCACCCGGCGTCGCGTCGCGGCGGTCTGCCGCGCCAGCGTGACGAGGGTCAGCATCTCGAAGATGACGTTGGCGGCGAACAGCGCCGTCACCTGCCCTGGGCCGTCGTACGGCGGGGAGACCTCGACGACGTCGAAGCCGACGAGCGGGAGATCCGAGAGCGCCCGCAGGCAGCTCAGCGCTTGGAAGCTGGTCGGACCGCCGACCTCCGGCGTGCCGGTGCCGGGACAGAACGCCGCATCGACGAAGTCGACGTCGATGGAGAGGAACGCCGGTCGACCGGCGAGACGGCTCCTCACGCGCTCGGCAAGCGCGTGCGGCGTCATCGCCTCGAGCTCGATCCAGTCGATCGTCTCGACGCCGAGGTCCTCGGGGATCGCCGCGTCGTCCTCGCCGTAGAGCGATCCACGGATGCCGGCCTGGATCATCCGAGACGGGTCGACGACGCCTTCTTCCAGGGCCCGCCGGAACATCGTTCCGTGGGCGTAGGGATGGCCGTTGTAGCTGTCCCACAGATCGGTGTGAGAGTCGAGATGGACCAGCCCGAGCGGTCCGTGCACCGACGCGATCGCGCGCACCTCGGCGAGCGTCACGGAGTGGTCACCGCCCATTCCGATCGGCACGGCACCCGCCTCGGCGACGGGCCTCACGAACGCCTCGATCCGGGTCAGCGTGTCCTCGATGTAGCCCGGCGCCGTGGGGCTATCGCCGTAGTCGACGGTCGACAGGGCACCGAAGACCTGGACCTTCTGCACCGCGTTGTAGGTCCTGATCATTCCCGACGCGGAACGGATCGCCTCCGGCCCGAATCTGGCTCCGGAGCGGAACGAGGCGCCGCCGTCCCATGGCATCCCGAAGACCGCCGCCTCGACGCCGTCGAGGTCTTGCACATGAGGTAGCCGCGCATACGTGCGCGGCCCGGTGAAGCGTGGCGCCTGCAAGGCGTCCCACGGCTCGTACACGGCGAACTCCTCTCCTCGGGCTGCCGCGACGACGATACGGTCGCGCGTGGCCCGGCTCTATTGGCAGATGCGCTCGATGGCGGCCGGTCGGTTGGGCACTTGCCCTGCCGCGCCAGGCCGAGCGTGCGACGATGTGCCCGCCCATGGGCGCTCTCACCGTCGCCAAGCTCGCGGCGAACCCGTCGCTCCGCCTTCGGGTGCTCGGACCCAGCGACAAGCTCGAAGGGCTCGTTCGCGGGGTGCACGTCTCCGACCTGGAGCATCCTGCACGCTACGTGCTGCCCGGCGAGCTGGTGCTGACCAACGGCTTGTGGCTGGACACGGTCGACGCGGCGACCTGGATCCGAGAGGTGCGCGAGGCGGGCTCCTCCGCCGTGGCGTTCGGGCTCCGTGCACGGGGGGACGAGGTTCCCGAGGCGGTGGTCGCTGCGTGCGCCAGCCACGACGTCCCGCTGCTCGAGGCTCCGGACGACCTGTCGTTCAGCGCGATCGCCGAGCTCGTCCGGGAGTACGACGGAGAGGACGGCCACGCGCGCGTTCAGCTGCTTCGCCTCCGCCGGCTCCTCGGCGACCTTGCGCGCGGCGAGGGACACGAGGCCGTCCTGGAGCTGCTGCGTCGCGAGACACGCCTGCAGGTGTGGCTGATCGGGCCGGGCGGGAAGAGCTTGACCGCGGAGCCATGCCGCGACCCGGCGGCGGCGCGCGATGCCGCTCGTGCCGCCCGGCAGGGTGCGCTCCCCTGTGCGGTATCGGCGGACCTCTCGGCATTCGGTGTGGGCGGCGACGCGCTGCTCACCACGGTCGTCGTCGTCGACGCTCCGCTGGCCGAGGTCGACGACGACGCAAGGCTCATCATCGAGCAGGTCGCCGCCTACGTCGTCCTCGAGGACGCGCGCCGGCGAGAGCGAGATGCCGCCCGCACGGTGCTGGCCGAGGAGCTGGTTCGACTGCTCTGGGACGGCGAGATTGCAGACCCCGCGTTCGCCGCTCGCCTGCAGGCGCTCGGCTTTCCCGCCGACGCGACGCTCGTGGCCGTGGCTTCGTCCAACGCGCCCGGCGATCTGGCCTACGCAGCGGCCGGTTGCGGGCGCAGCTGTGTCACCGCGCGCCACCGCGGGATGACACTGCTCGTGATCGAGACCGACGACGACTCGGTGATCCTCGAGCTCGGCGGGCTCATCCAGGACGGTGGCGAGGAACCGACGCTGGGCAGCGGTCAGCCGCGCCAAGGCCGCGACGGCGTGCGCCGGACGCTGGTCGAGGCGGTCACCGCGCACCATGTCGCGACGGGAAGGCCGCACGGCGAACGCGTCGTGACGTATTCCGCCGTCGACTCGCACGTCCTGCTGCTGGACTTCGTCGATCCGCAGATCCTGCGCTCGTATCACGAGTCGGTGCTCGGTGAAATCGATCGCTGGGACGCCGACCACCAGTCGGGTCTCATCACGACGCTGATCACGTTCCTCGAGCACGACGGACGCTGGGGCAAGGCGGCCGAAGCGCTCCACGTCCATCGCAACACGTTGCGATACCGACTCGAGAAGATCGCCGAGCTGAGCGGGCGCGACGTCGACACGACCAGCGGACGCGTGGACCTTGCGCTGGCGCTCACGACGCGTTCGCTGCTGCGCGCGGCTCGCTAGACGAACTGGATGAGCGCCACTCCGACGAGCAAGGCGGAAACGCCGGCGGCGCGGGCCGGCGTCAGGGGGCGCTTGGGCAGGCGCAGCAGGCCACCGCGGTCGACGGCCAGGGAGGCGAGCTGCTGGCCGGCGACCGTGAGACCGATGGTGGCGGCGGCGCCGAGCTCCGGGATGAGCAAGGGGACGACGGTGACGTAGGTGGCGCCGACGAGGCCGCCGAGGTAGCCCCACCAGGGCATCGCGCGGGCGGGAGCGTGCGGCCGCGGGGCTCTCGTGCGGGCCTGCCAGACGGCGAGGAACAGCGCCATGGACGCCGTGGCGACCAGAAACGAGAAGGCGCCGGCGAGCACCACGTTGCCACCGGCGGCGTCGAGGTCGGTTCGCAGCTGGGCGTTGATGGGACCCTGAACGGCCAAGGCAGCGCCGGCTCCGACGCCGAGCGCGGTCCACGCGCCGCGATTGGGTACCGCCTGCCCGAGGGCAGTGGCACGCACGATCGCGCCGGCGCCGGCCAGCATCGGCGCGCTCTGCGGGTCGAACCAGATCAGCCGCACGAAGCGGCCTGCGCCGGCCGGCAGCTCCAGCAGCGGCTGCGCCAGCGGCCCGACTTGCGAGCGCAGCGCGATCAGCTGGCCGACGCCGGCGTCGCGCCAGTTGCGCAGGTCGTCGCTGGTGTCGACGCGGTAGCCGGCCGAGAACTCCGCGTCGGCCGCCGGCCAGCGCAGCCGCAGCCGGCGCGCCGGCGGCTGATCGGAACGGCGCTCGCCGGTGTCGAAAAGCCAGCCCGGGCTCGGCCCACCCGAAGGCGCGGCGGAACGCGGCAGCGCGCGCCGATGCACGCTGATGCGGTCGCCTTCGAT
>Ga0136617_10006730_pt1 | contig 10247 bp, 8 predicted proteins | sample AntDrymUQ3222106_2_FD_129672 | JGI IMG/M metagenome (GOLD analysis project Ga0136617, IMG submission 129672) | Polar desert sand microbial communities from Dry Valleys, Antarctica - metaG UQ322 (21.06) | ecosystem: Environmental > Terrestrial > Soil > Desert | place: Antarctica: Dry Valley... | reverse complement strand
TGTAGGGGCGGGCCTCCCCGGCTTTCCCTTTGTTGGCGGTGGGGGGGGGGTTTGCCCCCGCTCTTGGTGGGGGCGGGGACAAGCCCCGCCCCTACGATGGTGTGAGCCCCTACGATGGCGTCAGCTTCGATTTCAGCAGCTCGCCCAGTCGACCGACCGGCTCGGCTTCTGCGTGCCGCTCGCAGCCACACCGAGCGACATTCAAGTCCTGCCCGCAGCTCGGGCAGAGCCCGGCGCAAGCCTCCCGACACAGCGGCTGGATGGGCTGGCTAGTCACGACGTCCTGGCGGATCTCGTCGGCCAGGTCGAGCAGGTGGTTTGGGCCGATTCGGGGCTCTTCCGGGTCAGCCACGATCTCCTGGGGCAGACCGGTGAAGACGTCGATGCGCGGCAGGAACTCGGAGCTGAACTCGCTCTCGACCACGCAACGAGCGGTGCCCAGGCAGCGCCCGCACTCTTGCTCGAGCTCGGCGCGGTGGCTGCAGTCGGCCAGGATGCCATGCGTCGTGCGGGTCAGCTTCACGCGCCCGGTGATCGGTCCACGGACACCGAGCTCCTGCTCGAGCCAGGGCTCGGTCTCGCTAAACTCGTACGAGCGGATCGTCCCGACGGGTGCCTGCAGGAGGTGGGCGACATGCACCGCGATCATGGGTTACCTCTCGATGTTCAGGAGCAAGAAAAACGGCCGCCGACGCGACCAGATACCCAAAGTATAAGGACGCCCGCTCCAGGGCAGCAAGGCGGGCGGCGCCCTACGGCTTCTCGTCCTCGATCGCGAGCGCCACCAGGAAGCGCGACACCATGTTGTAAAACGCGATCGTCGCGGTCAGCTCGACAACTTCCCGTTCGTCGAAATGCTCGGTCAGTGGGTCGAAGATCTCGTCCGGCACGGCCACATCGCGGGTCATGGCATCAGCATAGGCGAGGAGCGCGCGCTGGCGGGCATCGAAGTGGACCGAGCTCGGCCAGTCGCTCAGCGCTTCGAGCTGCTCCTCCGAGACCCCCTCGCGTCGGGCCAGCGGGACGTGGTGGTCCCACTCGTAGCGAGCGCCGTTGAGCTGGCCGACGCGGCAGATCGCCAGCTCCCGGCTGCGGCCGTCGAGCGCGGCCTGATAACGGACCGCCGTCCCCAGGTGCAGCCAGCCATCGGCCACCGGAGGGCTGTGCAGCAGCATGCGGTATAGCTCGAGGAGCTTCCCCGAGCGCTGCTCGCGGATCCGCTCGACGAGCGGGGCAAGCGTCTCCGTATCGTCCAGGTCGGGGTTGACGTATCGCAATCGCGCCATGCTGTCTCCCTTGTCGCCGCCCGATGGTAGCCGATTCGCCGCTATACTGGCCGCACACTCGGCTTGTGGAGGGGATCATGCAAGAGCGGGCCTTCGGGCGGACCGGACTCCAGGTGTCGGCTATGGGATTTGGCAGTTGGCCGATGAGCGGCGACCGCTACGGGCCGATCGAGGACGACGAGGCCGTGCGCGCGGTCCAGCGTGCGCTCGACGCTGGCGTGACCTGCTTCGACACGGCGCCGGGTTACGGCTCCGGCCACGCCGAACAGGTCCTCGGTCGCGCCCTCGGTAGCCGGCGGAAGGACATCGTGCTCGTCACCAAGTGCGGGATCTTTTTCGCGCCGGGCGGCAAGACGGCCGAGCGCGACGCGAGCCGCGCCAACATCATGCGCGAGATCGAGGTCAGTCTCCAACGTCTCGGGACCGACGTGATCGACGTCTACCTCGTCCACTGGCCGGACCCCAAGGTCCCCTTCGAGGAGACGTTCCGCGCTCTCGACGAGCTGGTCAAGGGGGGCAAGGTCCGCTTCGTCGGCGTGTCCAACTTCACCGTCGAGCAGATGCGCCAGTGCATGACCGTCCGTCCGATCGACATCGTCCAGGTCGGCTACCACCTGTTTGACCGGCGGATGGAGCGGGAGATCTTTCCCTTCTGCGCCGAGCAAGGCATCGGCGTCATGGGGTACGGCTCGCTCGCCCACGGCCTGCTGACTGGTGCATTCACCTCCGAGACGACGTTCGGGGAATCGGACTGGCGATTCCGTGGAGTCGCGTTCGGTCAGCCGATCCTGAAGGGCGAGAACCTCCGCCGCAACGTCGCGGTCGTCGAGCGCCTGGAGCAAGAGGTCGCCACACCGCGGGGGGTGCCCGTGAGTCAGATCGCGCTGGCCTGGGTCCTCCGAAACCCGGTCGTCAGCACCGCCCTGGTCGGGGCCCGCATGCCGTCTGAAGTCGACCAGAACCTGGCCGGCACCGAGCTGCGCCTGACCGACGAGGAAGTTGTCCGCATCGAGTCGATCATGAGCGACGCCGCTGGTCAGATCTCAGCCTTCACCCCGCTTCGGGTGCCCGTCGAGGAGTGGGAGTGAGGCCGTTGCGGCGGATGATGTCGCGGTAGAGGTAGGCGCTCGGCTTCGGGGTCCGCGTCTGGGTGGTGTAGTCGACGTAAACCAGGCCGAAGCGGGGCTCGAAGCCCTCGGCCCATTCGAAGTTGTCGAGGCTCGACCAGTAGCAATAGCCCCGCAGGCGGACGCCGGCCTCGATCGCCCGATGGCACGCCTCGAGATGGCGGACGAGGTAGGTCGGGCGGACGCGGTCCTGGTCGTCGGGCTCGGGCACGCCGTTCTCGGTGACGATCACCTCGGCGCCGGAGCCCGGCGGGGCGATCGCCAGCAGCGCGCGGTAGAGACCCTCGGGGTAGATCTCCCAGCGAAGGTGGTTGCGCTCGACATCGGCGAACATCTCACGGCCAAACAGGCGGTGCGGGAGGCGGGGATCGAAGCGGTCGCGCTCGCGGGTGTAATAGTTGAGGCCAACCCAGTCCTCGGTGTTCGCAAGCCACGGGATCATCCGGGCGTTGCCGAGCGGCGGGATCAGTCGTCCTCGCCGAATGGCGACCGGAAAGGCCTGGTTCATCAGGCGGTTGCGGACGGCGGCGATCAGGCGGTCGCCGCGGCGGCGGGGGTCGGCCGGGTCGAAGATGCGCCAGTGATGGGCCACGCCAACTCGCGCGTCCGGGTCCTCGGCGTGGATCGCGTGGTAGGCCCGGCCGTGGGCCAGGGCCATCTGGCGGAGGACTCGCAGCGCCCCGGGGATGTCGTTCGGGCGGTTGGGCGGCCAGACGCCGACCACCCAGCCCTGTGATGCGTACACGCCCGGCTCGTTGATCGTGATCCAGTAGCGGACCAGCCCGCGGTAGGCCCGCGCCATCTCACGAGCGAAGCGCTCGAAGCGGGAGATCGCCTCCCGATGGAGCCAGCCGCCGCCCTCCGCGAGCCAGCGCGGATTCGTGAAGTGGTGGAGCGTCACGAGCGGCTCGAGGCCGTTCGACCGAGCGGTCTCGATGACTCGGCGGTAGTGGGCGATAGCCTGGGGATCGAAGAAGCCCGGACTCGGCTCGATCCGGCTCCATTCGAGCGAGAAGCGATGGGCGTTCTGGCCCAGCTCGGCAAAGAGGGCGAAGTCCTCCGAATAGCGGTTGAGCTGGTCACAGGCCTGGCCGGAGCGGTGCGGAACGCGGCCAGCTTGTTCCGCGGCCCACCAGTCATTGCCTTGATTGTCGCCCTCCACCTGGTGCGACGCGGTCGCCGAACCCCAGAGAAAGCCCTCGGGGAAGCGCCGCATGGTCATCGCCCGCGGATGGGCGTCGGCTGGAGTCGCGCTCGGGCGGCTAGCAGCGCCCACAGCAGCGGGACCGGGGCGAGTACGCCCACATGCAAGGCGACCGCGAAGGCGGCTGCGAGGCCCGGTTCGGCCCCGAAGCCGTCTACGAGCAGTGAGCTGACGGGCAGGTGAAAGGCGCCAACACCGGCCGGCGCGCCGGGCACCGCAAAGGCGAAATTGGCGACACCCACTGCCGCGAACGGGAGCGTCGGTGGAGCGAGCCAGCCGAAGGCGACGAGCAAGCAGTAGTACGACATGGCCTCGGTCGCCCAGGCGACCAGTGAGAGGGTCGCGGCACGAGCGACCAGGGCCGGACCGCGGCGGCGGGCTGCGTCTGAGGCGAGACGGATCAATCGTGTCGAGCCGCTGAGTCGCACCCGCGAACGGGCCTCGCAGGCCGCGGGGTCCGTGCCGGGCCCGGTGGCCTCGGGGGGTGCGCCAAGGTACCAGCTCATGCAGGGGATCGCCGCCAACAGCGGGAGATAGACCACGAGGGCGCCGAGTCCCAGCGCGAGCGGCCAGCCGGGGACCCCGCCGAGCAGGGCCGCGGCGGCGATGAAGCCGCCGAAGATCGCGCCATCCACCAGGCGCTCGAGCAGCTCGGCAGCGGCCACGTCGGCCAGCCCGACGCCCGGCAAGCGCGCGGCGAGCACCACCTTCACGGCATCGCCTGCGCGGGCCGGCAGTCCGAGTCCGGCCAGGCCGGCCGTCAATCCGATCGACAGGAGCTGGATCGTCGGCACGGGGGTGGCGGAGGCCAGCAGCACCCCCCAGCGAAGGGCCCGCAACCAGAGGTTGATGCATCCAAGGAGGAGCATCGGAACGAGCCACCGCCAGTCTACCTGCCCGAAGGCAGCGCCGACGGATGCGCCGTCCAACCCGGTCACGAAGATGACGCCGCAGGTGAGCCCGGCCAGTGGCCCGGCCACTCGACCAGCCGGATGGTTGAGTACCCAGAGCCATCGACCCATGAAGGGCGTGTTTATAGCAGACCCCCCACTCCCTGATGTTCGCGCTACAGCATCGAACGTCGGCCCCCCCACGGGGAGACGGGTGATCGCCCGCGGTGGTTGGATCGCGTCGTCCTCGCCAGTCGCCACGCCGCGCACGTGCAACGCCGCGAGCGCGGGATTTGCAACACCTTGGTCACGCGAGTGCAACGCTGTCTCCGTAGGATGGCGATACAGCAGACCCGCGTCTGGGGCCAGAGGATCAGGACTGCATCCGACGGGCAGCGTCGGGAGGAGTGGGGAGATGGCCATCGATATCCTGAGTGCTAGATTGGACGAGCTAGTCGCCGACGTCCACGTGGACACGGCCGCCTACTTCGCCGGACGGCCGAGCGACGGTGGCGCCGCGATGGAGCTGTTCCGGCGCGCCATCCTCGATGGTGACGAAGGGGCCTGGAGTGCCCTCTACGACGCCTATCTGCCGCTCGTACTGGGCTGGGTCGGACGTCACCCGAGTGCCCGCGGCTGTGGCGAAGACGTCGACTACCTGGCCAACCGCGCGTTCGAGCGCTTCTGGCGGGCCGTGCGGGCGGAGCGCCTCGCGCGTTTCCCGAACGCCCGCGCGCTCCTGGGCTATCTCAAGCTCTGCGCCACCTGCGCCGTCGTCGACGCCGCCCGTGCAAACCGCGACGCCGAGTGCCGCGACCTCGATGAGGCCGAAGCGGCGAGCGAGGATCGGGACAGTGTCGAGCGAGCTGAGGCGCTGCTCAGCGCCGAGCAGCTCTGGCGCACGGTGGTCGAGGTGCTCCCAGCGACCCAAACCCGGTTTGCCTGGGAGGTGCTCGTCCTCGGCATGACACCGCGCCAGGTCCTCGCGGCGCATCCCGCGGACTGGGGTTCGATCAAGCACGTCTACGAGGCCAAGGCCGGGCTGCTGCGGCGTCTCCGGGCCAGCTCGAAGCTCGCCGAGCTGCGACCGGCCGGACGGCAGCGCGCCGTAGGGCAGGCGAGTTAGCCGCGCGGTCGGCGGCTGGAAGAGTAGGACACCACGATGCTAGACACGACATGCGTAACGACCTGGGACTGGGGCGCGGTCGGGACCTTCGCCATCTCGCTCGGCTCTCTAGGAGGGTTGACCATGGTGGTCCTGATGGTCGCGCTGTTCGCGCTGACCGTGCTCTTCAGGGGGATCGAATGCCCCGACCCCGACGAGCACGACGCCCCTCACGCCGAAACCGACCGCTGGGAACGGTGCTGGCGGGACGACCTGTCGATCGACTAGCGGGGCACTTCGCATACTGACGGTCGCGGGGTACAGGTCACGATGCTGGGTCGTCCCCAATCCAAGCATGTGACGCGCACCCACGGTCGCGGTTTGGAGGGGCACAGCCATCTCCTTTCTGCTATACTCAGGGTTGTCGCGTTCGTGAGTTATCAGAACAGAGCCGTCTTCCGTACTCCAGCGTTCACCCAGGGAACCGTTGCCATCGATGATGTTGGCAGCGCAAACCTGGGTTGTGGTGTTTATCGAAGCCGCTACCGCGCGCGCGGTATACTTGTCATCTGAGCCCGATCCCTGGACCACCGTGTCTGCTGCCGTTCGGCCCCCTCGCGCCGCGGTGATCCCGTTCTGCCGCGCGCGTTTCGTTTAGTGCTTGCGGGCTGCGTAACCCCTGTTCCCCTCGGGAGGTATGACTCTATGGCTATCGCTCCGGCTGACTCCAACGCCCTCGCCCAGGTTGACGTGCGGATGGAGCGCAAGTCGTTCGCGCGCATCCGCGAGGCCGTCCCAGTCCCGAATCTCATCCAGATCCAGCGGGACTCATTCGACTGGTTTAAGCGCGAGGGCCTTCGAGAGTTGTTCGCCGAAATCTCGCCGATCGGAGATTTCACCGGTCGCACGATGGACCTCGAGCTGGCCGTGCCCGGCCCGGACGGCGAGCCCGGCTACGACTTCCGCGAGCCCAAGCTCTCGGAAGACGAGTGCCGGCTGCGCGACCAGACCTACTCGCGGCCGTTGTGGGTGCGGATGCGCCTGCGGATCAAGTCGGGCGACGCCGAAGGCGAGCGCAAGGAGCAGAACATCTTCATGGGCGACTTCCCGCTCATGACCGATAACGGGACGTTCATCATCAACGGCGCCGAGCGCGTCGTCGTCAGCCAGCTCGTCCGTTCGCCAGGGGTCTACTTCGACGTCGTCGACGACACGGCGACCGGGCGGCCGCTCTCGACCGCCAAGCTGATCCCCAGCCGGGGAGCCTGGCTCGAGTTCGAGACGAGTAGCCGCGACGTCCTGTCGGTGAAGGTCGACCGCAAGCGCAAGATTCCCGTCACGACCCTGATCCGGGCGCTGGCTTCGGTCGAGGGCGCGCCGATCAAGCAGGGCACGAACGAGGATCTGCTGGCGCTCTACGAGGACGTCGACAGCGGACACCGCTTCATCCAGGCGACGATGGACAAGGACCCGGCGACGAACGCCCAGGAGGCGCTGCTCGAGTTCTATCGACGCCTGCGGCCGGGCGACCCGCCGAATATGGAGAACGCGAAGCAGCTCCTGAACTCCTTGTTCTTCAGCTTCCGACGGTACGATCTCGGCCGAGTCGGCCGCTACAAGCTGAGCAAGCGGCTACGGATCGAGGCCCCGCCGACCGAGCGGATTCTCACGCCGCTCGACTTGATGGAGATCGTCCGCGAGATGATCCGGATCAATAATGGTCGAAGCCAGCCGGACGACATCGATCATCTCGGCAATCGCCGGGTGCGGGCCGTCGGCGAGCTGATCCAGAACCAGTTTCGGGTTGGCTTGCTCCGCATGGAGCGGGTCGTCAAGGAGCGGATGAGCATCACCGACCCGACCACGGCCACGCCGTCGAGCCTGGTGAACATCCGGCCGGTCGTGGCTTCGATGCGCGAGTTCTTTGGTGGCAGCCAGCTCTCCCAGTTTATGGACCAGGTCAACCCGTTGGCCGAGCTGACCCACAAGCGGCGCCTCTCGGCGCTCGGGCCGGGCGGCCTGAGCCGGGATCGCGCGGGCTTCGAGGTGCGCGACGTCCACCACAGCCACTACGGGCGGATCTGTCCGATCGAGACGCCAGAAGGCCCGAACATCGGCCTGATCGGCACCCTGGCTACCTATGGCCAGATGAACGAGTATGGCTTCATCGAGACGCCGTACCGCCGGGTCCTGCGGGTGCTGCCGAACGACCCGACCCGCCTGGTGGGTCACGCTGTCCGCGAGGACGTCAAGAACCCGAAGAACGACAAGGTGCTCGTGTCGAAGGGGACGGTGGTCGACGAGAAGACGGCCAAGAAGCTGGCCGGTGTGGCAGACCTCAGGTTCATTAATGTCGTGCCGTTCGTGACCCAGGAGACCAATTTCCTCTCGGCCGACGAGGAGGAGCGCTTCTCGATCGCCCAGGCGAACGTACGGCTGAACGAGGACGGGACCTTCGCGGACCCCCGCGTCTCGGTCCGGCACGGCCCCCTCTTCCTCGAGGAGTCTCCGGAGCGGGTCGACTTCGTCGACGTTTCGCCGAAGCAGACGGTGAGCGTCTCCGGGTCGCTGATTCCGTTCCTGGAGCACGACGACGCGAACCGCGCCCTGATGGGCTGCAACATGCAGCGACAGGCCGTGCCGCTGCTCCAGCCGGAGGCGCCGCTGGTCGGGACCGGCATGGAGGTGCGGACGGCGCGCGACTCCGGCCAGGTGGTCCTCTGCCGCAACGGCGGCATCGTCGAGTCGGTGACGGCCAACGAGGTCGTTGTCCGAGTGACCGAGGATGGGCAGTCGAGCGGCAATGGGGCGGCCTCATCGCCCGACGGCGCGCAGCGGGACGGTTACCGCCTGCGAAAGTTCGTCCGCTCGAACCAGGGCACCTGCATGAACCAGCGGCCGATCGTGATGAAGGGTCAGCGGGTCGTGCGCGGCCAGCCGCTGGCCGATAGCTCGTCCACCGAGCAGGGCGAGCTGGCCCTGGGGCAGAACGTCCTGGTGGCGTTCATGTGCTGGGAGGGCGGCAACTTCGAGGACGCGATCCTGATCAGCGAGTCGATCGTCCGCGAGGACAAGTTCACCTCGATCCACATCGAGAAGCACGAGGTCGAGGCGCGCGACACTAAGCTCGGGCCCGAGGAGATCACCCGAGACATCCCGAACGTCGGCGAGGAGAGCCTCAAGGAGCTCGACGAGAACGGGATCATTCGGGTTGGCGCCGAGGTCAAGGCCGGCGACATCCTGGTCGGCAAGATCACGCCGAAGGGCGAGACCGAGCTGACCGCCGAGGAGCGGCTCCTGCGGGCGATCTTCGGCGAGAAGGCGCGCGAGGTCAAGGACACCTCGCTGCGTGTGCCGCACGGTGAGCGTGGCAAGGTCGTCGACGTTCGCTCGTTCGAGCGCGACGCCGGCACCGAGCTGCCGGCCGGCGTCAATCGGCAGGTCCGCGTCTCGATCGCTCAGAAGCGCAAGGTCTCCGAGGGCGACAAGATGGCCGGTCGGCACGGCAACAAGGGCGTGATCGCCAAGATTCTGGCGGTTGAGGATATGCCGTTCCTGCCGGACGGGCGGCCCGTCGAGATCATCCTGAACCCAATCGGGGTGCCCTCCCGCATGAACATCGGCCAGATCCTCGAGACGCATCTCGGCTGGGCTGCCGACGCACTCGGCGTCAAGTTCGCGTCGCCGGTCTTTGACGGGGCAAATGAATCCGACATCCGCGCCGAGCTGGAGCGGGCCGCGTTGCCGATCGACGGCAAGATCAGCCTCCGCGACGGCCGGAACGGCGAGGTGTTCGACCAGACGGTAACAGTCGGCTACATCTACATGCTCAAGCTGGTCCACCTCGTGGAGGACAAGATCCATGCGCGCTCGACCGGGCCGTACTCCTTGATCACCCAGCAGCCGCTGGGCGGCAAGGCGCAGTTCGGCGGCCAGCGCTTCGGCGAGATGGAGGTCTGGGCCCTGGAGGCTTATGGCGCGGCCAGCACCCTCCAGGAGATCCTGACGGTCAAGTCGGACGATGTCGTCGGTCGGGTCAAGACCTACGAGGCCATCGTCAAGGGTGAGGACGTCTTCCAGCCGGGTGTGCCCGAGTCCTTCAAGGTACTGGTCAAGGAGCTCCAGAGCTTGGGGCTGGCGGTCGAGGTGCTGAACGAGGAGGAAGAGGAAGTCACCTTCGCGGAAGACATGATCTCCGGCGACAGCATCCCGTCGATGGACATCCACCTCTCCGGGTTCGAGCGGGGAGACGACTAGACGAGCCGAGGAACGAGAGTGGAGAGTGAGAGTGGGCTAACCATCCACTCTCCTCTCTCGCTCTCCACTCTGCACTGGAGGAACGGTGCTCGAAGTCAATAATTTCAACGCGGTGCGGATCACGCTGGCGTCGCCAGAGCAGGTGCGGTCCTGGTCACGGGGCGAGGTGACCAAGCCGGAGACGATTAACTACCGGACGCTCAAGCCTGAGCGTGACGGGCTCTTCTGCGAGCGGATCTTCGGTCCGACGAAGGACTGGGAGTGCTCCTGCGGCAAGTACAAGCGCGTCCGCTATAAGGGGATCATCTGCGACAAGTGTGGCGTGGAAGTGACCCGCGCGAAGGTCCGACGCGAGCGAATGGGCCACATCGAGCTGGC
>Ga0136617_10006729_pt1 | contig 10247 bp, 13 predicted proteins | sample AntDrymUQ3222106_2_FD_129672 | JGI IMG/M metagenome (GOLD analysis project Ga0136617, IMG submission 129672) | Polar desert sand microbial communities from Dry Valleys, Antarctica - metaG UQ322 (21.06) | ecosystem: Environmental > Terrestrial > Soil > Desert | place: Antarctica: Dry Valley... | reverse complement strand
GGGGACGCGCTGGCGCACACCATCTTGCCGGGGCTCGTCGCGGCGTACCTGCTCGGCCTGAACCTGCTCGGGGGCGCGGTGGTCGCCGGGGTCGCCACGGCGCTGGGCATCGGCTGGCTCTCGCGGCGCGGGACCCTGCGCGAGGACACGGCCATCGGCGTCACCTTCACCGGCATGTTCGCCCTGGGCATCCTGCTCATGAGCACCACGGGCTCCTTCCGGGACTTCTCCCACATGCTCTTCGGTAACGTCCTCGGCATCGTGCCGAGGGACCTCGTGCTTATCTCGGTTCTGGCGTTGCTCGTGCTCGGGTTCCTCTTCCTCTTCCACAAGGAGTTGGAGCTGACGTCCTTCGACCCGACGCACGCAAGGGCGATGGGGCTCGGGGCGGACAGGGTGCGCTACGGGCTGCTCGTGTTGCTCTCCCTGACCGTCGTGGCCGGCGTGCAGGCTGTTGGCGTCGTCCTGATCAGCGCCCTCCTCATCACCCCAGCAGCCGCGGCCTCGCTCGTCACGAACAGCCTGCCCCGCATGATGGCGATCTCCGCCGCCATCGCCGTCTTCTCGGGCGTGACGGGCCTCTACGCCTCCTACTTCTTCGACGTCGCCTCTGGTGCCGCCATCGTCCTCGCCTGCACCGCCTGCTTTGCCGGGGCCTCCATGCTCCGCTTCACGCGAAGGAGACGACCCACCCGGACGTAGCGCCCGGCGCGCCGGGGGATGATGACCCGTGCAGCAAGTATTTAGCAGGCTTCACGGGCAACTCATCGAAGAATCATCCGGGATTCATCGCTCGCTGCGACCCTCTCAGGAGACGTGCCCTGCACAGAGGGATGCTCGCGTTCGCGCCGTCCCCGATGAGAGGAGAAACATGGCGACGCCGCTCAAGCCCGAACACTTGCGGGCGATCATGCCCAACATCCCGCAGCAGGACGAGGTCACCGAGTTCTCGGCCTGCTGCTCGGTCATGCGGCGCTTCGAAATCAACACGAAGGAACGGGCCGCCGCGTGGTTGGGCAACGTCGCGAAAGAGTCCGGAGAGCTCTACTATACGGAAGAGATCGCTTCCGGCGCGGCCTACGAGGGACGCGCGGACCTCGGCAACACGGTCCCCGGTGACGGAGTGCGCTACAAGGGACGCGGCTACATCCAGATCACGGGCCGACACAACTACACCCGCGTAGCCAAGGAGCTCAACATCCCCTGCCTCGCCCGCCCGGACCTCCTGGAGCAGATGCCGCACCGGTGGACGACGGCCGGTTACTACTGGAAGTTCATGAGCCCGCGGGGCGACCTCAACCTCATAGCCGACCAGGGCGATTTCGAGCTGACGGTTCTCGGCGTCCGCGGTGGTCCCGACCCGCAGCGCCGCAAGTACTACGACCGCGCCATGCAGGTCCTGCCGGATGATCTGACGATCCCCGGAGCGGCCTCCGCGCCGCAACAGAGGACCGAGAACAAGGCCATCATCCTCAAAGCAGGCCTCGGTAAGGACGGCAACCCGGACGGTGCCTACGAGAAGGCGCACCCCACCAACTACATCTGGCGAGAGGACGTAGAGCGCCTGGCAAACCGTACCGTCAACAGGCCCGAGTTCTACGGCAAAATCTGGACAAACACCTATTTTCAGCACCCGCCGGGCCGGGAGCAAGACACCTGGCGGCACCGGGACAAGACCAGCTTCGACGTGTGGGGCTTCGGCGGGCGCGGGGACCCCATAGGCACGGCGCTCGGCGAACAGGTCTTCGACTTCCTGTTCGACGACCCGAACCCGCCGGACATCTGGTGGATCATTTGGAACGGGCGGATGTGGACGCGCGCGGAGGGCGATCAGGACGCGCCGCCAGGACACCCTGGCTCCGACCCGGACCACATGAACCACATCCACGTCACGTACATGGACTAACCCTCAGATTAGGAACGTGAAGGTTCGCGCCCCTATTCGATCACGCGAGCTATCGCGAGGCCGTCGATGCGGTCCCGGATCAGGGGCAGGACCAGCGCGGAGAGACGCGAGTTCCTCGCCAGACTCTCGTTGAACTCGCGCATGGCCCGCGACGAGGGATCGTCCGGGTCTATGACGCTTCCTTCCCGGATGGCGTTGTCGCCGAGGATGAGGGTCCCTGGCCGGGAGAGGCGGAGGGACCAGTCCAGGTACTCGGGGTAGCCCTCCTTGTCCGCGTCTATAAAGATGATGTCGAACGGCCCCTCGCCGCTCTCGACCAGCTCGTTCAGGCTCCGCCTGGCGTCGCCGACCCTGATCTCCACCTTGTCCGACAGGCCGGCCCGCTCGACGTTCTTTCTGGCGACCTCGGCGTGGTTTTCGTCCAACTCCAGCGAGATCAGGGCTCCGTTATCCGGCAGCGCGCGGGCGAAATGGATGGCGCTGTAGCCGCCGAGCGTTCCTATCTCGAGTACCCTCCGCGTCCCCGAGATCTCGACGAGCATCTGCAGGAGTTTACCCTCCGTCGCCGAGACGTTTATGGACGGAAGCCCGGCCCGCTCGGATTCCCGCAACGACGCCTCCAACGCCTCGTCGGGCGGCGCGAAGAGGCCAGCGACGTAGTCGTCTATGGCCCGCAGAAGCTTCCTCGTATCGTCCCCGTCCATCCCTACCTCCAGAGATCCTGGTCGTAACCTACCCTCGTGAGCGTGAGGCCCCGGGCCGCGTCGGCCGGTCCGGCCTGGTCGCGCTCGCCGCCCGAAAGCAAGTCCCCGAAGCGCCCGAGGTCCCTCTTGCCCAGCGCGACCTCCCGCATCGTGCCCACCAGTGTACGCACCATACCGTAAAGGAAAGAGTCGGCGGTGATGCGGTATGTCAGCAGGTCCCCCTCCCGGGTCCAGGACGACTCCGTCACCGCCCGCTCGAACCGGACGTGATACCCCTTGGACGGGGTAAAGGCCCGGAAGTCGTGGACGCCCCGGACCATCTCCCCCGCCTCGGCCAGGAGCCCGAAGTCCAGCTTCCGCGGCTCGTAGGCCGCCCGCAGGCGCGTCAGGGGGGCACGGATCTCGTCGTTTACCAGCCGGTACTCGTAGCTCCTGCTCCTTGCATCTCTGCGCGCGTCGAAGCCCTCGGGCACGGCGACGCAGCGCCTGAGCGCGACGTCTTCGGGCAGCACGGCGGTCGCTTTGTAGGAGATGAGGGAGGGCGGCAGATCCGTCTCAGCCTCGAAGGAGACGACCTGACCGGACGCGTGGACCCCCGCGTCGGTGCGTCCGGCGACGGAGAGCTTGGCCGGCTGGCGCAGTACGGTCCGCAGGGCCCTGGAGAGCTCGCCCTCGACGGTCCTCCGGTCGGGTTGGGCGGCCCAGCCGGCGAAGCGGGCGCCATCGTACTCGACGAGGCCGGCGAGCTTCACAGGAGCACCGCGGCCCCGGCGGCGAGGAACGTCAGAATGAGTGCGACGGCGTCGCGGGCGCGGAAGCGCAGCTCGCGGTAGCGGACGCGGCCCACGCCGCCCCGGTAGCCCCGGCTCTCCATCGCCTCGGCCAGTTCGTCGGCGCGGCGGAAGGCGCCGACGGTCAGGGGGATCAGGATCGGCACCAGCGCCCGCGCCCGTCTGACGAGCCCGCCGCTGTCGAAGTCCGCGCCCCGGGCGGCCTGGGCACGCGAGATCTTCTCTGCCTCTTCACCAAGCGTCGGGATGAAGCGGAGGGCTATGGTCATCATCATGGCGACCTCGTGGGCCGGAAAGCGGATCCTCTTCAGCGGGGAGAGCAGGTCTTCCATCCCATCGGCCAGCGCCACGGGGGCCGTCGTCGCCGTCAGCAACCCGGCCGCCGTTACCAGGATCAGGATTCGCGCCGCCAGCAAGAGCCCCAGCCGCAGCCCCCCCTCGTGTACCTGGAGGAACCCCCACGCAAAGATCGTCGGCCCCTCCCGCAAGAAGAGAACCTGGAACAAAAAGGTGAGCGCCACGATGAACACGACCGGCTTGAGCAGGCCGAGAAAGGCCCGCAGCGGCACCCGGCTCGCCGCGACGAGCGCGACGGTTATCGCCCCCGCCGCGAGGAAGCCGACCGCGGAGTCCACGAAGAACAGCCCGACCACGAACACGGCCGTCGCAACGACCTTCGCCCGCGGGTCGAGCGCGTGCAGCGGCGATTCGACCGGGTAGAACTGCCCCACGCCCCGGGCAAACGTCACGGGGCCGCTCCCATGACGCGGCCGAGCGCCGAGAGCGTCTCCCGGTAACGCACCGGCCTGCCGACCGCAGGAAACGCCCCACCCAGAGCCGCGGCCACCCTCACGGTCTCCGGCGCCATCGAAGGGTCGGCGTAGAAAACGACCGCGGGCGGTCCAACAGCCCGTACCTCTCCCCCTTCCAGGACGCAGACCCGGTCGGCCACCTCGGCCACCTCGTCGAGGTCGTGGGAGACGAAGACGACCGTCATCCCGGAGGCTTTCAGGCGCCCGACGAGGCTTATGAGCTCCGAGCGGGCGTGGGGGTCGAGGCCGGCCGTGGGCTCGTCGAGCACGAGGACCTCGGGCCCCATGGCGAGCACCCCGGCGATGGCGACCCGCCGCTTCTCACCGCCCGAGAGCGCGAAAGGCGAGCGGGCGGCGAGGTACCAGGCCCCGAGCAGCTCCAGCGTCTCGCGGACGCGCCTTCGCACCTCCTCCTCGTCGAGCCCGAGACGTTGCGGGGCGAAGGCCACGTCCTCCTCGACGGTCGGCGCGAAGAGGGCCTGCTCGGGCGACTGGAAGACGAGGCCGACGCGACGCCGGAGGTCCGCCCGGTCCGCCGAGCGCGCGTCCTCCCCATCCACGAGGACCCTTCCGGCCGTCGGGACGAGCAGCAGGTTCATGTGCTGGACCAGGGTGCTCTTGCCCGAGCCGGTGCCCCCGATCACGCCGAGCACCTCCCCAGCCTCCACGCCCAGGGAGACGTCCTTCAAGGCCTCGACCGCGAAGGGCGTCCCAGGCGAGTAGACGTGCCGCACGCCTTCGAGCTCTATCCTCACCGCGCCTCCACCCCGAACCCGTCCCTCGCCTTTCCGACGGCGGCGGCCAGCTCCTCCGGCGTCCGGCAGAACGGCAGCCCGAGCTCCGCCGCGAGCCTCGGCACCGTCGGCAGCACGAGCCGGTTCTCCCGCAACAGGTCCGCGTCCGAGAAGAGCTCTCCGGGCGTGGTGTCGGCCGCGAGCTTCCCGCCGTTCAGGACGAGGACCCTGTCGGCGTCGAAAAGTTCATCGAGGTGGTGCGTAACGTGCAGCACGGTCCTCGACCGCGCGAGATCTCGAACCCTGTCGAGAACCTCTCTGCGCCCGGCGGCATCGAGCATGGCGGTCGGCTCGTCGAGGAGCAGGACCTCGGGACGGACGGCCAGCAACCCCGCGAGCGCCACCCGCTGCTTCTCACCGCCGGAGAGGGTGTGCGGCTCCCGGAGCTCGTACCCGGCGAGCCCGACGGAGGCGATAGCCTCTCGCACCCTCTCGCGCATCTCGGCCCGTTCCACCCCGAGGTTCTCCAGCCCGAAGGCCACGTCGTCCTCGACGAACGGCGCCACCAGACCATTGTCGGGGTTCTGGAACAGGACACCGACCAGGCGGCGAACCTCGAAAGGCTCGGCCGCCGGGTCGAGTCCCGCGACGCGGACGCGCCCGGAGTCGGCGGTAAGCAGGCCGTTCAGAAGGCGGACCAGGGTAGACTTTCCCCCGCCGTTCGGCCCGACCACGCCGACGTGCTCGCCGGCCTGGATCTCAAAAGTCACGCCGGAGAGCGCCGGCTCCGCCGCGCCTGGATAAGAGTAGGTCAGGTGCTCGCAGAAGGTGGAGGTGGGATCAGCCAACGTCCGGAGGACCGAGCCTGACACGTTCGCGCGCCTCCTCCAGGGACATGCCCGAGGGGGGAAGGGTCTCGTCCCACCACGTTGCCCCGGCCTCCGCAAACCGGGCCACCTTCCGGCGGACCTCGTCGAGGCTTTCGCCGTTCGTGGAGCCGGAGATCCTGATATCGAAAGGCTTGTCGCGTTCGCGTTGCTCGGACACGAGACTGCTCATCTCGCGGACATCTTCCGGTGTCAGGGGGGATCCAGCCTTCCCCACCGGGGCGTAACCGTCCCAGCGCAGGGCGCGGAGGAACGGTCTTTTGCGAGGCCAGGTTCCGGCGATCCAGATCGGGATACGCGGGCGCTGGGCGGGCGGGGGCATGAGGCGGGCTTCCGTGATTTCGTAGTGCGCACCCCGGTGCGTGAACGGCTCCGCGCTCCACATCTTCGTCAGAATGTCGAGCCCTTCGTCGAGCATAGCCGCCCTGCGTTTCGGGTCAGGCTCCTCGCCGAAGAAGCCGAACTCCCGCTCGCGGCCGCCGGGGCCGGCGCCCAGGATCAGGCGCCCCCCCGAGAGGCGGTCCAGGGTCGCGGCCTCGTGGGCCACCTTCCAGGGCCGGCGCCTGGGCAGCGGCGTAACCATCGGCCCGATCCTGATGCTGCTGGTCTCGACCGCGATGGCGGAGAGTGAGATCCAGGGGTCGGCGTAGTGGGTCGCGCCCTCCCAGGCGATGTGGTCCCAGACGAAAAAACCGTCCCAGCCGGACTCCTCGGCCTCGCGGGCAAGCCACGCAAGAAGCCGCGCGTCCCCGTACTCGCCGAAGTTGGGTACGTTGAGCGCGAACCGCATGCGGCCCTCTCCCTGAACTACAGAATGCCGGTTACTCGACGCTGTAGTTGACGAGCTCCAGGTAGACGTTCTCGGCGCCGTCCCCGAGGCGCGGACCGAGCTTCAGGATACGGGTGTAGCCCGAGGTGCGGCCGTCGAGGTCCGGGGCGACGTTCTCGAATAGCCTGCGGACGACGGTCTTGTCCTTGAGGATCTTGACCGCCTGGCGCCGGGCGTGGAGGTCGTCCTTCTTGGCGGTGTTTATGAGCTTGTCCACCACGCCGCGCAGCTCCTTGGCCTTGGGCGCGGTGGTCTTTATGCGGCCGTGGGTTATGACCTGGCCGGCCATCGTGCCGAGCATCGCCTTGCGGTGCTGCGCCTCGCGTCCGAGCTTGCGGCCCCTCCTAGCGTGCCTCATCTAGACCCTCGCTATCCAGCGCGTAGCCGTACTCGAGGAGCTTCGAGCGGATCTCGTCCACGCTCTTCATCCCGAGGTTGCGGATGTTCATGAGCTCCTCTTCGGTCATCGTCGCGAGCTGGCCGATGGTGTCGACGCCCTCGCGCTTGAGGCAGTTGTAGGAGCGAACGGTCAGCTCCAGGTCCTCAACCGGGCGCTCGTCCTGAATGACGGCCCGCCCGCCGCGCTGCCGGCTGTCGGTGGCGCCCTGCACCTGGTAGCCGTCGGTGAACAGCCCGAGATAGTCCATTAGCTGCTTGGAAGCCTCCTGCACGGCCTCCTGCGGATCTATGCGGCCGTCGGTGAAGACCTCCATCCGCAGGGAGTCGAGGTCGGCCCTCGCGCCCGCGCGGGTCTCGGTCACCGAGTAGTTCACCCGCTGGACGGGCGAGAACAGGGAGTCGACGGCGATGACCCCGATGGGGTCGGCGTCGCTCTTGTTGCCCTCGGCGCGGCGGTAGCCCTGGCCAAGCTCGATGGTGAGGCGCATGTCGAGGTGGCCGCCCTCGGAGACGCTCGCGAGGTAGACGCCCGGGTCGACGATCTCGACGTCGGCCTTGACCTCGATGTCCGCTGCCGTGACCTCGCCGGGGCCGTCCTTCTGGATCTGGAGCTCTATAGGCTCGTCCCGCTCCAGCTTGAACTTGAGCCCCTTGATGTTGAGGATGATATCCACGACGTCCTCTTTGACGCCGGGGACGGTCGAGAACTCATGGCTGACGCCCTCCACCCTGATCTTGGTGACCGCGGCGCCCGTGAGCCCGCTGAGCATCACGCGCCGCAGAGAGTTGCCTATGGTGTGTCCGAGGCCCCGCGGCAACGGCTCGGCGACGAACGTCCCGCGCTGGCCCTCTTCTTCTTCCACCCTGAAACGGGGGGGTGCTATATCCAACATCGTCAAAAAACCACCTGCTAAGAGAGAATTGCGTTAACGGCTGTAGAACTCGATGATGAGCGCCTCTTCGACGGGCGTGTCGATCTCTTCCCGCCCGGGCGTGTGAAGCAACCTGCCCGTAAAGTTGTCGTGGTCGGCCTCAAGCCACGCCGGAACCGCCACCACGTTCTCCACGGCGCCCACTATGGGCTCCAGGTTGCGACTCTTCTCCCTGACCGACACGACGTCCCCCGGCTTGAGAATCGCCGAAGGGATGTTGTGCTTGCGGCCGTTGAGGAGGAAGTGGCCGTGGACGACGAGTTGGCGCGACTGCGGGCGGCTGCTCGAGAAGCCCATCCGGTAGACCACGTTGTCCATCCGGAGCTCCATCTGCCTGAGCAGGTTCTCGCCCGAGACGCCCTGCATCCTGGTCGCCTTGTCGTAGGCCCGTCTGAACTGCTTCTCGGAGACCCCGTAGTACCAACGCGCCTTCTGCTTCTCCAGCAGACGCATCCCGTACTCCGTCTGCCTCTGCCGGCCCCGGCCGTGCTCGCCCGGGGGATAGGGCTTCTTCTCCAGCGGGTTCTTCCGCATCGACGAGAGCATTACCCCCGCCCGCCGGTCGCGCCGGCCCCTCGGTCCCGTATACCTAGCCATCTCTAAACTACCCCCTGCGCCTCTTGGTCGGGCGGCAACCGTTGTGCGGCTGGCCCGTGACGTCCCTGATGCCGAGGACCTCAACACCCATCGACTGGAAAGTCCTGGCGGCCATGTCCCGGCCCGAGCCGTGGCCCTTTACTTCTATGTCCACGCGCCTGACGCCCTGGTCCATCGCCTTGTTGGCGCAGCTTTCGGCCGTCATCTGGGCCGCGTAGGGCGTGCTCTTGCGGCTCCCCTTGAACCCCAGAGTCCCCGCCGACTCCCAGGCGATGACGTTGCCCTCCTGGTCGCTCACGGAGACGATGGTGTTGTTGAAGGAGCTCTTGATGTGGACGATGCCGGTCGTGATGTTGCGACGGACCTTGCGCCGCTGCCGGCTCGCGCCGCGCTGGTTGCCCCTGCGCTGCTGCTGCTGCCTCTGCCTACCCATTTACCTAGCCCTCTTTCTTCCGCCGATGGACGGCTTCGGCCCCTTGCGCTGGCGGGCGTTCGTCTTCGTCCGCTGGCCCCGCACCGGCAGGCCCCGGCGGTGCCGGATGCCCCTGTAGGTGCCGATCTCTATGAGCCGCCTGATGTTCTGGGTGTTCTCCCGCCTCAGGTCGCCCTCGACCTGAAGGTTCTGGTCGATATAGGTCCGGATCTTGCCGACCTCGCCCTCCGCCAGGTCCCGGACCTTCGTGTCCGGGTCCACCTCGGTCTCGGCCAGGATCTTCTTCGCCGTCGAGCGCCCCACGCCGAAGACGTAGGTAAGACCGATCTCGACCCGCTTCTCGCGCGGCAGGTCTACGCCTGCTATCCGTGCCATGCTATCCCTGCCTCTGCTTGTGCCGGGGATTCGGGCAGATCACCCTCACCACCCCCCGGCGGCGTATGACCTTGCACCTCTCGCACATCGGCTTTACGCTCGCCCGTACCTTCACAACGGTCTCCTTCTGCCTTTTATCTCTTCTTTAGGTCCTGAACCTGTAAGTGATTCGTCCCCGGCTCAAGTCGTAGGGGCTCAACTCCACCTTCACCCTGTCCCCCGGAAGTATCCGGATGTAGTTCATCCGCATCTTCCCGGAGATGTGCGCCAACACGTTGTGCCCGTTGTCCAACTCGACACGGAACTGCGTGTTCGGCAGCGCCTCGGTGATGGCGCCTTCGACCTCTATAACATCTTCCTTGGCCAAGAACCTCTTCTTTCCAACCGGTTACAAAATGACTGGAGCCAAACGCATATCTTATCACGCCGGCTTGGCTTCTCACACCGCCCGTGCGCCTCTTCTACCCGCCGGAGCCCCCGTTCTTCGTTAGGACCCAGGGGCCGTTCTCCGTCACGGCGACCGTGTGCTCGAAGTGGGCGGAGAGGGAGCGGTCGGCGGTGTAGATGGACCACTTGTCCCGCTCGTCGAGGTCTATCTCGTAGTCGCCGAGCGTGATCATGGGCTCTATCGCGAACGTCATGCCCGGCAACAACCGAACCCCGGTCCCCTTCTCGCCGTAGTTCGGGATCTGCGGGTCCTCGTGCATGTCCCGCCCGACCCCGTGGGAGACGAGGTCGCGAACGACCCCGTAACCTTTTGCCTCCGCGACGGACTGTATGGCGTGCCCCACATCCCCGAGCCTGTTCCCGGCCCGCATCGCCTCCGTCGCCTCCGCCAGGCACTCCTG
>Ga0136617_10006728_pt1 | contig 10249 bp, 6 predicted proteins | sample AntDrymUQ3222106_2_FD_129672 | JGI IMG/M metagenome (GOLD analysis project Ga0136617, IMG submission 129672) | Polar desert sand microbial communities from Dry Valleys, Antarctica - metaG UQ322 (21.06) | ecosystem: Environmental > Terrestrial > Soil > Desert | place: Antarctica: Dry Valley... | reverse complement strand
CGATTCGCCAGTACGACCATCGCGTGGCGCTGCGGTCCCTTCAGATGCTTGAAGCGTGACTCGTTGAGACAAGAGCTTGGCCACATGGAACTCGACCGGTGCGGCGCGAACTGCTGTCTGTCGTGACCGAACGCGAGAACCAATAGCGTCGCGCGCTTCCATAAGCTCCAGCGGCTGGACGAAAGACGTTCACTGACCCTCGCCTCTGGGCCGCCATCGACTCTCACCTCCTACAGGAACATCATCGAGACTGACACCGGCTCCCACTGGACAGGGTCTTAGAGCCGAGCAGGCGAACCCGCTGCCCAGCCCGGCAGGGAAGGGTCGGCAGGCCACGATAGATTCGGAGATGAGAACCTAGTGCTGGCGATGGGCGCCTCTAGCGTGCCCGGCACTGCCGGGGTGCTTCCAGTACGAGATACCGCATTGCGCGCACGCCTCAAACGAGTCAGGACCCCACTCGTAGGACTCACAGCGACTCCGGGCCTCGCCGTCCCGGACAAATGAGTGGCCGGCTTCACCGACCGCAGCCAGTTGCCGTGCGATGACGGCGGCAGGGGTGAAGTGCCCCGCGCGCAGGGCTCGCCGCGCCGCATGCAGCAACAGGGCTGCGCCGTGATCGTCGACTGGCGGTTCTAGCCGATATCCGACTTCGTCGAGCGCGTCGAGCTGGCGCCGGATGACCTCCCCAGGAGGAAACCGACCGGCACGGAGGTTCGTCTTGGCGGCCTCCAGCAGCACGTCGGCTGGCGTCTGCCCGTTCAATTCCATGCTGCACCGGCCCGCACGACACAAGCACGTGAGCTAAGCATCGGACCTCCCGAGCTCGCCCCCCTATGGCCTCTAGTCACGCTAGCCCCTGGCGGGCCTCCGGCGAGAGCGAAATCGCGATGCTGCGAAGCTGTCCTCGTGCCAACGGAATCCAACGTGCTCGGTGGGCAACTGGAGCCCTGCGGAACCGACCCGATGACCGGGTTCTACCGCGACGGATGCTGCAGCAGCGGTCCGGAGGACCTCGGCAGCCATACGGTGTGTGCGGTAGTGACCGCCGACTTTCTGCTCCACCAGCAAGCGACCGGAAACGATCTTGTCACGCCGCGACCGGATTACGGCTTTCCGGGGCTACAGCCAGGTGATCGGTGGTGCGTCGTCGCGGCTCGATGGCTACAGGCCTACGAGGCCGGTGTCGCAGCGCCCGTCGTGCTGGCGGCTACCCACGCCCGAGCTACGGACATCGTCCCTCTCGACGCGCTGCGCGAGCATGCGGTGGACGTGCCGGCCGACCCTGGTGCGCTCGGCTGAGAATGGCGCGATAACCACCCCTGGGGCTGCTGCCGAGGTAGGTTCGCCTCGTGCTGATCATGGTGGGCTGCGGCGTCCTGTTCGTGGCCGGGCTGGTAGCGGCAGTTCGTTGGAGCGGACTGCTACTGAGCACTCCCGCGGCTTGGGAACGCTCGGATCACCTGCCGGCTGCGGAGGCGATGCGCCGCTATCTGTGGTGGCTCACGATCGCCACCGTCACAGGGCTCGCCGCCGGACTCCTCGTCGCCGGTACGGGTGGACGGCTGGTCATGCGACTGCTCGCCGTCACCTCGCCAGAATCCCAGGGCCAGCTCACCGAGGCTGATGAGGTCGTTGGTCAGATCAGCCTCGGGGGCACTATCGGGCTGATCATCTTCGGCGGTTTGATTGCGGGACTGCTGTCGTCAGCGCTGTACGTGTTGATCCGGTGGTGGCTACCTGCCGGTCGCCTCGGTGCGCTGGTGTTCGGTCTGCTGCTGTTGGTGCTGGCCAGCACGCGCCTCGAGCCGATGAGGGCGGACAACTTCGACTTCACCCTGGTGGGTCCACCCTGGTTGGCCGTCCTCACCTTCACCGCATTGACCCTGCTACACGGCCTGGCCGTGGCCGGGATCGCGGCCAGGTACAGTCGCTCGCTGCCTGCACTCTCACGGCGGCCATCGACGCTGCTGCGACACACGCCGTTGCTGCTGCTCCTCCTCGTACCGCCACTGGCCGTCGTGGCGATCATCGCGGGCATCGTTTTCGTGATCGTGTCCCGACTCGGTGCGGTCTCGCCCTCCTGGTCGTCGCGGGCGCTGCTTACCGGGCGGGTGGTGGTCGCAGTAGTCGCCGTCGTAGCGCTGCCCGGCTTTGTCATCGCGATCGGCGACGTCCTCGCTGTCACCTGAGCAGCGACTCACAGCACCAGCTGCGACAGCGTGAACAACAGCAGCCCGGCCAACGACCCCACAACTGTGCCGTTGATCCGGATGTACTGCAGGTCCCGGCCCACCTGGAGCTCGACCTTGCGTGCGGTGTCCTTGGCGTCCCACCGGTCGACGGTGTCGCTGATCACCGCGGTCACGTCATCGCGATAGGTGGTGACGAGATGGGTTCCGGCGTTCTCTACCCAGCGATCGATCTTCGCCCGTAGCGTCACGTCGTCGCGGAGTCGGATCCCCAGTGCGACGACGCCCTGCACAGCCTGCTCCCGCAGCTCGTTGTGCGGGTCATCGGCCGCATCGAGGATCATCCGCTTGGTAGCAGCCCAGAGTCCGGTCACGGCATGGCGGAACTCCGGGTGGCGCAGTAGCCGAGTCTTCAGCTGCTCTGCCTGGGCCATTGTCGAGGGGTCGTGCTGGAGGTCATCGGCCAGCTTGGTCAGGTAGGTGTCGAGAGCCAGCCGCAGTTTGTGTCGGGGATCTGCCCGCACCTCAGCAAGGAACCGCAGAACCTCGGCATGGACGCGGCCGGCGACCCTGTTGTCGATGAAGCGTGGGGTCCACCCGGGTGCCTGCTCCGACACGACCCGCAGGAGCTGCTCTCGGTTGGCTATGAGCCATTCGGTGGCATTGTCGATGACGAGGTCAAGAAGCCGGTGCTGCGATCCCTGCTCCGCGAACGCGCCCAGCAGCCGCCCGGCTGGCGGACCCAGCTGTTGGTGCTCGAGTTGGCGGACGACGACGTGTTCGAGCAGCCGCTGGACATCTTCGTCACGTAGCACCGTCACGGCGCCGCGCACCATCGTCGCCGCCTCGTCAACAACCCGTGCTGCGTGGATCGGGTCGACCAGCCAGCCGGCCAGCCGGCCGATGAGTCCGAGGCGAACGATCTTGTCGCGAATCACCGATTCGGAGAGGAAGTTGGTCGCGACGAAACTTTGCAGGCTGCGGCCCAGCTCCTTCTTCCGGTTCGGCAGCAGCGCCGTGTGCGGAATGGGCAGCCCGAGTGGGTGCCGGAACAACGCCGTCACGGCGAACCAGTCAGCCAGGCCGCCAATCACACCGGCCTCTGCCGCAGCGGCGATGTAGCCGGCCCAGGCCGGCCCGCCGGCATCTCGGTACCGCGCCGCGAGCACGTATCCCACCAGCGCCATCAGGAGCAGGCCGGTGGAGCCCGCCTTCATTCGGCGCAGGCCACGACGCTGGTTGAGCTCAACGGGGGTGAGGGTCATGGGGCCATCCTCACAGGACGCGTCCCTGCCCTCACCACAGCCGGAGGAGACGAGCGGGCTAGGCGACTGTTGACGGCGCGAGAATGTCCACGGGTACCCGAGCGGCGGAGGAGTGAACGAGCAAGTCGTCGACCAGATGCCCCGGCCCGGGCTGACCGAGCAGAAAACCCTGGACCCGATCGCAGCCCAGCGAGCGCAACTGGGTGAGCTGGTCGCCGCTCTCGACCCCCTCAGCAACCACCTTCATGGCAAGGGAGTGCGCAAGGCCGATCATCGCGCGGACCAGCGTCTGATCCTGGTGGCTGGTCAGGTCACTGACAAACGGGCGATCGACCTTGAGCAGATCGATGGGGAACTGCCGCAGGTAGCGCAACGAGGAGCAGCCTGTCCCGAAGTCATCGATCGCGATGTCGACTCCGAGCGTCTTGAGGGCATGCAGGACGCTGACCGACGCCGTGGCATCGGCGACCAACAGGCCTTCGGTGATTTCGAGGCAGAGCGCCTGGCCCGGCAGGCCATGAGCGGTGAGCGCGTGAGACACCGTGTCGACCAGCGCCAGGCTCAGCTGGCGCGGCGAGAGGTTCACCGACACTTGGAGCAGGCTCTCGGGCTGCAACCGCCGCCACCAGGCCGCCTGGTGACATGCCTCATTGAGGACCCACTCCCCGATCTCCCCAATCAGCCCGGTCTCCTCGGCCAGCCCGATGAACTCGTGCGGTCGGCAGAGCCCGCGCTCCGGGTGCTGCCAGCGCAGCAATGCTTCCAGCCCGGCGAGCGTGCCGTGCGCGACGTCGAAGACGGGCTGGTAGTGCAACGTCAGCTCACCGCGCCGGGCAGCGACCCGTAGCCCCGCCTCCGTCTCCGATCGGGCGACGACCTGCGCCTGCATGGTGTCATCGAAAAACTCGAAGCAGGCCCCGCCGCGCGCCTTGGCCCGGTACATCGCGGTATCAGCACGGCGCAGCAGGTTTTCGCGATCGTCGTCGTTGCCCGCCAGGGCCACTCCGATACTCGCCGTCAACGCGAGCGGGCGACCGTCCAGGTAAAAAGGTGCTGAAAAGGCGGTGAGGATGCGTCCGGCCAGTCCCAGTGCCACGTCAGCCGCTTCCCCGATCGCGAGGTGCTGGCAAAGCACCCCGAACTCGTCGCCGCCTAAGCGAGCAACGACATCTCCACGGCGTACCACGGTCTGTAGTCGCCGGGCCAATTCGACGAGCACCCGGTCACCACACTGGTGGCCGAAGCTGTCATTGACGCCCTTGAAGTCATCCAGATCGAGGAAGAGCACAGCGACCTGCGTACTGGGCCGTCTGCTGGCCAGTGCGCTGTTCAGACGGTCAACGAACAACCGGCGGTTGGCCAGTCCGGTCAAGGTGTCACTGGTGGCCCGGCTACGCAGGTCCTGCTGGGCGCGATCGGCCCGATCGCGGGCCCGCGCGTTGAGAATGTAGCCGGTGGCGACGTCGGCAAGCACCTGCCCGGCAATCCGGTCGGCCTCGGCCAGGACGCCGACGACATCGGAGTACAGATCGAGCGAGCCGACCTGCTCCCCGTCTAACCACATCGGAAAGCTGAACACCGCGGCAAGGCCAGCGCTGTGCGCCTGCGACGCGAACACCGGGAAATCGGCACTGGTGTGCAGATCACCGATCAGCACCTGCTCGCCGGTCTGGTACGCCTGAACGCACGGCCCCTCACCCCGCTCTGCCTGCAGCGACTCGAGCCGATGGACCGCCCTGTCGGTCGCCGCGACGAACCTCAATACGCCATCGTCGTCCTTGAGCAACACGCCCGCGCCGGTGACCGGCAACACCCGGGTCGCACCGTTGACGACATCGTCGAGTATCTCGACCACGCCGTAGTCAGTCGGCAGGGTGCGAGCGAAGCAGACCAGAATGTCCTGCAAGGCTGAGGAGTCAGCCATCCACCAATCCCATCCGTTGGCGATCAGCCGGGAGAAAGCTACCGCTTTCCGCATCAGAGTAACGGAAAGTACCGATGTATGCACGCGGAGTGCTAGTCCGTCGACTTTCGCCTTGCAGCCGCGGGCGGATGCCGCATCTCAGCTTCGGCACAGCGGGCAGGTACGCACCGACGCCAATGTGTTGGTAGGTTCGGGTGACGAGATCGTGCAGAGAGTCACCACGCGGAATAAGTCTTCCCTCAGAAGCGTCAGGGGCCCCGCCGGAATCAATCCGCGGGGCCCTCTGACGTCGTCGGCTTGCTCGCTCGGGCAGGGCAGGTCACGTCGCGGGATACAGGGAGTACGTCGGGAAGTTGCCGTAAATCTGGCCCTCCCCCTCGGTGACCGCCTGCACGAGGAGGTCACCGCCCACGAAGGCGCCCTTCCACGACGCGCCCTTGCCGCCGAACGGCTCCTCCCGATCACCGCGGGAGCGCGGCTTGTTGATCCCGACCTTGAAGGCTTGCAACTCCTCGACGACCTGAGCGCCGAAGTCTGTGTCGTCGGTGGCAACCGACGCGACCAGCGCGCCGTTGGAGGCATTCATCGCCGCGAGCAACTCCGCTCGGGTGTCGACGACGACGACGGAATCCAGCGGCCCGAAGGGCTCGGAGTGGTGCAAGGACCACGACGGCGCCGGATTGAGCACACAGGCCGGCGCGACATAGGCCGACGTGTCCTGCCCGTCGAGGAAACGGGCGGCTGCGGCATCGCCGTGGTAGAGCGGGATCGCGCCACCGGAGACCGCCTCGTCGTAGGCCTCACGTACTGCTGCGGCTTTCGTCGCATGGATCAGCGGCCCGAAGTCCAACTCAGGCAGCTCTTCGTCGGGGCTCTCGACCGCCAGCGGATGACCGAATGTGACGCCCTTGACCACGGGCAAGTACGCATCGAGGAACGCCGGAAACAGCTCCCGCTGGACCACATAGCGCGGATAGGCTGTGCAGCGCTGCTTGGCGTACTCGAAGCCCTTGCGCAGGTGACCGGCGAGTGAGTCCCACTGGGAGAAGTCCCAGACTCCCCAGGCGTTGAGGCCCTCTTGCTCGAGCAGGTGGCGCTTGCCGGTGTCGACGAGAGTGGTCGCCGCTTTGCGACCGTTGGCCCGTCCACCGACGAAGGCCAGCGCGCCGGTCTCGGGCGCTGTGATCAGCGCATCGGACAGCTCGGCGCCAGCACCGGACATCAGCGTGACCGGGAGGCCGGCCCGGCGCATGATGGCGTGCGCCAGGGTCAGCGTGTGGAAACCGCCCTGCGACGGGGTCTTCGCCACCACCGCGTTGCCGGCCAGCAACTGCACGAGCTCGCCATGCACCTGCACGCTCATGGGGTAGTTCCACGACGCGATGTTGCTCACCGGGCCATGCAGCGGTGAGCGCCCCTGTAGCTGCCGTTCGATCTGGCCGAGATACCAGTCGGCGCCATCGAGCGCCCGGTCGACGTCGGCGCAGGCGATGCGCCAGGGCTTGCCGATCTCCCAAACCAGGAGCAGTGCCAGGGTGTCGCGCTCGACGCGCATCTCATCGACAGCCATACTCACCCGGCGCTTGCGCTCGTCGAGGTCGGTGGCTGCCCAGGTCTTGTGCTCGTCGGCGGCTTGCGCGACGGCGACCACTGCCTCGTCGTGGCTGATCCGCGGCGGACCGGGAATCGCCGCGCCGTCGACCGGAGAGACGTGCTCACCCGGCACCCCGATGCGCTTCCACTCACCCCCGACGAGGTTGCGAATGCGGTCGGCTTCGAAGGCCTCCGGGGCGGCCGACCGGGCCCGGGCATAGACGTCGTTCCACGTTGTGCCGGGCTTGATCGAGAAAGTCACAACGTGAAGGATACTTGGCGCCGCTTGAACATGCCGGAGCCCCGGCAGGCTCTGCCGGGGCTCCGGTCATCACATTTCGTGCTACGGGTTAGGAGACGTTCAGCGCCGTGTCATCGACGAAGAATGATGTCCGCAACGCGGAGTCCTCGACACCGGTGAAGTTCACCGTCACGGTCTGCCCGGCGAAACCGGACACGTTGAACGACTTCGGCGCGTAGTCGGGGTTCCTGTCCAGGTTGGAATACGTCGCCAGCGTCGTCGCACCCACCTTCACGGTGAGCTTGTCGTACGCGGTGGTCGTGGTTGTCTCCGAGGTCGTGACGCGCAGCCAGAACGAGAACGTGTAGCTGGTGCATCCGGCCGGAATGGCCACCGACTGCGACAGTGTGTCGGTGTGGGCCGTGCCATAGCCGTCCAGCCACGCCTTGCGGGTGCCGGCGCGAGGCGAATTGCCACCTGTTCCGATCACGCCAGCGGTCGCGGTCCAGGGCGCGGAGCCGGTCTCGAACCCGGGGTTGCCGAGCTTCTGTCCAGGCGATGCGCACCCGCCGCCGCCACCGGTGATCGTGAAGACGAACGATGCCGAGCCGGTGGCGCCGGTGTTGTCAGTGCCCGTCACGGTCACGTTGTAGGTGCCCGCGGTGGTCGGGGTGCCACTGATCGTTCCGCCCGAGCTGATCGACAAGCCCGGCGGAAGTCCGGTTCCCGTGAACGTGACAGCTTCACCGTCACTGCTGCTACCGGTGACCTGCACGCTCTTGGGCATGCCGACCGTGCCGGTCTGAGCACCCGGGTTGGTCACCGTCACTGCGCTGCCCGGGGTGTCGTTGGGTACGAAGAGCAGCCGGTTCGGGGAGCCCGTACCTGGGCTGGTCACCTTGTTGGGGGTGGAGTCCGCGACCACAGCATCGCGGACCTGCGCCGGCGTCAACCCAGTGTTGGCCGACAGCTTCAGCGCGGCCACACCGGCCACGTGCGGGGCTGCCATCGAAGTGCCGCTGATGGTGTTGGTAGCCGTGTCGTTGGTCATCCAGGCGGAGGTGATGTTGACACCGGGAGCGAATATGTCGAGGCACGTGCCGAGGTTGGAGAATCCCGCCCTGGCGTCGGTGATCTGCGTGGCGCCAACCGTGATGCCTTCAGCCACTCGTGCGGGCGAGGTCCCGCAGGCGTCCACGCCGATGCCGAAGATGTTTCCGTTGCCTGCGGCGATGGCGTACTGAACGCCGGAATTGATCGAGTTGCGGGTGGCGGTGTCGAGGGCGGGGTCAGCCGAACCGCCGAGACTCATGTTCGCCACGGCGGGCTTGATGGCGTTGGCCGTGACCCAGTCGATGCCGGCGACAACCTGTGCGGTCGTGCCGGAACCCTGGCAGTCCAGGACGCGGACGCCGACGAGCTGTACGCCCTTCGCGACCCCGTACGCGGCACCGCCGATGGTGCCGGCGACGTGCGTGCCGTGTCCGTTGCAATCATCGGCCGAGCCGCCGTCGATCGCGTCGAAGCCGGAGACCGCGCGCCCGCCGAAGGTGGAGTGGGAGAACCGGATACCGGTATCGACAACGTAGGCATGAACGTTGGATGCGGTGTTCGGGTAGGTGTAGGAGTTGTTCAGCGGCAGGTCACGCTGGTCGATGCGGTCCAGGCCCCATGACGGCGGGTTGATCTGGGTATCCGACATGTGCACCGTCTGGTCTTGCTGGACATAGTCGACTCTGGAGTCCGCGGCGAGTTGCCTGGCATCGGCCTCCTTCATCTTCGTGGCGAAGCCCAGCAACGCCCTCTGATAGACGAAGGTCACCGAGCCGCGGTGGCGGGAAGTCATCTCCTTGGCTGTCGCCGATGTCCCCTTCGATCGCACGGCTGCGGTGTCCTTCAACACGACGAGGTAGCTGTTCGCGACGGCTGTGTCACTGCCGGCGCCGCGGATCTGGCCTTCCGGCGCTGCCGTGGCCGACCCGCTGAAGGAGGTGATCAGTAAGGCTGTGGTCAGCCCCACCAACCCAGTCAGGGAGATGCTTCTTCTCACGGGATCCTCCGCCTTCTGCGCGCGCGGTTATCGGTTTGTGACCGACGGTGGAGGAAGCATCACCTGAAATCGACACTTTGGATCGGGTTCCGCGAGGGCGCTACCCGATCCCAGGACGGCAGCACTCCAGCGGGGCTGCACGTGCTCGTGCAAGCCCCGCCGGAACGAATGGCTAGCGGATAGGCGTCAGCTCGTCGCCGCCCGGTAGGCGTTGACGATGCCGTAGCCGTAGAAGCCGTTCTTGTCGATCGGGCCGGCGCAGAAGTGATCATCCTCAGCGATAGTCCCGTCAGCCCTGATCCGCTTGTAGTGGAACAGCCGCGGCTGCGGGCAGGCATGCGGGACTGCGGTGGAGAACAACTTTGCCCGGGTGGTGTTCGGGGCAAGCTTCTTGCCGCCGTGCTGCGCGTCGGGCACGCCCAGCTTGCTCACCACGAGTGCCGCTACGCCGACCGCATGGGGAGCGGCCATCGAGGTGCCCTGGAGGTACTGGTAGTAGGCACAGACGCTGGCCTTGCAGTTGCGTACAACGAACGGCGTGTTGGGTGTGCCGTCGGGGTTGAGCTCTCCGTTGAGCTGTGCCAGGCGCTTCGGGTACGCCGCCAGGACCAGATTTTTCTCGTTGAGGGTGTTGTCCGGGCTGTCGTAGGCGTCCCCACCCGGCGCTGCGACGTCGGTCTGTTCGACGCCGTAGTTGGAGTAGTAGGCCTTGCGGGTGCTCGGCCCGGTCGAACTCACGCCGACGACGCCGCTGGACTCGGTGGGCACCGTGATGCAGGAGTTGTCGATGTCGCGGTGCTTGGCGGCGTCGGGCGGGAAATCCGGGCTGGTGTCGTCGTCGGTGGGCTTGCCGAGGTCGGTTGCTCCGTTGCCCTCAGCCGCGACGGGTAGCACCCCGTGGTTCAGGGCGTAGTTCAGGGCCCGCTGGGTGGCGTTGCGGATGATTCGCTGCTCGGTCTGCTCGGCCTGCGAGTCGGCCGGGTT
>Ga0136617_10006727_pt1 | contig 10250 bp, 11 predicted proteins | sample AntDrymUQ3222106_2_FD_129672 | JGI IMG/M metagenome (GOLD analysis project Ga0136617, IMG submission 129672) | Polar desert sand microbial communities from Dry Valleys, Antarctica - metaG UQ322 (21.06) | ecosystem: Environmental > Terrestrial > Soil > Desert | place: Antarctica: Dry Valley... | reverse complement strand
TGAGCAGCCGAAATCGTCCAAGGGGGTCTGGAATCGCTCGGACTACCGGCCGCTGGAGGGCTTCGTCCTGGCGATCACGCCGTTCAACTTCACCGCGATTGCCGGCAATCTCCCGACCGCTCCGGCCCTGATGGGCAACACGGTGGTCTGGAAGCCCTCGCTCACCCAGCAGCTGTCCGCGCACTCTACGATGCGCCTGCTCGAGGCCGCGGGGCTGCCGCCAGGCGTGATCAATCTGGTCACGGGTGACGGTACGGCGATCAGCGAGGTTGCCCTTCCCCATCGAGACCTGGCCGGCATCCACTTCACCGGAAGCACGCCCACCTTCCAGCACCTGTGGCGCACGGTCGGGAACGCCATCGACCGGTACCGCTCGTACCCGCGGCTGGTCGGCGAGACCGGCGGCAAGGACTTCGTCATCGCCCACCCCGGTGCCGACGCGGCTGCCTTGGTGACCGCCCTGGTGCGAGGCGCCTTCGAGTACCAGGGACAGAAGTGCTCAGCCGCCTCGCGGGCGTACGTCCCCCGTTCCCTGTGGGAGAACGGTGTACGAGACGAACTCGCCGATACCACCCGGGCCTTGAGCTACGGGGATCCCGCGGACTTTCACAACTTCGGTGGAGCGGTCATCGACCGGCGCTCCTACGACCGACTTTCCGGAGTCCTCGAGATGGCCTCGGCCGATCCGGCGCTGTCCGTGCTGGCCGGCGGGAGCGCTGACGACTCGGAGGGCTTCTTCGTACGGCCGACCGTGGTCACCAGCGATGACCCCAGCCACGAGGTCTTCGTCAAGGAATACTTCGGCCCCTTCCTGGCCGTACACGTCTACGACGACCTGGACTACGACGCGGTCGTGGACCAGGCGGCCGACATCGCGCCGTACGCGTTGACTGGTTCGATCTTCGCCACCGACCGACGGGTGATCGATGACGCCCTAGATCGACTGCGTTTCTCGGCCGGCAACTTCTACATCAACGACAAGCCCACCGGCGCGGTCGTCGGACAACAGCCCTTCGGCGGAGCCCGGGCCAGTGGGACCAACGACAAGGCCGGCTCCGCACTGAATCTGCTGCGTTGGGTGTCGCCGCGGACGGTCAAGGAAACCTTCGTCCCGGCGACCGATCACCGGTACCCGCACATGGGCTGAGCCGGTCGGCCGCGATCGGCTTGACGGATGCACAGGCAGCGAAATGGATCTGGCGGTCAGGAGGACCACGCCACCGACGGCCAGAGCCGTGCTGAGCGCGATCGCGCCGAGCGCGGTCTGGCTCAACCGGGCTCCGGTGTACCGGGCGTTGATCGTCTCGCTGACGCCCAGCGCAAGGACACACCGACCGGCTGGACGAGGCTGAGCGGGGCGATGCTCAGCGCGACCGCGTGCAGGACCGCGCCGCAGCCTGACGACACCCCGCCGAGCAACCAGTGACGGGTTCGGACCGCGGTCAGAAGCGACCGCAGCCGCAAGCTGGCGCCGCTGCGACACCGGGTGACCGCCCGGTGCTGCAATGACGCGCCGATCGCAAACAGGCAGGCAGCCACGGCGGCGAGGAGGACACCCCAGCCGGCCAACTACCGGCCTGGGGCGTCCACGGTGGAGCACTTTCTAGGCTGCCGTCGCGGTGCCCCGCGTCGGGACCGGACGCCGGCTACGGCCAACAGTGCGCCGCCGACGAGCAACCAGGCGAGAAGTGTCCAGAGAGGTCGGCCGGCGCCGGCTCCGTCGAAGAACGCGGTGCCGCGGAGCAGGCTCGCACCGGCACCAGGCGGCAGCGCCTGGCCGATCGTCCCCCACGGCTGGGGAAGCAGTTCCGGTGCGGAGCTCGCCCCGGACAGGGGATTGCCCAGCAGCACCATGGTCACTGCGCCGAGGCCGATGCCTGGTGGGCCGAGGACAGCGCCCAGTCCCGCGACGGTCGCTGCGACCGTACCGACGGTGAGGGTGAGGACTCCGGCGTTGAGCCACCAGTTCTCACCGATGATGCCCAGCCAGCCCTGGACCAGAAGTACGCCTACGAACCCGGCCATCACCGACCCGACTGCCAGTACACCCGCTCGTCCGAGGCTGTCCCGGGCCAGCAGGGTGCTGATCGCACCGATCGCGATGCCCAGGATGATCAGCGGCAGGACCGTGACGGCCAAGCCCGAGCCTCGCGGATCGTCCGGATCGGCGGCTACGACGTCGCGCACCTCGACGGGGCTCCCCTGAGCCTCGCCGATGCCGCGGGCGACCTCTGCCAGCAGTTGGGCGACGACCGGGCTGGCCGCAGTCGAGGTCAGCAGTTGGGTTCCCTCGGCAGTGATCGCGATGGCCCCGTAGATGTCCCGATCGGCGATGGCTGCCTGTGCGGCGCCGACATCGGCGTACGAGGTGGTCGTGAATGCTCCCTCGCGCTCGGCGAACTGGTCTTCGACGGCGGCGACGGCGGGTGGAGTGCCGACGAGACCGATCGGCACGTCTCGCGGGGCGATGCTGGCCGCGGGCCAGGCAAAGGCGGACAGCAGAATCGCGGCCAGCAGCGGAACGCCGAACAGTGCGGCCAGCAGCGTATGCGGTTGCCGGACCGCACTGAGGGCGGGCCGGAGCAGCCCTCGAACCGTTGGCGAGCTCTGTGCTGGAAGTGGGCGAGTCGGGATTGTCCGCCGGGGCGGTATATCTGTACTTCCCGAGCAAGGAGGACATCGTGCATGCGATCGCCCTGGAGGCGATCACCGAGATCGCCAAGGCATTGCAGCCGCTCGTGGATGCTCCTGGCGTTCCCCCCACGCTGCACGAGGTCATGTCCAACGCCATCCGTGGGGTCGAGCGACTGGACATCGAACGCGGGGTTCCGCGGATCGCCATGCAGGTGTGGGGGGAGGCGCAGCGGTCGCCTCGGCTGGCCGAAGAAGCGCGGTCGATCAGCCAGGCCGTCACCCCATTGCTGGCTCGGCTGGTCGAGCGGCACCGGGACTCCGGCTCACTTCCCCCTGACGTCGCTGTCCAGGCGACGGCTCGCGCCCTGCTCGGCCTGATTCCGGGTTTCATCGTGCAGCGGGTACTCACCGGCCTGGATGCGGCCACCTACCTGGAGGGGCTGCGAGTATTGCTGCCCGGCGGGACCGGGTCGGGATCGGTGCTCAGTAGCGGATCGCGTCGATGACTTTGGCGCGTACCGCGACGATTGCCGGAATGACGCCGGCCAGGGTGCCGACCGCGGTGGCAGCCAGCAGGCCCTCGACGGCGGCTTGCAGCGGGAAGGGTGGCAGGTCCTCGATCGGCGCGTTGAGGATCTGGTCGTAGGGAAGGTTGAGCACGAGGGCGATCGCGCAGCCGATCGCGAGCGCACCGGCCGCGGCCGTCGCGCAGACGCTTTCGAGCAGGATGGTGAAGAACACGCGGGCCGAGGTTGCGCCGAAGCTGCGCCGCACGCCGATCTCCCGGATGCGTTGGCGGACCACGACGAGGCCGACGTTGAGCACTCCCACCCCGCCGAGGAGCAGGGCGAAGTAGCCGACCCCGCGTACGCCGTACTCCAGCACCAGGTTGAGTTCAGCCAACTCTTCGCCGCTGTCGAACCGATCGGCGTATATGTCGTGGCCGGGCAGGGCAGCCATCAGATCGCCGCTGACCGCCGCCGAGATCTCCTCGACCTGAGCCGGCGGCACCCACATCTCCAGCATGGGCGGTTGCCCGAAGGGGTTGCTTCCGGCTACCCAACTTCCGGCCGAGGCGTTGAGCAGGTAGGCGAAGGGCAGGCCCGGGTCATTGTCGGCCACGACTCCGATCACGGTCGCCGTGACCGGCGACTCCCCACCCAGGCGCACGGTCGGGGGATCATTCGGGTCGAAGCCGCCCAGCCGGGTCAGAAAGGACTCCGATACGACTAACGCCGGGGCGTAGCGCTGTTCGTCGCTCGCGGTGAACCACCGTCCCTGCTGGACGACCATTCGGTGCATGGTCCCGTATTCGGGGTCCACGGATCGGGCCAGGACCCGTTCGCTGCGGCCGGGGAAGTTGGCGACGATCTCCTGGTCCAGGACCAGCGAGGACCAGCGGATGTCGTAGCGCTCGACGACCTCGCGCAAGGCCGCGGAGATCCGTTCGTTGTCCGGACTGCTCGACAACGGGTAGGCCTGCACCATCACGGTGGCCGGTCGGCCGCTGGCACGATCGGTCGACTCGCTGACCAGCTGACGGCCGATGTCACCCGCGGCCGCGATCGAGGTCATCCCGAAGACTGCCAGAAAGACGCCGAGCAGGGACAAGATCACCCGGAGCTTGTGCACCCGGATCTCGCTCCAGGCCTCGGCGAACAGCGCCATCACGGTGGTCATGACAGGCTCCGTCGCGCCGTCGCCGAAGGCAGCTCGGCGGCGCTCAGCGCGGTGAGCACACCGTGGTCGAGCCGGAACTGCCGATCGGCCCGGGCGGCCACGGACAGGTCGTGGGTGATCGTCACCAGTGTGGTGCCGGACTCGGCGACGACCTGAGACAGCATGTCCATCACGGTGCTGCCGGTGTCGACGTCGAGCGCTCCGGTTGGCTCGTCGGCCAGCAGCACGGTCGGATTGCGGACCATCGAACGGGCGATGGCGACCCGTTGTTGCTCTCCGCCGGACAGGCGCTCAGGCAGGTATTCCACGCGCTGGCCCAGTCCAACCCGGTCGAGCATCTCCCGGGCGGCCCTGCGCCGCCCCCAGACCTGGCGGCCGCTGGCGTAGAGCAGAGGTGCGGCCACGTTCTCGGTCGCGCTGCGCCGGGGCAACAGGTTGAACTGTTGAAAGACGAAACCGAACGTCTCCCCGCGCAGTCGCGCCCGAGCGCGGGAGGAGAAGTTCTCGGTCGGATTGCCGTCCAGTTCATAGACCCCCGACGTGGGGCTGTCCAACAGACCGATCAGATTGAGCAGCGTGGACTTCCCCGATCCGGAGTGACCGACGACGGCGATGTGCTCACCTCGTTCGATCTCGAGGTTGATATCGGTGAGGATGTCGAGCTGGCTACCGTCGGGAAGTCGGACCGACCGGCCGATTCCGGCCAACTTTATGAAGGTCATCAGCGCCTAACCGCCGTAGCCCATGTCCGTCGGCGGCTCGGCGTTCGGGACGAACTCCAGGATCTGGGCGCCTTCGGTCAGCCCCTCCTTGACCTCGACCATGAGGCCGTCAGTCAGGCCGAGGACGACTTGGGTTACGACCGGTTCGGCGCCTTCGGCCTCGACCACCCAGACGTTCCCGCTGGCCACGCTTCCCTCGACCGCGGTCACGGGCACCACCAGAACACCGGTGGCGACGCCGGCTTCGATGTCGATGGTTGCTGCCATGCCGGCGACGACCGTGGTGCCTGGCGGAACCGAACACCGGGCGACCGCGCCGGTCGGGACCGAGTTCGGATCCACCGGGGGCGCGTAGGGGTCCGGCGGTGCCGGCGGGGTTTCGGTCGCAGTCTCCGGAATCCCGATCGTCAGGCCCCCGCAGGGAAAGGGCGCGGGTCCGCCCTGGACGCCGACAGTTGCGGCCGTCGGCGGGGCCAGCAGCCGGAGTTGGTCGCCCTGGGTCAGCGGCGCTGACACGCTCAGCGTCCCCGGCGAGACCGTGGCCAGGACATCCCCCACAGCAACTAGCTGCTGGGCAAGCACCCGAACTGTGGTCAGAGTGCCGGCCGCGGTCGAGCTGATCGTGACATACCGGTAGCTCGGCGTCGCCGCCGGTGCCGCCGTCTCAGGATCGGTGGAGGCAGGTGGCGGATTGGTCGGTTCCCGCTCGAAACGCACCTCGGCGATCGGCGTGCCAACCGCGACCGCGGCGCCCGGACCCAGGAACAGCCTGCTGATCTCACCGGCCTGGGTCACCTTGACCTCCACGGCAGGGTCGGCATTCACCTGGCCGGTAAGGCTCACCGTGTTGCTGATCTCACCCCGGGCAACGGTGACCACCGGTGGCCTCACGTCGGCCAGCGGTTGAGCGGTGTCGGTGCTGGCCGACGGGACCGGCCGGACAAAGGCGAGCCACACCAAGCTCACCGCGATCAGGGCCCAGATCAGAATCCGAAGCGCCGGAAACACCAAGCCGCGGACGGCACCCATCGATTCCCCTTCGCCTGACCCTCGAGGGCGGCACGACTTGCGCTGCTGGTCCAGCGCCCCGACGGGCGTTGACCCTACGACCCCGCCCCGGCGAGATCATCAGACCTGGGGATGACGTCTGGAGTCGATCGGGATGGTTGCAAACGCTCCCAAGGCAGGATCGCCAGGATCGCGATGACGTGCGGCAAGAAGATGATCCGCAGGGCACCGAAGACCATCAGGTGGAAGCCGAGCAGGAAGATCGCCAGGGCGATCCGGGCCCGATCACGGCGTACCAGCAGCATCAGCGGGGACAGCAGTTCGAAACCGATCATCAGGTACTGCGACACGTGCAACAGGCCGGGTACCTCGAGGGTCCAGTTCGACAGATCCGTGCCGCGGCGCAGAACCGCCCTGGTCAGGGTCGAGCCGTTGACCCAGTCCCAGCCGCCGAAGCGGATCTTCGCCCAGGCAGCCAGGAAGTAGGTCAGCATCACCGCGATGAAGATCGCGGCCACCGCGAAACCGGCTGCTTCCGAACGCCGCTGGTCGCGCCAGTGGGCAACGCCGACCGTCGGCAGGACGGCCAGAGCGACGAGGAAGGCGTAGCGATCGTGATCCACCTTGCCGTAGCTCATCGCGATCACCATCCACTCCAGATAGAGCAGAAAGGTCGTCGTTCCCCAGATCCGGGGCGCCCGTCCGGTCGCGGCCAGTAGCGCGGAGGCGATCAGGAGCCATTTCACGATGTCGACCACGGCCGTCGTGGGAGTCGGCAGCGGCAACCACTCACCGATCAGCAGCGGTTGGTAGTACTCGGTCGGTACGCCGGCGTGCGCGGCCACCCAGCGCGTGGTCACGAAGACGTCGATCGGGATGAACAGATACGCGATCAACCGGAAGATCGCCACCCTGGCCAAGGGGACCGGGACGAAGAACCACCGGCTGAGCCACTCGAACCGGGTCATGGACTGGCCCGCATCGTTTCCGGGAGGTCGTAGGTGACGAGCACGTCGTCCACGAAGGCGCCGGTACTGGCACCATCCCGAAGTTCTAGGCGGCGGACGATGATCGCGACGGCGACCAACGGCTCGGACTCCGGATGGCTGTTCAGATAGTTTTCGGCGAGGAGTCCCAGCAGTTCTGGATCGTCGACAAGCCGTGGCACCTGACCCTCGAACTCGGCCCGCCGCAGCCCGACCTCGCCGCCGGACAGCCGCACCTCTCCGCCGTCATCGGTCAACCCGACGACCCGCGTGGACGACACCGGCGTGTCGGGGTCGGCACGGGTGGAATACATCCGGGGCGGACCGAAGGGGAAGGCATAGTCGTCGCCGTACACGCTGCCGCCCAGGGTCAGGGCAAGGACCGCTGCGGCGATGACCAGGCGGATCAGCCGAGCGCGGGAGGTCAGGCCGATGACCTCGTCGGTCGGGGCCGGTTGGCTCGGGTCGCGGTCGGTCACGGTAACCATCGTAGGATCGCGCCGCGACGTGGCTCGAGACGACAGGAGTGCGCATGCAGTTCGGCCGGTACTACGAGGAGTTCGAGGTCGGCGCGACCTACAAGCACTGGCCCGGAAAGACCGTCACCGAATACGACGACCACTTGTTCTGTCTCCTCACAATGAACCACCATCCGCTCCATCTCGACCAGCACTTCGCCGCGGAGACAACCGAGTTCGGGCGAAACGTCGTAGTCGGCAACTACATCTATTCGCTGGTTCTCGGGATGAGCGTGCCAGACGTGTCTGGCAAGGCGATCGCGAACCTGGAGGTCGAATCGCTCAAGCACATCGCGCCAACCTTCCACGGTGACACGATCTATGGCGAGACCACCGTGCTGGACAAGACCGAGTCCAGGTCCAAGGGGGATCGCGGCGTGGTGTCGGTGCAGACCATCGGCTACAAGCAGGACGGCACAGTCGTGTGCATCTTTCGCCGAAAGGTGATGGTGCCCAAGCGCGCCTACGCGAACACCGGGGACGGTGAGCAACCGGGCCGGCCGGAGCCCAAGCAGGCAAACTGAGGCGTTGGCGAGCACGGGTAACATGATCGTCATCCGATGTGGGAAGTGAGCCCGATGGCTACCAAGACCGTTCTCGTCGACTTGTCGGACATCCACAGTGCAGTCGCGGCCCTCGAGGCCGATGCGCAGCGCGGCGCCATCACGATTGCCGAGGCGCGTAAGCGGATCAGCGACTCCAAGCGGGCAGTGACTCCGCGCGAACTGTGGAAGGCCAGCGGCGGACGCGCCGGGGCACGCAAGCGCAGCGACTGGCAGGACATCCGAAAGACAGTCTTCGGGGCGACCTTCCTGCTCGTGCTTGCCGCGCTGGGCGTGTGGATCGTGACGGTCTTCACCGGGAAGGCGGTCGGCAGCGGCGAGGAGGATTACATCCGCGAACCAACGACGTCAGTGTCGGTACCAGCCGACGAGCCGCCGATCGAAGAGCCGGCCGGCTGAGGTAGCGCGCATGCATCTGGGACGCCCTGTACGACGAACTGAAGGCAGCCGGGCAACCGAGCCGCCGCAACCAGGGCCCCGGTAACCCGGGTTCGCTCCCGCGCCGGATCAGCAGCAGGCGCGCCCGCCTGTCGTACACCAGCGCACCCACGCAGGGGACTACGTTTGGCGCGTTCATCCTGCTCACGCTAGTGCCGCAGTTTCGCGGCGCGCCTGTCTACGGGATGCGCCGCGATCGACCATGATCGTGCGGATCGGGGTGGCGGCGGGCCGCCCACTCGAAAGGAGGAGGCCCAGGTGACCATCAAGAAGATCGTCGCCTGGCTCGTGCTCCTGTTCATCATCTTCTTCATCCTGACGCAGCCGGCGACCGCGGCAAGTCTGCTGCGCAGCGTAGGCAACGGCGTCGCCGATGCGGTGAGTGCACTGGCAGCCTTCTTCCAGTCTCTGGTGTAGTAGGCACGGCCGTCATGGGCAAATCATGACCGGTCGAGTGACGGAGGTGCCTCCTGTTTCGGCCAGTTAGAACCACGGGAACAGACCGGTATCTCCTGCCGGACGAGCGTGCTGTGATCAAGACCCGCCGACACTGGATGATCTTGATGCCACCGGTCTTGAAGTCACTCGCCGTCCTGGCTGTCGCCCTGTACTTGTTGGGGAACGACTCGTACTCGATGGCCCTGGACAATCTCGTGCTGGCAGTGATCCTCGGGGTGTTCCTCTACCTGAGTTATCAGATCATCCAATGGCGGCTCGACCACTTCGTCGTCACAAACCGCCGGGTACTGCTGGTCAGCGGCGTGCTCACCAAGCGCACTGCGATCATGCCGTTGTTGAAAGTCACCGATATGACCTACCAGCAGAACCCGCTGGCCCGGATGCTGGGCTACGGCACCTTCGTCTTCGAGTCCGCTGGTCAGGACCAGGCGCTGTCGCGGGTCGATTACCTGCCAGGTGGGCCGCGCCAGCTCTACATCCAGATCTCCGCGCTGCTCTTCGCCAACTACGGCGGCCCCACGACGGCGGCTCCCGTGCCCCCACCCGGCCCGGCGTCGTTACCGGAGCAGACCACGGTGGACGTGCGTACCGGGCGGACTCCGGATGTGGAGCAGCCTCGGATCCACCAGACGACCCCGATACCGCGACCCGATGACCCATATTCCCCCGGTCGGGAAGGGGACGACTGAACCGGTTGTGAGCACTATCTCGAGGGAGCACCCGCACATCGATCTGCATGTCCACTCGACGGCATCAGACGGCACCATGTCGCCGGCCAGCGTTGTTGTCGCCGCCGCCCAGGCCGGGCTGGACATCATGGCGCTCACCGATCACGACACCCTGGCCGGCTGGGACGAGGCCTTCGGAGCCTGCCCACGGGGCCTGACCGTCGTTCCGGGGCTCGAGCTTTCCTGCTTCTATACCGCCAGCGGGACCGACCCCACCAGCGTGCATCTGCTCGGCTATCTCGTCGATCCTGAGCATCCTGGGCTGGTCGCCGAACTGCGCCGCCTCCAGGATGAACGCAGCCGGCGGGGCGAGAGAATTGTCGAGCAGTTGGTAGCCGCCGGATACCCCATCACCTGGGATCGGGTCCTGGAGTTCGCCGCCGGAGGCTCGGTCGGTCGGCCACACGTGGGACGCGCCCTGGTCGAGGCTGGAGTGGTGGCATCTGTGGACGCGGCATTCGTCGAACTTCTGTCCGCCTCCGGGCCCTTCTACGTACGCAAGGCTGACATCGAC
>Ga0136617_10006726_pt1 | contig 10250 bp, 9 predicted proteins | sample AntDrymUQ3222106_2_FD_129672 | JGI IMG/M metagenome (GOLD analysis project Ga0136617, IMG submission 129672) | Polar desert sand microbial communities from Dry Valleys, Antarctica - metaG UQ322 (21.06) | ecosystem: Environmental > Terrestrial > Soil > Desert | place: Antarctica: Dry Valley... | reverse complement strand
TCGGTGCGGGCCGGATTGGCCGTCGTGCCCCCATCGGTGCCCATCGTGTGCATCCACGATGCCGCTCGGCCGCTCGCCACCGCCGAGCTGTTCCGGCGGGTGATCGCGGCGGTGCGCAGCGGAGCGGACGGCGCCGTTCCCGGCGTGGCCGTGACCGACACCATCAAGGTGGTCGACGGCGCCGGCGCGGTCACCGCCACTCCCGACCGGTCGGCGTTGGTGGCCGTGCAGACGCCGCAGGCGTTCGCGGCGCCGGTGCTGCGGGAGGCCCACGCCGACGGCGGTGACGGCACCGACGATGCCACGCTGGTCGAGCGCGCCGGCGGGCGGGTCGTGGTGGTGGCGGGTGAATCGTGGAACCGCAAGCTCACCGAACGCGACGACCTCGACTGGGCCCGTTCGTGGCTGGAGCAGATGACCGACGGTGAGAACGAAGTGGCGTCGTGATCTTGATGGCCGGGCCGTCAAAGCGTTCCCCGGCCACGCAGGCCGCTGGTGGCCGCTCCCTCGCTGGCGCTCGGTCGCTCGAATCGGAGAACCGCACCAGGTGCCGTAAGGTCCGGTGTTCACGCGTCGATTCCCGACGCGCGGCGCGACGGGGCCGGGCCGCCGGTCAGGGCCTGACGGATGCCGTGGCGGTGACCGGTGGGTCTTGAGGTGCGCGTCGGGCAGGGCTTCGACATCCATCGGACGGGGGACGACCAAGACCGCCCGATGGTGCTCGGCGGGGTCGAGTTCCCTGGGCTCGCCGGCCTGGTCGGCCACAGCGACGGTGACGCGGTCGCCCACGCGGTCACCGACGCCTTGCTCGGCGCCGCCGGTCTGGGCGACATCGGCCAGCGTTTTCCGGACACCGATCCGTCGTTGGCCGGCGCCAGTTCCCTCGATCTATTGCGGACCGTGGTCGCGCTGGTGGTGGCTGAGGGCTGGACCATCGGCAACCTGGATTGCTCGGTGGTGTGCGACTCGCCGACACTGGCCCCGATGCGAGATCAGATGCAGCAACGTCTGAGCGACGCCGTCGGCGCGCCCGTCACCGTGAAGGGACGGCGAGCCGAGGGCCTCGGCGCCGTCGGCCGGTCGGAGGGCATCGTGTGCTTCGCGTCCGCCGTCATCACCAGGGGTTCGGCGTGAGCCCGGCCGGACCCGGCCAGGCGGGCGGCGGTCGCCGAGCGAGCAGTGGCGGGGCCAGCAGTGGTGGTCGAGGTCGGGGTCGGGCGGGCGGTGCCGGTGGATCCGGTCGGGGTCGCACGACGAGTTCAGGAGCGGGAGCCGGTGGATCCGGTCGGGGCGCGACGGGTAGTGGTCGTAGCGGCAGCTCGGGTGGTGGTCGGACCCAACGGGACGGCACCGGCGACGGGCGGGGCGGCCCGGTGGCGTCGGGCCGCGGGAGCAGCGGTCCCGGTCGGTCTCGGGGGACTGGTCGCTCGGACCGCGCTGATCGGCCCGGAACTGGCGGCCGATCGGGCGCCGCTGGCCGATCAGGTGGTGCCGGACGGTCGGGGGCCGGGCGTAACGATCGGGCCGGCCGAGCCGGTGACGCTGGGCCGGCGTCGTCGCCGCACCGCTCCGGCGGCGGACGGGACTCCGTCGCTCGTCCGGCCCGCACCAAGCTGGTGCCCACGCGATCGACGCAGTCGCGCATCGGCGTCACCCGGTCCCAGGCGGCCGGCCGCACCGGCTCGGTCCGCCGCGACGGTCCCGGCGACCCGCATCCCGCTCGCGGCGCCAAGGGCCTCGGTGGCGATCAGGTCGAGGGCCGCCAGGCCGTCCGCGAACTGCTCCTGGCCGGTCGCCGCAAGGTGCACGAGATCTGGTTGTCGTCGGACCTGTTCGACGACGACGCGGTGGCCGATGTGCTCGAGCTGGCCAAAGCGAACCGGGTGGCGGTGGCCTCGGTCGGGCGGGCCAAGCTGGAGGCCAGAGCGCGCAGCGAAGCGCCCCAGGGCATCATCGCCTTCGCCCTGCCGGTACCTGAGGCCGAGTTCGAGGATCTCATCGCCGGCCGCCGCGGTCGCCCGCCGTTCCTCGTCGCCATCGACGGCGTCACCGACCCCGGGAACCTGGGCGCCATCCTGCGCAACTGCGACGGCGCCGGGGTCGACGGGGTGCTGCTGCCGCGCCACCGGGCCGTGCACGTCACCCCCACCGTGGCCAAGGCGTCGGCCGGAGCGGTGGAGTACGTGCCCATCGCCCTGGTGGGCGGGCTGCCCGGCACGTTGGCTCTGCTGAAGGACGCCGGCATTTGGGTGGTGGGGCTCGACGACGCCGCCGAGTGTTCGTTGTTCGAGATCGGCGATCTGGCCACCGCCGGCATCTGCCTGGTGCTCGGCGCCGAGGGGGCCGGGTTGTCGCGCCTGGTGCGGGAGCGTTGCGACCTCATCGTGAGCATTCCGATGCTCGGGCGCATCAGCTCGCTCAACGTGTCGGCCGCCGCCGCCCTGGCGACCTACGAAATCGCCCGCCAACGGGCCTAGCGTCGACTCGATCGACCCGTCGCGGCCGGACGGCGTCTTGATCGGCGGCGCTGACCGGGGCGGGGGAAGGATTGCCGGCGCCGGCTGGTTGTCGAAGGTATGGACATCACCGCCGCCCTCGATCTCGCCCGCACCACCAGCCACTCGGTGCTCGTCACCCTGCGCGGCAACGGCCGGCCACAGCTCTCCAACGTGCTGCACTCGGTGGACGACGAGGGCACGGTCCGGGTGTCGATCACCACCGACCGGGCCAAGTACAAGAACCTGAGCCGGGAGCCGTGGGCGGCTCTGCACGTCACCCGCCAGGACTTCTGGGCCTGGGTCGTGCTGGAAGGCGAGGTGGAACTTTCCCCACCGGCCGCCGCCAAGCTCGACGACGCCACCGTTGAGGAGCTGGTCGAGCATTACCGCCGGCTGCGGGGTGAGCACGAGGACTGGGACGAGTTCCGCCAGGCCCAGATCACCGAGCAACGGGTGATGGTCCGCCTGCGCCCCACCCGCGCCTACGGCATGCTCTGACGACCCGTGCCGGCCATCCCGTCGCGCCGATCACGATCGCCGCGGCGGGCGCTGGCGGCCGGCGGCAGCCGTGTCTCGTGACACCCGGCGGCCGCCCGGCACGTTCGATGCCATACCATCAGGACATCATCCAGCGACGACGAGCAACAACGGGAGCACCATCGGGCCGGCGGCAACCGACGGGCGTCGATGTAGCCGGTCGGAGTCGGTCCCCGTGCTGACCGTTGGTTCGCCGAGCAGCAAGCCCGCCGACCGCGCCGGGCCCACTGGTGCGCCGATCGCCGTGCGCGCCGTGTCCAAGTGGTTCGGGGAGCCCGACGCTCAGTTCCAGGCGCTGGCCGAACTCGACATCGACGTCGAGCCCGGTGAGTTCGCCAGCGTGATCGGGCCGAGCGGGTGCGGCAAGTCGACGTTGCTGCGCATCGTTGGCGGCCTGCTGGCCCATGACGCCGGCGCCGTCACCGTGGCCGGAACCACGCCGACCCAGGCCCGGGCAACCAAGGAGCTGTCGTTCACGCCCCAGGCGCCGGCCTTGATGCCGTGGCGAACGGTCCGCAGGAACGTCACCCTCCTGCGCGAGTTGAACACCCGCCGGGCCGCTCATCGGCCGCTTTCGGAAACCGAGGCGATCGAGCTGCTCGAGGCGGTCGGCCTCGGCGGCCACCTCGACCGCTACCCACGCGAGTTGTCGGCCGGAATGCGCCAGCGGGTCGCGCTCGTGCGGGGGTTCGTCCTCGGAGCGCCCATCCTGCTGATGGACGAACCGTTCTCGGCCCTCGACGAGATCACTCGGGACGAGATGCGCTATCTGCTGCTCGACCTGTGGCAGCACTCCGGGCCAACCGTTCTGTTCGTCACCCACAGCATTCCCGAAGCGGTCATCTTGTCCGACCGGGTGTTCGTCATGGCGCGGAGCCCTGGCCGGGTCGTGCACGTCGAGACGGTGACGCTCGATCGCCCCCGCACGGTGGCGATGGAGGACGACCCGCAGTTCCACCAGCACCTACGAAACGTGCGCGCTGCGCTCCGACAGGGGTCAGGGCGATGAAGTTCGTCACGACCGCCACCCTTGCCGACCCCGTCGTCGAGCCGAACGACGCCGAACGATTCGGCGCCGATCGCGACGGGGTCGGGGAGGATCGTCCCGCCCCAGCCGTCGCCGACGGAGCACCCCGCCCGGCGTCGCGGCCGCTGTACCGCGCGGCAATGTTCGTCGCGCCGGCGGTCGGGCTGGTCGTGTTCTTCACCATGTGGGAGATCTACGTGCGGGTGACCGACGTCCGCCGGCTGGTGCTGGCCGCGCCGAGCAGCACGCTGCGCCATCTCGTCGACGAGCCTGGGTTCTACTGGCGCAACGCCCAGATCACCATGAAAGAGGCAGCTGTCGGGTTCGCCGTCGCCCTGTTGGCGGCCTTGCTGGTGGCCACGTTGATGGCCCACCTGCGCTTCGTGGAGCGGGCGACCATGCCCGTCATCATCGTGCTCCAGAGCACCCCGGTGGCGGTGCTCGCCCCGGTCTTCCTGATCTGGTTCGGATTCAGCAGCTGGCCCAAGATCCTGGTGGCGGCGATCTTCGCGTTCATCCCGTTCGTGTTCAACGCGTTCACCGGACTGCGGGCCGTCGACCCGGACACCTACGAGTTGATGCAGTCGGTGTCGGCCACCCGGTGGGAGATCTTCTGGAAGCTCCGCTTGCCGTACTCGCTGCCGTACCTCTTCTCGGCGGCGCGCATCTGCGTCGGGCTCTCCCTGGTCGGTGCGGTCATCGGCGAGATGTACGGCGGTTCCACCGGCGGTCTCGGCAACGCGGCCCGCATCGCCCAGACCAGGGTGCTCGTCGATCAGCTCTGGGGCAGCATCTTCGTGCTGGCCCTCATCGGCGTGGCCGGCAACCTCGTGCTCGCCGCCATCGAGGCCCGAGTACTTCGTTGGCACAGCTCCCAGAGTCGGCGTCGGCGTCGTTGATGCCGGTGCAGACGCCAATGACCACGTCGCCCGTCCAGAGACGAACCACAGAGAAGGTCACCATGACACCACATCCAGTTCGGCGGCGGTCCCGGCGGCTCGCCGCGACGGCGGTCGGCGCCATGGCCCTCGTCGGCATCGCGACGACGGGCTCATCAGCGCTGAGGGCGACGTCCGTGCCGGGAAGTGATCTCCCGGCGATCGGTACCCCGGAGCGCTGCGAGGCCAACCAAGCTGCCGGCACGCTGACGTTCATGACCGGCTTCGACTACGCCGCCGATACCGGCATTCTCGACGTCGTCGTCGCCGAGCAAGAGGGCTACTTCGATGAGATGTGCCTCGACGTGGAGCTGCGGGCCGGGGTGGCTCCGGCCAACAGCGCGGCCCTGGCGGCGGGCACCATCCAGCTGGCCGACGCGCCGTCGTTCGGCGAGATGGTCAACCAGAACGTCAACGGCGACGCCGACCTGATGGGTTTCGGCCAGCTCGGACACACATCGATCACCGCGCTGTTGGTGCCCGCCGATGGCCCGGTGCAGCAACTGGCCGATCTCGAAGGCATGACGATCGGCATCAAGAACGCCGTCCCCTTCCCCATCCAGGCGATGCTCGCCGCGGCCGGACTGGAGGCGGGTTCCTACCAGGAGCTCCTCCTCGACGGCTTCGATCCGGTGGCCCACTTCGAGCTGGGCATCGACGCGCTGCCGGTGTACAAGTCGAACGAACCGGCCCTGCTCGACGCCGCCGGCGTCGGGTACCGAACGTTCGATCCACTCGATTACGACATCGCGGCGTCGTTCGCCATCTACATGACCACGCGCTCGTTCTACGAGGACCATCCGACGGCGGTCGAGGACTTCGTGCGGGCCGGGCTACACGGCTATCACTTCGCCGCCGAGAACCCCGAAGCGGCCGTTGACCACGCGTTCGGGCTGATCGACGCGGCCGGCAACGAATTCTTCCTGGCTCGCGAGCACGAGTTGTACCGCTGGAGCGTCGAACAGCAGCTGATCGAGGACGTCACGCCGGAGGACATGGTGATCGGTCAGATGGACGTCGAGCAACTCGGCGCCGAGATCGAACAGCTCACCGACCTTGGGGTGTTCGAGACGCTTCCTGACTGGGAGTCGATGCTCGACGCTTCGATCGTGCCGACATTGTATGACGGCGACGAACTGATCTGGGAGCCGATGGACTGACCTCGATCTTGCCGGCAGGATCGAGATTCGGCTCGTGTCGCTCGTCGAGGCCAGCCGCGACCCAGGCGTGAACGTCGACGCGCTGGCTGCCAACGGTCAGAAGGCGAAGTCGACTTGGATCCCGCCGGTGAGGACGAGGCGCTCGAGCACCTCGGCGCACTCGGCGAGAGCGGTCGAGGTCCCAGCGAGCGGCGCCTCGGCGAAGAAGGCGACGTTGGTCGAGGTCTCCGGGGTTGTCCTCGACGTGTAGGCGAAGCCGTCGATGTCGTCACCCCACCAGCTGTGGGGCCAGGTCCGTGAGGAGGTGGCACGTTGCCCGGACATGGTTCTCGTAGCCAGTCGAGATGCGCGCGTCGATGCCCTCGTTGCTCCGCAGATCGAGGAGATCGAGCTCCCCGGTGAGCTCGATCCAGTAGTGGTCGGCATGGGAGGCCGGAACTCAGCCACCCTTGTCGCGGTCGCGCTCACGGGCAGCACCCGTCTCGGTGCTCGCCGCGTAGCGCACCCGGTGGCTCCCGGTGATCGAGTCGAATCGGTACTGCGGATCGGCGAAGGCAGCCCACGACCACTCGGTGAAGGGCGCGGCTTCGAGTCGGAACAGCCTCCAGGTCTGAACGGTGAGGATCAGTCCCGGAGGTCGATCGATCGGCAGCGGCGGGTAGACGGGTCCGTTCAGCGCCGATCCCCGAGGGCGCCCAGGATCTGCCACGCGGCGTCTGGACCAGACTCGCACGACCCCGGCGCTGATTCCTCGTCGCGACGAATCGCCCCGATCGGTACTCTGGCCAGCCTCGCCGGGTTGGCGGCGGTAGAAAACTCCATTTGTCCTGGTGCTTCGTGCCGCGATCGTTGGCGGCGGAACGTTTTGAGCGGGTTTGGGAACGTCCAGTTTGTCCAGCGGTGTCCAGTTGTGGGGGTTAGCGGTCGCGGCGGGGTCGGGCGGGATTATGTGGGGCTTGGTTGCGTCGGTGAAGTTCGCCCGTGAGGTCTCCGAATGCGCCACCCGGGTCGGCGGATGGTGGTCGGCCACTAGTGAGTTGTTCGAATGCTTCGGGTATCCAGACGTTGGGTCCTTGGAGGTGGTCGTTGACCCAGGTGAAGGAGTCGGCGATGTCGGCCGTTGTGACGGGCCCTCGCGTGGGCGGTTCGAATCTGTCACCGCTGCGGCGCAGGTATCGGAGTTCGTCTCTGGCGAGGGCGTGGTGGGGGCTGTGGATGAGGCCTTGGCTCGCGTGGAGTTTGAACTTTTCGTAGCGGGCCGGCTTTTCGGATGGGTTGGCTGGGACCATGCGCACGATCGGTCGTGAGCCCTGCTTGACGAGCAAGGTGTTGATCTGAGCGCACAGCGCCGCACCTTGGTATTGGTCGATCGTGACGTCGGTCGGTCGGAACACTCCGATGTACTGGACGATCTCGCCGATGACGGTCGTGTAGTCGATCTCGCCGTTGGGGGAGTCGCTGGGCCGCCAGACGTGGATGAAGTCGATCACCACGTGTCGTTCGTGTCTGTGCACTTCGAGATGTGCGACGACTAGTGCGAAGTTTGCTCCGGTGTGCGAGGGGTCGAGGTGCAGGATGCTGGGCGGTGGAACGGTCCCGTAGCGCATCGCCAGTGGTTCGTCGCCGGGGAAAGCGGCGAAGATCTGCTCGACGGTGGTGTCCGTTAGGTAGGCGGCGCTGCTTGATGCCCATTGCGCTTCATGCTCGACGAGGTAGGCGGCGTGGTCTCGGGCTTTCAGACTGACCACGTCGGGCGAGTCGGGCCGGATCGGTACCCGCTTGAAGGCCTTGAAGGGTGGTCCGCCTGGCCACATGTCCAGTTCGGCGGATCGTTCCCAGCCCTCGTACAGACCCCACGATTGCAGCTGCAACGTGAAGGTTGCCGGGGCGATGGTGCGTCCGGTGTGTGGATCGATCTGGCCGGCGTACCGGTGGGCGTCGAAGAACGCGCCGGTCGACGCCGAGGGGCTGGACGCCATCATCGTCAGCGCCTCGTGATCAAATTGGGCCATTGCGGGTGTCGCGGCTTGGTAGGCGTCGCTGCCGCGGGTGCCGTTGTCGTCGGCGTGCCCGATTTCGTCGAGTATGAGCATGATCGCTGCGGGTCCGCGGCCGGCGTCGGGTTTGGTGGGCAGCGCGATGACATCGATGAGCCCACTACCTGGGGTGTTGGTGCCGTCGCGGACCTGGCGTCGAATGAACAAGCGGATTCGGTGGTTGTCGTTGTGATCGACGAACGGTGCGAATCGCGGCGCGTGCTCGACGCGGGCGGCGATCTCGGAAAACTGGTCTCGTTGGGCGTACTCGCGTGTCGTTCCGAACACGAGCACCGAGAGTCGCTTTCCGGGCGGCATTCCCAGCTCCTCGATCGGGTCGTCGAGCTGCAACAGGTCCCAGATCAGCTTGAGCACCATGATGGCGACCAGCATCGACTTCGATGCACGCCGCCCTAGCACGAGCGAGACCTCGCGGAACGTGGCACGTCCAAGCTCCTGGCAGAACCGGATGCGTTCGAGAAGATCTGGTGGGGTGCCTCTCGTTCCCGTGTAGTGGGACCCGCTGTAGTCGTCCACGCGTGCGTAGCCACGCGTCCACGCGTCGATAAGGTCGCGGTCGAAATCGGTGAACAAGTCGTCGGCCAACGTCAGCACCTTCAGCAACGTTGCTTGTCCCGGGTACAAATCGATGCCCAGCACGTCACGGGCGAACTCGATGATGTTGAGCCGTGTGGCGGGCTCAGACTCAACCCGGTTGGTGATGGCCTGCTGACGACGATTGTGGAGCGCGATGATCCGCCGTTCGGCACTCATGCCGGATCCTCGGGAACGTCGGCTATGTCAGCGGTGTCGTCAGCCGTGTCCTCGCCCAGCGCTTCGGCGACGGCGAGTGCCTGCTCTAACTCGACGGCTCGACGGAACTGGAGGAGGTGACGCAACGTCACGTCCGACGCCCGTACTGCGAGTGGTAGCGAGTGCGACGCCATCGCTCGTTCCAGCACGCTCAGGGACGTCTGACCCAGCGTCGTTAGCCGGCCGCTCAATGCCTCCACTCGTGCCATCCGGCGACGAGCAACCTCGGCCCGGAACCTGGCGTTGCGCAACCGCCGTTGGACCGACTTCGCGCTCAACCCAGCCATGCCACCCGCCTCGGCATGAGTCAAACCCGCCGACAACGCGTTCAACATGATCTCGTCGCGGTCGCTGAACTCATCGGCATCGTTCTCGGCGCCCATCACAGCACCACCGCCCGCCACGCCCGACACCGGCCCACCGCTGATTCCCCATGCGACAGATGCCACGACTCGTTTCCGCTCGCCTTCGCCTCTTCGACCAACATTGCAAGCCTCCTTCCGGCGGGTGCCGAACGCACCCGTCCGCTGATTAGTACTGGAAGAGACGGTTCAGACAGGATCGATGCAGTCACCTCAGGACCGCCCACCCTGAGACCATCGGCCTGACGGCGTCGGCTCGCCGCCGGGCGGTGCTCGATACGGACGGCTGGCAACAGGATCACTGAGTTTGCGCTGTCCCGTACGATCTCCACGAGCCCTGAGACCGGCGCCGGACTGAAGGGGAGATGCCCACGGAGTCGCCCCGGATGCTCGAGCGTTCCGCTGAGTTCGGTGGCCGACGGCGAGCTGGGCGATGGCAAGTCGAGCGCATTGCCACGGCCCTCATCCTGATCATCATCCATGAGCACCTCCCAAACGTGACTTCACACATTCGTGTTACTCACGAGGGCATAGACAGTGCCATGACCGCGGAACCGCGCCAGCTGCTTGCGAACTCGGCCGTGCCACGGCTCCCAGAGAGTTCAGCGTCCCGCGACAACTGCGGACAGCCGCCGAAGCAGCGGTGCTAGCGATGAGGGTCTGGATCGATCAGGACTGCTGCACGGGTGCCGGCTTGTGCGTCGACCATTGCCCCGAACTATTCATCGTCCTCGAGGACGTGGTCGGCGAACTGGCGTAACACGAGCGAAGCGCACCCAGATCGATACCGATGTCGCCGTGCTCAGAACTCGACGGTTGGATCATCAGCCGTTCGTCTACGTCTGGCTCGACGCCACGTATGTGCATGTCCGCGAGAAC
>Ga0136617_10006725_pt1 | contig 10251 bp, 10 predicted proteins | sample AntDrymUQ3222106_2_FD_129672 | JGI IMG/M metagenome (GOLD analysis project Ga0136617, IMG submission 129672) | Polar desert sand microbial communities from Dry Valleys, Antarctica - metaG UQ322 (21.06) | ecosystem: Environmental > Terrestrial > Soil > Desert | place: Antarctica: Dry Valley... | reverse complement strand
CGTGCCGTCGACGGTGATCGTCGTCAGCCGATCACCGAGTTCGGCGAGCGCGTCGTTGATCTCGGTCTGCGTCAGTGTCGTCCACCGCATCAGGTCGGTGACTGCGGCGGGTCCGTGCCCGGCGAAGAACCGGCCGACGAGCTCGCGTACTGCGTCGGCGCGATCACGGCTCGGCTCCGGCGCGATCCATTCGTCGACGAGGGCATAGGTGTGTTCGCCCGTGCGGAGCGGGCCAGAGCACACGAGACCGCACAACTCTGCGCGCATCAGCTGGTGACCGATCTGCTCGCCGGTGCTCGGCAGATCGGCGTTGGCGAAGGCGGCGCCGATCTCGCGGCGCGTCATGACGTGTCGTCCGGCGAGGATCGTCGACAGTTCCTCGCACGCCCGGTCGACGGCCTGCGCATCGAGGCCGAGCTGGCGGTCGCGCGCAGCCATTGACGACACCACCTTGGTCGACGTCAGCTGGAGGATCCAGCGGAGGTCCTCGGCGGCGACGTAGTGCCACGTCGGGCGCAGGATGTGGGTGCGCACGATGCGCGCCGAGTCGATCGCCATCCGCACGTTCGCGTCGGCCGCGTTCTCCGTCCGCATGCCGACCGAGAACCGCGCCAATGGGGCATCTTGGGCTTGGACGCAGATCAGCAGCCGGACCACGTCGGCGGGATCGGCCAACGGTGGGGCCGTCAGACGCTGCGTCACGAGTCGCTGCCGGAGCACACGATCGCTCGCCTTCGACATCCGGCCAGTCTGACGCGCACCTGGTTCCCCAGGAAGTGTGACCTGAGACCGCAGAGGTGTGCCTGCTCAGGTCACACTTCGCGTTTGCCGGCCGTCACACTTCCAACGAATGCGCCGGCCGCCGCCATCGTCACCGGACTGCCGTTCGGCGTGGCCACGCTCGATGCCCGGGCGATTCTCGGCACGGCGATCGTCGCCATCGGGCTGGTCGCTGGTCTGTGGTCAGCCGCACGGCAGAGTCGCCGTGTTCGAGAAGCTGTGCTGACCTCCTAGGAGCCCCAATTGGCGACGTCGGTCAGGCAGAAGGGATGGCCGGCGGGGTCGAGCAGGACTCGCCAGGTTCCGCCGGGCTGGTCGTCAGGCACGGTTGCGCCCAGCTCGATGCAGCGCGCCTCGTCGGCGGCGATGTCGTCGCTGGCGAGATCGAAGTGGAACTGCTTGCTGCCATGCTCGTTGGGCCACGCCGGGGGCCGGTACTCCTCGACCTGACCGAGGCCGAGTGCGACATCCCGGCCGGTGAGCATGGCGTACTCGTCTTGCAGATGGGCGACCTCCCAGCCCAGCAACGCAGACCAGAACTCCGCCAGCGGGCGGACGTCGGCGCAGTCGAGGGTGATCATCTTCAACGTCGGAGTGTTCACGCCGCCCAGTGTTCCTACGCTCACGCCGTGCCGGATAGGACAAACGCGACGTCGACGACGGCGGGCATCCTGCGGCCCGAGGAGCTCGCTGTCCACGCCGACGTCCAGCGCGTGGCCTGCGCCGAACAGCTCTCGCCTTGGGTGGAGAACCACTGGTGCCTGCGGTGGGAACTCCCACCCGGAGCCACCTACGTCAGCTCGACCCTCCCACATCCGGCGTGCAATCTGAGCGTGGAGCACGGCGCGCCACGGCCCGGTGTCGGAATGGATCGCGTCGTCGTGACCGGCGTGGTCACGCGCCGTTTCGACGTGACGCTCACCGAGCGTGGCTGGGTGCTCGGCGTCAAGTTCCGTCCGGGCGGACTGGCCGCGCTCTGTCCGATCGATGCCCGGGATCTCGCCGACGAGGTGGTGCCGGCCGTTCAGCTGCTGCCGGCCGACGTTTGCGAGGCGATGCGGTCGATCCGGGTCGGGAGTGCGCCGGTCGAGGCGGCTGCGGCCGCAGACGAGGCACTGCTCGACCTCGTCCCTGACGAACCAAACCCCGCGTACTCCACGGTGCTCACGCTGATTGCCGACATGCTCGAGGACCGTGCGATCGTGCGCGTCGCCCAACTGGAGGAACGCCACGGCATCGGCCGACGCCAGGTGCAGCGACTGTTCGCCCGGTACGTCGGCGTCGGTCCGAAGTGGGTGCTCTCGCGCTACCGGATGCACGACGTCGTGACAGCGCTCGACGAGGGTTACCGCGGCTCGCTCACCGAGCTCGCTGCGCAGTACGGATGGTACGACCAGGCCCACTTCAACCGCGACTTCATCGGTCAGGTCGGGGTCACACCGAGCGAGTACCGGACGCGCGCTCGCAGGCTCGACGGATGACTCCGAGGACGCCGAGCACGCCAAGGGAGCGAGTTGCTGCGGCAGTCGATCGCTGGGGAGATGACGAGGTGGTCAGCCGCTGCGCGGCCACGCTGAACACCGACGCGGCGACGGTCGTGACGGGCGACCTGCTCGACCTGGCGATGGAGCTCGGGTCGATCGCCGACCGGGACTGGATGGCCGGCGGCAAGCCGCCGGGCCACGCGTACTGGGCTCGAGTGTGGGCGGCACGGGCGTTGCGCTACGTGTGGTCTTCGCGGGCCACCGACGCTGTCGCGCGCGCCCTCGGTGACGAGGCATGGCGCGTGCGGGAGATGGCGGCCAGGGTGGTTGCCGACCGTGAGCTCGCTGAGGCAGTGCCGCAACTCGTCGCATGCGCGGCCGACGACGTCCCACGCGTTCGGGCGGCCGCCGTGCGCGCGCTCGCTGCGGTCGGCGAGGGTGAGCACATCGAGCTGATCGCCGAGCTTCTCGACGATCCGGAGGAACCGGTCGCCGCTGCTGCGCGTGCCGCACTCGAGCGGCTCGGTCGTCGCCTCGACCGTCCAGCAGCTCGATGACGGCAGCAGAGCGAGGCCGGAGGAACATCCACCGGCGGCACAGCGTTGGGATCGACATGGCCATCCACCGCCTCAACCACGCTGTGCTCTACGTACGCGACCTCGCTCGCACCAAGGCCTTCTACACCGACGTGCTCGGGTTCACCGTTCAGATGGAGAGTCCCGGGCAGGCCGCCTTCTTCCGGGCTCCCGGCTCGACCAACGATCACGATCTCGGCGTGTTCGCCATCGGCGATCAGCTCGGCGACACGACGGCGGGCATCACCAGCGTCGGCCTGTATCACCTCGCCTGGGAGGTGGACGACCTCACCGATCTCGCTGATCACGCCGAGCGCCTGCGCGCTGCAGGCGCGCTCGTCGGCGCATCGGATCACGGCACGACGAAGAGCTTGTACGCCAAGGATCCCGACGGCCTCGAGTTCGAGGTGGTCTGGCTGATCCCCGCCCACCTGATCACTCCGGAAGACCGCTCGCGCGCTACGGACCGTCCACTGCCACTCGATCTGCCCGCCGAGATCGAGCGGTTCGGTGCGCACACCCGTGGCGGGCTCGGCGTGAGCATCCCCCTCGAGATTCCCGCACCCGACACTCATGACGCGGCCGGCGAAGGCGCTGGAGCGTCCTCGGCGCCGAACCGGGACGTCCACCTCACGACGACGCGACCCGACGCTCATGATGCGGCCGGCGAAGGCGCTGGAGCGCCCGCCGTGCCGAACCGGGACGTCCACCTCACAACGACGCGACCCGACGCTCATGGATCGTCAGCGCGCGGGGGACGCTGACCCCACCGAGCTGCTCGGTCGGGCGGGCGGTCCGGCGACGCCGCACGTGTGGTGCTGCCGCCGCCCGACGCCCGCTCGATCCTCCACGCGACTGGGCTCCTCCTCGAGCACGTCGGCGCGGATCATCGTCCAGGCGATCACCGCGCCCGCTAGAGCGAGGCCGGCGGCGAGGACCATCGCCAGGTGGAAGGCGTCGGTGAACGCCGGCGGGTCACCGAGCGTCTCGTCGGACAGACCGATGGCCAGCGGTAGGACGGCGACGGCGACGAGCTGAGCGGTGCGCGCCACGGCGTTGTTGACCCCGGAGGCCACGCCGGCGTGCTCGTCCTCGACGGCGGCGAGCACCGTTGCCGTCACCGGCGCCACCGTGCAGGCGAGCCCCAACCCGAACACGACGACCGCCGGTAGCACCGCCGTGACGTACGTGCTCGATCCGTTGATGCGCAGCATCAGCAGCATCCCCGCAGCGATCAGCACCGGCCCGACGGTGAGCGGGAGGCGCGGTCCGATGCGTTGGGCGACCGCCCCGGCGCGAGCAGAGAACGCGAGCATGATCGCCGTGATGGGCAACGACGCCGCTCCGGCTTCCAGCGGGGAGTAGCCGAGCACGCGCTGCAGGAACACGACCAGGAGGAAGAACACGCCGCCGAGCGCCGCGTAGACCACGAACGTCAGCGCGTTCGCGGCGGTGAACTGGCGTGACGAGAAGATCGACGGCGGGACCATGGCGTGCGGATTGCGTCGTTCGGCGAGGACGAAGGCGACGCCGGCGACGACACCGACGACGGCCGCGGCGACGACCAGCCAGTGCGGGCCTTGCTCGGCTTGGACGAGCGCCAGCGTCACGCCGGTCAACGCCATGGTGGCGAGCAGCGCGCCGGTCAGGTCCAGCGGGCCCGTGGCTGTCGTGTCCCGTGACTCGGGGAGGTGGCGCAGGCTGATCAGGACCACGGCGATGCCGAGCGGCACCGGAAGCAGGAACACCCATCGCCAGGACAGTCCGACGAGCCAGCCGCCGAGTAGCGGACCGACCGCCGCGGCGACGCCACCGAGCGCCGACCACGCGCCGATCGCCTTGGCCCGGTCCTCCTTGCGCAGAAGCGCCTCCAGCATTGCCAGGCTGCCGGGGGTGAGCAGCGCACCGCCGACACCCTGAACCATGCGCGCCCCGATGAGCACGGTGATGTGCGGGGCGATCGCGCACACGGCGGACGCGGCGGTGAACAGGATCGTGCCGGCGATGAACACGCGGCGCCGACCGAGGCGGTCGCCCAGCGATCCGCCGAGCAGGATCAGCGAGGCCAGCGTCAGCAGGTAACCGTTGAGCACCCACTGCTGGCCGGCGACTCCCGCTTCCAGGGCCTCGTCGATCGCCGGAAGTGCCACGTTGACCACCGTCGCCTCGATCATCGTGACCGCCGAGCCGAGTACGGCGACGAACAGGAGCCACCGTCCGGCCGGACTTTCGAGAGCCAGTTCCCCGCTGGCGTCGACGTCAGGACTCACGCTCGCCATCTTGCCTGTTCGGCGCCTGTCCCCGAACTCTGACCGGTGCTAGACACTCTCTCGGGAGGTGCAATGCACGAGTTGGCGTTGGGCCAGGCGATCCTCGAAACCGCCGAGCGACGTGCCGGTGGGCGTGACGTGCGCGTCGTCGCCGTGCGCATCGGCCATCTCCGCCAGGTCGTGCCCGATGCGCTGCAGTTCGCCTGGGAGCTGCTCACCGACGGGTCGCCGTTCGAGGGCTGCCGGTTGGACATCGAACACGTGCCGGCGGTGGTCGAGTGTCGGGAGTGCGCCCAACGCTCGACGCTCGATCTGCCCGTGCTGGTGTGCGCCGGCTGCGGCAGCTTCGACGTCGAACTGCGCAGCGGTGAGGAGTTCCTGATCGCCACGCTGGATGTGGCCCCGCCGGCGAGACAACAGGAGGAGGTCGGCTGATGGGACGCTTCCACCGGCACGGCGACGGCACCGAGCACGACCACGAACACGGCGAGCACGACCATGAGCATGAGCACCGTGATGTCGGTGATCACAGCGGGTACCTCGACACGGGCACGGAGCGGGTCGAGGTGCTCGAGCACATCCTCGCCGAGAACGACCGGATCGCGGATGCCAACCGGCGCGACCTCGCCGCCGCAGGGGTCCGCTCCGTCAACTTGATGTCGGCACCGGGTGCCGGCAAGACGACGCTGCTGCGCCGGACGATCACGACGCTCGGCGAGCGTGTCCGTGTCGGCGTGCTGGAGGGCGACATCGCCACGAGCATCGACGCCGACGCGCTGTCCGGGCTCGGCGCCGAGGTCACGCTCGTCAACACGAGCGCCGGCTTCGGTGGCGAATGCCACCTCGACGCCACGATGGTGCGCGCCGGGCTCGGTCGCCTCGGGCTCGACGGCCTCGACCTGTTGATCATCGAGAACGTCGGCAACCTCGTGTGTCCCGCCGAGTTCGACGTCGGCCAGGACGCCAGAGCGATGGTCTACGCGGTGACGGAAGGGGAGGAGAAGCCGCTCAAGTACCCCGTCATGTTCCGCACCGCCGACGTCGTGGTGATCAACAAGATCGACCTGCTCCCGCACCTCGACTTCGACATGGACGCCTTCCTCGCCAACCTGCGCGCCGTCAACCCGCGGGCGCACGTCATCCACGCCAGCGCGCGCACGGGTGAGGGCATCGACGGGTGGTGCAGCTGGCTGATCACGACCCTCGAGGACGATCGCCACCACGACCACTGACCGACCGAATCCCCGCCACGGTTGACACCAACGTGGTGTTGACATGACATCATGATGATGTCATCATGACGTCATGGAACTCGACGGGTACATCGCCCGCCTGCACAGCGACGTGATGGCGGCGGCGAGCCTCGGCGGTGAGGCGATCGGAGAGGCCGCAACGCGAATCACGGCGAGTCTCGACGCCTCGCTGCGGATGGTGCTCCTCGAGGCGTTGTCCGACGCCGCCGCCGAGATCACCGCCGAGCTCGATGGCGCCACCGTGGAGGTCCGCCTGCGCGGTCGCCAGCCCGACCTCGTCGTCACGGCAACTGCGCCGGCGGCTGACGCCACGACGTCGTTCCCGCTGCCGCCAGCGCAACCCAGCGACGACGACGACGAAGCCCAGGAGCTGGGTGCGGATGCGACCACGATCCTCACGGCGCGCATCACACTGCGTCTTCCCGAGGCCGTCAAGCAGCTCGCCGAGGAAGCCGCTGGGCGGGCGCGGCAGTCCCTCAACACCTGGCTCGTCGAGGCCGTGCGAGCGGCCACCAGCGAGCCAGTCACCGGTCGCCGCCGACGCGGCGCCGGGGACCACCTCAGCGGCTGGGTCCGCTGAGCACCGACAACCCCACCAACAGACAAGGATCGACCGTGACCACGTTCTCCACCCCTACACCGCCGCGCCTCGACGTCGAACTCGACGCCGGCATCGTGCGCATCACGAGCGACGACGTCGACACCACCGACGTCGACGTACGACCGCACCACGACGACGCCGAAAGTCGCCAACGAGCCGCTGAGACGACCGTCGAGCAGCACGGCAACGAGATCGTCGTGCGCCCGCCCCGCCACGGCCGCAGCTGGATCGGGCGCTCTGGCGCCCTCGACATCGTCATCACGTGCCCACACGACGCCGAGCTGCGGGTGTCCTGCGGCTCGGCCGACCTCACCGCCAGCGGACGCTTCGCCACCACGGACGTCGGCGCCGGCAGCGGTGCCGTCGTCATCGGCGACATCGCCGGTTCGGCCCGACTGCGCACGGGCAGCGGAACCGTGCGCGTCGATGCAGTCGACGGCGACCTCGACGTGCGCACCGGATCGGGTGACGTGCACGTCGACACCGTCAGCGGGGCGATGTCGGCGAAGTCAGGCTCCGGCCAGATCCTGCTCGGCAAAGGCGGGCGGGCGCTGTCGGCGACGACCGGCTCCGGTGGCGTCACGGTCTTGGAGGCGCCGCAGGAGCTCGGCGTGAAGTCCGGATCGGGTGACGTCCGGATGACCGCCGTGCGCAACGGCGCGGTCTCCGTCAAGGCTGCCTCCGGAGCGATCCACGCCGGCATCGCCGAGGGCACCGCAGCCTGGCTCGACGTGCACACCGTGAGCGGGCGCGTCGTCAACGACCTGACCTCCGCCGACGAACCGGGTGGCGACGACGCGCGCGTGCACCTTCGGCTGCACACCGTCAGCGGCAACATCACCATCGCCAGGGGTTGAGCCACCCGTTCGCGCGACGGGACCGTGCCGGATCCTTCCCGCCGACACGGCCCCGTCGCGCCCGTCCGTATCATCCGCTGCATGCGCTCGCTGACGGTCGCCGCCGTGCAGATGTCGATGGTCGACGACGTTGCGGTCAACGTCGCAGTCGCCGAACGGCTGGTGCGCAAGGCGGCTGCCGAGGGCGCCGGGTTGGTGTTGATCCCCGAGCTGTTCGAGGGCCCGTACTTCTGCAAGGACCGGCTCCCCGAGCACTTCGACCGGGCCCGTCCGCTCGAAGGGCACCCGACCGTCGAGCACTTCCGGGCCCTCGCCGCCGAGCTCGACGTCGTGCTCCCGATCAGCCTGTACGAGCGGGCCAACAATGCCACGTACAACTCCGTGGTGATCGTCGATGCCGACGGCGCCGTGCTCGGCACGTACCGCAAGAGCCACATCCCCGACGGTCCCGGCTACAGCGAGAAGTACTACTTCAATCCTGGCGACACGGGCTTTCGCGTGTGGCAGACGCGCTACGGCGTCGTCGGCGTCGCCATCTGCTGGGACCAGTGGTTCCCCGAGTCGGCCCGCGCCATGGCCCTCTTGGGCGCCGAGGTGCTGTGCTACCCGACGGCCATCGGCAGCGAGCCGCCAGATCCGTCATGGGACTCGAGCGGGCACTGGCAGCGCGTGATGCAGGGCCACGCCGGCGCCAACCTCGTGCCGCTCGTCGCCGCCAACCGCGTCGGCCACGAGCAAGGTGTGACGTCGGAGATCACGTTCTACGGCTCCTCATTCATCGCCGACGCGACCGGCGCCAAGGTCGCCGAGGCCAATCGCGCGGGCGAGGCCGTCCTGACGTCGACGTTCGACCTCGACGAGGTCCAGCGGATGCGCCACTCGTGGGGGTTGTTCCGCGACCGCCGCCCAGATCTCTACGGTCCGCTGCTGACGCTCGACGGCACGACGCCGCAATCATGAGCAGCCCGCGCCCGCGCCTGCGGATGCCGGCGGAGACGGCGCCCCACGAGCGGACGGTGCTGTGCTGGCCGACGCGCGTCGAGCTGTACGGCGAGCTCCTGCCCGAGGCCGAACGGGTCCACGCCGTGGTCGCCGCGACGATCGCTCGGTTCGAGCCGGTCACGATGATCGTTCCTGCTGCGGTGTCGGCGCGCGCCGCCGACCTGTGTGGCGGCGACGTCGAAGTCGTCGAGCTGCCGATCGACGACTCGTGGTTCCGCGACACCGGGCCGATCTACGTCACTGCGGACGACGGTCGGCGCGTCGCGCTGGACTGGATCTTCAACTCGTGGGGCGAGAAGTACGCGCCATTCGAGAGCGACGAGGCGCTCGCCCGGGCGTGGGCCGAGCACGCCGGGCACGAGCTGCGTGCCGTGCCCATGGTCCTGGAAGGCGGTTCGATCGCCGTCGACGGTGACGGCACGCTCGTCACGACGACGCAGTGCCTGATGCAGCCGAATCGCAACCCAGACCTCACCCGTGCCGACATCGAACGGACGCTGTGCGACGAGCTCGGTGTCGACGTCGTGCTGTGGCTGCCCCACGGTCTGGCCCTCGACGATGACACGGACGGTCACGTCGACAACGTCGCCGCCTTTGCCCGCCCCGGAACGCTCGTGATGCAGGGGTGCGACGACAACGTCGAGGCCGACGCACTGCGGACGAACGTCAACCAGCGCGTCGCCGCCGGTTCACTCGACGCCGCCGGTCGGCAGCTGGAGGTCGTCGAGGTTCCCGTGCTCCCGTTCTTGGAGATCGGTGGCACGCGCGTCGCGGTGCCGTACCTCAACTACTACGTCGGCAACGGCTTCGTCGTCGTCCCCGTCGCCGGCCACGACGCCGATGCAGACATGGTGGCGATCATCGCCGAGCAGTACCCGGGACGAGAGACGGTGGCGCTCGACGTCGGCGCCGTCCTCGCCTTCGGCGGCGGTGGCATCCATTGCATCACCCAGCAGCTCCCCGCTGTCTGAGCAGCGCACCGGCGTCGAACCCGAACGGCAGCTCGAGGCGGTTGTTGCGCATCAGCTCGTCGTCGGCGAGGAGCTCGAGCGTCGGACCGTCGGCGACGACCCGTCCGCCGTCGAAGATGATCGAACGCGGGCACAGCTCCAGCGCGTACGGCAGGTCGTGCGTCACGACCAAGACGGTCAGATCGAGGCCGCGCAGCACGTTGGACAGCTCGCGCCGGCTGGCCGGGTCGAGGTTCGATGTCGGCTCGTCGAGCACGAGGAGCTCGGGACGCATTGCGAGCACGGTGGCCACGGCGACGCGCCGACGCTGACCGAAACTGAGGTGGTGCGGCGGCCGCTCGCCGACACCGGCCATCCCGACGGCGTCGAGCGCTTCGTCGACGGCCGCGTGCAACTCGGCGCCGGTGACGCCGAGGTTGGCCGGGCCGAAAGCGACGTCCTGGGCGACGGTCGGCATG
>Ga0136617_10006724_pt1 | contig 10253 bp, 10 predicted proteins | sample AntDrymUQ3222106_2_FD_129672 | JGI IMG/M metagenome (GOLD analysis project Ga0136617, IMG submission 129672) | Polar desert sand microbial communities from Dry Valleys, Antarctica - metaG UQ322 (21.06) | ecosystem: Environmental > Terrestrial > Soil > Desert | place: Antarctica: Dry Valley... | reverse complement strand
GTCGCCAAGAGCGGTCAGCGCCCTTCCCTCCAGGCGGTGATCGCCGGCTTCGCTCGCTGCGAGCCTCACCAGCTCCATCTCGATCGAGACCGCGGGCATGTCGGAGAGCCGCCAGGCGGCGCGCGCGGCTTCGTAGCGGCGCTCGAGCGTGGGCTCGAGCTCCACTGCACGGAGGAGCAGCCTGCGGCCCGACGCGTTGGCTTCCCGGGCGAGGGCACGCCGGCCGGCAGCTTCGAGCGCGGCGGCCGCCTCGCGCACGAGCTCGGGCGGCACCCTTCCCTCGAGCTCGGCGGTCAGCGCCGCCGCCTGGTCGAGGTGGTACGCGCGGATCTCGAGCAGCTCCTCTCCGGCTCGCTCGCGGAGCCATTCGGCGAAGCGTCCGTGCAGCTCGGCTCGGGCGGATTTCGACAGGCCGCCGTAGGCCACCTCGCGGATGAGGACGTGCTTGAAGCGGAACGCCTGCTCGCCCGAGATCGTGGATCGCGTCTCGCGCACGATGAAGTCGCGGAGCACGAGCTCGTCGAGGCACGCCTCGACCGGCGCCTCGTCGGCGGTGAGGTACGCGAGCGCGCCGGCCCAGAACACGCGTCCGACCACCGAGGCGCGCTGGAGCAGGGCACGCTCGGGGAGGCGAAGGCGATCGATCCGCGCCGCAATCAGCGCCTGCACGGTGTCGGGGATCCCCGCGCGGCCGTCGCCATTGCCCTCGGCCACCATGCGGATCGTCTCCTCCAGGAAGAGGGGGTTGCCCTCCGTTTTGTCCAGAAGGGCCGTGCGCAGGTCAGGCTCGAGCGACTCCTCCGCGAGCAGGGCGTCCACGAGCTCCTCGCTCTCGGCGCGTCGTAGCGGCTCGAGCTCGATCGAGGTCGCGCGCACACGTCCTCCACCCCAGCCCTCGAGGACGTCGAGGAGCTCGGGACGCGCGAGGCAAAGGAGCAGGAGTGGCGCTTCGCGAACCCAGGCGGCGAGGTGCTGGATCAGCTCGAGGAGCGGCTCCTCAGCCCAGTGGATGTCCTCGAAGACGAGCACGAGCGGCTGCGCGAGCGCGAGTTGCTCGGCCCACTCGCGTGCCGCCCAGGCGATCTCGGGCTGGCCGCGCTCGCCCTCGACCGCCTCGAGCACGCCGGCCGCGAGGCCGAGCAGGTCCGCGACGGCCTCGTCCTCGCAGCACACGAGCAGCTTCTCGTGCGCCTCCTCGACGGGGTCGTCGTCGGAGATGCCCGCCGCCGACTTCACCATCTCTGCCAGCGGCCAGTACGTGATCCCCTCGCCGTAGGGGAGGCAGCGGCCGGCGAGAACCGTCGCGCCTTCGAGGCCGGCGACGAAGTCGCGGGCGAGCCGACTCTTCCCCACGCCCGGCTCGCCGAAGACCGTGAACAGGTGAGCCCGACGATCGCGAACCGTTCGCTCGAAGGTGTTCTCGAGCAGCTCGAGCTCGGAGTCGCGTCCGATGAGCGGCGCCGACAAGCTCCCGAGGGCCCGACCGCCCGCGCGGGGGCCGAGTGCGCGCCACACATGCAGCGGCTCAGCCCGGCCGCGGAACTCGCGCGTTCCCGCCGGCTCGAGCTCGATCGAGCCGGCGGCGAGGCGCCACGCTCCCGGGCCGACGAGGATCTCGCCGGGGGCGGCCGCCGCCTGAAGGCGCGCCGCGAGCGTCACCGCCTCGCCCGTTGCGAAGGTGGAGTCGGTCTCGTCCGCGACCACCTCGCCCGCCTCGACGCCGACGCGGGCCTCGAGCTCCAGATCCTTCACCGCTTCCAGGACGGCGAACGCCGCTCGCAGGGCGCGCTCGGCGTCGTCCTCGTGCGCGCGCGGGATGCCGAAGGCGGCCATGACGGCGTCGCCGATGAACTTCTCGACCGTTCCTCCGTGCAGCTCGATGCAGTGCGAGGCGCGCTCGAAGAAGCGCGTGACCCGCCGGCGGACGATCTCCGGATCGCTCGTCGCGACTAGCCCCGAGGAGTCCACGAGATCGACGAAGAGGACGGTGGCGAGCTTGCGCTCCATTCCTCGAATTGTAGGTGTCGGGGCCGTCGTTCGACCGTGCCGAAGGGCTCTGGCTCAGCTGCCGTTCGATCGTGACCGAACGTCCGGCTCGCGGTGAAGCGCGACGGCGGCGACGACGAGCGCAACCCCGAAGGCCTCGGTGCGCGTCGGGATCTGAGCGAGAACGACGATTCCGATCACGGTCGCGGTCGCCGGCAGGAGTGACACCAGCAACGCGTAGCCGGCACGGCTGAGCCGCGCCATGGCGAGCTGGTCGAAGACGTAGGGGACAACCGAGGAGGCGACGCCGACGCCGAAACCGGCCGCGAGCGCGACCGGATCGACGAGGGCCTTTGCCGCGCCCACGCCGCCGAGCGGCGTGACGACGACCGTCGCAACGAGCATCGCCGCGGCCAGGCCGTCGATGCGCGGGAGCGCCGCCGCCCTCGCGAGCCTGTGGGCGAGCACGATGTACGCCGCGAAGAGGATCGCGTTGGCGAACGCGAACGCGACGCCGAGGGTCTCCCCTTCGAGGCGCAAGTCGAGCAGCGCGTACACGCCGACGACTGCGAGTCCGAGCGCGACGAGGTTCGGCCACGAGCGCATCCCCAGCGCGGCGAGCACGATCACCGGCAGGAACTCGATCGCGGCGACAGTCCCGAGCGGCAGCCGGTCGATCGCGAGGTAGAAGCAGGCGTTCATCACGGCGAGAACGGCGCCGAGCGAGAGGACGAGCCTCCGCACGTCTCCGCCGCAGCCGCGCAGTGCGCGCCACGGCCGCCGCCACGCCGCGAAGATGATCCCGGCGCTCGCGATGCGCAGCCACGCCACACCGAGCGGGTCGACCCGGGCGAAGAGCAGGACGGCGAAGGAAGGACCCAGGTAGTGGAAGATCGCGCTGACCACGAAGAACGCCTGGGGCGGCGCCGCGTCGACGAGGGAAACGCCGCGCCGCGGAGGTGTGTCGGGTACCGTCGCACCGATGATTCCTCTATCTTCGAGGGCAAATCGCGCTGCTGGAAGAGCCGATCGACGGAACTAGGGCCCTTGACGCCTCGGAAACCACGCCTGCGGGATGCGAACGCCTACGAAGCGAAGCTACTTGATCCGGTGAATCTCCGAATCCTGGCCGAGCTCAGCGAGGACGCGCGCCTCGGGATGGCCGAGCTCGGCCGCCGAATCGGCCTTTCTGCGCCGGCGGTCGCCGAGCGAGTGCAGCGGCTGGAGCGGGCAGGAGTCATCGCCGGGTACCACGCCCAGCTCGACCCGCAAGCGCTCGGGTATTCCGTCTCGGCCGTCGTACGGATCCGACCTGCTCCCGGACAGCTCCAGCGCATACCGGAGATCGCCCGCGAGACGCCCGAGGTGACGGAGTGCTACCGCATCACCGGCGAGGACTGCTACCTCTTCCGTCTCCACCTGCGCTCGATCGACGAGCTCGAGGACCTGCTCGACCGGTTCACGCCCTACGGCCTCACGACGACGTCGATCATCCACTCGACGCCGGTCCCTCGACGAGGGCCGCCGCTCCAGCGGGAGCCTGGCTCATGACGTCGAGCCGCTCCTAGAGAGTCATCGGACGAGTTCGTCGCTTGACGCCCCCGCTCGGCCTGACCCCGGCCGTCCGAGTAAGAGCCTGTACCTCGGAGGGACTCGTCTCCGGCCCGACTACCGAACGAAGTCGCCGCCCTGATGGGCGTACGCCTCCCCCACGCCGGCCACCTCCTCGGCATAGACCTCCGCGTCGTCCTGGGGGTGGTAGCCGAGCCGCACCCCGGCCTCACCGCTCCACCAGGCGCGCGTGTTCGCCGACACGCCGTACACGATCTCGAAGCTCAACGGCGCCGCGAGGCACGCCGCGAACAGCGAGACGGCGTCCCGGTGGCTCAGCCACGTGCTCAGGTCGCGCACCTCCTCCGGCCTCTCCTTGAAGGAACCGATCCGGAGACACACCACCTCGAGCCCGTGCTTGTCGGCATACAGCCGGCCCAGGCTCTCACCGAAGCTCTTGCTGACGCCGTAGAGGGAGTCCGGCCGAACGGGCGTGTCTGGACCGACCTCCTCGCCGACCGCCGTGAAGCCGGTGACGTGGTTGGTGCTCGCGAAGACGATGCGGCGCGCACCCCCGCGGCGGGCGGCCTCGAAGACGTTGGAGGTGCCGACGATGTTCGCCTCGAGGATCCGCTCCCACCTGTCCTCCGTGGGAATGCCGGCAAGGTGCACGACACCTTCGACGCCCGCGAGCGCCGCAGCGGTGGCCTCGACATCCCGGACGTCGACGATACGAGCGTCCTCGCCCTCGTCCTCGAGCTCGATCGGAGTCAGGTCGAGGAGGACGAGCCGCCTACCGGGCATGCGCAACCCGCGCCGCAGCACCGAGCCGATGCGGCCGGCGGCGCCCGTGATGGCGAGCGTTCGCACCGGAGCACTGTCGCAGAGACGGGGGCGGGGCTCGCTACCATCCCGGCCGTGCTGAGCCCCGCCGTCTTCAAGGCGTACGACGTGCGCGGCCTCTACGGCTCGGAGCTCGACGAGGAGGGCGCCTACGCCATCGGCCGCGCCTACGCCGAGCAGTTCGAGCCGCGCCGGATCGCCGTCGGGCGCGACATGCGCTCCTCCTCGCCAGCGATGGCGCGCGCGCTGATCGACGGCGCCGCAGACGCGGGGGTCGACGTTCTCGACATCGGGCTCGTCGGCACCGAGATGCTCTACTTCGCGGTCGGCGAGCTGGGCCTGGACGGCGGCGTTTGCGTGACGGCCTCGCACAACCCGAAGGAGTACACGGGCATGAAGATCGTCCGCCGCGGCGCGCTCCCGGTCGGCGGCGACTCCGGGCTGCTCGAGATCCGCGAGCGCGCCGAGCGCGGCTTCGGCCCGTCCCAGCGGCGCGGCAACGTCCGGGAGGAGGACGTCTGGCCGGGGTGGGTCGAGCGCGTGCTCTCGTTCGTGGAACCAGCAGCCCTTCGTCCGCTCCGCGTCGTGGTCGACGCCGCCAACGGGATGGCCGGGGCGATGCTGGCCCCCGTGCTCGAGCGCCTGCCGATCGACACGGTGCGCTGCTACTTCGAGCCCGATGGAACCTTTCCGAACCACGAGCCGAACCCGCTCCTGCCCGAGAACCGTCAGTTCATCATGCACAGGACGCTCGAGGAGGGCGCCGATCTGGGCGTTGCCTTCGACGGCGATGCAGACCGCTGCTTCTTCGTCGACGACACCGGGGAGTTCGTGCCGGGTGACTTCGCGACCGCGTTGCTGGCGGAGTCGGTTCTCGCCAAGGAGCCAGGTGCCAAGGTCATCTACGACGTGCGGGCGAGCTGGGCGGTGCCCGAGACGATCACGGCCGGCGGGGGCACGCCGCTCATGAACCGCGTGGGCCACGCGTTCATCAAGCACCGGATGCGCAAGGAGGGGGCGGCCTTCGGCGGCGAGGTCTCGGGGCACTACTACTTCCGCGACTTCTCGCAGGCCGACTCGGGCGTCGTGCCCTTCCTGCTCATGCTCGAGCTCGTGTCGCGCAAGGGCCGGAAGCTGTCGGAGATCCTCGCTCCCTTCCGCACCCGCTACTTCCTGACCGGAGAGCTCAACACCCCCGTCCGGGACGTCCCCCTGAAGCTGCAGGAACTGAAAGAGCGCTTCGGGCGCGAGGGAGAGGTCAGCCACCTCGACGGGGTGTCGGTGACGGCCGCCGACTGGCACATGAACGTCCGCCCCTCGAACACCGAGCCGCTGCTTCGCCTGAACCTCGAGGCGCGCTCGGCCGAGCTGATGGAGCGCAAGCGCGACGAGGTGCTCGCCGTCATCCGGGCGTGAGCGAGAAGGGAGGCCTGCCGATCCTCGACCTCGCGTCGCGCGAGGACTGGGAGGCGTGGCTCGCCGAGCAGCACGCGAGTTCCGACGGGATCTGGCTCAGGATCGCGCGGAAGGGCTCAACCGAAGAGAGCCCGTCCAAGGCCGACGCGCTCGAGGTGGCGCTCCTCTACGGCTGGATCGACGGCCAGAGCCGCTCGCTCGACACGGAGTTCTGGCTGCAGAAGTTCACGCCGCGTAGGGCGAGGAGCATGTGGTCGAAGATCAATCGGGCGAAGGCGACGGAGCTCATCGCGCAGGGCCGGATGCAGCCCGCCGGCCTGCGCGAGGTGGAGCGGGCGCAGGCCGACGGCCGCTGGGACGCCGCCTACGACGCCCCGAGCAGCGCGACCGTTCCGGAGGATCTGCAGCGCGAGCTCGACGGCAACGAGGGGGCGCGGGCGTTCTTCTCGGGCCTCGACCGTCAGAATCGCTACGCGATCCTGCACCGGATCCAGACCGCCAAGCGCCCCGAGACTCGGGCGCGGCGCATCGCGCAGTTCGTGGCGCTGTTGGCGGAGGGGAAGAAGCTCTACCCGTAGAGGCAGTCTCGCGGCGAGCGGCAGCAACTCGTCGGGACGTCGAGGCGAGGGAGAACCAGCCGGTTCCCTCCTCGCCTCGCACCGGCGACGAACTCCGAGTCTGTCATGGGTGTGCCACAAATTGTGCTACGATCTCGCCGTGGCTTCGCGAACCGTCAGAGCACGTCTCGACCCGCAGTCAGAGGCCGACTTGACGCTGTTGCTCCGCGACGGGGGAACCGAATCGGACGCGGTCCGATTGGCTCTCGCCGAGGCCGCGAACCGCCGGCGCCGACGGTCAACGCTCCGAGCCGAGGTGGCCCGTCTGGCGGCCGACCCCCATGATCGCCGGGCGCGCGAGGAGGCGCTGAGCGACCTCGACGGGCTCGAGGCTCCGTGGCCGGACTGACCCGAGGATCTCTCTGTAGCGTCAGACTCGGTCGCACCGCCGGACGCGAGCAGTCAGGTCGACGCTTCGCCGTCATCATCCAGAGTGACGACCTCTGGCTGCTCAACACAATCGTCGTCGTTCCGACCTCGACCTCGGCGCGTGCGGCGACGTTTCGCCCCGAGATCGTGGTCGCAGCGCAGCGAACCCGAGTGCTGTGCGAACAGATCCGAACCATCGACGCCCGGCGCATCGGAGACACCGTCGGCATGCTCTCGACCGACGAGCTCAGCAGGATTGAGGACGCGTTGGAGGTCGTCCTCGAGCTCTAGGCCGTTTTGGGACGGCTCGCCCACGTCGGCTGCGGCGCGATGCGTTGATGATCGCCAGAGTTCCCGCGGCCCTATGCGAACAGGGCTTTGAGCTACGGGCAGGCTCGAGTTCGTGGCGATGCTGGAGGACGGGACGGAGCTCTACCCGTAGAGGGCAGGTGTCGTGGCGACCGGCAGCAACTCGTCGGGACGCTCGAGACGGAAATAGAGGCTGCGAGCGATGTGCTTGCGGTTGATCCGCTCGACACGGTCGTCTCCCGGCTCGAGCGCCCGAGCAACCTCCGGAAGGGAGAGCTTGCCGAGCTCCACGGCAGCGGCCAGGGGAATCGCGATCCGCTCGTCCTCCTCGGCCCCGAAGACCTCTGCGCTTCGCGACGGCAGCGAGCACAGAGCATCGAGAACCAGCCGGCTCTCCGTCGCCGCCGCGTAGCGCGAGCTGACACACTGCCCGAGCGCGTCGGCGACGTGCGCGGCGGCGTGGGCCCAGCCCTTGCCGGGGACGAAGCCGCGCAGATCGCGCTCGGAGGCAGCGTATTCGAGCGTGGCCGCCAGCACCTGCGAGAACTCCTCGTCTGTCAGGTAAGGAGTGCGGTTGTCCACGGCAAGTGCCAGGGCGATGACGAGGACGGCAAAGCTCCGCGCGAAGACATTGTCCGTTCCCTCCTCGCCCAGGCCGCGCCGGATGCCGTCTTCGGAGCGGGCAAAGGCGAGCAGCGAGCGCAGCTCGCTCGGCACGAGCAGATCCCGCTCGTAGACCCAGTCGGAGAGGAGCCCGAACGCGAGCTCGTCACGCAGCCTCGGATCAGGTGAAGCCAGGAACGGCAGGATCTCCCGAAGCGTCGGCCACACCTCGGGCGGAGGCTCGTTCGCCGCGGCTCTCGCCAGCGCTTCCGCATCCACGCGCACAGATGCTCGCACGGCGGCGATTAGCATGCGGCCGGTGATCCTCGAGCGCGGCCGTCCCACCTCGCGCAAGCCGCCCTTCAAGTTCTCGGCGTTCACGCGCGTCGACTTCTCCGACACCGACGCGCAGGGGATCGTCTACTACGGCCGCTACCTGCCCTACTTCGACCTCGCCCGCGTGGAGTACCTGCGTGCTCTCGGCCTGCTCGCGCGGCAGGTGGGAGATCCCGAGTTCGTGATGCGCGCCTCGTCGGTCGAGTACTTCGCGCCCGCGCGCTTCGACGACCCGATCGAGATCTTTACGCGCCACAGCCGGCTCGGCCGCACGAGCGCGACCTGGGAGTTCGCGGCGTACGACGGCGACGACGTGCTGATGGTGACCGCGCAGCAGGTGCTCGTCCTCGTCGACCTCGCGAAGCGGCGGCCCACGCCCGTGCCCACGAGCTACCGCGAGCCTGTCCTGACGTTCGAGGGGGCCGACTGCGCGGCCGCTGCCGCGTTGTGACCACCGAGCAAAAGCGACGAGGGGCGCTCGAGGCGCTCGACCGGGTCCTCAACCGCGGTGGGGATGCGGACGACGTGCTGCGAGAGATCCTCGTCGTGCTCTCCGGGCTCTTTCCCTATGTCGGGGTCACCTTCGTGGAGGACGGGGAGCTCGTGGCCGGGCCGTCGCTCGGCAGCCGTGAGGAGGACGTCTCCACCTTCCCGGTCGAGTTCAACGGAGTGCGCGTCGGCGCGCTCGAGGCCTCGCCGCCCGTCCAAGCAGAGGATCGCCCCTTCCTCGAGCGCGTCGCCCTGCTCATCTCGCCCTACTGCCTCGTCGGCTGGGACACCGGCGGAGAGCGTTGGACGCCGTAGAACGAGGGGGAGGCGTTCACTGGTCGGCCAGGACTTCCGAGCGACCACGTGCAGAGCCGCGCGCCCGCCCATCGGGAGAGCTCCGATGAGCGGGCGGCGCAGCTCTTGCAGCCCCTCCCCCTACGTCACGTTGTAGTCGGATCCGGGACGATTGCCATCCCTCCTTCGAGGGAGGGGGTGCGGGTTCATGATCCCTCAGAGGGGTGAAGTGAGTGCCCCCAGAAGTACGGTCGGCCGCACGAACCCTCCCTGCGTCCGTCGCGGACGGCCGGCCGCCCGACCGTGACCGTACTTCCGGCGGTGGTACTACGACGGCGTCACGCGGTAGGCGTCGAAGACAGCCTCCACGTTCCGCAGCGAGGTCAGGAGCGCCCGGAGCCCCTTCACGTCGCCCACTTCGGCCGTGTACCAGTTCTTTGCGAGCTGATCCTCCACCGTGCCCCCGTAGGAGACGATGTTGGCGCCGTGCTCGGCGAAGGTGCGCGCGACGTCCTCGAGCAGGCGCGGGCGGTCCCAGGCGTCGACGGCGACCTGGACGCGGAAGCTCTGCGAGGAGCCACCGTCCCAGTCCACGTCGGTGAACCGCTCCGGGTTGCGCTTGAGCGCGCGCACGTTCGGACAGTCGTCGCGGTGGATCGTGATCCCCTTGCCGAGCGAGATGTACCCCACGATGTCGTCACCGGGCACCGGCGTGCAGCACTTGGCGAGACGCACGAGCACGTCCTCGATGCCCTCCACGTTGATGCCGAAGGAGTCACTGCCGGCGGTCTCGCGCGCCTTCGGCGCCTTGAGCGGCACCGTCTCCTCCTCGGCCACCTGCTCGGTCTTCAGGCGCTGCAGCACCTTGTTGACGATCACGCCGGAGGTGAGCTTGCCCGCGCCGAGAGCGAGGTAGAAGTCCTCAGCCTTCTTGAACCCGAAATCGCGGATCACCTGCGCGAGGAGCGCTGAGCCGGCGAGCTTCCGGTAGGGCAGGTTCTGCGCCTTCAGCGCCGCCTCGAGCGTCTCGCGGCCCTTCTGCTCGGTCTCCTCCCGGGTCTCCCGCGAGTACCACTGCCGGATTTTGTTGCGGGCGCGCGACGAGGCAGCGAGCGAGAGCCAGTCCCGGGAAGGCCCACGGCCCGTTTTCGTGGTCAGGATCTCGACGAAATCGCCGTTCTTGAGCCGGTAGTGGAGCGGCACGATCCTCCCGTTCACCTTCGCGCCGACCGTCCGGTGGCCGACGTCGGTGTGGACGGCGTAGGCGAAGTCGATCGGCGTCGCCCCTGCAGGAAGGGTCTTCACGGCTCCCTTCGGCGTGAAGACGTAGACCTCGTCGTCGAAGAGGTCGGTGCGGAAGGCCTTCATGAACTCGCTCGGGTCTGCCTCCTGCTGCTGGGTGTCCATCAGCTGGCGCACCCACGTGAGCCACTCGTCGTC
>Ga0136617_10006723_pt1 | contig 10253 bp, 4 predicted proteins | sample AntDrymUQ3222106_2_FD_129672 | JGI IMG/M metagenome (GOLD analysis project Ga0136617, IMG submission 129672) | Polar desert sand microbial communities from Dry Valleys, Antarctica - metaG UQ322 (21.06) | ecosystem: Environmental > Terrestrial > Soil > Desert | place: Antarctica: Dry Valley... | reverse complement strand
AGCGCCCAGACCCGCTCCTCGTGGTGGTCGAGGGCAGCGCTCGGCGCGTTGAGCTCCAGCCACCGCTGTAGATCCGCGGGACCGCCGAGGTGAGCGTGCTCGTCGCCGGCCGGGAGCGGCTCGAGCGTCACGAGCGCGGCGTTGCAGCGCCGGTCAAAGCGGCCGTCCTCGTCGAACACGTACGCCAACCCGCCGGACATGCCGGCCGCGAAGTTGCGGCCGGTCCGGCCGAGCACCAGCACCACGCCGCCGGTCATGTACTCGCAACCGTGATCGCCGACCCCCTCGACCACCGCGACGGCGCCCGAGTTGCGAACCGCGAAGCGCTCACCGACCACACCTCGCAGGAAGCACTCACCACCGGTCGCGCCGTAGAGCACGGTGTTCCCGGCGATCACCGACTCGTCCGCGGCACCGCGGTAGGCCCCGGCCGGTCGGAGAATGATCCGCCCGCCGGACAGGCCCTTGCCGACGTAGTCGTTGGCCTCACCGTCGAGCACGAGCGTCACGCCAGGCGCGAGGAACGCGCCGAACGACTGCCCGGCCGAACCCACCGCGCGGACGACGATCGTGTCCCGGGGCAGCCCGTCGGCACCGAATCGACGGGCTACCTCACCGGACAGCATGGCGCCGGTCGCGCGGTCGCTGTTGGAGATCGCCGTGGCGATCTCGACGGGCAGCTGCGCCTCGAGCGCGCACGCAGCGGAGTTGATCAAACTGCGGTCCAGCACCTCGTCGAGGTGGTGGTCCTGCGGCTGGCTCCAGCGGAGATCGGCGGGCTCCCGGCTCGGCATGTGCAGCAGCCCACTGAGATCCAGCCGGGTGACCGTGGCCTCGGTGGCGCGCTCGTCCAGCAGATCCGCGCGACCGACGACCTCGCCGAGGGAACGGACGCCGAGCGCGGCAAGGCGCTCGCGCACCTCCTCGGCGACGAAGAAGAAGTAGTTGATCACATGCTCGGGCAGGCCGCGGAAGCGAGCCCGCAGCGCCGGGTGCTGGGTCGCGACGCCCACCGGGCACGTGTTGAGGTGGCACTTGCGGGTCAGGATGCACCCGGCTGCGACGAGCGGGGCGGTGGAGAACCCGAACTCGTCCGCGCCGAGCATCGCCGCGACCACCACGTCGCGGCCGGTCCGCAGGCCTCCGTCCACCTGGAGCCCCACCCGCGAGCGCAGGTGATTGGCGACGAGGGTCTGCTGCGCCTCCGCCAGACCGATCTCCCACGGGCTCCCGGCATGCTTGATCGACGTGAGTGGAGCGGCGCCCGTCCCGCCGTCGTGGCCGGCGATGGTGATGTGGTCCGCCCGGGCCTTGGCCACTCCGGCAGCGATCGTGCCGACGCCCGCGACCGCGGCCAGCTTCACCGAGATCGCCGCAGCCGGGTTGACGTTCTTCAGGTCGAAGACCAGCTGGCTCAGGTCCTCGATCGAGTAGACGTCGTGGTGCGGCGGCGGGGAGATCAGCGTGACGCCAGGGGTGGAGCGGCGGACCGCGGCGATCGCCTCGTCGATCTTGGCACCTGGCAGCTGCCCGCCTTCGCCGGGCTTGGCACCCTGAGCGATCTTGATCTGGATCATGTCGGCGTTCACCAGGTAGTCCGCGGTCACGCCGAACCGGCCGGACGCCACCTGCTTGATCGCCGAGCGCTTCGAGTCGCCGTTCGCCAGAGGCAGGAACCGGTCAGCCTCCTCGCCGCCCTCACCGGTGTTCGAACGTCCGCCGATGCGATTCATCGCGATCGCCAGCGTCGTGTGCGCCTCGCGGCTGATCGAACCGAATGACATCGCGCCGGTCGAGAAGCGGCGGACGATCTCCGCCGCCGGCTCCACCTCGTCGAGTGCGATCGGCGCCCGACCGGACTCGACGCCGGTGCGGAACCGGAGCCGGCCGCGGAGCGAGTGCCGAGCGGTCTCGGCGTCGACGGCGGCGCTGAACGCGCGGTACCGCTCGGGCACCTGGGTCCGGACTGCATGCTGGAGGTCGGCCACGACCTCCGGTGTCCAGACGTGCGCCTGCTCGTCCGTGCGGTAGCGATACTCACCGCCGAGCTCAAGGCCCGGCGTGACGACCGGGTCGACGACGTACGCGCGGGCATGCCGGGCGAGCGTGTCGCGGGCGACCTCATCGAGCCCGACGCCGGGCACGCTGGTCGGCGTACCGGCGAAGTGGGACGCGACGAGCTCGGTGGAGAGGCCGACGGCGTCGAACATCTGTGCCCCGCAGTACGACTGGAACGTCGAGATGCCCATCTTGGACATGATCTTGAGCAGACCCTTGTCGATCGCCTTGACGTAGCGCCTGAGCACATCTTCGGGCGGCTCGACCGGGTCGATGCCGGGGTCGGCCGGGCGGCGGACGGCAAGGACGGTCTCGAACGCCAGGTACGGGTTGATCGCCTCGGCGCCGTAGCCGGCCAGCGCCGCCACGTGGTGCACCTCGCGGACCTCGCCGGACTCGACGACCAGCCCGATCCTCGTCCGGAGCCCGGTCCGCACCAGATGGTTGTGGACAGCGGCGGTGGCGAGGAGCGACGGCACCGGGACCCGGTCGGGCCCGACCGCCCGGTCGGACACCACGACGATCGCCTCACCACCGAGCGCGGCAGCCGTTGCGTCGCGGCAGAGCGTCTCGATCGCGAGCGCCAGACCGGCCGGCCCGAGATCGCTCGCGAACGTCGCATCGAGCGTGCGGACCCGCAGGTCCGATCGGCCGCCGGCCTCAAGACCACGGAGCGCGGCGAGGTCGCCGTCGGACAGCACGGGCTGGCGCAGCACCACCCGACGCCGGGCGTGGTCGGCGCTGTCGAGCAGGTTCGGCCGGGGGCCCAGGAAGCTGCGGAGGCTGGTGACGAGCTCCTCGCGGATCGGGTCGATCGCCGGGTTGGTGACCTGCGCGAACGCCTGCTGGAAGTAGCCGAAGAACAGCGACGGCCGATCAGACAGCGCGGCGAGGGGGGTGTCGGTGCCCATCGACCCGGTGGCCTCCTCGCCGTTCGCGGCCATCGGCGCCAGCAACGTGGCGATGTCCTCCCGGGTGTAGCCGAACGCCCGCTGCCGGGCCAGGAGCGTCTCGCGATCGGCGGTCGCCCGCAGGTCGCCGGAGGTCGGTAGGTCCGCGAGGTCGACCTGGGTCCGGTCGACCCATTGGGCGTACGGATGCATGCGGGCCAGGCGCTGCTTGAGCTCGGCGTCGGGGACGATGCGCTCCTGCTCGAGGTCGACCAGCAGGAGCTTGCCCGGCTGCAGCCGGCCCTTTGCGATGATCCGTTCCTCCGGCACGGCGAGCGCACCTGCCTCCGAGGCCATCACCACGCGGTCGTCATCGGTGACGACGTACCGCGCCGGGCGCAGACCGTTGCGGTCCAGCATCGCGCCGACCACGCGGCCGTCGCTGAACGCGATCGCGGCCGGGCCGTCCCACGGCTCCATGAGGGAGGACTGGAACTCGTAGAACGCACGCCGTTCGGCTGACATGAGCGGGTTCTGGTCCCACGCCTCCGGGACGAGCGTGAGCGCTGCGTGCGCGAGGTCATAGCCACTCATCACCAGCAGCTCGATGGCGTTGTCCAGGCATGCGGTGTCGGACTGGCCCTCGTACGAAACCGGCCAGAGCTTGTCGAGGTCGTCGCCGAACAGCGGCGAGCGCATGCTCGCCTGGCGTGCTCGCATCCAGTTCGTGTTGGCCCGCAGGGTGTTGATCTCGCCGTTGTGAGCGACCATCCGGTACGGGTGCGCGAGCTTCCACGACGGGAACGTGTTCGTGGAGAACCGCTGGTGCACCAGCGCGAACGCCGACCGGAGGCGGACGTCGGTCAGATCGGCGAAGTACGCCGCGAGCTGGGCGGCGAGGAACATGCCCTTGTAGACGATCGTGCGGCTGGACATCGATACGACGTAGAAGTCGTCGACCTCGTTGCCGAGCTCGCCATGAATGGCATTCGAGAGCACCTTGCGCAGGACGTAGAGGCGGCGCTCGAATGCGTCCTGGTCGGTCGTTCCGCCGTCCTCGCCGTGGCCGATGATCACCTGACGGTGCACGGGCTCGGCGGCTCGGACCTCGGGCGCCGACGAGAGCGACGTGTTGTCGGTCGGCACGTCCCGCCAGGCGAGGACGCGCAGACCGGTCATGCCCACCACCGCCTCGGTGATCCGCTCGCAGCGGTGTCGCAGCGCGTCGTCACGGGGCAGGAACAGGACAGCGACGCCGTACTCGCCGGACCCCGGGAGGACCCCGCCGGCGACCTCGATCTCCTCTCGGAGGAGCTCGTCCGGGATCTGCAGGAGGACACCGGCACCGTCACCAACGAGAGGATCGGCGCCCACCGCGCCCCGATGCTCGAGGTTGCCCAGCATCTGAAGGCCATCGGCGATGATTCTGTGGCTTCGCCGACCCGTGATGTCAGCGACGAAGCCGACGCCACAGGCGTCACGCTCCCGTCGCCGGTCGTCCACGATGTGGACATTGGCGGCGGCTTGGCGAGGGATCGCCAGGTCGTCGCTCATCACTTCTCCTCGCGGACGACGAAGCACCCGGCGGTCAGTTCCGGCCGGGTGGAGCACAATCCTCGGACTCGTGGTCCCTGAGAGCAGCGTGCCTGCGGTTGTGGCCGAGCGGCGCGCTTCCGTACGAGCCGTCTCAGGATACAGGACACCCGAAACACTTTCGTCACACCGCCACCCGATCGTTTACGCGCACGCAACGAACCGCGCCACATCCGGAAACGTCGTCTCGCCACGATCGGGCCGACGTACCGAGAGAGGTTGTGGACCATGGACCAGGGCAACACGGCGTTTGTGCTCATCAGCGCGGCCTTCGTGCTCCTGATGACGCCAGGCCTGGCGTTCTTCTACGGCGGACTGGTCAAGGTCAAGTCCGTGGTGAGCATGATGATGCTCAGCTTCGGCGCGCTGGCCCTGATCAGCGTGCTATGGATCCTGTACGGCTACGCGATGTCGTTCTCGAACGCCGGCACCGGCAACTTCATCGGGATCGACGGCGTGATCGGCATCGACACCGATCTGCTCGGCCTCGGTGCGCTGATCGAGGTGCCCGATGGTGCAGCGTTCCCGCCGCTGGCGTTCGCCGCGTTCCAGGCGACGTTCGCGATCATCACGGTCGCGCTGATCTCCGGCGCGATCGCCGACCGGGCGAAGTTCGGCGCGTGGATGGTGTTCGCCGGCGTCTGGGCGACGGTCGTGTACTTCCCGGTCGCGAACTGGGTCTTCAACTTCACCCTCGGCGAGGACGGCTCGATCGTCGACGGCGGCTGGATCGTCAACAACCTCGGCGTCAACGACTTCGCCGGTGGCACCGCCGTGCACATCAACGCCGGGGCCGCAGCCCTTGCGCTCGCCCTCGTGCTGGGCAAGCGGCTCGGCTTCGCCAAGGGCAACGGCAAGCCCCACAACGTCCCGCTGACGCTGCTCGGAGCCGGGCTGCTGTGGTTCGGGTGGTTCGGGTTCAACGCAGGTTCTCAGGCAGCTGCCGATGGCGTGGCCGCGCTCGCGTTCCTCAACACGCTCGCCGCGCCCGCCGCCGGCATCCTCGGCTGGCTCGCGGTGGAGAAGGTGAAGGAGGGCAAGCCGACGTCGATCGGAGCTGCCTCGGGCGCGGTAGCCGGGCTCGTGGCGATCACCCCGGCGTGCAACATCCTCACGCCGTTCTGGGCGATCGTGCTGGGGCTCGTCGCCGGCGCGGTCTGCGCCCTCGCGATCGAGCTCAAGTACAAGCTCGGCTATGACGACTCGCTCGACGTGGTCGGGATCCACCTGGTCGGCGGGCTGATCGGGACGCTCTACATCGGCCTGGTCGGCACCGGCATCGGCCTCCTGGACACCGGCAGCCTCGACCAGCTAGGGCGCCAGGCCGTCGGCGCGTTCGCGGTGATGATCTACTCCTTCGTCCTGAGCTACCTGATCGGCCTCGCGGTGGACCGGCTGCTCGGCTTCCGGGTCAAGAGCGAGGACGAGCTCGCCGGCGTCGACACCGTCGTGCACGGCGAGGAGGGCTACCTCTTCTTCGACGCGAGCACAGGGCAGCTCGAAGCACTCGCTGCCCCGAACGCCCACAGCAAAGGCAACGGGAACGGCGCTGTGCACCGAGATGAACCCGCGATCCGGTAGCCCGTCTCGCGGTGATCTTGGAACTGGGCTGGAAGTCACCTTGCTCGACGATCCAGTGCCTTGCGAGAGTTGCAACCCTCGCAAGGCACTGGCAACCCTCGCGAAGTCCGGTCGAGCTCTCGAGTTCTGCGTCCGGTGGGGCCACAGTGACCTTGGTGGCAGTCGTGACACTGACTCGTCTGGCCGAGTGCCGTCCTCGCGTCGAGTGGTGAGTCGCAGGCGACATCTCGGGCGCAGTGCGCTTGACGATGACCACTCGCGGTGAGCGACCGACCCGCACCCAAGGATCCGTCCGGGCCGCCCACGGCCCGGCGTCGCTAGCGCTCTTCCCAAGGCGGACCCGCACCCGAGGATCCGCGCGCGCCGCACGAGCCGCACGACCTCCCCCGCACGACCGCTCGTGATCATCTCGGCCAGGTGAGTCGGTCCGACCGCCACCCGCCGACACAGCCGAACCCGCAGACCCATCATTAGGGTGACCTTCGTGATGCGCGGGTTCGCTCGGCACGCTGCGGCGCTCGTCGTCGCGGCGGTCTTCCTGCTGCCACTCTTCGTGATGATCAGCGGGTCGTTGCGACCGGTCGGGCTCCCGCCCCCGCTCGGGCTGGAGCTGGTGCCTGCCGTCGTGACGCTCGAGAACTATGGCCGGCTGGCCGAGCTGGTCCCGTTGTGGACGTTGCTCGGGAACTCCGCGATCGTGGTCGCCGTCGCGGTCCCGGTCACCGTCCTGGTGGCGTCCTGGGCGGCGTTCGGCATCAGGCTGCTCGCCCGGCGCGCTCGCCACCTCGCGATCGTCACGCTGATCGCGTTGCTGCTCGTGCCGGCCACCGCGCTGTGGGCGACCCGCTTCGAGGTCTACCGGGCACTCGGCGTCCTGGACACCTTGATCCCCCTCATGGCCCCGGCCCTCGCCGCATCCACGCCGTTCTTCGTCCTGATCTACGTCTGGAGCTTCACGGGTCTGCCGGACTCTCAGCTCGCCGCGGGGCGGCTGGAAGGCGCGTCGGCCTGGCAGCTGTGGCGCCGGGTCGTCATGCCCCAGGCTCGCCCGGCGACGCTCGCGGTCGGCGTGCTGGCCTTTGGTGCGTTCTGGTCCAACTTCATCGATCCGTTGCTGTACGTCCAGAACCAGCCCGCGTATACGCTGCCGCTCGGGCTCCGGCTGCTGCAGCTGCTCAACCCCACCGAGTGGCCGCTCCTGGCCACCGCCATCGTCATCGCCACCCTCCCGGCGGTCGCGGTGTTCCTCCTGGCTCACCGGCTGTTCCTCGACGACCCCCTCGCGACCCTCAGGAGGAGGACCCGGTGAACCAGTCCCGTGCCGTCAGTGTCGCCGCGGCGCTCGCCGTCACCGCCGGCCTGGTCGCGTGCTCGACCGGCACCGACGGCCGCTCGCCCGGCGGACCCACGACCGGCGACAGTGACGGTGACATCTCGACCGTTTCCTTCGTGCTCTTCGGTGACCCGGCCGAGACGGCCGGGTACGAGACGCTGGCCCAGCAGTTCGAGGCTGCGAACGACGACGTCGACGTCCAGCTCGCGCCGGTGGCGAGCCAGGCCGACCTGGCCGCCACGCTCACGACGTCCTTCGCCGGGGGCAGCCCGCCGGATGTGTTCTTGATCAACTACCGGGGGTACGGCCAGTTCGCCCAGCAAGGAGTCCTGGCACCGGTTGCCGACCTGCTGGCCGACAGCGACGTGATCGCCGAGGACGAGTTCGCGGAGACCGCGCTCGACGCGTTCCGGTTCGACGGGTCCGAGCTCACCTGCCTGCCGCAGAACGTCTCCTCCCTCGCCGTCTACTACAACGTGGACCTGTTCGAGTCCGCCGGGGTGGCGCTGCCGGCGGACGGGTGGACCTGGGCGGACTTCCTGCTCGCGGCGCGGCGCTTGACCGGCGACGGTCGGTACGGCCTCGGGACCGACGCGAACACCATCCGGCTCGCGCCGTTCGTCTGGTCAGCCGGCGGTGAGCTGGTCGACGACGAGGTCACCCCGACCACCTTCACCCTCGACACGCCCGACGCGCGACGCGGGGTGGACTTCTTCCTCGATCTGCAGACCGTGCACGGCGTGGTCCCGCCGGAGGCCGAGGAGCAGGCCAGGGAGAGCGAGGCACGCTTCCTCGACGGTGACCTCGGCATGTTCTTGAACAGCCGCCGGGTCGTCCCGACGCTGCGAACCATCGAGGGGTTCGCCTGGGACGTCGCGCCGATGCCGGTCGGTCCGGCCGGGGAGTCCGTGTCGATCCTGCACGGCGACGCGTACTGCATGTCCGCAACATCGGAGGTGCAGGACGCGACGTGGCGGTTCATCGAGTACGCGAACTCCGCCGAGGGGCACACCGTGCTGGCCGAGTCCGGCCGGACCGTCCCCTCTCGTACGGATGTCGCCGGCTCGGAGGCGTTCTTGCGTCCCGACGTCCCACCGGCCTCCGCCCAGGTCTTCCTGGACTCGTTGCCGACGCTGCGGGCGGTGCCGCACACCGCAACCTGGCCACGGGTGGAGAGCGCCGCGGACGAGCTGATCGAGGCGATGTTCTACGGGCGGATCGAGCGGGAGGAGGGGCTTGCCCAGCTGGCCGACGTGACCGGTCCGTTGTTCGGCGCCGCCGCCTTGTGAGTGTGCGCTTCGAGCGCGTCGGCAAGTCGTTCTCGTCTGTCGCCGCGCTGACCGACCTCGACCTGGTGGTCGGCGACGGCGAGCTGCTCACCGTCGTAGGCCCGTCCGGCTGCGGCAAGACGACCGCGCTGCGGCTCCTGGCCGGGCTCGAGCAACCGACCACGGGCCGGGTCCACGTCGGTGGTCGGGACGTGACGGACCAGCCGCCGCACCGGCGTGACGTCGCGATGGTGTTTCAGGACCTCGCCCTGTTCCCCCACCTCACGGCGCGGGAGAACGTCGCGTTCGGACCCCGCGTCCGCGGGGAGAGCCGCGCCGGGACGGCCCGGCGGGTCGGCGAGCTCGGCGAGCGGCTCGGGCTGGCGACTGCGCTCGACCGCTACCCGGACCAGCTCTCCGGCGGGGAACGGCAGCGGGTCGCACTCGCCCGCGCGATGGTGCGAGCGCCGAAGGCGTACCTGCTGGACGAGCCGCTGTCCGACCTCGACGCGCAGCTGCGCGTGCAGGCACGCGCCGAGATCGTCGAGCTCCATCGCGAGATCGCCGCGACGATGATCTACGTCACCCACGACCAGGCCGAGGCCATGACGATGGGTGACCGGGTGGCGGTGCTGGCCGACGGTCGGCTCCAGCAGGTCGCCCCGCCAGTCGAGGTCTACGACGAGCCGGCCAACGTCGTCGTCGCTGCATTCGTCGGCAGCCCACCGATGAACCTCGTGGCCGGCGAGAGCCCGACCGGCCGTGCGCTCGGCGGAGCGCCGGGTGAGGTGCTCGGGGTGCGGCCCGAGCACTTCGTGATCGATCGGGGCGGACCGATCGAGGTGACCGTCTCGGTGGTAGAGCGGTTCGGGAGCGAGACGGTGCTGTGGGTCGCCGCTGCCGGTGGCGGCCGCCTCGCCGTACGGACCGATCCGCACCGCGCGGCCGCTCCAGGCGACCGGCTCGACCTCGCGGTGACGCCCGGCCGACTCCACCGCTTCGACGCCGTGTCTGGCGCCCGCCGGTGAGCCAGCCGAGCGGCGACCGACGCGCGGCGCTGTTCCTCGCACCGTTCGTGCTCGGCACGGTCGGTCTCGTGCTGCTCCCGGCGCTGCTCACGTTCCGGTACGCGTTCACGGACTTCACCGGTCTGGGCCAGGGCGCGTTCACCGGGCTGGCGAACCTGCGGCGCCTGCATGACGACCCGTTCTTCGACGCGTCGGTGCGGGCGTCGGCGATCCACGTGCTGATCGCCGTGCCGCTCCGGCTGCTGCTCGCGGTCGGGCTCGCGCTGCTGCTCGCCGCACCGCGTCGTGGTGGCCGGTGGTACCGCCTGTCGGTCTACCTGCCGACCGTGATCCCCGACATCGCCCTCGCGCTGCTCTTCCTGTGGGTGCTCAACCCGATCTACGGACCGCTCAACGGGCTGCTCGGCGTGCTCGGGCTGCCGCAGCCGGTCTGGCTGGCCGAGACCGCCGGTGCCCGGACCGGCGTGATCCTCATGCTGCTGTTCCCGATCGGCGAGGCGTT
>Ga0136617_10006722_pt1 | contig 10254 bp, 8 predicted proteins | sample AntDrymUQ3222106_2_FD_129672 | JGI IMG/M metagenome (GOLD analysis project Ga0136617, IMG submission 129672) | Polar desert sand microbial communities from Dry Valleys, Antarctica - metaG UQ322 (21.06) | ecosystem: Environmental > Terrestrial > Soil > Desert | place: Antarctica: Dry Valley... | reverse complement strand
GCGCCGAGGACGAGCGCCCAGCGCTCGCGGTCGTCCGACATGAAGGCCTCCTGACCGCTCGACCGGGCCGTTGGGGGGCCGGCGAACGCCGGCCGAGTCTAGCGCGCGCGGGCGGCCTGGGGGCGCGACGACCGGCTGCCGAAGACGATGACCAGGACACCACCGCTGATGAGGGTGGCACCCGCGACGAAGGCCGCCCCCAGGTCCTCGCGCAGGAGGAGCACGCCCAGCGTCGCGCCGACGAGGGGCTGGGCGAAGAAGGCAGCCGCCGACACCGTCGCCGGGGCGCGGGCGTAGCCGCGGTACCAGAGCGACCAGGCCAGCGCGGTCGATCCGATGCCCAGGTAGAGCGCGGCCCCCACCGTGCCGATGTCGATCGGTGGCAGCGGGCGGCCGGCCAGCTCGAGCGGCGCGAGCGGCAGGAGCAGGACGGCGGCCACGAGGCTCGCCTGGAGGATCGCCCGGAACGCCCCCACCGCTTCCACGAGCGGTCGCCCAACGGACGAGAACAGGGCCCACGTCGCGGCCGACAGCACCAGCAGCGCGTCACCCACGAGCGGCGCCGGCAATCCGGCGAGAAGCGGACCGCCCGCCGCGCCGAACTGGCCGCTCCGCGCGGCCAGGGTCGCGACGCCGGCCAGCGCGATGACCACCCCCAGCCACGCCCCTGGCGGGACTCGCTGGCGCTCGAGGACGACGCCGAAGAGCAGCACGAACGCGGGTGTCATCGTCGTCAGCAACGCCCCCTCGGCCGCGCCGGTGAGGTCCGTGCCCACGAACTGGAGGACCATCGAGAGGGCCACGATGGCGCCTGCCGCGACGACCCGCGGCAGCGGAGCCCGGCCCAGCCCGATCCGGCCGCGGAACGCCAGGAGCAGCACGGACGCACCGATGAGGATGCGCACGAGCGCGAGCGTGACCGGCGGAATGCGCTCGAAGGTCGCCGCCGAGACAACGTACATGCCGCCCCACAGCGCCGCGGCGCCGAGCAGGTCGATCACCGGCGATCGCCGCGAACCCTCCGCGCCGCGCGGCCCGGGCGGGGTGTCGTGCGCCATCCCCGCGATCGTAGCGGCGCGTCCTCGAGCCGCGCTGACCTTCGCCCGGCCTAGAGTCCGAGCGTGGCCGCGACCAGTGGCCACTTGTCGATGAGATCCACGACGGCGACCACGACCAGCACCACCCCCGACCCCACCTCGATCGCCCGGTGGCGGGCGACGATCCAGCGCACGATCTCGCGGCCCCGCACGCCCGCGACCAGCGACAGGAGCACCAACGGCAGCCCGAAACCCAGCCCGAACACGAGGAACGTGCCGATCTTGCCGGCCGCATCGGTCACACCCAGCGAGATGCCCAGCAGGCTGACCAGAAAGGGCCCCGCACACGGCAGCGCGATGGGGCCCAGCATCACCCCGTACACCCACGCCTGGCCGTAAGGATTCGCCACGAGCGGCACGCGCATCCCGGGCATCCGCTCGAACGGGTTGCGACCCGCCACCAGCAGGACCCCCAGCACGATCAGCAGCCCGTCCACGACGGGCGTGGCATAGGCCAGCAGCCGGCTGGTGGGGATGGCCAGGGCGGCGAGGATCACGCCGGCGATCGTCATCGTGGTGAGGACCCCGGCGAGGACGAGCAGGCCGAGGAGGCCGGTGGCCCGGCGGCCCTCGAGGGCCCGGGCGTTCGATCCAAGGTAGGCGATGAAGCCCGGATAGAGCGGGAGGAGGCACGGGCTCGCCGCGCTCAGCAGCCCGGCCCCGAACGGGCCGAGCGAGGCGGCGAACGCCTCGAGGCTCACGAGCCTACGCGCCGTGCTCCGTGGCGAGGGTCACGAGCTCGTCGGCCGTGAGGTGACCCTGGCTCGGCGTCACCCGGCCATCGGTTGCGATCACGACCACGTTGACCGACGGGGGGTTGAGGACCTGGTCGCCGAACTCGGCGGCCAGCGCCCGCGCGAGATCGGAATCGGCGATGGCGTAGGCGAAAGGAAACTCGTTCTGATCGGCGTATCGGGCGAGGGCGTCGGCGCTCTCGGACGACTCCACATCGATGGCGACCCAGGCCACCTTCGCCGGGTCGAGGCGCTCGAGGGCTGCTTTCGCCTCCTTCTGTTCGGCATGGCAGTTCGAACACCAGATGGCCATGGTCTCGACGAACACGACCCGGCCCTCGGCCACGAGATCGGCGATCCGGAACGCCTGGCCGGAGCGGACATCGGTCAGCGTTGCGGTCGCCCACGGCTGCGTCATGGCAACGCCTGCGTCGCTCGGCGCCGGTTCGGTGATCACCGGCGAGCCCGGCGCCTGGTTTGGCGCCGTCGCCGGCGTCGCGGGCGACGAGCTCCGGGTTGGCGCCGGCGTCGCGGCCGGCGAGCCCTGCGGCGCACCGGTCGAGCATGCCGCCCCAACAACCACGACCAGAACGGCGGCGGCGGCCGCGGCGAGGGAACGTGTCATGGAGCACAGCATGGCGCGTTTCGGTGACGGCACGGTGACCGGCATCCGGCGCCGGTCCCGGCTAGCATCCAAGCCATGTCCCCCCAGAGCCGGACGCTCCTCACCGTCCACGCCCACCCGGATGACGAGAGCATCTCGACGGGAGGCGTGATGGCCAGGGCCGTCGCCGAGGGTCACCGGGTCATCCTCGTGACCTGCACGGATGGCGCGCTCGGCGAGATCGTCATCCCGGAGCGGGACACCCCGGACGAGCATCGCCGGCTCGCGGCGACGCGGGTCGCCGAGCTGGAAGCCGCGATGGCCGACCTCGACGTGACCGAGTGGGAGAGCCTGGGCTATCGCGACTCGGACATGATGGGGCGCGTCGGGAACATCGATCCGCGCTCGTTCTGGCAGGCCGACATGGACGAGGCGATCGGGCGGCTCGTGTGGCTGGTCCGGCGCTATCAGCCGCACGTGATGACGACCTACAACGACTTCGGCGGCTATGGCCATCCGGACCACATCCGGACGCATCTCGTGGCCGTGGGTGCCTTTGCCCGGGCCGGCGATCCCGCCTGGTACCCGTCGCAGCTCACGCCAGAGCAAGGGGGCACGGGTCCCCCCGGGGCCGAAGGCGGTCTGGCCCCGTGGACGCCGCTCAAGCTGTACGAGACGGCGATCCCCGCCTCCGTGCGCACGGCGATGCGCGACCGGATGCGCGACTCCGGACGCTCGTGGGGCGAGCCGCCGGAGGGGGCGTCCGCGGCGGAGCTGGCCGAGTTCGAGGCCCGGATGGCGAAGATGCTCATCAACGACGACCAGATCACGACCAAGGTCGACGTGGGGCCGTACCTCGACCGCAAGTTCTCCGCCCTGCTGCGCCATGCGACCCAGATGGCCGCGGACCATCCGTTCCTGGCCTTCGGGGTGGACGGCTGGCGCGAGTACTGGCCGTACGAGGCCTTCGTACTGCGCGAATCGCGGGTGGAGACGGCGATCCCCGAAGCGGACCTCTTCGCCGGCATCCTCTGACGGCGGCGGCTACCAGTCGAGGAGGTTCTCCGAGGCGCCGAACACCTGGCCCATTACGACCTTGCCCGACCCGTTGGGGTCCATGAAGTTGGGCTGGGCCTTGTCGAGGATGATGTGCGGCCGCATCCGGATCTGGCGCAGCTCCGCGGCACTGAACGTGAGCTCGAGGGTGATCCCCTCCATGGTGGGCTCGGACCAGGTCTGATCGAACACGAAGTTGCCGAGGGCGTACCAGATCGGCTTGTCGTCGTGGACCTCCATGGCCGCCGCCCAGTGGGCGTGGTTGCCGATGATCATGTCGGCCCCGGCATCGAGGCAGGCGTGGCCGAGCTCCTGCTGGCCCACGAACGGGTTGTCCTTGTACTCCACGCCCCAGTGCGGGTAGACGATGACCACGTCCGCGCCCGCCGCCCGAGCCGCCGCGATGTCCGTGCGACAGGCGGCCGCGCTGAGCCGGGCGCTGCCGATCCGGTCCGGGCCGGCCGCGTAGGCTTCGGCGATCGCGTCGTAGCCGAGGATGCCGACCCGGACGCCGCCGGCGTCGAGGATCGTCGCCTCGTGCGCGGCCGCCGCGTTCTCGCCGGCGCCGCCGTGGCGCAGCCCGCGCGCCTCGAGGTTCTCGATCGTCTCGAGGACGCCCTGGCCGCCCGCGTCGCGGATGTGGTTGTTGGCCAGCGAGACCCAGTCGAGCCCCACGTTGGCGAGGCCGTCGATCAGGGCCGGATCGGCCGTGAACACCGTGCCCCGGGTGTGGAACGAGAACCGGTTCGGCGCCGGGTTCTCGAAGTTGGCGATCGAGATGTCGGCGCCCTCGATCAGCGAGCGGACGGCGCCCTCGTTGCCGGTCCGCCGGGTGCGCGGCAGCTCCCAGCCGAACGATGAGCAGCAGTAGCGCGACGTGATCTCGGCTGTGCCGCCGTCGAACGGGAAGTCCGCGCCGTTGCCATTGATGACGAGGCTCTGGTACACGCCGCGGTCGAGCATCACGTCGCCGCCCGCGACGAGCGTCCAGGCAGCGGCCGGGTCGTAGGCGGTCGTGGTCGACGCCCGCTCCGGCAGGTCCGCGTACAGCGGCCACTCCGCGAGCGACGCGACGCGGTCGACGCCGAACAGCGCGTGCCGGCCCCACGAGAGGGCCCGCACGGACGGATCGACGTCGTCGGCGCGGAGGAACGCCAGCCGCGTCCGGTTGGCCGCGAGCTCCGTGGCCAGGGTCGCTGCGTCGGGAACGAGGACGAGCCGGACAGCATCCGTTGGGCGCTGCATGCCCAGCGCGCCGAGGATCGCATCCGCCTCGTCGGCGACGAGCATGAGCGCGTCGTACCGGGAGCTCGGGCCGGCGAGCACCTCGCCGATCTCCTCGAACCCGGTGGCCGCGTGCGGCGTCCGGAAGTGCGTGACCGGGACGATGGCCCGGCGAGCCACGGGCGTGCCTGGCGGGGTCATCGATGGGGGCGACGCGGCGTCCGGTGACGAGGTGGCCGGGCCGCCGACCACGGGCGGTGTCGCCGTCGCGCCGTCGACCGCGAACGTGGGCTGTGCCGTGGATCCGGGTCCGGTCGACGGGGCCGGGCTCACGCTTCGGGACAGGACGGCGTATGCGGCAAGGGGCACGGCCACGAGGAGGAGGACGCCCAGCAACAGCGGCACGACCGGCGGCTGGCGGCGAGGGGGCCGGCGGGGCCGGTAGCCGTTGGTGCGGACAGTCACAGGTCAGAAGGGTACGCGGAACGAGGAACGCCCCGTCCGGGCGGGCGGACGGGGCGTAGGAGAGATGCAGGTTGGCGGACCCGACCGGATTCGAACCGGCGATCTCCAGCGTGACAGGCTGGCATGTTTGGCCACTACACCACGGGTCCGTGGCAGCGGCGCCGAGGATAGCAGGTGCCGTTCCCATTGTCCCGCGACCCGACCGGGCTCCGGGCTGCGTCAGGTGTCCGGGTCGGACCCGCGAGGAAGCGTGAAGCCCTGGTCGCCGAGACGTCCGAAGATCGCCCTGAGCGACCCGTCGCGAACCTCGTGGACGGACAGCTGGGCGTCGCTGGTCGCGTTCCCCGCTTCGTCCCGGCGCGGCAGGTGCGCCGCGAAGAGCAACGTCCCATCGTCGCTCAGCGCCAGAGAGATCACGTCCGGGCCCACGTTCCACTCGCTGATCGTCTCGAGCGTGGCGGCATCGAGGACGAGGATCCGCGTTGCGCTCACGCCCTCGTCCTCTGCCCCGGCCGCAGCCACGATCAGCCGCGAGCCGTCCGGCGACAGGGCGAGCGCCGGGCCGCGCGGACGCGCCGGGACGCCACTTCGGCCCACGCTTCGCGCGTCGGCGCTGCCCTCGACGAGGTCGACCCGCACCGCCCGCCAGGTCCACGGATCCCAGAGCCAGAGGCTGCCAACGCCGTCGGCCACATGCGAGGGCGCCGCCGCATCCTTGAGCGCAGCCCGGAGCGACACAGCGGGGAGGTGCTGGCCGTCCATCCCGATCCGGCGCACGAACGGGCCGATCAGGGAATCGCCCCAGCACACGGCCAGGATCAGGTCGGCAGTGCCGAACTCGGGCAGGGCGTCGCGGCACGGCTCGCCGCCGATCGATCCCTCAGCGATCTCGCGGAGGTCGCCGAGGCCGTCGATTTCCACGGCCCCGATCCAGGTCCGCCGCCGCTCCGGGTTGCCGTCCGAGTCGACCTCGAGGGCGGACACGACGACGTGACGGCCGTCGGGCGAGAACCGCGTGCTGGCCGCCCAGGCCCAGCGCGGCGCGGACGGGTCGGGCGAGCGACTGGGCGGCGAGGCGGCTGGGCCCTCCGCCGACGGCGTCGACGGGAGGTCCGTGGACGACACCACGCGACCGTCCGCGACGTCGACGAGCAGCACCTGGCGCTGCCACTCGGGCGGCCGGCGGACGCTGGTGGTCACGGCCACGAGCCGGCCGTCGGGCGAGTGCGCGGCGTCCATCGCGAACGGCCCGCTGTCGCCGTGGAGCCCCGGCTGGTCCGCGCCGATCCAGCGGCCAAGAGGCGCCTCGCTGGGTCGGGCGCCGGCCTCGTCGAACGTGATGAGGCGAAGCTCCGCGATGCGCTCTTCACCGACGGTCGTCTCGCGCACGCACACGCACACGACCTGCCCGCCGGGCAGCGCCAGGACGCGGTTCAGATAGCCCGCCGAGCCGATCCTCGAGCTGACGTTGCCGGTCGCGAGGTCCACGCGTCGGACTCCCCAGTCGCGAATCAGCACCTGGCCCGCGAGCGGCGGGCCGAACAGCTGGAGGATCGGCGCCTGGGTCGGCTCCGGCGCGGGGCGAAGGGTGCGCCGTGGTGGCGGCGAGGCGCTCGCAGCGGCGACGTCCGTCGAGTCGGGTGCGGAGGAAGCCGGAGCCGGGTTGCCCGGTTGCGACTCGCCCAGCTGCACCGCGCCTACCCAGAGCCCCAGGGCGACCAGGAATGCCGCCGGTGCCAGCAGGACGCCGCGCGGCCGCCCGAACTGCTGCCGGAAGACGGGGTCGGTGGGGATCTCGGGACTGGATCGGCTCACGTGGCCTCTACGCGCGGGACCGGGTCGGCGGTTCCTCACGCTACACTCCTCGGCCATGACCGTCATCGACCTCCGGTCCGACACCGTCACGAAACCCACGCCGGAGATGCGCCGCGCGATGGCCGCGGCCGAGGTTGGCGACGACGTGTTCGGGGACGACCCAACCGTGCGCGCGCTCGAGGAGCGGGCCGCCGAGCTCCTGGGCAAGGAAGCCGGGCTGTTCGTGGCCAGCGGCACGATGGGCAACCTCGTCTCGCAGATGGCCCACCTCGCCCGTGGGCAAGAGACGATCTCCGGCCGGGAGCACCACGTCGTCGTCGACGAGGCGGCCGGTCATGCCGTGGTCGTGGGGACGAGCATCCGCCAGCTCGCCGAGCGGGCGGACGGCACGATGGACCCGGTAGAGGTCGCCGACGCGTTCCGCGACCCGCTCGACGCGCACGAGCCGATCACGGGCCTGGTCGCGCTCGAGAACACGCACGCCCTTTCGATGGCCCGGCCATTGACGCCCGCCTACACTGCGACGATCGCGGCGATCGCCCACGAGCACGGCGTCCCCCTCCACATCGACGGCGCGCGGCTGTGGAACGCGGTCGTGGCCCTGGGGGTCAGCGGGTCCGAGCTGGCGGCCCCAGCCGATTCGCTCACCTTCTGCCTGTCGAAGGGCCTGGCCTGCCCGGTCGGCTCCGTCGTGGTGGGCTCACGCGCGTTCATCGGCCGGGCGCACCGGGCGCGCAAGCTGGTGGGGGGCGGGATGCGCCAGGTTGGCGTCCTTGCGGCGGCGGGGCTGGTCGCGCTGCGCGACGGCAGTGCCGGCATGATTGAACGGCTGGCCGAGGATCACGCCAACGCCCGCCGGCTGGCCGAGGGGCTGAGCGAGATTGAAGGCATCCAATCGCCCGGCGGCATTCTCCAGCCCACCTCGGGCCGGCTCGATCCGGCTCGCGTCCGCACCAACTTCGTGATCTTCGGGGTCACCGGCGATCGGGCGGCATTCATCGAGACGCTGCGTGCGCGCGGAGTGCTCGTGGTGGGGTATCCGCACGGCACGGTTCGCGCGGTCACCCACCATGGCATCAGCGCCGACGACATCGAGCGCACCCTGGCCGTCATCCGCGAGGCGCTTCGCGACGCAGCCGGCCGGGTTCCGCAGGGAGCCAGCGCCTGATCCCGACTTCAGGCGGCGGCCTGACGGCCGGCCGCGGCGACCCGGAGGAGCCTTCGTGACCCTCGATCTCGAGCCGGCCCTGAGCCGGCCGGAGCCGGCCGTTCGGCCCGGTCCGCTGGACGATGCGCTCTACGACCTCGTCGAGGGGCGCTTCCGGCGGATCGTGGCCGACCATCCCATCAACGCCACCTATCTGGGGCTCCACGCCGGCGACGGTGAGCTGGGCGACGGATCGCGCGATGCGGTCCTGGGCGAGCTGGAGGCGGATCGGCGCCACCTCGCGGCGGTCGAGGCGGTCGACCCGGGCGGGCTCTCGGCGGAGGGCCGCGTGGAGCGCGATCTCGAGCTCCACAACGTGCGCCGCGAGATCTTCGACACGGACGTCGTCCGGACGTGGGAGCGGCGCTCGATGGCGCTTGACCTGCTGGGCGATGGGCTGTTCTCGCTGTTCGCACGCGATTTCGCGCCGCTCGGGGAGCGGCTGGCGTCGATCGCCTCGCGGCTGGAGGGCGTGCCCGCGTTCCTCGCCGCGCACCACGGCCGGGCCCACGGGCCACAGGTCCGCTTGTGGCAACAGCTCGAGATCGAGGCGGCGAGTGACCTGCCGCCGTTCATCGCCGAGATCGCCGCCGCAGGCGAACCCGTGCTGGCGGCCGTCGAGCAGCGCCGGCTCGAGCGCGCCTCGGAGCAGGCCCGGGCGGCGATCGCCGACTACGGCCGTTCGCTCGAGGCATCGCTCGCCGACGGCAACGATGACTGGGTGCTGGGTCGCGAGCGCTACGACGAGCTCGTCACGCTGCGCGCGTTCGACGGGCTCGACAGCGACGCCATCCTCGAGATCGGCTGGCGTCAGCTGGAGGAGAACCGGGCCGCCCGGGCCGCTACCGCGCGCGAGATCGACCCGGACGTCGATGAGGCGACGGTCATCGACCGGGTCAAGTCCGATCATCCGGCCACGTGGGACGAGGCGCTCGAGCTCTACCGCGACGCGATGACCCGGGCCCGCGCCCATCTCGTCGACCGCGACCTGGTCACCGTCCCGGACGAGGAGCGGCTGGAGGTCATCCCTACCCCCGCCTACCTGCGCAACGTCATCCCGTTCGCGGCCTACTTCGACCCGCCCCGCTTCGACCGCGACCCGTCCGGCATCTACATCGTCACGCCATCGGTCGGTGACAACCCCGGCGCGATGCGCGAGCACAACCGCAGCTCGATCAGCAACACCAGCATCCACGAGGCCTATCCCGGGCACCACCTCCAGCTCTCGGTCGGCAACCGCCACCCAAGCCTGACCCGGCTCATGGCCGACGCGCCCGAGTTCGTCGAGGGCTGGGGCATGTACTCCGAGCAGCTCATGCGCGAGGAGGGCTTCGACGACGGGCCGGCGTTCCGGCTGGCCATGTACACCGATGCGATCTGGCGAGCGTGCCGGATCGTGCTGGACATCCGCATGCACCGAGGCGAGGTCTCAGTCGAGGAAGGCACCCGCTTCCTGGTCGAGCAGACGTCGTTCGAGGAGGCCAACGCCCGGGCCGAGGTCCACCGCTACACGTACACGCCCACCTATCAGCTGTCGTACCTCCTGGGCAAGGTGCTGCTCCTCCAGCTCCGCGCGGACGAACGGGCTCGGCTGGGCGACGGGTTCAGCCTCAAGTTCTTCCACGACGCGCTGCTGCGCAACGGCTCGCTCCCGATCAGCTTCCAGCGCCGGCTCCTGGCCGCCGCCGCCGGGCTAGACGATCAGCGCGCCGCCGGCGGCTGAGCGGGTGCTGGTCATCCCTTCCATCGACCTCGAGCGGGGCCGGTCGCGCGTGGTCTTCTGGCCGGGCGTGGCAGCCGGCGTGGGCGCCCCCACGGACCGGCCGGAGCTGATCGCCGCCCGGTTCGTCGAGCAGGGCGCCCGGCTGATCCACCTCGTCGACTTCGACGGCGCCCGACGCGGGGCACCCGCCAACCTCGAGGCGATCGGCTCCATCTCGGCCCGGATTGCGGTCCCGTTGCAGGTCGCGGGCGGTCTCGACGGCGCCGACGCTGTTCGCCTGGTCTTCGCCGCGGGGGCGACCCGCGCGGTGCTTGGGATGGATACCATCG
>Ga0136617_10006721_pt1 | contig 10254 bp, 9 predicted proteins | sample AntDrymUQ3222106_2_FD_129672 | JGI IMG/M metagenome (GOLD analysis project Ga0136617, IMG submission 129672) | Polar desert sand microbial communities from Dry Valleys, Antarctica - metaG UQ322 (21.06) | ecosystem: Environmental > Terrestrial > Soil > Desert | place: Antarctica: Dry Valley... | reverse complement strand
TTTCAAGAAATAAACAACCGTTTGTGTATTTTTATGGAGTTCGTCAATGGCGAAAGTCTGGAAGATTTGGTTGCGCGTCGCGCTTTCACGGTTGAAGACGCGCTGAAAACCTTTTTGCCGATTGTCGAAGCCATCGCTTTTATTCATCAAAACGGAATCTTGCACCGTGACATCAAATCGCAGAACATCAAGTTGACTTCCGGCGGGACGGTTAAGCTGCTGGATTTCGGCATTGCCAAAGACGCGACCAGCCACAGTTTGACGCAAACCGGCGGCGTTATCGGCACGCCGAGCTATCTCGCGCCGGAACAATTAGCAGGCAAAAATGCGTCGGCGCAAACGGACGTTTGGGCGTTGGGCGTTTTGCTTTATGAAATGCTGACCGGCATCGAGCCTTTCAAAGCCGACACCATCGGCGCGCTGTGTATGCAGATTACGCTCGCCGAATTTGAGCCGCCCGAAAAAATAAATCCGGCGGTGCCCGGGGAAGTTTCGCGGATTGTGGCGCGTTGTTTGAAAAAGAATGTCGCGGAACGCTACCGGACGGCGGACGAACTGCTCCGGGACGTGAGGCAATTTTTGAGCGGTGAAAAGCCGAACAAGAAAACCGCGACGGCTTTCGCGGATTTAAAAAGGTCGTTTGCCTTTTCATCAAAAAGCGCGCCTGCCGCTTCGATTGCCGCCGACGTTTGGTCAAATCAAGCAGAAGCTTCAAATTTTCAGAATACTTCTGACAGCGATTCTTATCCAACCGATTCAAGCATCGAGGAAAATTATCAAAATCAATCTTCAGGGAAAAAACTTCCTGTTGCCGCGATTGCCGTCGCTTCTTCGGTCGGCGTGCTTTTGCTGTTTGGTTTGGTCGGACTCGGTGTTTGGTCAATGAGCGGTTCGAGCGCAAATGATACGACGACAAATCAGGCACCAAAAACCGTTTTTGCCGATTCAAAAGACAACAAAAATATTGCTGTCCAATCCGCCAAAACAGCGGCTCAGAGGCGCGTACGAGTTGATGTCGACGAAGGCTCGGCGCAGGTTTTTCGGAGCGGTCAAGCGGTCGGGGCAACGCCGTTTGATTTGGAAGCGGGCGAAGGCGAAAAAGTTGATTTGACGCTCAAGCGAAACGGCTTTGAAGACAAAACCGTGCAGATTGAAGTTTCGAGCCGCAAACAGGTTTATACCTTTTCGCTCAAACCGAAATAAATTTATTCGCAGGTGCTAAGAGATGAAAAAACAAACTGAATCGTTGATAAAAGCAAATTTGCTGCTGTTGAGTGTCGGAGTCGTCGTCTTTGGCGGCATTGTCGGCTGCGGCACGAACGAAGACAAGCAGCGATTAGCCGGAATGACCGCCGAAGCTCCGGCTGAAGTTTTAAGCGTGGATGTTATCAGCGACAAATCAAACACGAAACGCCGAATTCGCAATAACTCAAACCGCCGAAGAACACGCACGACGCACGAGACGGTTGTTGATTATCGCTTTGCGGCAAGCGGTGGAATGATTGAGGCAACAACGGAAAAAAGCGGCGACGTTCATCAGAACTTCAAAGTGGGAATGGCTGCCAAGGCTTGTTACAACCCTTCTCAACCCGACGAATCGGAGGTTTTTCCGGCAAATCATCAATGCGGCAAATAGATTATGTTTGACGCGCGAAATTTACCTGTATCGAAATCATTTGAAATTTTACCGAGGGAAGGTTTGAACAATGGAATTTAATATGAATACCGGATTAGCCAAAACAGTCACGGCAACCGTGCAGACCGATGCCGGCTGCGTGCGCGAAGCAAACGAGGACAGCGGGCGGCACGTTTTGCCGAACGACCCGGAAACACAATTCAAAAAGGGAATTTTGACAATCGTCGCCGACGGAATGGGCGGTCACGCTTCCGGCGAAATCGCTTCGCAAATGGCGGTTGATTTAATCAGCGAAATTTATTACGCGGATAAAACAAAGTCTGCGCCCGACGCGCTGAAAAACGCCATCGAGCAGGCAAACAAGCAAATCTACGAAACATCGCTGACGAACGAAAAAATGTTCGGTATGGGAACAACCGTTATCGCATTGGTTTTGCTCAACGACAAGGCGTTTTCCGCGCACGTCGGCGACAGTCGGCTCTACCGTCTGCGCGGGCAAAATATGGAGATGATGACGCTTGACCATTCGCAGGTGATGGAAATGGTCAAATACGGAATTATCTCGATGGAGGAAGCCCGCAATCACGACGATAAAAATGTAATTCTGCGTGCCGTCGGCACGCAGCCCGCCGTCGAAGCCGAGCTGTCCGAATCTTTTACGGTCGAGGCAAACGACCAGTTTTTGCTTTGCTCGGACGGTTTGTGCGATATGCTCGAGGACGAAGTGATTCGCGGAATTTGGGCTGCGGCAAAGGACGTTCACGCGGCGGGCGAACAGCTTATCGAGCAGGCAAAGGAAAACGGCGGACACGACAACATCACCGTCGGAATCGTTCGCGTTTCGCCGCAGGGCGATGCCGAAGCAAGCAGAAACGTGCGCATTACGCGGGAAATCGAAATCGCGTGAACTGAAGAAAAAAGCGACATTAGCCGCTGCTTTGCCCGGTTGACGAAGATGAAAAAAATAAAAATATTAAGAGTTAGCTACCGAAATAATTTTTATTTATTTTATATCGTCAACCGCGCAAATCAGCGGCTCGTAAAATCAGGAGAAATAAAATGATCGGACAAACAGTGGGAAATTATAAAATTGAAGAAAAGCTCGGCGAAGGCGGAATGGGCGCAGTTTATAAAGGCGTCGACACGATGCTCGACCGCGAAGTTGCGATAAAAGCTCTCAAGCCCGAACTGGCGAGCCAGACCGCAATTGTCGAACGCTTTCGCTCGGAAGCCGTTACTTTGGCAAAACTCAATCATCCGAATATCGCATCGCTTTATTCATTGTTCCGGCAGGGCGAAGAGCTTTATATGGTTTTGGAATTTGTGCGCGGTGAAACGCTCGATACTATTTTGCAAAAACGCGGCGCACTGCCCGCCGAAGAAGCGATTCCGGTTTTCTGCCAGGTGCTTGACGGCATTAGCCACGCGCACGAATTCGGAATCGTCCACCGCGACATCAAACCCGCGAATATGATGCTGACCGAAGGCGGCAAACTGAAAGTTTTGGATTTCGGTATCGCCAGACTTCTGGGCAGTGCGCGAATGACCCGCGCCGGAAACATTATCGGCACGCTCGAATATATGGCTCCTGAACAAGTCAAAGGTCAGGAAACCGACGCGCGGTCGGACATCTACGCTTTGGGAATGATGCTTTACGAAGTTTTGACCGGAAAAACTCCGTTCGATACGGAAAACGAGTTTGAATTGATGCAGCTTCAAACCGGAGCAATGCCCGTGCCGCCGCGTGAAATAAACCCGGATATTCCTGAAGAAGTCGAAGCCGCGATTATGCAGGCGATTGCCAAAGACCCGGATGAACGCTATCAAAATGCCGGTGATTTTTTGCAGGACTTGCTCGACGCGGGATTTTCGACCAGCGGAACGATGCGCGGAATTACCGGAACGCACAGAATGCGACCCAATTCCAAGCCTTCACATCCGCCGATTTCAAAATCACGCGCAAGTGAAGCATTAACAGTCAAAAGGGAAATCAAACAAACTCGTCTCGGTGATTCGGCTGCAACGCCGCCGTCAAAAGCCGCCGTCAAAGAAACTCGTCTGGGGGCGGCAGCGGCGACCGCCGGCGCATCGGCAAATGCAGCGAAGGCGACAAGACTCGGAGTGGCAAACGCAACCGTCGCCGCTCAAGAAATTGAAGCTGCAGGCGAAACCGCGCCGTCATTTTTCAGCAAATTAACGTGGATTCACTACGCCGGAGCAGGTGTGGCAGGCTTGTTTTTGCTTGGTCTTTTGGCAATCGTGCCGATGTTTATGTTTGGCGGAAGCACCAAAGAAAAAAGCGAAGATTTAAAAACCGCCGAAAAACCGGCAGTTGTCGAAACGAAAGAGCAAAAACCGGAGGTCGTAACGATGCCGCAACAACCGCCGCCGCAATCACCACCGGAAACTTCTCAACCGGCAGCCAGCGAGATCAATCCGCCGCTTCAATCGCAGGGAACAGGCGATTTAAAACCGCTCACGCCGGAAACCGGAACGCTTGTGCAGCAACCGACGGATAAATCCGCGCCGAAACAGGATAAGCCGCGCGAAACGGCTGTGCAAAAACCGTCGGCGCCGCCGAAATCGTCCGCTCCACCGGCGAAAAAACCGGCAGGGAAAAAACCGAGCGCGGAGTGTCTGTTAACGGGCGATTGTTAACGTGCAATCGTTACCGCTGAAACATTTGAATTAAGGAGTTACAAATGATATACAAACGATTTTTTACAAATAATAAAACGGAAATTTTTATCAAAGCGAGTATCGTCTGTCTGGCAGTGTTGGCGGCTTACGGCAGTTCATATGCCCAATACAAAGGTTCAGCCGTTAAGAAGGAAAAGCTCTTGAGTGTTCTTCGCTCAAAGCAATTGCAAACCCGCGAGATTGTCGCCATTGTCAAAAGCAACGGAGTGGATTTCGAGCTTTCTTCGAATGTCCAAGCCGAACTCGTCAGCGCGGGAGCGCGTCCCGAAGTTATCGAAGCGGTTCGCGGCAATTATCGCGCTGCGGCGATAACAAAAACAGTGGGTAAAACAACGCCGACCAAAACTAAATTTACCGGCAACCCGCTTGCTAAGGACGCAATTATTACGCTTCTCGAAAACGGCGTTGCCGATGTTCAAGTGCGGAAAAATGTTCAATCACGCGGCGTAAATTTCAAGGTGAATTCGCAAGGTATCAGCGAAATCAAAAAGGCGGGCGGAAGCATCGCGCTGGTCAATCTGATTGCGGCAAGCTATGCTGACCCAAACTCCGGCAATTCCGGCGCGTCAAATAATACCGCTGCCGTCCCGGTAATCAGCGCGAGCGATGCTTACGACAATTTGATTGATAAAGCGGTTGATTTTTACGACAATAAAAAAGACAAGCAAGGCGCGCTCGATTCTCTGCAGCAAGCCGTTAAACTCGATGCGAACAATGCGCGGGCTTACCAATTACTCGGCTTTATGAATCTTTACGGATTCAAAAATTTTGCCGAAGCCGAACGCAATATGCGCGAATCGCTGGCACGCGGCGGCAGCGCGGTGGTTCGCGTTTTTCACGACCACAACGGTCTTTTTTCCGACACTTGTCAAGGCTCGCTCTACGTTGCCAAAGATGCCGTGCGTTTTGAGTCGGACAATAATGTTCACACTTTTCAAACGGCTGATACTGACATCCAAAAAATCAAAACAAACAGTGCCTTCAAACGCGCTTTTCAAACTAAAAGCGGCTCGTTCCAAATTGTGCTGAAAAGCGGTGCCGATAAGGACGGCACAAAATACAGCTTTGCACCGCTGACCGACAATATCGCGGAATCGAAAATGATTATCAGTCTAATCGGAAAGTAATTCTTGACGATTTGCAAAACAAAAGAAGGGCGGAAACGTACGTTTCCGTCCTTTTTATCTGCAATAATTTAAAAATATAAAATGCTCCGCTGAGTCGAAACCAAAGCCCGTTAAAATAAAAGGTCGTGTAACAAAAAGAATGCTGTCCGGCAGAAGCCCGCGCGTGAGCAAGGGCGGGTTATTGCCCTTCAACCGTCTACGCCCTTGCTCACGCGCGGGCTTCTGTTTTCAAGCATCTTTTTTGATACATGACCAAATAAAAGACCCGTCTTTTTTCTATACAATTTGCAAGGAATAGTAATTGCTCACTCTGTAAATTGTAAAGAAGCGTATTGTTTCGCTTCAATTTTTTTTCAAATTTAAGGAGGGAATTATGCAAGTAAGAAAAATAATGACGAAAAATCCGGCGTGCTGCACATCGGATTCAACTTTGCAGGAAGTAGCGCATATGATGGAAATGTATGACTGCGGCTGCATTCCGGTTATTGACGACCATTTAACAAAACATCCAATCGGTACAATTACAGACCGCGATATTACCATCCGCACTTTCAGCGCGAACAAGAATCCGCTTGAAATGAAGGCATCGGATATAATGACCACCGACATTGTTACAGTCACGCCGGAGACCAGCGTTGACGAATGTATGAGTGTGATGGAAAGCAAACAAATTCGCCGCGTTTTGGTGGTTGATAAAAATGGAAAATGCACCGGAATTGTCGCGCAAGCCGACCTCGCCGAACACGGAACGAATGCTGCCGAAACGGTAAATTTTATCCGCGAAGTTTCCGAGTCTGAATCCGACCGCTCGCAAGAGAGAGATTACGACTCAAATCGTTTTCAAGACAATACAAGAATAAACAGGCAGAACAATCGTTCATTTTCACAGAATCAATCGCGTGATAGGTCGTTTGAAACATACCGTAAACCGTATGTTGAAAAAGAATCTTTTTTTAGCAGCAAAATGTTATTGACGCTTTTGGGAAGCATTGGTTTAGGTGCGGGTTTAAAGTATTACCTCGAAAGCGAAAGTGAAGACAAACATCGTTCGCCTGACAAGAAGAAAATCCAAACCGGCGACTTCGATACAAAAATTACACTAGGTAAAAAGACAAACGATTCGTCAGTTCAGACAACGCCTTCGGTTGCTCAATCGACTGACAAAACACAAAACAGAGATACAATCAGCGGAACCGTTGATTCATTTAATAAAGTCGATTCATTTAATAAAACAGATGATGACAGTGACTTAAAACCGATTACCGAGATAGGACGAACAGCAACCAATACATAAACTGTTCGGAAATCCAAAATAAAAATAGAGGACAGAATTTAATCCTGTCCTCTATTTCTTTAAAAAATAAAAGTGCCCCCGGCACGACTTGAACGTGCGACCCACAGCTTAGCTTACCTCACTCGGTTTCCCGAGCCCTGCTTTCTAACAGAAAACAAGTTGAAAGTCTGGACTATATCTTAGACATTTCAGTCTGAGCGCGTGTAGTCTCTACGGTGTCTTTGTGTAATCTTCAGCAAAATTAATTCCTTTTGCCTGATTGTTTTTAGGATTTGCGATGCGAATTGTAAAACACTTGCCGACATTTTCCGGTTTGAAGTAATAACACTTATCAGTGTCAGGACAATAAACGCAAAAAACGTCAACCTGTGATTTATCAATCTGCTTGCCGTGAGAACCGTTTATGTCAGCCCACCAACTTTTCATCGGTATTTGAACTGAACCATTAACAGCTCGGCGATATTTAACTTGAATTCTTATAAAGCGATTGTCTTTATAAGCCGCCAAATCAAACGGCGCGTGTTCGGTTGCCGGAAACAAAACTACGAAACCTTTTTCAACCAAATCACAGAAAGCCTTTGCAACTCCTAAATCGCCTTTGTTTTTTGTATGATGATTTATCATTTCCACATTATTTCAAAGGCTTTCACAAAGTTCCCTCGGTGTTGTCATAGAAAATTTTCATTTCCCTTAGATATTCACCGATATAGCACTCTCCACTGTGCAAGTTACTAATTCCCCGCACAGGCTCCTTATTTAAAGGCTGTTGCTCTATCCAACTGAGCTACGGGAGCATAAAAAGAACGAATTGCAATCTTAGCGACTGCGCGATGTTAAGTCAAATTAGACGGAAAAATGAAGAAACGATAATGAAGATTAATGCGAACAATAACGGGAAAAGTCCGAAAAATAACATCCAGGCAACTTCTTTTTTGAAAGTAAAATTAAAATGTTTTAGATTTCGCATTCGGACTCTCACGCACGACGCTCATCATTTGTTCAAAAACTTCTGTCAAATCGAGTTCGCTCGTATCAATGACGACCGCATCTTCGGCAATCATCAGCGGCGAATCTTCGCGTGAAACGTCGCGTTTGTCGCGCAAATTTATTTCCGCAAGAGTTTCTTCAAAAGTCGTCGCCGGTTCTTTTTGCAAATCTTCCTCAAAACGCCGCCGCGCCCTGGCTTCGGGTTTTGCCGTCAGAAAAAATTTCGCATCGGCATTTGGAAAAACAACCGTTCCGATGTCGCGCCCGTCGAGAACGCAGCCTTTTTCAGAATTGTTCCCAAGCGTTCTTTGATGTTCGACCAGAATTTTTCTAACTTCGGAAATCGTCGAAACAATCGAAGCCGCTTGTCCGACTTCATTTGTGCGAATTTCAATTGAAACATCCTGTTTATCGAGGAATATTTGCAGATTATCCGGCTTGCCGACAAGCTCGATTCTCGCGCCGGCGGCAATCTCAGAAACCTTTTTCTTATCATCAAAATTTATTCCTTTTTCCAAAACAGCCAAACCGACGGCGCGATACATCGCGCCCGTGTCGAGATAAAGCAAACTTAATTCTTTGGCTAACATCTTGCCGAGCGTGGATTTTCCCGCGCCCGAAGGTCCGTCAATGGCAATTATCATTAGTAGTCAGTAGTCAGTAGTCAGTAGTCAGAAATTTTGACTTTGAGCTGCTGAATTTATTTTAAGAGAAATTTTCTAAATCAATCAAAAGCTCAAGTTTTTTGCCGCTTTCCCAAGTTTCGAGTTTGAATTGCCCGTGAAATTTGTCAATTTCGTGAACGGAATTTTCGACTGCTTTTTTTGATTTCTCAAAACTTTCAGCTTTCATTAAATAAATCAAAAAGTCGCCTTCATTTGTTCGGTCAAGAAAAACTGTTTCCAAAATCACGCTTTCCTCGCGCAAAGTCGCTAAGGCTTCAACTTTTCTTTCGTTCATAACTTTTGCCCATTCACGAACTTTTTCGATTGAGTTCGATTTTAATTTGATTTTGACGCAATTTGTTTGGTATTTCATTTCATAATTTCTTGCAGCACTTTAAGCGTTGTTTCAATATCTTCCCGCGAAACGTCATAATGCGTAACCATCCGAATCGAACTGCCGAACGGCGAGGCTAAAATTTCTTGTTCTTTTAATTTCGCGCAAATTTCGGTTGAAGAAATTTCAGTGTTTGAAACATCGAAAATCACGATGTTGGTCACAACTTTTTCCGGGTCAATCGAAACGCCTCTCAGATTCGCTACGCCTTCGGCAAGACGTTTCGCGTTTTCGTGGTCAACTTGCAAAATCTTCGGCGTTTCTTCGAGTGCAATCAAACCGGCAGCCGCTAAAACTCCGACCTGCCGCATTCCGCCGCCCAAGCGTTTGCGCCAAACTCTCGCTTCTTCGATAAAATCTTTTTTGCCCAAAAGCATCGAACCGACCGGCGCACCCAAACCTTTTGACAGACAAAACTGCACCGAATCGCAATTTTTTGAAAGCTCGGCAACCGATTCGTTCAGCGCGACCGAAGCGTTAAAAATTCGCGCGCCGTCGAGATGAACAGGTAAATTTAATTCGTGCGCCTTGTCGCAAATTTCGCTTGTTTGAACCGCGCTCATTACGCTTCCGCCGCCGAAATTATGCGTGTTTTCCAGACAAATCAATCCGGTCGGACAAGCGTAATACGGCAGATTAACGTGAACTGCCGGAGCAATTTCCTCCCACGTCAGCATTGCCTCGTCATTCAACGCTTTCACAGCGCGAATCGTAACACCGGAGACAACCGCCGGTGTTCCCATTTCCCAATTAAAAATATGCCCGCGTTCTTCGATGATGATTTCATCGCCCGGCTTGGTGTGAAGTTTGACGGCGATTTGATTGCCCATCGAACCTGTCGGGACAAACAGCGCGGCTTCCTTGCCGAAAATCTCGGCAGCTTTTTGCTGCAAAAGATTTACCGTCGGGTCTTCGGCATAAACATCGTCGCCGACTTCGGCTTCCGCCATCGCTCGCCGCATTTGGGCGGTCGGTTTGGTTACCGTGTCGCTTCGCAGATCAATCATAGGTTAGTAAATAAAATAACGGCAAATATAATTTTATCCAAAACAATTTGGACAAAACTCATATTTGCCGTTTATACAACGTAAATTGCTATTTAGCAATCTATTTTATTTCCCAATTTACAACTTTCCACTTTTTCTCTGAATTTACCGCAGAATTAGGAAAGGCAACTTCTTCGAGAATCAAATCAAGCGAAGTAAATGTCGGGTCGGAAAGTGAGCCTTTGATCGGGCTGAACCGAATTATTTTATTAGCCGAGTTTTCCGACGAAATTACATCAACGGCATAAACAATAGGTTCAGCACCTTTCGGCGGACTGGGCAACCTTTGGCGTTTGCTCGCGCTTTTGTCAGCAGCACTTAAAGCTGTCTCTTGCGATTCGGCAGAAATGTTATTCAGCCACTTATTATATATATCATTGTTAATTTCGAGCGGTGAAAGATAAA
>Ga0136617_10006720_pt1 | contig 10254 bp, 11 predicted proteins | sample AntDrymUQ3222106_2_FD_129672 | JGI IMG/M metagenome (GOLD analysis project Ga0136617, IMG submission 129672) | Polar desert sand microbial communities from Dry Valleys, Antarctica - metaG UQ322 (21.06) | ecosystem: Environmental > Terrestrial > Soil > Desert | place: Antarctica: Dry Valley... | reverse complement strand
GACAGAAGTCTCGAGGGACAGTCGAGGCATTTACGTTCTGTCGGGGTCGGCGCCCGAGGACATAGAGGTTTGCTCGGGAGAGGGGGCGGGCGGTCGAAGAGAGATGTGCCCGCCCTCGACTTCCAGCCGCCGCTTGTGTTGATCGCGTTTGCAAGTGAAGAATGGTGGTTCGCCGGCGCGATCTCACCCGAAGCGCGCGATATCGGCGGCTTCGGGGCGCAGGGCGGCCCCATCGCGGGCGCTCAGCGGCCCGAAGGGCGCCAGCGCGACGCGGCCGCGCGGGGCCGTCCAGGTGCCGACCGCCCGGCCGTCGACGGTGGCCACGGCGCGGACGATGCCGCCGCCCGGGTGGACGGTGCGGGCGTGCTCGGGCGCCACCGCGAAGCTCCGGTCGCGCCAGCCGAGCAGGTAGGGATCGAAGGCCGGGAGCAGTCGCGGCGCGATGCGCGCCGGCGGCTCCCGGCGTCCGGCCAAACCGATCAGCTCCCCGTCCGCGTGGGTCTCGCCGGCAAGGGCGGCGAAGCCGGTGCGCGCATCGCCCAGCGACAGCCCGGACCACCTGCCGAGGTCGTGCGCCGTAGCCGGCCCGTGGGCGGCGAGGTAGCGCCGCGTGAGCCGGGCCAGGGCGTCGGCGCCCGGCGCCGGGTCGGCCACGATGTCAGGTGGCGGCACGAAGACCGGCGCTCCGTCGCGGAGCGGACCCAGCAGGCACGCTCCGCGGCGGGCGGCCAGGGCGAGCAGGTGGGGTGTCGCCTGGCCAGTGGTCGGAATGCCCTCGGCGGCGAGCCGCGCGGCCAGCTCGGCACGTGTGCGCGGCGCCTCGCCGACCGCCTGGGCGATCAGCGCCACCGCGCGCTCGGCGTCGTCGGGCGCCACTTCGAGCTGCGCGAGGCGTCGCCGTCCACCCGCCTCGCCGATCCCGGCCGTCAGCGAGTGCAGCCAGCGGAAGTCCTCGGCGGCGACGAGGTGGAGCGTGCTGCGCAGCAGCCAGGCGATCACGAGCGACCCGTCCTCGAGCGCGGCGTCGACGTCGGCGGCGCTGAACCCGTGACCGCGCGCACGGAGGGCCAGCCGCGCGGCACGCAGGTCCTGCGCCTGCACCGCCAGCAGGTGCCGGACGATGTCGGCCGGGGCGACACCGTCGTCCGGGCGGTGGAGCCGCTGCGCGGCCGCCCGGCGCCGGCGCAGCTCCGCGCCCGTCACTCGGCGACCAGGACCCGGTACCCGAGGTCGAGCGCCTCGCGCTCGAGCAGCCAGCCGTTGCGCAGCGCCCAGGCGCCGCTCTCGAGATCGGCCCGCAGCGTGCCGGTCAGCGCTGCGCGCCGCTCCGCCGCCATCCTCGCGAACACCGAGATGTTCGCCTGCACCACCGGCTCCAGGTACGCCTCGGGTCGGCGCCAGAACGCCATCAGGAAGCCATCGCGACAGTCGTGCGGGATCGGCACGCTCACCTCGCGAGGCTCGTCGAGCCCGGCCCGCAGCACGCTCCACCAGTCCGCCGGCGGCGGGGGCGGGGGCGGGGCAAAGACGGCGTACTGCGCGGCGAGCCAGAACCGGTCGACCCAGGTCGGATTCCACTGGAACACGACCACGCGCCGCGCGACCCGGCGCAGCTCGCGCAGCCCGCCTTCCCGGTCGGACCAGTGGTGGTCGGTGAGGATCGCCATCGCGGCGTCGAAGCTCCCGTCGGGAAACGGGAGCGCTTCCGCGGAAGCGTCCACACACGGCGCGGCGCCCGGCGGTCGCTGCGCGCGCATGACCGCGGAGGGCTCCACCGCGGTCACGGAGCGGTCGCTCGGCTCGTAGGACCCTGTGCCCGCGCCGACGTTCAGCACGCTCGCGGCGTTCCCCAGCGCCGCGTGGATCGCAGTGGCGATCCGCGGGTCCTCCGTTCGCGTCGCCGCGTAGGAGCGGCCGAAGCGATCGTAGGCGGGCGCGCTCACCGGTGTCGCCGGAGCAGCCGACGGAGGCGGTCGGGTGACGTGCCGCTCACGGCTCCCGCCCGCGCGCCCTCCGGATCTCCGCGAGCCGGTCGCGCAGCGCCGCCTCGGCGTCGTCGGGCGCGTAGAAGCGCTCGTCCTCGAGGCCGTCGGGCATGTGCTCCTGGTCGTTGACGTGCCCGGGGGCGCCGTGCGGGTACTCGTAGCCCTGGCCGCGGCCGAGCTTGCGCGCGGCCGGGTAGGCCGCCGTGCGCAGCGGGCCGGGCGGGGTGGCGGTGCCGCGCTCGGCCACGAAGCGCCGCGCCGCGCCGATCGCCCGGGTGGCCGCGTTGGACTTCGGCGCCAGCGAGAGGTAGATCGCCGCCTGGGCCAGCGCGAACTGGCACTCCGGCAGCCCGACGTGCTCGACGGCCTGGGAGGCCGCGATCGCCACCGAGAGCGCCTGCGGGTCGGCGTTGCCGACGTCCTCGGAGGCCAGCACGATCATTCGCCGCGCGATGTAGCGCGGATCCTCCCCGCCCTCCAGCATCGAGGCGAGGTAGTAGAGCGAGGCGTCGGGGTCCGAGCCGCGCGTGGCCTTGATCCAGGCCGAGATGTAGTCGTAGTGCTGGTCGCCGCCCTTGTCGTAGAGCACCGCCTTGCGCTGCATGGCGTCCTCGGCGTCCTGCACGGTTACGCGGCCGCCGTCGCCGAGCCGCGCGACCGTCTCGCAGGCCAGCTCCAGCGCGTTGAGCGCCGCGCGCGCGTCGCCGCCCGAGCGCGCGGCGAGGAAGGCGACGGCGTCGTCGGCGACCGGCACGTCGCCGCACTCCCCGCGGTCCAGCGCCCGCCGCAGCAGCAGCTCGACGTCGGCGGCCTCCAGCGCGGCGAGCTCGTAGACCTGTGCGCGCGAGAGCAGCGCGGAGTTGACCTCGAAGTACGGGTTCTCCGTCGTCGCGCCGACCAGCGTCACGACGCCGTCCTCGACGGCGGGGAGGAGGGCGTCCTGCTGGGCCTTGTTGAAGCGGTGGATCTCGTCGAGGAAGAAGATCGTCGGCCGGCCGCTGCGGCGCCGCTCGGTGGCGCGCGCGATCACCTCGCGCACCTCCGCGCGTCCGGCGTTGACCGCGGAGAGCTCCTCGAAGGCGGCGTCGGCGTGCTCGGCGGTCATCCGCGCCAGCGTCGTCTTGCCCGTCCCCGGCGGCCCGAACAGGATCATCGAGTGCGGGTGCCCGGATTCGAGCGCCGTCCGCAGGGCCGAGCCCTCGGCCAGCAGGTGCGCCTGGCCGACGAAGTCCCCGAGCGCCCGCGGCCGCATCCGGGCGGCCAGCGGGCCGTCGGTGGGCGGCGGCTCGGGCCGCCCGTCCCCCGGCTCCTCGCGCGGCGCGTCGAAGAGGCGTTCCATGTCGGCAGTATGCCGGGGTGTGCGAGCGTCGCTGCCGACCGTGCTGCGGGAGTGGGGCCGCATCGGCCTGATCGGCTTCGGCGGTCCGCCGGCCCACATCCTGCTGCTGCGCGAGCTGGTCGTCGAGCGCCGCGGCTGGCTGGACGCGCAGGAGTTCGAGGACGCCAACGCCGCCTGCCAGCTCCTGCCCGGGCCGGCCTCGACGCAGATGGCGATCTACTGCGCGCAGCGCGTGGCCGGGCCGGCGGGCGCGGTGGTCGGGGGCCTCGCCTTCATCCTGCCCGGCCTGCTGATGGTGCTCGCCATCGCCGCGCTCGCGCTGGGGGACGCGCCGCCGACCTGGATCCTCGGCGTCGGCGCGGGCGCGGGCGCCGCGGCCGTGGCGGTGATCGTGCAGGCCGGCATCGCGCTGGGGCGCTCCTCGCTGGCGGGCCGGCGCGACCCGCGGGTGGCGGTCTACGTCCTCGCCGGGCTGGCGGCCACGATCCTCGCCGGGCCCTACGTGGTCCTCGTACTGCTGGGCGCGGGCGTGGCCGAGCTGGCCTGGCGCCGGCCGCACCGCTTGGCCGTCCACGCCTGGCCGGCCGTCGTCGTCGCCGCGGCGACGCTGCCCGCGCTGGCCTGGACCGCCCTGAAGGTCGGCGCGCTGTCCTACGGCGGCGGCTTCGTGATCATCCCGCTGATGCAGGGCGACGCGGTCGATCGCTACGGCTGGATGACCGAGGTCGAGTTCCTCAACGCCGTCGCCTTCGGCCAGCTGACGCCGGGGCCGGTGGTGCACACGGTGGCGCTCGTCGGCTGGGCCGCCGCCGGCCTGGGCGGCGCGCTGCTGGCGACGGGGATCGCCTTCGCGCCGAGCTTCCTGGCCATCGGGCTGGGGGGCGAGCGCTTCGGCCGCCTGCGCCACAACGCCGCGGCGCGCGCGTTCCTCGACGGCGCCGGGCCCGCGGCGGTGGGCGCCATCCTCGGTGCCGCCTGGCCGCTGGCGACGAGCCTCGGGGAGCCGTGGCAGGGTGCCGTGCTGGCGGCGGCCGCGCTGGCCCTCGCGCTCGGCCGCTCGGCCTTCCTCGCCCTGGCCGGCGGCGCCCTCGCGGGCCTAGTGGCCGCCGTGGCGGGCGGCCCGTTGCCCTGAGAGACATATCGTCATCACGAATGCGTATGCTTTGCTGCATGCGCACCACCGTCAACCTGCCCGACGACCTGATGCGGGCGGCCAAGTCGCGCGCCGCCGAGGAGGGCGTGACGCTCACCCAGCTCATCGCGGAGGGTCTTCGCTCCCGCGTCGAGACGACGTCCCCGCAGCCGGAGTTTCGCCTGCGGACGTTTCGCGGCGCCGGACTGCAGCCGGGCGTCGACCTGTCGGACAACGCGGCGACGCTGGACCTGATGGACGAGTCGTGATCCTGCCGGACGTCAACGTCCTCGTGTACGCACACCGTGAAGACGTTCCCGAGCACGAGGTTGCGGCCGAGCTGCTCCAAGGAGAGCTGCGCGCCGGGAGGCCGGTCGGACTCACCGACGCCGTCGTCACCGGCTTCCTGCGCATCGTCACGCACCCCCGCATCCTGCGCCCGGCCACGCCGCTCGCCGAGGCGCTTGCCTTCGTCGATGATCTGTTCGCCGCGTCGAACGTGTCACTCCTGCTACCGCGCAGTGACCACTGGCCCCTGCTCAAGGCGCTGTGCCGCGAAGCCGACGCCCGCGGCAACCGCGTGCCCGACGCGCACCTCGCCGCGCTGGCGATCTCCTGGAAGGCCGAGCTCGTCAGCGCGGACCGCGGCTTCGCCCGCTTCCCGGGCCTGCGCTTCAGACCGCTCGGCGCCTAGCCCCTACGATCATCTGATGGACCTGCAGGCCGAGGCCACCGACGTGCTGCGGACGCTGATCCGATTCAAGACCGTCAACCCGCCCGGGGACGAGCGGGAGTGCCAGGCGTGGCTGCAGGGCTATCTGGAGGACGCGGGCCTGCAGGTGGAGCTGGCCGGCGCCGAGCCCGAGCGGCCCAACCTCGTCGCGCGCCTGCCCGGCGCCGAGCCCGGCCCGGTGCTCGGCTACCTCTCCCACGTCGACACCGTGCTGGCCGACCCGGACGACTGGACGGGCGATCCGTGGTCGGGCGATCTGCACGACGGCCACGTCTGGGGCCGCGGGGCGGTCGACATGAAGTCACAGACCGCCGCCGAGGCGGTCGCCGCCGCCGTCCTCGCCCGCTCGGGCTGGCGGCCCGCGCGCGGCGAGCTCAAGCTGCTCAGCGTGGTCGACGAGGAGACCGGCGGGTCGCTCGGCGCGCAGTGGCTGTGCGAGCAGCGCCCCGACCTCGCGCGCGTCGACTGGCTGCTCAACGAGGGCGGCGGCGCGGTGATGCCGTTCGGCGAGCGCCGCCTGTACGGGGTCTGCTGCGCCGAGAAGGGCACCTTCCGCTTCCGCGTGCGCGCCCGCGGCCGCGCCGGGCACGCCTCCGTCCCCGGGCTGGCCGACAACGCGCTGCTCAAGCTGCTGCCCGCGCTCGAGCGCCTGGGCCACGGGCAGGCCGGCTACGACGTCGTCGACGAGCCGCGAGCCTTCCTGCGCGCGATCGGCGAGGACCCCGAGGACCCGGCCGGCGCCGTCGAGCGGATGCGCGCGGTCGAGCCGCGCCTGGCCGCGCTGCTCGAGCCGACGCTGGGCGCCACCTTCGCCCCGACGCTGATCTCGGCCGGGGAGAAGATCAACGTGATCCCCGCCCGGGCGGAGTTCGCCGTCGACTGCCGGCTCCCGCCCGGGCTGGACGCCGACGTGGCCGAGCGCCGCGCGCGCGAGCTGCTCGACGGCACGGGCGCCGAGCTGGACCTGGACTTCACCGAGATGGTGGTGGGTAACCGCTCCCCGCTCGACACGCCGTTGATGGACGCCATCCGCGGCTGGGTGGCCGAGCAGGACGAGGCCGGCGAGGCGGTGCCGGTGGTGCTGCCGGCCTTCACCGACTGCCGCTGGTTCCGCGCGGCGTTCCCCGACTGCGTGGCCTACGGGTTCTTCCCGCAGCGCCATCAGCCGCTGTACGAGACATGGCCGCTGATGCACTCGGCAGACGAGCGCATCGACGTCCGCGACCTGGGCTGGGCGACCGAGTGCTTCGCCGAGCTGCCGAGGAGGCTGTTGGGATGAAGCAGGACGGCGAAGATACCCAACCGACTGCGTCGGCGGGCACAGGGAAGCTCCGTCTCGGCGGGATGGCGCTGCGCAACGGGCTGCTGGTGCACGGCCCGACGCACTGGGCGGCGGCCGTGCGCACCGAGACCGGCGAGGTCAAGGTGGCCTCCGGGCGCAAGCCGCGCCTGCGCGCCGTCGATCCGGTCCCCGGCGTGCGCGGCGTCGTGCGCCTGGGCGAGGCGATGGCGGTCATCCCGCTGGTCAAGCGCGCGCTGCCCGAGGCGCGGCTGCCGTTCCAGGAGCCGAGCGTGCTGGCCGTGGCGGCAGGGGCGTCGGTGGGCGGCACGCTGCTGCGCAAGCGCGTCGGAGGCGCCGGCGGCGAGCTGGGCGCCGCGCTGATCGCCTTCGTCCCGGCCATGTTCGCCCTGCGCGGCGGCGAGCTCGCGCAGTACCACGGCGTCGAGCACAAGGCGATCGGCGCGTACGAGAACGGCGCCGGGGACGCCGCGGAGGCCACGAAGGAGCACGACCGCTGCGGCTCGCACCTGGTCGCCCCGATGCTGGCCTCCAACCTCGCCGGCACGCTGCTGCTGCGCCGCGCGGTCGAGCGCCCCGGCGCGGTGGCGGGCGGCACGGTGGCGCTGGCTTCTGCCGCCGCCGCGGTCGAGGTCTTCGCGTGGTGCGAGCGCAACGCCACCACCGGCCTGGCCCGCGCCATCCGCCGCCCGGGCTTCGAGATCCAGCGCCTGATCGGCACGCGCGAGCCCGAAGAGCGCCAGCTCGAGGTCGGCCGCGCCGCGCTGGCGGAGATCCTCCGGGTCGAGCCGCCGCCTCAGAGCGAGTAGCTCAGCGTGAGGCGCTCGTGGGCGAAGCTCGCGTCGCCGCGCAGCGCCTCCAGCCCGCCGGTGCCCGAGCCGGGCACGACGTGGCCGAACGTGCGCGATCCGTCGCGTCGCCGACCGCCCCGTGCTGCACCACGAACGTGCCCGTGCGTCCCGCCAGCGTCCCCTCGATCCGCTCCGAGGCGACGTAGCCGCCGGCGTCGCCCAGCTGCGCCATCAGCAGCTCCGCCGCGCCGGTGCCCTCCAGCGCGCCCGCGTAGGCCTTGGTCATCCTGGCGCGTCGTAGGCGGCCTGCTCCTAGCCGGTGATCTCGAACGGGACGATGACGGTCGTCTCGGTCATGTCCGCGAGGCTACGCCGGCGCTCGCACCGGCGATTGGAGATTTCCGCCACGTCGTCGGACATCCGCCGAATCTGGGCGCTCCCCTATCCCCCACGAGGTGTCTCCAGGCATACTCCGTCGATGCCGTATCCGCCTGCCGTCGAGTGGTTCCAGATCGAGAGCTGGATCATCACCTGGGTCCCGATCATCTTCATGGGGCTGCTGGTGTTCTTCATCTGGCGCACGATGAAGCTGATGCCGCGGACGAAGCCGCAGCAGATCGAGCCGGACTCCTCGTCGGCGATCGGCTGGGACGAGGTGGCGGGCGCCGACGAGGCCAAGGCCGAGCTGGCCGAGGTGGTCGAGTTCCTGCGCGACCCGGCGCGCTTCAAGGCGCTGGGCGCCACGGTGCCCAAGGGCATCCTGCTGCACGGCCCCCCCGGCACCGGCAAGACGCTGCTGGCCAAGGCGGTGGCGGGGGAGTCCGGCGCGCAGTTCTTCTCCCAGTCGGCCGCCTCCTTCGTCGAGATGTTCGCCGGCCTGGGCGCGGCGCGCATCCGGCGGCTGTTCGGCGAGGCGCGCAAGCACCGCCCCGCGATCATCTTCATCGACGAGCTCGACGCCGTCGGCGGCCAGCGCGGCTCGGACTCCAACGGGGAGCGCGAGCAGACACTCAACCAGCTGCTGGTGGAGATGGACGGCTTCAACACCTCCGGAGACCTCGTGGTCATCGCCGCCTCGAACCTGCTCGACAAGCTCGACCCCGCGCTGCTGCGCCCCGGCCGCTTCGACCGCCAGATCTTCGTCTCCCCGCCCGACGTCACGGGCCGTGAGGCGGTGCTCAAGGTCCACTCGCGCTCCAAGCCGCTGGAGCCCGACGTCGACCTCGCCACCGTCGCGCGCCAGACGGCCGGGCTGACCGGCGCCGACCTCGCCAACATCTGCAACGAGGCCGCCATCGCCGCCGCCCGCGAGCGCCGCCGTGGCATCCGCATGGCGGACTTCGACAGCGCGCTGGAGCGCGTGATCGCGGGCATGCAGTCGCGCCGCGCGCTCAACGAGCACGAGCGCCGCGTGGTGGCCTGGCACGAGGCGGGCCACGCGCTGTGCGCCGAGCTGCTGCCGGGCGTCGACCGCGTGCACAAGATCTCGATCGTCCCTCGCGGCCGCGCGCTCGGCTACACGCTGAACCTGCCCAAGGAGGACCGCTACCTCAAGACGCGCGAGGAGCTGATCGACCTCATGACCATGCTGCTCGGCGGCCGGGCGGCGGAGGAGATCGTCTTCGGCGCCGTGACCACCGGCGCGTCCGACGACCTCAGCCGCGTGGCCGAGATCTCGCGCTCGATGATCCACGAGTACGCGATGGGCACGTCCATCACCTCGCGCAAGATCGCCGCCCACGGCGGGGAGGTCTCCGACCGCACGCGCGAGCTGCGCGACACCGAGCAGCAGCACCTGGCCGACGAGGCCAGGCGCGCCGCGGTGAAGCTGATCGTCGAGCACCGCGCCAAGCTCGACGAGCTCGCGCACGAGCTCCTGCGCAACGAGGTGCTCGACCGCGACTCGATCGACCGCATCATGGGCGACACTCCGCGCTTCCATCGCGCGCCGGGCGTGGGCCTGCGCGTCGTCGCCGCGCGCACCGGCTCGCCGCCGAGCTGACGCCGGGCGCACCTCGATCACTGGGCCAGCACGAGCGCGTAGGCGTCGTGCTCGACCGTGATGCGCTCCAGGCCGCCCCGGCGCAGCTCGCCGTCGGCGTTGAACTCGGTGCCGGACGGGACGTCGACCTCGATCACCCGGCCGCGGTGGTGGTCGACGCCGCGCTGCTCGGCGATGGTCCCGCGCTTGAGACCCCACGCGCGCCGCACCAACCCGATCCGCGACCCGGCTGGGAGCACCGCGATGTCGAGGACCCCGTCGCCCGGGTCGGCCGCGCCGACCGACGAGCCGCCGCCGAACGCGCCGGTCACCGCCACGATGACCTGCCAGGCGGGGCCGGAGAAGACCTCGCGCCCGTCGGCGCGGATCGCGCAGCGCAGCGGTGCGGCGGAGAACGCCGCGCGGGCGGCGCCGGCGCCGTAGGCGAGCGGGCCCAGGCGGGGCTTGAGCGGGGCGGCACGCCGGGCGGCGACCGAGGCGAGGCCGGCGCTGGCCACGTTGACGAACGGGCGGCCGTCCGCCAGCCGGCCCAGCTCCAGCCGGCGCGTCCGGGTGCCGGTGACCGCCAGCGCGGCCGCCGCCCGCGCGTCCGCCGGCAGCGCGTTGGCGCGCGCGAAGTCGTTGGCGGTGCCGGTGGGAATGGCCGCGAGCGGCACGTCCAGCCGCCCGGCGAGCTCGGCCACGGCGCCGATCGTGCCGTCGCCGCCGGCCACCGCGAGCCGGTCCGGACGCGTGGCCGCGGCGCGCTCGAGGTCCTCGGGGTCGCAGCCGAAGGCGTCCGCCTCGCCGCCCGCCGCGCGCATGGCGGCCAGCAGCGGCTCGGGATCCAGCCCGCCGCCCGACGCGCGGTTGGCGATCAGTGCGACCCGCATGCGGGTCGCACACTAGAGTGCCGCGCCGCCCCGGCTCGCCCCGTCCCGCTGCGCGCCGCCGCGACCCGGTGCGACAGGCGACGCCGTCGGACGTCAACGG
>Ga0136617_10006719_pt1 | contig 10256 bp, 7 predicted proteins | sample AntDrymUQ3222106_2_FD_129672 | JGI IMG/M metagenome (GOLD analysis project Ga0136617, IMG submission 129672) | Polar desert sand microbial communities from Dry Valleys, Antarctica - metaG UQ322 (21.06) | ecosystem: Environmental > Terrestrial > Soil > Desert | place: Antarctica: Dry Valley... | reverse complement strand
TCGAGCCGCCCATCGTTGTCGTAGTCGAGCCATGCCGCGCCCACGACCCATTCCCCGCTCGCCACGCCGGCCTTTGCGGTGACGTCCTCGAAGCGGCCGCCGGTGTTCCGATACAGGGCCTGGCGATGCACGCCGCCGACGAAGAGATCGGGGTCGCCGTCGTTGTCGTAGTCCGCGACGGCCGCGGCCACCGAATACCCGGCGCCGCGCAGCCCCGCGGCCTCGGTCGCGTCGGCGAAGCGCATGCCGCCCAGGTTGCGGAAGAGACGGTTGGAATACTTCGGCGCGTCCTTCTCGAGGCCCGGGATGGACGCGCCGTTGGTGAAGAAGATGTCGGGGCGCCCGTCGCCGTCGTAATCGAGCACCGCCACCCCGCCCGGCATCGTCTCGATCAAATGCTTCCGCGGTGTCGGGCTGTTCTCGAGAACGAAATCAACGCCTGCTTCCCGCGCGACGTCCTGGAATGCCATCGCCGCGGCCAACAGCGCCCAGATCATTGCGGCGGGGTGAGCGCGAGGTCTTCCGCCGGCTCCGGCGTCGCGCGCTCCTTGCGAAAAGCCTCATAGTCCTGGAGGGCAAGTCGGGCGTCCTCGTCGCGCCCCGCGGCCTGATAGGACCGCGCCAGCTGGTAGCGCAGGCTGCCGTCGACGTCCGCGGGCAGCGCCTGCTTCAAGTGCGGGACCGCGTCCGCGGCGCGGCCGACGAGCGCATACGCGCGGCCCAGCGCACCGTGGGCATGCGCGGCGTCGGGCTCGAGGCGCACCGCCTTCTCGAGAAACGGGATCGCATTCTCGGGCTGATCCCGCGCCAGGAGGATGTCTCCCACGAAATAGTTGAGGTCGGGCGCGTCCGGCGCCTTGGCGAGCAGCTCGTCGAGCACTCTCTGCGCTCCCTCGAGATCGCGCTGCTGGCGCAGCGTCACCGCGAGCTCCATGCGCAGCCGCGGGTCTGCCGGCGCCATCGCGATCGCCTTGCGCCAGTGGTCGGCGGATTCGGAATGGCGGCGCTCGTGGCGACGGACCTGCGCCATGTGCTCGTGAAACAAGGCCGATGGCGGCAGCGCGGCCAGGCGGTCGAACGCCTGCGAGGCCAGCCTGTCGTAGGCGCGGGCGCGCCAGTACAGCGTCTTTGCGTCGTCCGCGCGCGCCGGGGCGGCGATGACGTCCTGGTACCGCGCGGCCTGGAACGCACATTCGGCGCGGTCGCGCAGGCAATCCGCCTGCGGAAGCAGGCGCTCCTTTAGCACTTCGACATCGGCCCATTCGGTATGGCCGGCGTTGCGATAGATGGCCGCCACCGCGCCGTGCAGGCCCCGAATTCCCGGCTTCGCCGCGGCCATCGCCTGGCGGTAGAGATGGAATGCCCCCGACGGCTGTCCCCCCCGTGCGCGCGCTTCGGCGGCGAGGGCGAGCGTGAACGCCGAATCCGGATGCTCGTCCATCAGGCGCGCCACGAGGCCGCCCGCCAGCTCCTCGTAGGCGTTCCCGAGGTTGAACCAGGCACCCGGATCCGTGGGCGCCAGCTGCGCGAGGCGGCTAAGGTGCGGCACGGCCTCGGCGTACCGACCGGCTGTGACGAACGCTTCCGCCAGCATCGATCGGGCGTCCTTGTCCGTCGGATGCCGCCGCACCACCTTCTGCAGGGGAGCGATCGCGTTCTCGGGACGCCCGAGCTTCACGTTCACGATGCCCAGGAAAAGGCTCGCCGGAGTGAGGGACGGATCGATCTTCGCCGCCTCGGACAGCGGCGCCAGGGCGGCCTCGTCCTCCCCTGCCATGTGCAGGGCCATGCCGAGGTTCAGCAGGAGACCGGCGTTGCGGGGCATCGCGGCGGCGAGGGCGCGATAAACCGGCACCGCTTCCGCGAAGCGGCCGGCGGCCATCAGCTCCTTGCCGCGCCGCGATTGCTCGGCGTGGTCGTCGGAGGGGGCGGCCCCGGCGAGCCCGGAGAGGAAGACAAAAATCGCGAAGGGGTGGCTACCGCGCATGCGTGGGAACAGAATACCGCCACGGCGCGGATCGCCGCACATTTGAAAGGGAGACGGCATGGAGAGCGAGAAGACGTCGCGGCGCGAGTTCGTCAAGGCGTCGGCGGTGGGGGCGGCGGGCCTCGCCTTGACGAGGCCGGCCGTGCTCTACGGAGCGCCGGCCGACGGCACGATCGCCCTGGGCATCATCGGCTGCGGCGGACGCGGCACGTTCGTGGGCCGGGAGCTGGTGGCGGCGGGGGCGCGGGTGGTGGCGCTGCACGACCTGTTCGACGACCGGCTCGCGGAGGCCCGCGCGGAGTTCGACAAGCAGGCGGCGGAGAAAGGCCTGCCCGGGATCGCCGACGACATGCTGTTCAAGGGGCCCGAGGGTTATCGGCAGCTCCTCCAGGCGCCGGTGGATGCCGTCCTCATCGCGAGCCCGCCCTACTTCCACCCCGAGCACTTCGAGGCCGCGGTCGAGGCGCGGAAGCATTGCTACCTCGAGAAGCCGGTGGCCACGGACGTGTACGGCACCCGCCGCGTCGAGGAGACCGGCCGCAAGGGCGCGGGAAAGGTCAGCATGGCGGTGGGCCTGCAGGCGCACTTCGCGGGGCCCTACCAGGAGATGGTGCGCCGCATCCACGCCGGGGCCATCGGCGACATCGTCTGCGCCCAGACCTTCTATTACACCGAGGATCTCAAGCGAAAGGCGACGGCAGGCATGCCGGCCCTGGAGGCCCGCCTGCGCAACTGGGTGTTCGATCGCGAGCTCTCGGGCGACATCCTCGTCGAGCAGAACATCCATGTCCTCGACATCGTGAACTGGGTGCTGCGCGCGCATCCCATCTCGGCCCAGGCCACTGGGGGCAAGAAGGCGCGGCTCGACGTCGAGACCTGGGACCATTTCAACGTGAACTTCACCTATCCCGGGGACGTACACGTCAGCTTCAACTCCACGCAGTTCAAGGGCAGCTACGACGCCAAGACGCAGCGCTTCTTCGGGACCAAGGGCTACGCCGAAGCGTCGTTCGGCAAGGCGGGCGTGCGCATCGTCGGCGAAGAGCCCTGGGAAGCCGGCGTGGAGGAAGGCCTGAAGGATTCGGTCGCGCGGAAGGCCGCGGCCTTCATCGAGGGCGTGCGCACGGGCGCCCTGGTCAACGAGGTCGCGAACGGCGTGGACAGCACTCTGACCGCGATCCTCGCCCGCACCGCGGCATACGACGGGCGGCCCCAGACGTGGGACCAGGTCGCCGGCAGCGGCGCGCGCTGGAAGGAAAAGGTGGATCTCTCGCCGTTCGCGCCCGCGGCCAGGAGGACGTCATGAAGAAGGTGGACCGCCGCCGCTTCCTCGAAGCGACCGGTGCAGCTGCGATCGCCGCCGGTTTTACCGCCCGCTCCCGCGCCGCCGACGCCGCGACGTCGTCGCCGAAGAAGGCCGTCCTGATCACCATGCTCCCGAAGGAGCTGCCGTACCGTGATCGCTTCCGGCTCGCCCTCGAGGCCGGGTTCGCGGGCATCGAGATGCAGACCGTCGCCGACGCGGCCGAGGCCGAGGCCATCCGCGAGGCCGCCGCGGGCACGGGGCTGCGCATCCACTCCGTGATGAACTCCGATCACTGGAAGTACCCGCTCTCCAGCGCCGACCCCGCCGTGGTCACGCGCAGCGTGGCGGGGATGGAGACGTCCTTCCGCAACGCGAAGCTCTGGGGCGCGGACACCGTGCTGCTCGTCCCCGCCGTCGTGGATGCGCAGACGTCCTATCGCGATGCGTGGACGCGCTCGCAGGCGGTCATCCGCGAGCGGCTGCTCCCCATGGCCCGCGACCTCGGCGTCACGATCGCAGTGGAAGAGGTGTGGAACAAGTTCCTCCTCAGCCCGCTCGAGTTCGCGCGCTACGTGGACGAGCTCGACTCGCCGAGGCTGAAGGCGTACTTCGACGTCGGCAACATCGTCTTCTACGGATTCCCCCACGATTGGATCCGCACCCTCGGCAAGCGCATCGTCAAGGTCCACCTGAAGGACTTCGACCTCGATCGTTCGGCGGGGACCTTTGCCTGGAAGAACCTCGGCGAGGGAGACATCGACTGGGTGGAAGTTCGCAAGGCGTTGGCCGAGATCGGCTACGACGGCTACGTCACGACCGAGATTGCGGGCGGCGACGCTACGTACCTGAAGGACGTGGGGGCGCGCCTCGATCGCTTCCTGGCCGGCCAGCCGCCTCGAGGATGAAGACCAGCGCGATCGCGTTCGCGAGGAGCACGGTCGGGATCACGTGCACGCCCGACCAGCGGGCGACCAGGCCTGCCAGGGCCGGCATGGCCGCAGCGCCCAGGCAGGCGGCGGAGACCTGGAATCCGATCGCATGGGTGGCCTGCTCCGCGCCCAGTCGTGCCGGGGTGGTGGCGATGAGCATCGGGAAGACGGGGGCGAGGGCGAATCCCAGCAGCCCGAGGCCCACGAGGGTCGCCACCGGCCCTGCATCGACCCAGACGAGGACGGTGGCCAGGAGCGCCGCCCCCACCGAAGCCCGCACGAGGGAGTCCGGGCGAAATCGCGCCGCGGCCACGCCGCAGACGATGCGCCCCACGGCCAGGCTCCCCCAGTAGCCGGCGACCCAGGTCCCCGCCGTCGCCGGCTTGATCCCCCGCGCCTCCGTGAGCAGGGTGTAGGCCCACTGGCCGGCGCTTCCTTCGAGGCCGGTGTAGAGGAAGAAGATCGCCATGTGCGCCCAGACCGCGGGCCGCGCGAGGGTGGACAGGAACAACGATGGCGGGCCGGTCTCGCCGGCGGGCGGCGCCGCGGGCCGGCCCCACAGCCCCATCGTCGCGAAGAAGGTCAGCGACATGGCGCCCAGGATTCCCGCCACCACGACGTAGCCCGCGGGCCATGCGAGGCCGGCAGCGAGCACGCCGGTCATGATCAAGGGGCCGAGGGAAGCGCCGGCGCTCCAGCTCGCATGCAGCCAGCTCACGAGGCGCGGCGAGAAGCGCTCCGCGGCGTAGACGTTGATCCCGGCGTCGATGGCGCCCGCGCCCAGCCCGCCAACGAGGGCGGCGATCAGCATCATCGGCCACACGGGCGCGATCGCGTAGCCGAGGCAGCTCATCGCCACCAGCGCATTGCTCCACGCCAGCAACCGGCCGACCCCGTAACGCGCCACCACCGCGCCGCTCGCGAAGCTCGAGGACAGATAACCGACCATCACGCCGAACAGGATCGGGCCGAGGTGGCTGACGGGAACGCCGAAGGTCCGCCGGATCGACGGCCACGCGACGCCGAGCACACCGTCGGGCAGGCCGAGGCTGACGAAGCCGGCGAACGCGATGGCCACCATGATCGGGCGCGGCGCGGCGTGCATGACGCTCGATCCTATGCGACGTCGCGTCCTTGACGGCCCTCGGCCGCGCGGCTAAGTACTAGGCATGCCCGAGGTCAACGTCGCACTCATCGGCTACTCGTTCATGGGCCGCGCCCACAGCAACGCCTATCGGCAGGTGACGCCGTTCTTCCAGCCCCGGTTGACGCCGCGCATGAAGGTCCTGTGCGGCCGCAACGCGGCCGGCGTGCGCAAGGCGGCGAGGGTCCTCGGCTGGGAGGAGACGGCGACGGACTGGCGGGAGGTGGTGGAGCGCGACGACATCGACATCGTCGACGTCAGCACGCCGGGCGACAGCCACGCCGAGATCGCGATCGCCGCCGCGCGCGCGGGCAAGGCCGTCTTCTGCGAGAAGCCGCTCGCCAACACGCTGGCCCAGGCCAAGGCGATGCTGGCCGCGGTGAACAAGGCCGGCGTCGCGCACATGATCTGCCACAACTACCGTCGCGCGCCCGCCGTGCAGCTCGCGCGCCAGATGGTGTCCAGCGGGCGGCTGGGGAAGATCCGCCATTACCGCGCGACGTACCTGCAGGACTGGATCGTGGATCCGAAGTTCCCGCTGCTGTGGCGGCTGCAGAAGCACCTGGCGGGCTCCGGCGCCCTGGGGGACCTCGTCTCGCATTCGGTCGACCTCGCCCGGTTCCTGGTCGGCGAGATCACCGAGGTCGCGGGGGCGACGGAGACGTTCATCAAGCGCCGTCCCCTCCCCGGCAACCCGAAAAAGACCGGCGCGGTGACGGTCGACGACGCCGCGATCGCGCTCGTGCGGTTCGCGAACGGCGCCCTCGGCTCGGTCGAGGCCAGCCGCATGGCGCCCGGCCGGCGGAACTGGAACCGCTTCGAGATCAATGGGAGCGAGGGCAGCCTCGCCTTCGATCTCGAGCGGTTGAACGAGCTCGAGGTGTTCTTCCGGGACGACGACAAGGCCGAGCAGGGCTTCCGCCGCATCCTGGTCACCGAGCCCGAGCATCCGTACCTGAAGGCGTGGTGGCCGCCGGGGCACATCATCGGATGGGAGCACACGTTCGTGCACACCGTGTTCGACCTGCTGCAGGCGATCGACAAGGGCAAGGTGCCGAGCCCGAGCTTCGAGGACGGGGTGCGCAACCAGGCCGTGCTCCACGCCATCGAGCGCGCCGCCACGACGCGCCGCTGGGTGAAGGTCTAGGCGCGTTCGAATGACTGCTCGAGCACCTCGCGGATTTTTGCGAGCAGCGTCTCCGAACCGAAGGGTTTCTGGATGAAGGCCGCGCTGGTAGACAGCACGCCGTGACGCACCACGGCGTCGTCCGTGTAACCGGACATGAACATCACTCGGAGGCGCGGGCGCAGCACGGTCAGGCGCTCGGCCAGCTCCCGTCCGCCCATGCGCGGCATCACGACGTCGGTCAGCAGCAAGCCGATGTCCCCGGGAAACTCCGCCGCGCACTTGAGCGCTCCGTCACCCGAGCCGGCTTCGATGACGACGTAGCCGTGCTCCTCGAGGATCTCGCGCGTGATCTCCCGAAGCCCGGGCTCGTCCTCCGCGAGCAGGATGGTTTCGGTGCCCAGCGGCGGCCGGAGCGTCGGAGCCGCAACCGCAGAGAGGACCTCCTCGCCGACCCTCGGAAGATAGACCATGAACGTCGATCCACGGCCCAACTCGCTGGTGACCACCATGTGGCCCCCGCTCTGCCTGACGATCCCATCCGAAGTGGCCAGGCCGAGGCCGGTTCCCTCGCTCGTCCCCTTGGTAGTGAAGAAGGGCTCGAATATCTTCCGCTGGGTCTCCGGCGTCATTCCGACTCCCGTGTCGATGACGGACAGGGTCACAAAAGGACCCGGTCGGACGTCCGCATGCTCGGACGCGTCGTCGTCGTCGAGCACGACGTTGGAAGTCCGGACCGTGAGCAGGCCGCCCTGCGGCATGGCGTCGCGGGCGTTGACGACCAGGTTCATGAGCACCTGCTCGATCTGGCCGGGGTCGGCCTTGACGTTCCCCACACCCTCCAGCAGCGTGGCCAGCTCGATGTCTTCGCCGATGAGGCGCCGCAGCATTTTCTCCATGTCGGCCACGAGGTCGTTCAGGTCGAGGACCCTGGGCTGAAGCACCTGCTTGCGGCTGAAGGCCAGGAGCTGCCGGGTCAGACCCGCGGCCCGCTCTCCAGCCTTCACGATCTGCTCGAGTTTCGTGCGATCCGGTCCGCTCTCGATCTTCGCGAGAAGCAGCCCACCGTAACCGAGGATCACCCCGAGCAGGTTGTTGAAGTCGTGGGCGATGCCTCCGGCCAGGCGTCCCACGGATTCCATCTTCTGGGCCTGGAGAAGCTGCGCTTCGAGGTTTCGCGTCTCCGTCAAGTCGGACTCCAATGCACGGCTGGCAATCCGCAACTGCTCCTCTGCCTCCTTGCGTTTGGTGATGTCCATGAGCACGTTCACCGCGCCGTTCACGCGTCCGTCAGCATCATGCATCGGGCAGGGATGCTGAACCACCCAGTAGCGGTTGCCATCCGGCTGCTCGAGGATGACCTCCTCGCCCAAGACCTGCCGGTTCTCCCGAATGGCCAGCGCAAGGGGCCATTGTTCGACCGGGATGGGCGTTCCGTCAGGAGTGAAGAGTTTTTCTGAACAGCACCACCGATCCTCGTGCGGCCTTGGACGCCGCCCCCATAAAGCGACAGCAGCCTCGTTGAAGAGTTCAATCCCGCCTTCGGCGTCGGTGGTATAGACCGCGACGGGCAGGCCATGGACGAGTTGCCGGTAGGCTCGCTCGCTCTCGCGCAAGGCCTCCTCAGCCTGCGCGCGAGCCTCGCGGATATCTCTCATTTCAAACGCCCGCCGCACCGCCTCGCCCAGACGCCCGAGCCGGTCCTTGAGGAGGTAATCGTCCGCGCCCCCTTTGATCGCCTCTACCGCTCGTTCTTCCCCGAGGGTCCCCGAAATCAGAATGAAGGGCGTCTTCACGCTGCGCTCGCGCAAGAGTTCCAAGGCGCGCAGGCCATCGAAATTCGGCATACTGTAGTCGCACAGAATTACCTCCGGCTGCGCGTCGAGCGCCGCCAGAAAGTCCGCCTCCGTGTCGACCCGCGTCCACTCCGGCTCGAATTGACCCTTGCGCAACTCTCTTACATTCAACTCCGCGTCCGTGGGGCTGTCCTCGACGATCAGCACCCGGACTTTGGTGCGCGCGCCCGGTCCGGGAACTGGGATCGCTCCCCGTTCCGGCGCAGATGGTTTCATTTTGCTTCCACGTTGATCAGCAGCCAGTAGTGGCCCGCCTCGGCCACGGCTGCCGAGAAGTTCTCGAAGTCCACGGGCTTCACGATGTAGCTGTTCACGCCCAGGTCATATGTCCGTACGATGTCCTGCTCCTCGCGTGAGGAGGTCAGCACGACCACGGGAATGCGCCGGGTGCGCGCATCCGACCGGATCGCGCGAAGCACCTCGATTCCGTCCACCTTGGGCAGCTTCAAGTCCAGCAGGATTACTTTCGGGAAGTGATTGATGTCGCGTCCCGCGTATTCGCCGATTCCAAAGAGCCAGTCCAGAGCGGCCTGTCCGTCGCTGACGTGAACCACGTGATTGGTCAGATTCCTTTTGCGCAGGGCGCGCAGGGTCAGCTCCGCATCGCGCGCGTTGTCTTCGACGTGCAGGATTTCGACTCCGTTGGCGGGTGTGTTCATACTGGTGAGTCCTCTTTTGCTGGCAGGGCAAAGTAGAAGGTCGCCCCTTGGTTGATTTTTCCTTCAGCCCAGACTCTGCCTCCATGGCGGTGGACAATGCGCTGGACAACAGCAAGGCCCACGCCCGTGCCCTCGAATTCATGCTCGCCGTGCAGGCGCTGGAAGACGCCGAAGAGCTTGAGCAGGTAGCGCTCATCAAAGCCCGCTCCGTTATCCTTCACGTAGTAGGTGTGCATTCCGTCGGCGGTCGTGCAGCCGATCTCGATCGCGGACTCGGCCGCGCGACTCGTGAATTTCACGGCGTTGCCGATCAGGTTGACAAAGACCTGGCGGAACATGCTCCGGTCCACGGCGGCATCCGGCAGGCGCTTCACATCAAAATAACGCACGTGCTCTCGCAGCACCGGCGCCAGGTCATCGAAGACCTCCCGGGCCAGCGCGCTCATGTTCACGAGACCGGTAGTGAGTTCCTGCCGGCCCATGCGCGAAAAGTCGAGCAGGTCATCGATCAACTGCCCCATGCGTTTTGCTTCGCCGCACACGACGCCGAGCAGGCGGTTGCCTTCGGCGTCGAGCTTTTCGCCATAGTCTTCCAAGACGATGCGGGCAAAGCTGTCGACGCTGCGCAAGGGCGCGCGCAGATCGTGGGAAACGGAATAGGAGAACGCTTCCAGTTCCTTGTTCGCGGCCTCGAGCTGGGCGGTGCGCTCGGTCACACGCTTCTCCAGGTTCTCATTGAGGCTCCGAATGTACTCCTCCGCCTGCTTGCGCTCGGTGATGTCCCGCGCGGTGGCGTAGAGCATCCCCGCCGGATCAGGCGCGCAGGACCACAGAAAGTGCCGGTAGCTTCCGTCCTTGCACAGGTAGCGGTTCTCGAAGTTGATCATTTCTACGCCAAACTTTAGGGTTTCCATCACTCTCAGCGTCGCCGCCACGTCATCGGGATGGATGAAGTCCACAAACGGCCGCTGGAGCAGCTCCTCCTCGCTGAAGCCGAGCGTGGCTTGGAAGGCGGGATTCAGCCGGTGAAAATAGCCGTCCGAGCGCGCAATGCACATCAAGTCCAGCGAGAGGGTGAAGAATTGTTCGCGCTCCAGTTCGGCCCGTTTCTGCTCGGTGATGTCCGTGCAGGTGCCCACCCATTCGCGCAGGCTGCCGTCTTCATTCAGCACGGGCGCGCCGCGGACGGTGAAGTCGCGGTAAACGCCGTCGCGTCGGCGGATGCGGTAATCCAGTTCGAAAAGGGATC
>Ga0136617_10006718_pt1 | contig 10257 bp, 8 predicted proteins | sample AntDrymUQ3222106_2_FD_129672 | JGI IMG/M metagenome (GOLD analysis project Ga0136617, IMG submission 129672) | Polar desert sand microbial communities from Dry Valleys, Antarctica - metaG UQ322 (21.06) | ecosystem: Environmental > Terrestrial > Soil > Desert | place: Antarctica: Dry Valley... | reverse complement strand
TCTCTGATCCGGAAAAGTTCCTTGCTATGCTCGAGGAGGACATGAGCGCCGACGCCACAGCCGAGGTCGACGAGTTGGTCGTCTCGAGGGAGCTGGTGTATCCGTCGCTGGAAACGAAAGTGCTTGGGCGCCTCCCGCTCGCTTCCCGGTAAGCGCACCAACACACTGTGCAGGTGCAGGTAAGGGTTGAGAGCAGCCACGCCGCCTGGAACAGCATCGAAGGTTAGGTAAGCGAACAGAATTACCTACCATGGCGATCAGCGCCGATTTTCCTGCAGAGCCGATTGCACGCTGACGTGAACCTATTCCTGGCTAGGTTTGGCTTCAGGTTTTGAGTTCTTGCTGACGGCTGATGGCTGATGGCTAATCCGCGCCAGGTCGTGGGCGAGTCCTTTCTCGGCGCGTCCGACGAGGCGGGCCGAGGTCGTGACCCGGACGGAGAGCAGGCGATCTATGGGGACGCCGCGATCCCGAAGCACGGCTTCCAGATGCTCGTCTTCCAGCGAGTTCAGAGGTTCAAGGCCGCCAACCTCACAATAGACCGCCGCCGTCAGGGCGAGTGAAGCGCCGGAGAACTGCCAGTGTTCCGCCTTGCCGGACGATGAAGCGAGTTCTTCTTGCCTGAAACGGCCCCGCTCCTTGTGCCAGCGTGCGATGTTCTCAGGTAAGGCTCCGTCGTCGGTGAGTTCGATGCGTCCTCCGATAGCCACCGCGCCCAGTGAGGCGGCCTCCAGTTGCGCCGTCAGCCAGTCCGGGGCGACGATGGTGTCCGCGTCGGTGGAACAGACCAGGCCGCCGGGCCGTCCGAGGCCGAGTAGACGGGCGCAGGCTAATTCCATGCCCAACCGCCGGGCGTGCCCCGACCCCAGGCCAGGCCCCTGGAGGAAACTCAGCCGGAAGTTCGGGTGCCTTTCCGCCACGCTTCGCGCCCGAACCTCCGTATCGTCGGTGCAGCGGTCGAGCACGAGCAGGACTTCATACTCTTCCGAGGCGGCGCTTTGCTGGTTCGCAAGCGCCTCGAGGCAGGCTTCGATGAGCGCCGCTTCGTTGCGCGCCGGGACGACGACGGAGGCCCTGAGTTCTGAGTCGGGCGGTGGAAGCATCATCCGGGGAAGGACGCTCCGCCCTCGATCTCCTGCCGTCCCGCTTCGTATTCTTCGTCCGCGCCATGCGCCAGAATCCCCACGAGGACGCCGTCTTTCCCGTACCGGGCGACGAATGACTCGCCATTTTCTTTGAAGCGTAGCTCGTCCCAGCCATCGCCCCAGGCCCAGTATTTGAGTGTCCTCTCGCCGATGGTGGACCAGAAACCAGGCGCCATCGTCCAGGCGGTCTTGCCACCCGCGATGACGGTCCCCGCGATGCGTCCATGCTCCAGGGCGTCGCCCCAATGTTCGACGCTCAGGTGGCGTCTGGCGGACTCGTTGTAGGCCCGGGCGATGTCCCCCACGGCGAAGATGCCAGGCACACTCGCACGCATCGAATAATCCGTCACGACGCCGCCGTCCAAATGAAGCCCCGCCGACTCCGCGAGACCGGTGCGCGCACGGACGCCGGTCCCGAAAAGGACGGTGTCTGCTGGGACCATCTCTCCACCTTCTATGGACACCTCGTAGCCGCCGTCCCGGCTTTCGATGCTTTCGATGCCCGCGCCCAGGCGAAGGTCCACGCCGTAGCCCTCGAGCCAGCCCTGAATGTGGCCGGCGACTTCATCGCCAAGCCGCTCTTTCTGAGGGGATTCTTCCAGGCTGATTAGCGTCACGTCCGCGCCCCGCAGCGAGAGCGAAGCCGCCGCCTCGCACCCGATAAACCCGCTCCCGGCCACCACGGCCCGGCTGCCCTCGACGGCGCGACCTTGCAGCCGGTTCGAGTCCTCGACGGTGCGCATCGTCAGGATATCGGGGTCGTCCGCGCCGGGGATAGGGATTCGTATTGGCTCGGAGCCGGTGGCGAGCACGAGGGCGTCGTAGGGGATCTCTTCTGCGTCCTCTGTCTCGACTACCCGCCGGTCAGGGTGAAGGGTGGTCACTCTCGTCTCCAAACGCAACTCGATGCCGTTTTCCTCGTACCAGCCTGGCTTTTCGAGGGACAATTCTTTCTGAGCCAGTTCACCGCGCAGGTACTCTTTGGTAAGTGGAGGACGGTTGTATGGCGGGTAAGCTTCGGTGGTCAGGATGGTGACTCGGCCTTCGCCTCCGGCCTTCCTGTAACTTCGGGCGGTGGAGAGACCGGCGGGGCCTCCGCCGACGATAACGAGCCGTTCGTTCTGGTTCATTCTGGTTCCTCCAGTAGGTCGAGCCGGTATTCGGCTTCGGTCAATGATTCCATGCGGACGAGTCTGGTGTGGGTCAAGAGCAACTCGTGTACTTCGTCACCCTGCAACGGATACGTCTCTGTCTCTTTGCGCCAATGGACGGCGAGCAGCAGCCCGCCCGGAGCGAGCGTGTCTTCCAGGCGCCGCAACGTCTCTAGCATCGTCTTTCGGGGAAGGTAATACAGGACTTCGGAGACGACTATGAGATCGAAAATTCCGTCCGGCATCTCTTCCGGGAGGGTGCGGCGCTCGACGCGGACGTTGCCGAACCCCGAGAGCCGCTTTTTCGCTTCGGCGACGGCGCGCTCGGAGGTGTCCACTGCCAGCAGCTCGGCGCAGAAGGGCGCGAGCATTTCGGTGAAGACCCCGATGGACGAGCCGGTCTCCAATGCCCGCCGGAAGCGGCGTCCGCCGAGTGTTTCAAGCGTCCTTGCGTACTTGCGGCGTTCGTAGCCGCTGGTCTCGAACCCCCACGGGTCACGCGAGCCCGCGTAAAGTTCCTCGAAGTAGTCCCGGTCCAGCCGTTTCCTCACGAGTGGTCTCTGGTCTTCTGTATTGCCTGGCGTCCGGCGCGGGCGAGGGCTGGTTCGAGACGGTGTTGGAGGAGGATGAGTTGCAGGTCGCGGCGCACGCGGTCCAGGTCCCCGGCCACGGCGAATGGGTGGGAGCCGATGGCGCGGGCGGCCTCATCCAGGATGGCGCGGCACACGGCTGCGATGGACTCCCGCAGGTGGATGGAGAACAAGGACATCGAGGCCGAGGGGTCCGCGTCGGCGAAGCGGGAGGCGTGATCCAACCACCGGTCCATCGTCCCTTGCGCCGCGAGCATCTTTCCAGCAGCCAGGGATACGATGTCGTCGGGGTCGTCCCCTGACTTGGCGGCGAGCGTGGCGAGCGCGGCCTCAACGGCGTCGTCGGCGATACCGGCCCAGGTCACGGCTGTTCGCACCGCGTCGCGCGAGAAATATGGCTCACGGATCAACTCTCCAGGCTCGCCGAGTATCGAGAGCACCGGTGTCTCGTGGAAGATGATGCGATGGCTCTCGGACGATCGCATGCCAGATCCCCTAAACCAGCTTTCGTCTCTCTCCACGCTTTCGTCGAGGTCCACGTATGCAAGAAGCGGCGGTCCCGCACCGTCAGATCCTCGCACAGCGACCAGCGCCCGGTCGAGGCCCGTCGAGCCGCTACAGAAGGTCTTGACGCCTTCGATGGCAGGGTCGTCCGCGGTCTGGATCAGGCGCGCTGGCTCTCCTTCGCCAGGGATAGGGTCCGCTCCCCAGACGCCGAGCAGGAGTTCGCCGGAGGCGACCGCTTTGAGGTCTTCGGATCGGATGGGCTCCGGCGCGAGGGCCGCCAGACGCTCGACGCCGTTGAGATGTCCGTCCAGGATGCGCCCCACCGAGCCATCCGCCGCGGCGACGGCCCGCAGAACCCGCCACTCTTCGGAGAAGGACGACCGTCGCTCACCTTCTGGTACGGGGTCAGGGACTGGGAAGGCGAGTGTTCCGGCGTCGGCGAGCGCACGGAATGGCGCTTCCGGGAAACCGGGTTTCGCGTCGCGGCCGGCGGCCCCGGTGCGAATGCCTTCGAGTGTGGCGCGCAGGTCGGAAGCCGTCGTCACCCGGCTCTCTGCGCCGCTCAAGAGGCCGCTTTCGCGAGTGCTGCCGCAGTGTCCGCGTTCATCGCGGCGGGCTCGCAGCCGAGTGACCGCGCCTGCTCGACGAGGGGACCGACGAGGCGGACCGTCTCTCCGCAGTTGGAGCGCCGCGCTCCAGGACCGAGCCCATCGTGCATGAGGACGACAGCGTCCGGGCCGAGCGCGGGTGAGACGGCTTCAAACATCGCCCGCGCGTTGTCTCCGCGCCAATCGTGGGTGTCCGCCGTCCACGGGGTTAGCGTCAGGCCGAAGTCCTCCGCAACGGCCGCTGTCCAGGGCGCGAGGATACCCCACGGCGGACGCCAGAGCCTGGATGTTATGCCGAGATGCTCCAGATCCCCGAGGCCAGAGTGTACGTCGGCTTCGACCTCTTCGCGGGTCATCTGCGTGTGGCGGACGTGGCGGGCGCAGTGCAGGCCGATGGCGTGTCCCGCGTTTTGCATCTCGGAGATCAGACGCGGAAACCTTCGGGCTAGCGGCGCGATCACGAAGAAGGTGGCCCTGGCGTCCGCGAGCCGCAATGCCTCCAGAACCCGCGGCGTCCAGACGGGGTCGGGGCCGTCGTCGAAGGTCAGGAAGATCCCGGAGCCGCCCGATACGGCTCCGGTCATACTGCCCTTTACTTTGGCTTCCGTGGCGCGAAACATCTCGTAGAGGCTTCCCTATCGGCGGGCTTTCTAATCCCGGAGGATCAGTCCTCGCCGGAGTTCTTCCTGCGCGGGCGCACGCTGATGCCAAGCTCGGTGAGTTGCGCTTCGGTGACTGGTCCGGGGGCGTCCATCATCTCGTCTCGGGCGGCCTGAGTCTTGGGGAAAGCCATCACCTCGCGGATGTTTGGTTCGTCCTTCAGGATGGTGATGAGGCGGTCAATGCCTGCGCCAATTCCTCCGTGCGGCGGGGCGCCGTAGCGGAAGGCCGTGAGCATCGCGCCGAAGCGCCGGTTCGCCTCTTCCTCGTCCATGCCCATGACGCCGAAGACTTTCTGCTGGAGGTCAGGGCGGTGTATCCGGATGCTCCCGGACAATAGCTCGCTGCCGTTCGCCACCAGGTCGTAGAGCTGCCCGATAACCTTTAGCGGGTCAGTGTCGAGCAGCGGAAGATCCTCTTCGCGGGGCATCGTGAACATATGGTGCATCGGGTCCACGCGCTCTTCTTCCTCGTTCCACTCAAAGAGGGGGAAGTCCGTGATCCAGCAGAACGCCAGAGTATCCGAATCCACAAGCCCGCGCCGGTCCCTGAAGTGCAACCGTAGCAAATTGAGGCTCGCGAACACGACAGGGTCCCGGTCGGCGACGAAGAACATCCAATCCCCCGGCTGTGCCTCCAGAGTAGCCCGCAAGGATTCCTGCTCCTCATCCGAGAAAAACTTCGTTACCGGGCCAGAGAGTCCATCTTCCTCGACGCGGAAGTGAGCGAGCCCGCGCGCGCCGCCGGTCGCGGCGATAGAGGTAAGCTCATCTATCTCGCGGCGCGAGAGGTCCCCGAGTCCTCCGGCCGCGATGCCGCGCACGGAGCCTCCCGACTCCACGGCCCCCCGGAACACTTTGAACTCCGAGGAACGGGCGATCTCCGACACGTCCTTTAGTTCCAGGCCGAAGCGGAGGTCGGGTTTATCTGAGCCGAAGCGGTCCATCGCCTCGGCGTACGTGAGGCGGGGGATGGGTTTGGTCTGCAACTTCTTGCCGGAGAGATCCTCGACTATCTCTATGTACAGACCTTCGATCAAGCCGAGGACCTCATCCTGGGTCGTGTAGCTCATCTCCAGGTCGAGCTGGGTGTGCTCGGGTTGGCGGTCTCCGCGCTGGTCCTCGTCACGCAGGGCGCGCGCGATCTGGAAGTACCGCTCGAATCCTGCAACCATCAGGAGCTGCTTGAACTGCTGTGGCGACTGCGGCAGCGCGTAGAACTGTCCCGGATACAGGCGGGCCGGCACCAGGTAATCGCGGGCCCCTTCGGGCGTGGAGGCGGTCAGGAGGGGAGTTTCTATCTCCACGAAGCCGCGCTCGTCCAGGTAGTCGCGCATGTGCTTGACGACCCGGTGGCGGAACAGGATGTTGTCCCGCATGCGGGCGCGGCGCAGGTCCAGGTAGCGGTACTTGAGGCGTAGTATCTCATCCACGTCCCGTTCGCGGTCGATCTCGAACGGCGGCGTCTCGCTCTCGTTGAGCACGCGCAATTCATTCGCTTCGACCTCGATCTCGCCGGTCGGAAGTTCCGGGTTCTCGTTACCTTCCGGGCGCTGGCTCACCCCGCCTTCTACCGAGATGGACCATTCCGGGCGCAGCTTCTCGGCGGCGGCGAATAGTTCGGTTCGTTCTGGATCGAACGTCACCTGGGTGATCCCCCATCGGTCGCGGAGGTCAATGAAGATCAAACCCCCGTGATCCCTGCGGCGGTGTACCCATCCCGCGAGCCGCGCCCGCTCCCCGGCGTTCTTCGCTCGAAGCTCACCAGCCGTGTGTGTCCTGTAAGGGTTCAAGCGCCCTCCTCTCTGTGTGGAACGTTGAAGGCTCAATGGTAGAACAAACCCCGCGCCGTGGCGCGGTCGGCGACGGCGCTTTGGTTCCCGAACCTCGATTGCGGCCTCTTCGCGGCTATGGTAACTTTGCCAATGGTTCTGGGCCGGTCGCGTGGGAGGACCTTCGAGCGGTCGGCCGATTGTGATAGCTGCGCATTCTAGGGGATGGGGTAGAGGATTTGTCTTTGAGGGCCGCTCTGCTTCCGATGATTGCACTGACGGTTTTTCTGATCGCCGGATGTGGTGGGGGCGACGACACGGCCAGTTCCCCGCCGTCCACCGCGACGAGCAGCGCGGCGCCCACGGCGGCAGCCACTGCGTCGGCGGCGGCAGCTACCGTGGGCGCCGGGCAGGCCGAGACGTTCCAGGATACGCCGTTCGTGCTCAACACGGAGCAGCCCGTTCCGCCGGACTTCCGGGCCGCGTACCAGAGGAGGGCCCTGATCGCGGTCCAGTTCTACAAGGAAGGCCAGGACCCGTTCTACCCGCAGGGACTGAAGCCTGACGTCAAAGTTCAGAGGGCCATGGAGAGGCTGAACCAGCAGTACCCGACGGTAGAGTTCTTCAGCTACGAGATAACCAACCCCGGAGCCGCCGAGACGAGCGAGGGCCTGGATCAAGGACAATACGGGACGCTCGCCGCACAGCTTGGCGTCGGCATCACGCCGTACGTGGTGACCCTTGCGCCAAGCGGCGATCAGTACGTCATAGACAACCTGTTCCAGGGATACACGCCGCGAGCCGTCCTCAGTCAGGCGCTCTTCGATCTATCGGCCACCGAAGTCGAGAGCAACACCAGCGACGTGGACGTTCAGATCGAACAACTGGAGCTTACGGATAGCGGCGGCGGCCTGGAGTACGTCACCATCGCCAACCAGAGCGGTCAAGAGGTCAACCTCCAGGGCTTCAGCCTCCGCCTGCTCGACCCCGAGTCCGGTGAGGTCAACCCGGATTCGGTGGGCGTCCAGATCAACGGCGACGTCCTCATCCAGCCCGACGAGAGCGCCTCCGTGGGCCGCCTTCCGAGCGTCGTTGACGCGGACGGAGACCGGGTGGAGGGCGTCTTCGAGGGCGGCGACGCCCTGCAACTCGCCCCCGGCGACCAACTCGCCCTCATTGACTCGGGCGGAGCCGTCGCCTCCACCATCACGGTTTAGCAGGCATCAGGTTGCTGCGCGTCACGCAGGTGATGATGCGGAATCTGGAAGTTCGTCGAGGGTGAAGCTCGTCCGGCTGGCCGGTCGTCGAAACTCTTCGGTTCAAGAACCTGAAAACCTGATGCCTGATGCCTGTAACCTCGGGATGCAATTTCGGCGGTGTGGGTTAAACTCGGGCGGATGAATGAGGATCGCGTTTACCTGGATCACGCCGCAACCACGCCGCTAGACGGGCGGGTTCTCGATGCCATGCTTCCATACCTGAGAGGACGGCGCGGGAATCCCTCTTCGCTGCACGCTTCCGGGGCCGCAGCGCGGGAAGCCATCGAAGAGGTCCGCGAATCCGTGGCCTCGCTCATCGGCGCGGCCAGCCATGAGATTATCTTCACAAGCGGCGGCACGGAGGCAGACAACCTGGCGATTCTGGGGCTGGCCCGGGCCGCCGAAGATAGCGGGAAGCGTCACGTCGCCGTCTCGGCGGTGGAACACGCGGCGGTGCGCGAGACCGTGCGTCACCTCGAAAGCTCCGGCTGGGAGGTTTCCTGGCTCGGGGTGGACGAGGACGGCCTGGTTGACCCGGATGAGATGGCTGCCGCGCTGCGTCCCGACACCGCGTTCGCCGCCGTGATGTGGGCGAACAACGAGGTCGGGACGGTTCAGCCCATACGAGAGCTTGCCGAAACCTGCGCGGAGCGGGGAGCGCCATTCCACGCCGACGCAGTGCAGGCCGCCGGGCGCGTGCCGATAGACGTGGAGCGAATTCCCGTCTCGACGCTCGCGCTATCGGGGCACAAACTGTACGGGCCACAGGGCGCCGGAGCCCTCTACGTGCGTGACGGCGTGAGCCTCGAACCCGTCGTCTTCGGTGGCGGTCAGGAGAAAGGTCTCAGGAGCGGCACCGAGAACGTGGCCGGCATCGTGGGGCTCGGTGCCGCGGCGCGTCTGGCGCGGGAGGAGTTGGACGGGCGGGTTCGGCACGAGACCGGACTGCGCGACCAAATAATCGCGGGCGCCACGGCGCTGCCGGGTGTGTCGCTGAATGGGAACGTTGAGAAGCGTCTCTCGAACAATGTCCATCTGACGGTCGAGGGTGTCGAGACGGAGAGCATCGTCCTGTTTCTGGACGCGCTGGGATATGAGATCGGGAGCGGGTCGGCGTGCGCGTCGAGTTCCGCCGGCCACAAGGCTTCTCCGGTGTTGCTGGCGATGGGGCAGGGCGAGCACGAAGCGTTCTCGGCGCTCAGGATCACGGTCGGCAAAGACAACACCGCCGAAGAGATAGACGGCTTTCTCGAAGCCTTCTCCACGGCCGCCACGCAGTTGCGCGAGCTATCCCCACTTTCCACGATCTGATGCCCGAAATGTACGGGCCTCGGGTCATAGAGCATCTTGTCCGCCCCCGCAACGTAGGTGACCTCTCCAGCCCCAATGGCGTCGGCGAGTCCGGCGATGCGGCGTGCGGTGACATCGCGCGGTTCTCGGTCGGGATCGAGGACGGCGCGCTCCGGGAAGCGCGATACAAAGTCTACGGATGCGCCGCGTGCATCGCCGCCGGGTCCGCCCTGTCGAAACTGGTCGCCGGCAAGACCTTACTGGAGGCGGCGCACGTTTCGAAGGAGGACATCCAGGACGCTCTCGGCGGTCCTCTGCCTGCGGGTAAGGAACACGCGCTGACGCTCGTCCTCGACGCGTTGCACAAGGCTTTCGAAGACTACTGGAACCGCGAGGCGGGCGCCCTGCTCGTCGAGGGTTATGGCGGCAACGGCGCCGGTCGCGGCAAGACCGTCGTCGCGGCGATGAGCGGCGGGGTGGACTCCGCCGTCACCGCGTTGCTGCTCAAGGAAGCCGGATACGAAGTCGCGGCCGTGACGTTCAGGCTGCACGACGGAGAGAAGGGCAGCCGGTCGTGTTGCTCACCGGACACGGTGCTGTTCGCGCGGGATACTGCGCACCGCATGGGGCTGCCGCATTTCACGCTGAACCTCAAGGACCTGTTCCAGAAGCGCGTGATGCGCGATTTCGTCGGCTCCTACGAGCGCGGCCGGACCCCGAACCCCTGCGTCGCCTGCAACGCCCACGTCAAGTTTCACGCCGCCGCCTTCCTGGCCGACGGACTCGGTTTCCAGCACGTCGCCACCGGCCACTACGCGCGTGTCGCCGAAAGTCCTGAAGGGCCTGCGCTCGCCCGGCCGAAGGACGCGACGAAGGACCAGACATACGTCCTCTGGCCGATACCGAAGGAGCTCTTGGCGCGGACGGTATTCCCGCTCGGCGACTACGAGAAGACGGAGGTGCGACGGATCGCCGAGGATCGCGGCCTCGCCGTCGCGTACACTCCCGAGAGCCAGGATATTTGCTTTATCCCCGATGGGAATTACCGCAAGTTCGTCCGCAAGCAGGTCATCGCGGAGCCAGGCGAGGTCGTTGATGGATCCGGCAAAGTCCTGGGGCGTCACGCGGGCGTGGTTGACTTCACCGTCGGGCAGCGGCGCGGTATCGGTGTCTCCGCCAATACGCCGCTCTACGTTAAAGAGGTTCGGCCTCAGAGCAAGCAGGTCGTGGTCGGAAGGCGCAGGGAACTGGAGGTCAGCGAGGTGCGCGTGCGGGA
>Ga0136617_10006717_pt1 | contig 10259 bp, 11 predicted proteins | sample AntDrymUQ3222106_2_FD_129672 | JGI IMG/M metagenome (GOLD analysis project Ga0136617, IMG submission 129672) | Polar desert sand microbial communities from Dry Valleys, Antarctica - metaG UQ322 (21.06) | ecosystem: Environmental > Terrestrial > Soil > Desert | place: Antarctica: Dry Valley... | reverse complement strand
TCTAACCCACATAGGAGGGTCTCTGCCGATGCCCAATCACCTCACCCCCACGGAACTCGCGCGCGAAGCAGGTCTCGATCGGCGCGACGTGATCTCCAAGTGCATGGAGATGGGGGTACCGATCTTCCAGGGCAGGATTGACAAGTCGCTCTTCCTCACAAGCCTCGACGCCGAGCAGCGCGAGCCCGTCAAGCTCTAACGGCGTCCACACCCACTGCAGGCCGCGCCCGCGACCCCGCGGGCGCGCGCCGTTCCGGCGTGTGTTCGATCAGCCGCGCTCGGCCTGATCTCCGGACTGGCGCAGCAGCGCACCGGTCGTCTGCTCGAGGATCTTGCGCCACGCCCGCGTCCGGCCCTCCTCGGCCTCGAAGTGCTTCATGACCTTGCGCACGCGCGTCGCCGAGATCTGGATGCCGTGGCGCTTGCAGACCTCGCGGACGCGCGGGTAGCCGAACGCGAGCTGTGTCGTCACCGACTGGAAGCCGTGCCGGGCGATCTCCACGCGCGACGTGAAGTTCATGATCGGCGTCTGGAACATGAGCTCGTCGTCGGGTTCGGGCTCGATCAGGATGATGTCGACGCCCGGGTAGCGCTGCTCCCACTGGCGCGCCATCTCGTGCAGGCGCTGGTAGGCGACCATCTTGAAGGACTGGTAGCCGATCTGCGGGAAGCCCATGTCGCTGACGTGGCGGATGCGCGTTCCGCCCAGCGTGCGGATCTTCGTCTTGAAGTCGTTGACGTACGGCACGAGCGGGTTGACGACGACGATGAACTTCGCGCCCGCGTTGACGGCGATATCGAGGTTCGTCGTCGAGACGATCCCGCCGTCGACGAGCTCGCGCTCGCGCACCTTGACGGGCGAGTAGACCATCGGCAGCGCCGTCGACGCGCGCACGGCCGTCGAGATCGGGACGTCGTCCCAGCCCTCGCCGCCGAAGACGATCCGCTCGCACGTGTCGAGGTCCGTCGCCGTGATGTAGAGCTCCGGCCCGAGCGTGCGGAAGTCGTCGCTGCGATCCGGATCGCCGGTCAGGATCGAATGCAGGTAGCGCTCGACGCCGGCTCCGGAGTACGCGCCGGACGGCAGCCCCTCGGCGAGCCCGAGCACGAGGTCCATCGCCGAGATCTGACCGAGCTGGCCTGCCACGCCGAGCAAGAGCTGGATCGTCCGAAACGGCAGCTTGACGGCGCTCTTCGCGAAGCCGCCCACGTTCGGCCGCAGGAGGTTGCCGACGTCGAGCTCGGGGAACGAGGTCGGGCGCTGGTGGTCGACGACGCGCATCATCTCCTCCGGCGTCACGCCGTTGGCGGTCATCGAAGCGACGAACGCGCCCGCGCTCGTGCCGACGTAGACGTCGAAGTCGTTGACGGTCCGGTTGACCGTCAGCAGGTCGAGCGCCCGCAGCGCGCCGATCTCGTAGACGCCGCCGGTGAAGCCGCCGCCGCCGAGCACGAGGGCGGTCTTCGAGCGCTTCGGTCGCGGTCGAGCGCCGGCACCGGTTCGATCCTTGGCCTGGGGCTCGAGCTTGACGACCTTGCCCATGCACGAAGTCTACGGGCGCGGGTGCGTGCGGTTGGTGTGTTCCTGCGCACCTTCGACCGCCCCGTGCTGTTGTCTACCGACGATGCGACGGGTCTTCGCAACGCTGCTCGCGCTTGCCGCCACGTTCTCAGGCGCCGCGCCGGCGCGCGCCTACAGCGAATCCACGCTGAAGACGAAGATCACCCGCGAGATGCGCCAGGCGCCCGCCACGTCGGGCGCCTACGTGCGCGACATGGACTCCGGCGAGGAGCTCTTCGCGCTGCGTGAGAACGCCGTTCGGATCCCGGCGTCGGTCGAGAAGCTCTTCACGACGTCGAGCGCGCTGCTGCGTCTCGGGCCCTCCGCGACGCTGCGGACGTCCGCCGTCGCGGCCCCCGACGCCGTCGTCGAGCCGGGCGGCATCCTGCGCGGCGATCTCGTGCTCGTCGGCGGCGGCGACCCGTTCTTCGGCGACGCGTCCGCCGCGCTGCTCGCGCGTGCGGTGTTCGCAGCCGGCATCCGGCGCATCGGGGGCGCAGTCGTCGGCGACGAGAGCGCCTTCGACGCCCGCCGTGCAGGCTGCTGCGCGGACTACGACGCCGACCTCGGCGGCGTCCTCAGCGCGCTGGCCTACGACCGCGGGATCTTCCGCGGCCGCGCGCGGCTCGACGCGGCCCGCTTCGCGGCCGCCCGCTTCGCCGCCCAGCTGCGGACGGCGGGAGTGCTGGCCACCGCTGAGAGCCACAGCGGCGCCGCTCCCGAGAACGCCAGGACGATCGCCTTCGTCCCTTCGATGAGCGTCGCCGAGCTCGCGCGCTTCATCAACGTGCCGTCGAACAACTTCGCGGCCGAGATGCTCTTCAAGGAGCTCGGCGTGCGCTATCGCGACAGCGGCACGACCGCGGCGGGCGCCGACGTCGTCCGCGACACGCTCGACGACTTCGGGATTCGGCCGCGCATCGTCGACGGCTCGGGGCTGTCGCGCGTCAACCGCGCGACACCGCGCCAGGTGGTGCGCCTGCTCGAGCGGATGCACAACCAGGACCTCGCCGCGAGCTTCCGCGCCTCGCTTGCGGTGACGGGCGTGACCGGCACCGTGAAGGCGCGCATGCGCGGCACCCCAGCGACCGGCCGCTGCCAGGTGAAGACCGGCACGCTGCGCGGAGTCAGCGCGCTGGCGGGCTACTGCGATACCGCGGGCGGGCGCGACATCGGCTTCGCGCTCATGTTCAACCGCGCGAACACGTTTATCGCGAAGGCGCGCGAGAACCGCATCGCGGCCGCGATCGCGCGGCTGTCGAGCCCGCCCGATCCACCGCCGGAGGGCGGCGGGGCGATCGCGCTGCCCTGATCGCGAGCGGACGCGGCTGCCCGTCAGGGCAGCAGGTCCAGCAGCCCGGCCTCGTCGAGCACCGCCACCCCGAGCCGCTCGGCCTTCTCGAGCTTCGAGCCCGGCGAGGCGCCGGCGACGACGTAGTCGGTCTTCTTCGAGACGCCCGACGTCACGCGGCCGCCGGCTCCCTCGATCCGCTCCGTCGCCTCCTCGCGGGTGAGGTCGGGCAGCGTGCCGGTGAGCACGAACGTCTTGCCGGCGAGCGGTCCGGCGCCGGGCGGCGGCCCCTCGAGCGCCATGCTCACGCCCTCGCCGCGCAGGTCCTCGATCAGCGCGCGCATCTGCTCGTCGGCGAGCTGCTCGTGGATCTTCTGCGCCATCTTCGGGCCGACGCCCGACGTCTGCTCGATCTCCTCCGCGCCGGCCGCCAGCAGCGCGTCGATCGTGCGAAAGCGCTGCGCGAGGTTGCGCCCGGTGACGAAGCCGACCTCCTCGAGGCCGATCGCGAACAGCAGGCGCCCGAACGGCCGCTGCTTGGACTCGGCGATGTTCTGCACGGTGCGGTTCGCCGAGATCTCGCCGTAGCCCTCGAGCTCGGTGAGCTGCTCGGCGGTCAGCCGGTAGAAGTCGGCGGCGGTGCTGACGAGGCCGGCCTGCTGCAGCTGGCCGACCTGCTTCTCGCCGAGGCCGTCGATGTCCATCGCGCCGCGCGAGACGAAGTGCTTGAGCAGCTGCCATTGGCGCCCCGGGCAGATGCGGTTCGGGCACATCGTGAAGACGCCCTCCGCGGGCTTGACCGTCGGCGTGTCGCACGAGCGGCAGCGCTCCGGCGGCCGCGGCGGGTCGGCGCGGTCGGGCCGCTCGGCGGCATGCGGAGCGGGCGAGAGCACCTGCGGGATGACCTCGCCCGCGCGCAGCACGATGACCTCGTCGCCGACGCGCAGGTCCTTGCGCGCGAGGTCCTCCTCGTTGTGCAGAGTCGCGAGCTTCACGGTCACGCCGCCGACCTGGACGGGCTCGAGCACGGCGAACGGATGCAGGTCGCCGAACTTGCCGACGTTCCACATGATGTCGCGCAGCGTCGTGACCTTCGTCGTCGGCGGGAACTTCCAGGCGATCGCCCAGCGCGGATCGCGGCCGACGACGCCCAGGCGGCGCTGCAGCTCGAGGTCGGACACCTTCACGACGACGCCGTCGATCTCGAAATCGAGGTTGCCGCGGCGCTCCTGCCACGCGAGGCACTGCCGGACGACCTCGTCTTCGGAGTCCAGCAGCTGGATGTCGCGGTTGACGCGAAAGCCGTGCGCGCGCAGCCACTCGAGCGCCTCCCAGTGGCTGTCGAACTGTAGGCCGTCGACGCGGCCGATGCCGTAGGACCACATCGACAGCGGCCGCTCACGGGCAAGCCGCGGGTCGAGCTGGCGGATCGTGCCCGCCGCCGCGTTGCGCGGGTTCATGAACGTCGACAGCCCGGCCTCCGCACGGCGCTCGTTGAGCCCGGCGAAGTCCTTCAGCGACATGTAGATCTCACCGCGCACCTCGAGCACCGGCGGCGCGCCGTCGACCCGCAGCGGGATCGTCGGGATCGTGCGCAGGTTGTGCGTGACGTCCTCGCCGATCTCGCCGTTGCCGCGCGTCGCGCCGCGCACGAGCACGCCGTCCTCGTAGCGCAGGGAGATCGCCAGGCCGTCGATCTTCGGCTCGCAGACGAACTGAAACCGCGGGTCCTCGATGCCCTCGCGGGCGAGGTGCGCGCGCATCCGCGCGATCCACGCGCGCAGCTCCTCTTCGGTGCGCGCGTTGGCGAGCGAGAGCATCGGGATCTCGTGCTCGACCTTCGGCAGCGACGAGACGGGCTCCCCGCCGACGCGCTGCGTGGGCGAGTCGGGCGTGACGAGCTCGGGGTCAGCCGCCTCGAGCGCGCGCAGCTCGTCGAGCAGCGCGTCGTAGTCGTCGTCGCCGATCTCCGGATCGTCGAGTACGTAGTAGCGGTAGCCGTGGTGGTGCAGCTGCTCGCGCAGCTGGGCGGCGCGGGCCTCCGCGGTCGCGCTCACTCGACCTCCTCCGCGGCCGGAGCGAGCAGCCGGCCGAGGTCATGGCGCTGGAGCGCGTCCATCCCCGCCGCGTCGGTGAGGTCGAAGTGCAACGGCGTGACGGCGATGTCGCCCGCAGCGACCGCAGCGAGGTCGGTGCCGGGCTCGTCGTGGAAGCCGTGGTCGCGGCCGTAGACCCAGTAGCGTCGGCGGTGGCTGGGCTCGCCGTCGACGGCGGTGTCGCTGAGCGTCAGCTCATCGCGGTAGATCCGCTTGCCCAGGCGCGTGACCTGCACGCCCGTCGCGTCGCCGGCCGGGCAGTTGACGTTCAGCAGCGTGCCGGACGGAAGCGGCACGTCGTCGATCTCCTCGACGACGCGCGCGACGAAGCGGGCGCCCTCGTCGAAGTCGAACGTGTCCGACAGCCGGAAGTCCATCTCACGGGCCGAGGACTGCTGCGAGACGGCGATCGCGGGCAGCCCGAGGACGACGCCCTCGAGCGCCGCGGCGACGGTGCCCGAGTACGTGATGTCGTCGCCGAGGTTGGCGCCGTGGTTGATGCCCGACACGATGAGCTCGCACGCGAACCCGTCGACGAGCCCGAGGTTGGCGAGGCGCACGCAATCGACCGGCGTGCCGTCGGTCGCGTATCCCTTCGTGCCGTCCTCGAAGGCGATCTCCTCGACCCACAGCGGGCGCATCGTCGTGATCGAGCGCGCCATCGCCGAGCGGTTGCCGTCTGGCGCGATCACCACGAGCTCGATCCCGGGCACGCGCAGCAGCGCCCGGCGCAGCGTCTGGAGCCCCTGCGCCTCGATCCCGTCGTCGTTGGTCAGCAGCACCTTCATGGCGGCTACCGAGGATAGTCAGGGCTCACGCGGACCACCCGCCGGCGGGTACCCGACGGCGGCGAGCGCGAGGCCGTGCGGCGGCGCCGTCGGGCCGGCCTCGCTGCGCGGCGCGCCCCGCAGCAACGCGACGAAATCCTCCGGCGTGCGGCGTCCCGTCGCGACCTCGAGCATCGTCCCGACGAGGATGCGGTTCATCTGGCGCATGAACGTATCGGCGCTGATCCAGAACTCGAGCAGGTCGCCGTCGGCGCGCCACTCGGCGGCGAGGATTTCGCGGTGAAACCGTGTGTGGTAGGTGTCGCTCGGGGTGAAGGCGGTGAAGTCGTGCGTGCCGGCGAGCGCCCGCGCGCAGGCGTCGAGCGCCGGCGCGTCGATCGGCCAGCCGTGCCACAGCGCGCGGCCGGACAGCCACACCGAGCGTGCACGGCGGTTCAGCACGCGGTAGCAGTACGTGCGCGAGGTCGCGTCGTGGCGGGCGCTGAAGCCATCCGGCGCGGGGTTGCAGTCCAGCACCGCGACGTCGCGCGGCAGCAGCGCGTTGAGCCGCAGCGGATCGACGGCCTCGTGCCCGTAGGAGCAGACCTGCCCCCAGGCGTGCACGCCGCGGTCGGTGCGCCCGGCGACCGTCAGCGCGAGCTCGTCGTCGCGCAGGACCGTTCGCAGCGCCTTCTCGACCTCGTCCTGAACCGTGCGCTGGCCCGGCTGACGTGCCCACCCGGCGAAGGCGGTGCCGTCGTACTCGAGCAGCATGCGGCTCGTCATCGCTTGCGCCGCTTCGCCTTCCTGCGCTGCGCCGTCCTGCGCTGCGTGCGTCGCCGCCGCGTCGCCACGCCCGCGCCGAGCCCGAGCGCCGCGAGCCCCGCCGCGATCAGGCCGCGGTGCGCGCGCAGCATTCCGAACTCGCGCTGCACCTCCGGCCACAGCTCTTCGGCGACGATCTCCCGCGCCGTCTCGGGCGACGGTCCGAGCCCCGCCACCTCGATCGGCTCGCCAAAGGAGATCGCGACCCGCGTGGGCTTCGGCAACGGACCGAGGAAGAGGTTCTCGGTGCCGCTGATCGCCGCCGGCACGAGCGGCGTGCAGGTCTCGAGCGCGAGCCGCCCGGCGCCGCTGCGCGGTTCACCGAGCTCGTCGGGATCGCGAATCCGCGTGCCCTCCGGAAAGACCGCGAGCACGCCGCCCTGGCGCAGGACGGTCCGCGCCGTCTCGAGCGCGTCCGCGTCGGCGGCGCCGCGCCGCACGGGGAACGCGCCGAGCCGCACGAGCAGCCGCGCGGTCGGGCGTTCGAACAGCTCGGACTTGGCCATGTAGCGGACGTGACGCTTCGTGGCCACGCCGATGAAGAACGAGTCCCAGAAGCTCTTGTGGTTCGGCGCGATGATCACCGCCCCCTCGCGCGGGATCCGCTGCGCACCGACGATCCGCAGCCTGAAGTACACGCGCATGAACGGCGCCACGATCGCCTTCACGACGGCATAGAGCGGGCGCGAAACCCCCTTCTCGCGCGCGAGCTGGTGCGCCTCCTCGTTCGTCACGGCCAGCAGCCTACGGCGCGGGCGTTCGGATAGCGTCCCGCGTCGATGGCGACACCACGCGACGCCGACGACTGGGAGGCCGTCGAGACCCTGGAGGACTTCGGCACGTTCCTGAAGCTGCTCGCCAACGCGTGCGAAGCAAGCGCACCCGTCCCCACGAGCGCCTACCTGGAGGCATTCAGCGTCTGGCTCGACGAGAGCTACCTCATGCCCGGAGCGGTCTTCACCGAGTTCCGGCCCGAGCCGAGCTGGCGCGAGTTCGCTCGCATGCTCGCCGTCTCGCGCTCGTACGAATGAGCCCGAACGCGTCAGAGCGCCTCGTTGAGCTCCTCCAGGAGCGCGCGCAGGCGCCGCACCTTCGCCTCCCCCAGGCGCGCGACCAAGCGCGCATCGATCTCGGCGACGAACTCGCGGACGACGCCGAAGACGTCGCGCCCACGCGCGGTGGTGCGAACGAGCTTGGCCCGGCGATCATTGGGGTCCGGGACGCGTTCGACGTAGCCGTGCGCTTCGAGATGGCCGACGAGCTGGGCCATCGCCTGCTTTGTGACCTGCGCGCGATCGGCGAGCACGCTCACGCGCGTCCCGGCGTCGTCGAGGAACTGAAAGACGCTGCCGTGCGCGTAGCGGACCTCGGGGTGCCCGCGCGCGGCCAACCTGTCGATGAGCTCCTCGTTCATCGCCCGAAACGGCTCACGCAGAAGGATCGCCAGGTTCTCCGGCCTCGTGCGCGCGCTGGTATCGGGAAGCCGGCTTGACATCGACAAGAAGCTTGTCTACCTTAGCGCACAAGAAAGACAAGATGCCTGCCTAACTTGAAAGGAGCCCGCATGCCCAGCGCGCCGTCGAGCCACACGCAAGCCGGAGAACGCCTCAGCGTCGGTGGCGACGAGGTCGCCTTCCGCGTCACGAGCGACGCGACCGCAGGCGCGCTGCTCGCGATCGAGGTGACGATGCCCAGCGGCGGCGGCCCGCCCGCCCTGCACCGCCACGACCCCGAGGAGATCTACCACCTCGCACGCGGCGAGCTCACGATCTACCTCGAGGACGACCAGGGCGAAATCCGAAGGATCGGCGCCACCCCCGGCATGACCGTCCACATCCCGGGCGGCCGGGCGCACACGATCCGCAACGAGTCCGACGCCGAGGCCCAGGCGTTCGTGGTCTTCGCGCCAGGCACCCAGATGGAGCGCTTCGTCCGCGCCGCAGCACGACTCGCCGCCACAGCACCGCCGCGCATCGAAGACGTCCTAGCGCTCGCCGAGCGCCACGGCATCACGATGACCGGCCCCCTGAACGCCGCCGCCTGACGCCAACGAGCAGACCGCGGCCGCTGGTGGTGGTGGTCGTGGCGTCTCTCGCGACGTCGTGAGAGCCCGTTCGCCGCGTCGGCGCTGGCGGCGTGCTTGTGTTCGGCGCCGGCGATCTCGTCGCTGCTGCGGGCGCCGGCGCCGGCGATCTCGTCGCTGCTGCGGGCGCCGGCGCCGGCGAACGGAATCGATGACGGAGAGCACCGCCTGGCCTGCGCGCGGGGGAGTTCGAGAACAGCGAAGGGTCGGGGTCCACGGCGAGGCCCGGGGCGACTTGTTCATGCACGGCATGAACTACTCGACCCGATCCCGGTCCCAGCGGGGAGCCCGGCGCGGAAGCGCTCCATGCGAACACATTCGCGTCACGCCGACAGCCCACGCGAAACGCCTGGCACTCCGAGGCCGTCATCGACTGCCGTACGCCAGCGCCACCGCCAACCACGCCCCAGCTCTAGTCGCTCAAACCACGCCCGAGCCGTCGTTGCACCGTTCACCGGCACGACCCTCGGCCCCTTTCGGGCGTGGGGAGACCGACTCCCGGAAGTGTCTGGCGGCTACTGCACAGCGCACGCCCTACGGGAGGTCACACATGTACTTCCGGAGTCGGTCTCCCCACGCCCGAAAGGGGCCGCCACAAGCGCCAAAAGAGCTACACGAGCTCCAAATACACCATCTCGGTGGAATCACTCCGCCGAGGGCCCAACTTCAAGATCCGCGTGTAGCCGCCCGAGCGCCCCGCGTACCGCGGGGCGATCTCGGCGAACAGCGTGTGCACGACGAACTTGTCCTGCCCGAGCGTCGAGAGCGCCTGCCGGCGGGCGTGCAGATCCCCGCGCTTGGCAAGCGTGATGAGCTTCTCGAGCTCGGGCTTGACGGCCTTGGCCTTCGCCTCGGAGGTCTTGATGCGCTCGTGCTCGATGACCTCCTTGCAGAGGTTCATGAGCAGCGCCTTGCGATGCGAGGAGGAACGGCTGAGCTTGTTACGGGTGTTCTGGTGGCGCATAAGCGGAGAAGCAGTCTAGTCGTCGCGGAGATCGAGACCGCGGTTGTGCAGCGTCTCGATGACCTCGTCGATCGACTTCTTGCCGAAGTTCGGGATCGCGTTGAGCTCACCCTCGGACTTGGAGATGAGGTCGCCGACGGTCTGGATGCCGGCCCGCTTGAGACAGTTGTACGAGCGCACACCGAGCTCGAGCTCCTCGATGAGGATGTCGTGCATCGGGCCCGCCGAGGCGCCGCCGCCCACGGTGCCGCCAAGCGTGCCGTGTCCATTGGATCCCTCGAGCTGGCCGCCGGGTCCGGCGCGCAGCTCTTCGATGCGGTCGGCGTCGGTGAAGATCGCAAGCTGGGCGATGAGGATCTCCGCCGCCTCGCGCAGCGCGGCCTGCGGGTCGATCGACCCGTCGGTCTCGATGTCGAGCGTGAGCTTGTCGTAGTCCGTCCGCTGGCCGACGCGGGCGGGCTCGACGCCGTAGGCGACGCGCCTCACCGGTGAGAAGATCGAGTCGATCGGGATGACGCCGATCGGCTGGTCGGGCGACTTGTTGTCCTCGGACTGGCGGTAGCCGCGCCCGCGACCGACGGTCAGGTACAGCTCGAGCTTGGTCTTCTTCTCGAGCGTGGCGATGTGGACGTCGGGGTTGAGCACCTCGACGCCGGAGGGCAGGTCGATGTC
>Ga0136617_10006716_pt1 | contig 10260 bp, 7 predicted proteins | sample AntDrymUQ3222106_2_FD_129672 | JGI IMG/M metagenome (GOLD analysis project Ga0136617, IMG submission 129672) | Polar desert sand microbial communities from Dry Valleys, Antarctica - metaG UQ322 (21.06) | ecosystem: Environmental > Terrestrial > Soil > Desert | place: Antarctica: Dry Valley... | reverse complement strand
TGGAGAAGGTCCGTACGTCGGGGCGGGCGTTGGCTCGGCTCGAGGAACTGGCGTTCGCCGCGTCGGAGGCGGCCGACGCCGACGTCATCGACATCGCCGTCTCTCACCTGGCGAATGCCGAACGCGCCCGGACGCTGGCCGACCACCTCGGCGAACAGCTGAGCAGTCTCGGTCAGCTCGTGGTCAACCAGGTCGGCGCCGTCATCGGCGCGCACGTCGGGCCGGGGATGCTCGCCGTCGTCGTGTCGCCTCGCCCGTTGTCGTAGCCCCCGCAGCCCCGTCCACAGGGCTCGGCACGAGCCGGTTCCCTCCACAGATGGCAGGCGGAGCGGGTCTGGTGACGGTGTCGGCTGCCTAGCGTCGGACCATGCTCGGCCGCAGACCCACCTCCGACAGCACCCTCGACGCCGCCGTGGTCGCGCGCCGACGACTCGCCGTGCTGGCCGCTCAGTTCGAAGCCTCGCGCCATCGCAGCTCTACCGAGGCCATGGATGACCGGGGTGACAGGGCTGATCGGCACGACCTGATGGCCCCACCCGATAGGCATGAGGCACCAGACGGCCCGGCGGGACCAGGGCCACCAGGCACGCCTGACGCGCCCCCGTCCCCGCGTGAGCCGCGGCGGCGGCGGTCCCGGGCGCGGTGGCAGTTGAGTCCGCAGCAGGTGACCGTCGCGGCGCTGGCGCTGGTCGCGGCGCTCGCCGTCACGGGATGGTGGGTGCTGCGCTCCGAGCCCTCGCCGACGCCGACGCCGCTGGCCCAGCTCGACACACCCGTGTCCGCGTCGAGCGAAGCACCGACACTTGCTGCCCCTGCGGGGGCGACACCGGTCCCGCCCACGGCAACAGCCAGCCTGGTCGTCGATGTCGCCGGCAAGGTGCGCCACCCCGGCATCGTGGAACTCCCGTCGGGTTCGCGGGTAGTCGACGCCATCGACGCCGCAGGCGGGCTCCGCCCTCGGGTCGACACGACGGGTCTCAACCTGGCCCGGCTCCTCGTCGACGGAGAGCAAGTCGTGGTCGGTCTGACCGTGCCGACCGTCCCATCGACCGGAAGCATCTCCACGCCGCCGTCGTATCCCGGCTCCCCTAGCACGACGGAGCCGGTGAGCGTCAACCTCAACACCGCCACGCAGCTCGATCTCGAGGCCCTCCCGGGCATCGGCCCGGTCACGGCAGCAGCGATCCTCCAATGGCGCACCGACAACGGCGGGTTCTCCTCGGTCGACGAGTTGCTCGAGGTGTCCGGGATCGGGGACGTGACGTTGGCCGAGCTCGCACCGTACGTCTATGTATGACGTTTCGCCGCGTCGTCGACCGTGTGGGCAGGGCAAGGACGCCTGGGCGCGAAGGTGCGCTCGATCTGCGGCTGGTACCCGTGGCGTTGTCCGCATGGGGAGCCGCCGCGTGGGGTGTCGGCTGGACCCCCGGACATGCGGTGGCGGGCGCGTTGGCACTCCTGGGGCTGGCGGCGCTACTGACCGGGAGGCACGCGGCCGGTCCGCCGCACGGGCGCCGCCGTAGCGGGGGCGCTGGAGGTGCGGGCTGGGTCGGCGCGGTGGCCGGCGCAGCCGCCGTGGCCGCCGCAGCTCTGGCGGTCGCAGGATTGCGCGTGGGGGCGGCTCAGGTCGGGCCGGTGTCCGTCCTGGCCGAGCGCGAGGCGTATGTCACGGTCGTCGGCACCGTCAGCAGCGACCCGGTGGTGCGTACCGGTCCGCGTGGTGAGTATGTCTTGGTCCGGGTGACGCTGACCGAGGTGACTGGGCGCGGAGCCACGACGCGGGTGCGCTCGCCAGTGCTCGTGGTGGCCGATCTGTACTGGCGTTCCGTGAGGTACGGCGAATCGATCACGGGTGCGGGGCGGCTGCGCCCGTCCGATGGGCCAGACCTGGCTGGCGTGTTGCTCGCCCGAGGCGCACCGAACGTGCGGTCGGAAGCCGGGGTCGTGACGCGCGCGATCGCGCAGGTGCGAAATGGGCTGACCGAGTCGGCCAGTGTTCTCCCCCCTGCCGAGCGGTCACTTGTCCCTGCCCTCGTCGACGGCGATGACTCGCAGATGCCGGCCGAAGTCGCCGACCAGTTCCGTGAGACAGGACTCACCCATCTGCTCGCAGTGAGCGGCGCGAATCTCACGTTGATGCTCGGCTTCGTGCTCCTGGTGGCGCGTTGGTGTGGAGTGCGCGGACGCGGCCACCTCGTCGTCGGTCTGGGCGCGGTTGTGTTCTTCGTCTTGCTGGCAAGGCCGCAGCCGAGCGTCCTGAGAGCGGCGGCCATGGGCGTCGTCGGCATCGTCGGGCTGTCCACGGGCGGGCAACGTCGAGGAGTCCGTACCCTCTGCGTCGCCGTCGTCGTCTTGTTGCTCCTGGATCCGTGGCTGGCGCGTTCGGCGGGCTTCATCTTGTCGGTCCTCGCCACCGCCGGCATCGTGGTCCTCGCGCCCGGCTGGCGTGACCGCCTCACGAGGTGGTTGCCTCGGCCGATAGCCGAAGCCGTCTCGGTGCCGCTTGCCGCTCAGCTGGTCTGCACACCTGTCGTGGCAGCCATCTCTGGGCAGGTCAGCCTGGTGGCCGTCATCAGCAACCTGCTGGCAGCACCCGCGGTCGCACCGGCCACGGTGCTCGGTCTGCTGGGAGGACTCGTCGCGTTGGTGAACGATCCCGTGGCTCACCTGGTCGGCCGAGTCGCCGGTGTACCGGCGTGGTGGATCGTCACCGTGGCCGAACGAGGTGCGGCCTTCGACGGCGCCAGCCTGGACTGGCCGGCCGGCGTGGTCGGGGTAGGGCTCCTCGGGCTCCTTTGCGCGGTCATCGCGTTGGCGTTGCCCGCCGTGTTGTCGCGTCGATCGGCGTCGCTGGCCGTGACGCTGCTCCTCGTGGTCGCCGTGCTTCGACCGACCCCGACCCCGGGATGGCCACCGGATCGGTGGGTAGCGGTGATGTGCGATGTCGGCCAAGGAGATGCCGTGGTGCTGCGCGTGGCGCCGAGAACGGCGATCGTGATCGACGCGGGAATGCAACCCGGGCTGGTGGACCGATGTCTCGACGACCTCGGCGTGAAACACGTGCCTCTCCTGGTGCTGACCCACTTTCATGCCGATCACGTCGGGGGCCTCCCCGGCGTGCTCAACGGTCGCGACGTTGCAGCCGTCCTCGTCTCGCCCTTGGATGACCCGGCATCAACCGCGCGTGACGTGCAGGCCGAGGTCGCCGCCGCGGGCGCTCGAATGACCCGCTCTGCCGTCGGGCAGCGGTGGACCGTCGGTGGCGTACGCCTTGAGGTGCTGGGGCCTGTCGACGTTCCGATCCTGTCCGGACGCCAGCCGGGCGAAGCGGCCAACGACGCCTCGGTCGTCATCGTCGCGGACGTCGGAGGCGTACGCGTGTTGCTCGCCGGTGACGCCGAGCCCGCGGAGGAGCGCGGCATCCTGGCGACGGCTGCGGAGCGGCTCGACGTCGACGTGTTGAAGGTCGCCCATCACGGGTCGGCGAACCAAGACACCGCGTTCGTGCAGGCGACGTCGCCCGCGGTCGCCCTCATCTCCGTCGGCGCCGACAACGAGTACGGACACCCGGCAGCAGACACCCTGCGTCTGCTCGGCCAGCTTGGCACGGACATCTACCGCACCGACGTCGACGGAGACATCGCCCTCGTCGTCGAGGGCGATGCCCTCATCGTGCACACGTCCGACTGAGCGTGCGTCGGACCTCGAGCTCCGCTTCAGTGATGGGTGAGGTTGGCCCGAAGCAGCTGCTCAGCCGTGGGCTCCTGCTGCACCGACGCCTCGCCGAGGTCCACCCGGACCGCATTGATGCCGCCGGGGAAGGCGTTGTCGAGTGGCAGGTAGTCGTCAGTCACGGGAGTTCCGCGGTCGACGCCCACGTTGAGGGTCTCGTCGAACGAGAAGTAGAACGCCGTGGTGGCCTCGACCCGTCCCGACACCTCGACACCGTCGACGTCGAGCCGAATGCTGGCGCCGCTTCCTGGGAGGCCGCCGTCGTAGTGGAACGACATCGTCACGATATGTCGGCCGGTTTCGAGGCGTACGTCGGACCTGATCGTGGAGAGCTCGCGGCCGTACCGGTTGTACGCGTAGCGGGGCTGCCCGTCGACGATGTACAGGGACCAACCGCCGAACCGTCCACCCTGAGCGATGATCACGCCGCTGTCGCGATCAGACGCCGAATCGATCGACGCGGTGATCACGTGGGACCGGTTCTTCACGTTCGGAGCGGTCTCTTCGGTGAACCTGCCCATGCGCGGCCCGAACACGACCGTTCTCCGACCCCGATACAGGTCGAGGCGTCCGACCACCTCCGGGTTCTCGCGCTCGGTCACGCGGTCGTCGAGCGGGTACACCTGATAACGGCCCGCCTCGACGTCGAACAGCTGCTGCAGCTCGGCCAGCTTCTGCGGATGCTCGGCCGCCAAGTCGTGCGCCTGACTCCAGTCCGACGCCGTGTCGTACAGCTCCCAGACATCGTCGCCGAAAGGGCGGACACCTTCGGGAACCATGATCCACGGGGTGCCGTGCCGGGTGACCGCAGTCCAGCCCTTGTCGTAGATGCCGCGATTGCCGACCATCTCGAAGTACTGCCGGGTGCGGCGATCCGCGGCATCGGCGTCGTCGAACGTGTAGCCGAGGCTGATGCCCTCGATCTCTTGCTGGACGACGCCGCCCACCACGTCCGGATGCGGGAGCTGAGCCGCTTCGAGCACCGTCGGGACGATGTCGATCACGTGGTGGAACTGGTGACGGACCTGCCCGGCGTCTCGGATGCGCTGCGGCCAGCGCACGATCATGCCGTCGCGGATGCCGCCGAAGTGTGAGGCGACCTGTTTGGTCCACTGGTACGGCGTGTCCATCGCCAGCGCCCAGCCGACCGGATAGATGGCGTAGGTCGATGCGCTGCCGAGCTCGTCGAGGCGTGCCGCCATGTCGGCCGTGTCGTCGATGATGCCGTGACCCAGCAGGTGCTCGCGGAACGTGCCCTCGACTCCACCCTCGCCCGATGCGCCGTTGTCTCCCAGCAGGTAGAGGAACAGTGTGTTGTCGAGGATCCCGCGTGCCTCGAGTGCGTCGACCAGTCGACCGACCTGGGCGTCGGTGTGGTCAGCGAAGCCGGCGTACGTCTCCATGAACCGCTCGGCGACCTGGCGTTCGGTGTCGTCGAGCTCGTCCCACCGTGGTACGCCGGCGGCCCACGGAGCGAGCTCGGTGTCGTCAGGCACGACGCCGAGCGCCTTCTGCCGTACCAGGATCTCCTCCCGCTGCAGGTCCCAGCCGTCCTTGAACCGCCCCCGATAGTGGTCGATCCACTCGGGTGCGACGTGGAAGGGCGCGTGCGTCGCCCCGAAGGCGAGGTAGGAGAAGAACGGCCGGTCGGGTGTCAGCGTCTGCTGAGTGCTGATCCACTGGATCGCGTGCTCGACCAGGTCTTCGCTCAGGTGGTAGCCGTCCTCCGGCCTCCGGGCCGGCTCCACAGGCGTCGTGCCGTCGAACAGCTGCGGGTACCAGTGGTTCATTTCGGCGCCCATGAACCCGTAGAACTTGTCGAAGCCTTCGCCCGTGGGCCAGCGGTCGAACGGACCGGACGCGCTGATCTCGGCCGGGGGAGTCTGATGCCACTTGCCGAAGGCGGCGGTGCTGTACCCGTTGCCGCCGAGGATCTGGGCCAGTGTTGCCGCACTGGCCGGCCGGTACCCGGTGTAGCCCGGCGGCGGTGTAGCCATCTCGGTCGTCACACCCATGCCGACCGAGTGGTGGTTGCGCCCGGTCAACAGGGCCTGCCTGGTGGGTGAGCACAACGCGGTGACATGGAAGCGGCTGTATCGCAGGCCTTCCTCGGCCAACCGGCGTGCGATCGGCATCTCGCACGGGCCGCCGTACGAGCTCGAGGCGGCGAAACCCATGTCGTCGACGAGGACCAGCACGACGTTCGGCGCCTCCGCGGGAGGGCGAACAGGGGCGACCGGCGACATGGGGTCGGTCGGGTCGAGACGACTCGGCTGCAGTGGCAAGGCGCGCCGGTCGGGGGCGCTGACGTACGGCGCGCGGTGGCTGATGGAGGGAGACACCCGGGCACTGTCTCACGCGTGTCGTGACCGAGAGCTCGGTGTGCTGCCCGACGAGATACGCCGTTCACGTGGGGCCGGCGGCAACCGCGACGGCAGCGCCAGTTGCAACGGGACTCCTCGCGAGCGGTACGTGGGTACCGAGCGTGTCGGCACGGCTAGGGCGGCAGGAAGTCGGATTTTGCGCTGAGTGACTGAACGACTACCAATCGGCGTGAATCGTCGTCATACGCTGCGTATTCGTCCATAGCAGCAGCACCACGGGGTTCAGCCCCGGACGGGATCTCGGGTACGGTCCTGGCGTCGGCAGCGCCTGTCACACTGACGAGACCATGGCCAAGCTCGCCCTCGCCGACGTGCTCGGCGGCACCAGACTGATCACCGGACCTGACGAGTTCCTCGCCGCCCGCACCATCGAGACGGTGCGCGACCTTGTGGTCGCCGCGGACCCTGATGCGGACGTCGTCACGATCGCCGCCGCCGACGTGGGCGCCGGGGCGATGGCCGAGATCGCCAGCCCGTCGCTGTTCGCGGCGAGTCGCTGTGTGATCGTCGGCTCGCTGGAGGACCTGCCGGTCGAGGGGGTCGAGCCCCTGGTCGCCTACGTCACCGACCCTGCTCCGGACGTTGCGCTCGTGCTCCACCACACCGGAGGCCAGAAGGGGAAGGCCGTGCTGGATCAGATCCGCAAGGCTGGGGTCACCGAGGTGAAGGCCGCGGCGCTCAAACGATGGGAGCTCTCCGGCTGGGTCGTCCAGGAGTTTCGCGCACACCGCACCAAGGTCGACGAGTCAACCGCCTCGGCGCTGGTCGATGCCGTCGGGGATGACATGCGGGCCTTGGCCGGAGCGGTCGACCAGCTGACGACCGACTGCGCCGACGAGACGATCTCTGAGAAGGTCGTTCGTCGATACTTCGGCGGTCGCGCCGAGGTCAGTGGCTTCGCCGTGGCCGACGCTGTGATCGAGGGCCGCACGGCCGCGGCGTTCGAGCAGCTGAGATGGGCCTTCTCCACCCGGGTCGACCCGGTACTGATCACCAGCGCGGTGGCGGGAGGTCTTCGTGGCCTGGCCCGGTACCGGCACGCGCCGCATGGCTTGCGCGAGGCGGACCTGGCGCGTGAGATCGGCGTGCCACCGTTCAAGTTGAAGCACCTGGGCAGGCAGTCGCGCGACTGGAGCGACCGAGGGCTTGCTCGCGCCATCCAGGCTGCGGCCATCGCCGACGCCGACGTGAAGGGCGGGGGCGGCGACCGTCAGTGGGCGTGCGAACGGTTGCTGATCGCGGTGCTTCGCGCCCGCGCAGTCGCCTAGCTGGACGACCAGCCCACAGGTCCGAAGGTGCGACGACGGACCGACCCGATCCTGGTCAGTCCGTCGAGAGCGGTGTGCCATGGCGGCACCCGCCAGGTCAGAGCGAGGACGCGCGCTTGGCGATGGCCGCCTTCTTGTTGGCGGCCTGGTTCCTGTGGATGACTCCGGCCGAGACAGCCTGGTCGAGCTTGCGGCTGGCGGCCTTGGCCAGCTCACGCGCGGCGTCGTTCTCACCGGCGTCGGCGCTCTCGCGGAAGCGGCGGATGGACGTCTTGAGCGACGACTTGACCGCCTTGTTGCGCTCGTGAGCAGCGTTGTTCTGTTTGATGCGCTTGATCTGCGACTTGATGTTGGCCACGGAGTAGTGCCTCTGCGTTCTCGGGAGAGTGAATCGGACCTGCGACGTGCGCTACGAACTACCGCGCATACGACCTGCGAGATTACCAGCGGGTCGTAAGCCGGGCCAAATCCTCATCACGTGCTCTCGGGGAGGCGTTCGATCAGGCCCATGGCGTCGTACGGCGCGCGCACCTTGGCGTCGTTGTCGAAGTACACGTAGACGTCTCGGCCGTCACCGACCCATTGCCGCACCCTGGCTGCCCAGGCGTCGAGCGCTCGCTCTGAGTATCCGCTGGAGTACAGCTCGGCGTCCCCATGCAGCCGCGCGTACCGGAAGTCTGCGGTGTCAGCGTCGATAGACGGCCAGGTCCCAGCGGCGTCGGCGAGCACCATCGCGATGCCGTGCGCACGGCATACGTCGAGCGCTTCCGGATGCTCGAACGACGGGTGTCGCGGCTCGAGCGCGTGCCGGACGGGGCGCTGGGCGTCCGTGGCTGTGACGGTCTGCTCCGGGCTCAGCCGTTCGTCGTGCTGGCCGGCGAGCTCGGCCGCCGCTGTCGTCGTCCGCGGCAGCAACCGGAAGAACCGGTCGAGTCGCTCAGCGTCGAACGGAAAGGTCGCGGGCAACTGCCACAGCACCGGACCGAGCTTCGGGCCGAGGCCGAGCACCCCTTGTGCGAAAAACGTCGCCAACGGTCCGTCGACGTCGGTCAGCTCCTTCATATGCGTGAGAAAGCGACCGCCCTTGACCGCGAACACGAAATCGTCCGGAGTCTCCGAGCGCCAGCGTGCGAAGCTGGTCGGTCGCTGGAGTGAGTAGAACGTGCCGTTGACCTCGATCGAGGTGAGACGCGCCGATGCGTACTCGAGCTCACGTCGTTGTGCCAGCCCGGCGGGGTAGAAATCGCCGCGCCAGCCGGGGTAGCGCCATCCCGAGATCCCCACCCGCACCTCTGCCATCCCACTGACGCTAGTCGGGCAGGGCACCAGGACCGATGGTGCAGACTGCCTCGGTGGATGTTCGTGCCGTAGGGGTCGAGGAGGAGCTGCTGCTCGTCGATCCCGAGTCGGGGCGGGTACAGCCGGTGAGCGATCGCGCGCTCCGGGAGCCTCCAGGCGCAGCCGAGCCGAAGGACGAACAGGGGAGCGGTCTCGAACAGGAGCTGTTCCTCCAGCAGCTCGAGACCGGCACGCGACCGCACCGCGACATCGGCGATCTGCGCGACGACCTCGCGCAGCAACGACGCCGGGCCGCCGAGGCCGCCGAGTCGGCCGGTGCCGCCGTGATCGCCAGCGGTACGTCGCCGCTGCCCCACGACGACCAACGCGTGACACCGACCGACCGCTACCAGCGCATCGTGCACGAGTACGGCCGGATCGGCGACGAGGGAGCTGTCTGCGCCGTGCACGTGCACGTCGACGTGGCCGACGACGACGAGGGCGTTCGCGTGCTCGACGCGCTGCGGCCGTGGCTCCCCGTCCTCCGCGCGCTCACCGCGAACTCGCCGTACTGGCGCGGATCCGATACCGGCTATGCGAGCTGGCGCACACAGGTGTGGGGCCGATGGCCGACGGCTGGGCCGGCCGAGCCGTTCGGCGATCCGGCGACGTATCACCGCTGCACGGATGCGCTGATCGCCAGTGGCGCGGCCCTCGACGCCGGGATGCTCTACTACGACGCGCGGCTGGCAGCTTCGTATCCGACCGTGGAGGTGCGGGTCTTCGATGCCATGGCCGAGATCGACGACGTGGTGCTCGTCGCCGCCCTGACTCGGGCGCTGGTCACGAGGGTGGCGGAGAGCCCGGAGAGCCCGGAGAGCGCCGAGCCGGTGTGGCGCAGCGATCTGCTTCAAGCCGCGCACTGGAAGGCCAGCAGGCATGGGCTGTCCGCAGAGCTGCTGCATCCCGTCACGCGTGAGTCTGTGTCGGCGCGCACAGCCGTAGAGGCCGTGCTGGCCCACACCAAGACGCCGTTGGAGGCGGTTGGCGACCTCGACCTCGTGATCCATCTTCTCGAACGCCTGATGACCAGGGGCACCGGTGCCGTGCGCCAGCGAGCCGTCGCGGCCAGCCACGGCGGAGACCTGCTGGCCGTCGTCGCAGATCTGCGTGAGCGCACCGCCGGTCCCTGAGGGGCCTCGGTCTGTAGGGAGTTGGCCGCGGCGTTGGTCTGTCACCCGCTGAGACGGCGTCGTACGCCGGTCAGGCAGCGCAGGCCGAGGTTACGTCTGAAAGGCCGACAGGGTCGGCATGCTGGGGTGGGCTATCACGGTGATCATCACGCAGCCGGGTACGTCTCCCCGCTCGTTGCGGCACCTGCTGATCGATCCGAGTCGCACGTCATCTCTCCTCGTGGTTGCGGCGGATTCACTTTCCTGGCTTGTTCTTGTGGTTATCGGCCATCGCGGTGGTCAGCTCGCCAACAGCCGAACGCCGAGCACACCGGGAATGAACGCCAAGACCGTCACACGTTTCAGGAAGATCACCGCCCCCATATCCAGGACGACCCAGGACGAGCCGACCGCCCTGGAACGTGA
>Ga0136617_10006715_pt1 | contig 10260 bp, 11 predicted proteins | sample AntDrymUQ3222106_2_FD_129672 | JGI IMG/M metagenome (GOLD analysis project Ga0136617, IMG submission 129672) | Polar desert sand microbial communities from Dry Valleys, Antarctica - metaG UQ322 (21.06) | ecosystem: Environmental > Terrestrial > Soil > Desert | place: Antarctica: Dry Valley... | reverse complement strand
GCATTTCCATCTGGAAAGCAACCTTCAACGCCCTGCCTCAAGCGCAAGCCAACGAGCAAGCCGGAAGCGTCCCAATAGCCAACCGGTCAATAGCCTGCCGAACCAATGAACGGAGACCATAGGGTTCGATGGTTCACAGAGTTACGGTCTTTGCATAGATAAAGTCTGCTCGCGTATGCGGTGATTGCTCGCTGATGTAGCGATCTTCAGCAGGCTCCCCGGAGGTTTTCCGCCAGGCGGCTCTTGCCTGCTCCGCCGCAGCCGTCAATACCGACGATAAACAACGACTTCGAGGCAAGACATCGGCCGATTAACTCTGCCACGATCTGGTATGCGACGTGTTTCATTCCAACGAGCCGCAGGATTAGCTGCTCCCGCAGTAGTGGCAGTTATGCGATTCGAAAGAAAACGTAACCCGCAACGATGAGGGCGAGGACGAGAAGAAGTCCGATCTGGGAGGCAAGCTCGGACTCGCCTCTGGTGAGAGGTTCCATTCGGATGTGACCCAATGTAACCAGCCAAACCGCGCCGGCCCCGATGTAGCCGAACGCCGCAGGAGCCACTACTTCGGCTAACAGCCAAAGTGCAATGCCAGCAGCACCGACGATCGCGAATGTCAGCATGCCCGCCTAACGAAACACAGGATCAACTGCGGCGGGCGGGGTGGCGCGCGCCCGCTGGGGAAGTCATCCCGGCGGAGTCTGCAAAGGATCAAGGCTTAATCCTGCGCGTGTGGCTTAGTCGCTTCAAGAAAGAGACGCTCGAGAGTTGTCTGCGGAGTGCGGCGCGCTACGACACGCGCGCCGGATGCGGCGGCGAGGTCGGTAATCTGATCGAGCAAGGGAGGCGAGGCATTTTCGAGCACGACCTCGATTTGATTCTGGACCGCGAGCAGCTCTTCAACCTTGCCTTCGCGGACGAGGACGCCGTTCGCGAGAATGCCGACCCGGTCGCAGACTTCCTGGACCTGGCCGAGGAGATGCGAGGATAGCAAGACCGTGACGCCGCGTTGCTTGAGCTGCAGAATGAGGTCGCGAATTTCACGGGAGCCTGCGGGGTCGACTCCGGCGGTGGGCTCATCAAGCACCACGAGTCGCGGCTCGTGCACGAGGGCCTGGGCGAGGCCGATCCGTTGCAGCATTCCTTTGGAATAGCCGCTCAGCCGGCGATCGCGTGCACTCGTTAGGCCAACGAGCTGGAGTGATTCTTCGATTCTATCTTGCAGGCGATGGCCACGGAGGCCGCAGAGTTTTCCGTAAAAGCGGAGGGTCTCCGCGCCGGTGATGTACTTGTAGAAGTAGGGATTTTCTGGGAGGAAGCCGACTGCCTCCCGGCTCTCCACTCGATGGCTCTCGCGACCGAAGATTTCCGTTTTTCCCCGGGTCGGGGAGACGAGACCGAGGATGATCTTAAGGGTAGTGCTCTTGCCCGAACCGTTCGGTCCGAGCAGCCCGTAGACCTGGCCTACCGCGACACGCAGGTTGAGGTCGCGCACCGCGACTACTGACGTCTGCTTGAATGGAATCGGGAAAGTCTTCGTCAGGTCGGTGACTTCGACGGCGGCTTCCGTCATAAGAGGGGCTGATCCTTGACCAGCGGAAGCTCGTCCCTCCGGCGCTACCTCAGTCATGGCGAATTTCGAATCCGCGCGCGACTGGGATGGCCTGGAGGGGCGCTTCGGTCTGCTTTCGGATATGAGCGCGCAGCTCGCTTTGGTCGATCGCTTTGAGAAAGGCAGCGAGTTCGTCTGGCTCACCATTTGCCTGCAGCTCCACTCGCCCGTCGGCAAGGTTCCGCACCCACCCGGTGACGTCGAAGCCTTTCGCGATCTGTTTAATGGAATAGCGAAAGCCGACGCCTTGCACGTTACCTTCGTAGAAGATTCGTTTCGAAGTCATGGGAGGCCCGAAAACAGTGGCGCAAGTTTCTAGAGCATCTGCCAAAAGAAGTTTCCGGCTGTGTCACGCGCTGTTGTAGCGTGCGCTGTCCTCAGCGCATCGGCGCAGCGCCTGGCGACGCCGAGAGTTCCGCTGAGGACAGCGGACGCTACGACACGCCTGGATGTGGCAATGATTTTGGGCAGATGCTCTAACTTGCACTTTGAGCGGGAGAGCAAGTTGGAAACTTGCGCCACTCTACTGCGGGGGCGGCTCCGTAGCGGGCGGCAGATCGGGGTCCGGCAAGGCCTCGGGCGGAGGCGGTTCGCTTGATTGGACATTGAAGTGTTCCCGCGCGCTCACGCGCGCTTGCGGCGGAGCGGTTAAGGCAGCGACCAGGGTGGGGGGCGCGGGCTTGATGTCTTCGCTCGCGACATATCCCTCCTTCGCGTTGCTAACCAGCTGGACCTTGCAGTAGCCAAAGGAAGGCCGGATCAAAGTCATGAGCGTGTCCTTGAGCAAAGACTCATCGGGACCGTTTCCTTGCTGCGGTCCGTAACGGTAAAAAGAGGTCGTATCGGAACTGACCGCGAAAAGCTTTCCACTATTGTTCTTCGTAATGCGGGCTTTGGTGGAGGAACACGCCAGGAGAAAAGTGGCAAGCCCGGTTAACAACAAAACAGCGAAAACCGCCTTTGTTAACCTGACGATCGATGGAAATGCGGCCTCGCTCATTTGTATGAATAAACCAGGCAGTAGCTGCTGGCTTCTCCCTCTGCCGGAGCGATGGAGACGAAGTATTGTCCACTAATTGTGGGTGAGAATCCGGCCGCGGCTTTCTCCTCGTCTTCATAGCCTTCAGACGAAACCGGCTGCCCTGATTCATCGTAAAGCTGGACGGCAATCTTTTTCACTTTCCCGCTCGCGCCGACCGAAAACCAATACTGGTTCCCGGCGTAAAGATTAACCGCCAAAACTGCTGGTTCGCCCTGGTTGATCGAACCCGACCAATGCCCGTCCCGCAGCTTGAAGCCGTCGTTAGAAAATGCACCCGCAAGCTCGAGCGCGACCTTACGTGCATCCACCTGGCCGTCGGTCTCCGCGGCGCGGAGGCAGGTGAGTGCAGTGACGGCCGCAAGGATGGAAAGGATGGTGCGCCGGGACATCATTTTGCGTCGCGCTTGTTTTGAATTTCGTTCATCAGCTTGGTCACGGCCTCGTTCAGCTTGCGCACGTCTTCAGCAGTAGGAGTGCCAGAGCCAGAAAAGGTGACAAGCTTTTGAATTTCCGAAAGCTGCTGAGCGACCGTGCTGACGAGCGGCTCTTTTTGCAGCTCCGGCGAAACGTCCTTCAACTTGGTCTGGATATAACTAACCAGGGCCGGCTGCCGCAGAACTTTTGCGCTCCCTTCATTATATTCCTGCAAGACTGAGCCACTCACGACTTGGGTGCCGCGAATCCATCCACCCAGACTAACGAGGATAACGTAATCCTGATCGCGGTTTGATTGCATGGACGCCTTCACCTCATTCTGCGTCGCCTCGAGTTCTTCCTGCAGCGCGTCCCATTCGCCGTTTTCGGCAAATTCATTGATGCTCTTGCCGCGCCCGAGCACGTTTTCACTTACGCCGAGCGCCTTCGCCAGCCGGATGATATCCGTCCCGATATTCTTAACCTGCTGACTGTCCTGTGCTTCCACCGCGATGAATCCATCGGCTATCAGACCGCCGAGATTGAGTGCGATCTGCGCGCGATTACTGAACGTCGTCGGGATGGGTCCACGATATTGCCCCGCCCAATTTGGCTTGCCTGGCTTGGTCAAGGCCGCGAACAACTCACCCGGCGTCGGGATAGTGAGAGTGTCGCTCTTGACCGCTTTGCCCAGTTGTTCCGCGGTGAGTGCGCGCGGCTCCGCACCGTTTGCCGCGAAGCTCGCAATCAAAGAAGCCGCGATGATTCCCGTCCGGAAAAGCATGCGTCAGGTTATCTGTGCTTCTATAGATTGCCAGCGGGAAGTGGTTGGGCCGAGGAATCCGAGCAGACTTACGACTGCCCCAGACAAAGCTCCGGCAGGAGTGTGCACGCCGTCCGGGTGCCCAAAAGCTGCACCTCGTCCAGGGTGTTCTGGGTGGTTTCCTACCGCCTCGGTGGGCCGCGATGGAGACCTAGCTGACAGCCTGACGGCGGCGCGCGGCTGCGACGAGTCCGAGCATTCCGATTACCACGAGGCCGATCGTGCTCGGTTCCGGCACTGGAGCCACCGAGATATCGAGCAGATTTACGCCCGTCGTCGTTCCAAGAAAGGTCGCTGCACCTGTGCTCAAGTTCACGGTGTAGAATTCGTCCTCGAAAGTCAGGCTATTGAACTCGTCAAGGTTCAGGTAGGCGAGACCGGTCAGGCCGCTAATATCGAACCCTACGTCGCCGCGGAAGGCCAAAGGGCCACCCAAGCCGCCGACGGTAAACATCTGACCCGTGTTTGGACTGAGCGGCGATCCGCCGATATCTCCTACGCGAGTGATCGTATCGCCGTTGTCGAGATTAAAATCATACGCGTAGAGTGTGGTCGAGGTCGCGCCAGGAAAATTGTTGGTGTAGGCGACGCCGACAATCTCGGGCGGGTTACTGGCCTCGCTTGGGTCGCCTGCCGCGTAAGCAAACGTCGTGTCAGGCGTGAGAGCGCCGGTATCGGGGTTGATGCGGAAACTGGAGCCATTCCCCGTCACGACACGAATCAGGCCGGAGACGGGATTGAAGTCGATCGAGACCCGCGTGGAACTGCTGGCGCCAGTGAGCGTAACCGGGGCAAAAATTGGCGTGGCAGCGCCCGTAGTGAGGTCGATAGTATAGAGCTGCGCCGCGAAGGATGTGGTGTTAAAGTCTAGTCCGTAGAGCATGCCATTGACGGGGCGGAAATCGATCGCGCGCAAGGTGGCGATTCCAGTGGGTCCGATGATCGTGGACACTTCCGGTGAGGCACTATCGAATCGGACCAAGGTCGGGATGGCCTCGTCCGTGACGCCGTAGATTAGCTCAGCTCGCGCCGCGCTCGTTGTTATTGCGGCCAAAGCCAGCATCAGTGCCAAATGTTGCGACAGCGTTTGCATAATTCTTAACTTCTCTCAGTTGATGTTCCGGCCCGTCAAGGCCGCATCATCCGTGCCACTTCCGGGGAATACTTTGTGCCATAGGTCCACTTACCGTCAACGAAAAGATGACGTAATTGTCCCGGTAATGATTGGTAATGATCAATTCCCCGGCATTTATCGGAAAACTGACCGCGAAGTATTGCTTTCTCATCGCCGGCAACTGGCAGTCTATACGGATAAAGAGTGTTGAAGAGCAAACGGTGCCTGCGCATCATCCTGTCGTTTCTCTTATGGCTAAAACCAGCATCAGTAAAATCATCGGGCGCGAGATTCTCGACTCGCGCGGCAATCCCACAGTGGAAGTCGATGTGTGGCTGGAGGGCGGCGCCTTTGGGCGCGCTGCTGTGCCAAGCGGGGCCAGTACTGGAGAGCACGAAGCCTGGGAACTGCGCGACGGAGACAAAAAACGCTACGGCGGGAAAGGTATTCTTAAGGCGACGCGCGCCGTTAACGAAACAATCGCGGAGGGACTGACTGGAGCGGATGCGCTCGATCAGGAGGCGGTTGATCGGAAGCTAATCGAGCTCGATGGAAGCAAAAATAAAAAGAACCTGGGAGCGAATGCGCTCCTCGGCGTCTCGCTGGCGAACGCACATGCCGCGGCCGCTTTTTCCGGGCAGTCACTATTCCGTTATCTTGGCGGCCCGAAGGCGAACGTGCTTCCAGTTCCGATGATGAATATCTTGAACGGCGGCGCGCATTCCGATGCGCCGATCGATTTTCAAGAGTTCATGATCATGCCGAAAGGGGCGCCGACTTTCGCGGAGGCTCTGCGTTACGGCACGGAAGTTTTTCATGCCCTCAAAGGGGTGCTGAAGGAGCGCGGGCTCTCGACTGCGATCGGCGATGAGGGCGGTTTTGCGCCGAAATTGAGCTCCGCGGAGGATGCACTCGAGTCGATCGCTGCGGCGGTGAAGCAAGCCGGCTACAAACTAGGCGAAGAGATTTTCATCGCGCTTGATACCGCTTCGTCGGAGTTCTACGAGAAAGAAACGAACGCCTACGTTTTCAAGAAATCCGATGGATCGCGGCGAACGGCGGAGGAATTGATCGACCTTTACGAGTCGCTCGCGAAACGCTTTCCGATTATTTCGATTGAGGATGGCTGCGCGGAAAACGATTGGGCTGGTTGGAAGAAACTGACGGAGCGGTTGGGCGATCGAATGCAACTGGTCGGGGATGATCTTTTCGTCACCAACGTGGAGTTTTTGAAAAAAGGAATCGAGCAGGGCGTGGCAAATTCGATTCTGGTGAAGGTAAACCAAATCGGCACCCTAACCGAAACGTTCGATGCCATCCGGCTCGCGACCGAAAACAATTACACCGCCGTGATCAGTCATCGTTCCGGCGAGACCGAAGACACCACCATCGCCGACATCGCGGTGGCCACAAACGCCGGGCAAATCAAGACCGGCTCGCTCTGCCGAACGGATCGCGTCGCGAAGTATAATCAACTTCTCCGGATCGCGGAGGAACTTGGTGACAACGCCGTCTACGGCGGTAAGATGCGCTAGTGGATCACCCAGGCTACGGCGATTTCCGCGCGCGTCGCGAAGCCTCGATCTGGCAGCAGCTTAATCGTGTGCTGAGGGTGTTGTTGTGCGTCGCGTCCGTGCTCGTGATTGTTAGTCTCTTCGTCCCCCAGCACAAACGACTGACCCAGAGCCGAAGCGAGATCGATAGGCTGCAGACCCAAGTCACGGAGCAAAAGATGCTGCTCGCGCGGCAGACTCGCGAAGTGAGTTTGCTCAAGACAGACGCCGGTTATCTCGAAACGATTGCGCGTGATCGGCTTGATCTGATGAAGGAAGGCGAGACCATCTTTCGACTCGAGCAGCCGCAGGCGACGAAGCGCAAGTAGGCGCCACCTCCGGCGCACTTCGTCTGCCTCAGGATGAGATTGCGGTAACGCGGTCGTGATTATTACAACTCGCTCGCATCTGCGCTCCCGCTCGTTACCTTCCGCCCATGGCTAACGATGTTCAGGAAATCAGCGCAGCAGAATTGAAGTCGCGCGTGAGCGAATTGCGGAGGTTTCTTTGACCTCGCTACGCTGCAGGATCAGCTGACGTCCCTCGAGGCGCGCATGGCCGCGCCTGACTTCTGGTCGAGCCGCGAGGGGGCTCAGGCCGACGTCGAGGAGGTCTCGCGGTTGCGCTCCCTGATCAATCCGTTCCGCGAGCTGGAACGGGAGACGGACGACTTCGAGGCATTGCAGCAGCTTGCGGCCGAAGAAGAAGGTGCCGCGCAACGGACCCAGGCGGAGAACGAGATCGCGACTGAGCACGCCTGGCTCATCCGTAAATTGGAAGAGTTCGAGCTGCGTCAGTTTCTTGCCGGGCCTAACGACCAATCAAATGCGTTCGTGACCATCCATTCGGGAGCGGGCGGAACGGAATCGTGCGACTGGGCCGACATGCTGCTCCGGATGTACCAACGTTGGATCGAGCGCAGGGGGTTTAAATCGCAGACGATCGACATCCAGACCGGCGAAGAAGTCGGGATCAAATCCGCGACCTACCTGGTCAGCGGCGAATATGCCTATGGTTATCTCAACACCGAACGCGGAGTCCATCGGCTCGTGCGCATCTCGCCCTTCGATTCCAACAAGCGCCGACACACTTCCTTCGCCAGTGTCGACGTGGTTCCTGAAATCGCCGACTCAGCGCCGATCGAGATCAATCCGGTAGACCTCGAAGTCGACACCTATCGCGCCGGGGGTAAGGGCGGTCAGAACGTCAACAAGGTCGAGACCGCAGTGCGTATTGTGCACAAACCAAGCGGCATCGTAGTGGCTTGTCAGGCGGAGCGGAGCCAGGGCCGCAACCGCGAGCTGGCGATCAAAATGTTGAAAGCAAAACTCTACGAAATCGAGCAGGACAAGAAGCGCGCTGAGATCGATCGCCAATACGGGGAGAAAGGCGACGTGGCGTGGGGAAGTCAGATTCGGTCATATGTTTTTCAGCCGTATCAGATGGTGAAAGACCACCGCACCGGCGCCGAAACCAGCAATGTGCAGGGTGTAATGGATGGGGAGATTGATCTTTTCATCCAGGCGAAGTTGCGCGGGCAGAAAGCGAAAAAAGGCGAAACCGAGCTGGGTGTGTAGCCGTAGGGCGCGATTTGCTGTGTAGCTCCGGCCCTGTGGGCCGGAGGAGCACAACCCTCTTCCGTAGAATATCCGCGCCGGACGGCCCACAGGGCCGTGGCTACAGGCGCTGCCCGTGTTTGAGCGGCTTAGGGCGCAGGAGTCAGATCGTAAACCTCAACCAACCCGATTCCCGTCCCGCCCACCCCGCGTACGATCACTGTATAGGCGCCGGGATTGAGCGTGGCATCGAGCGCGGCTTCCACCGGCTGGGTCGGGGCCAAACCCGCTTGCTGCACGCGTGCCGCACCCGGATCACTCTGCCAATTGTCGTTCGAGAGAAGCAAATTTCCCGCGGCATCGCGCAGTTCAATCGCGGGATTGGGGAGCGCATTCGTAATTCCCGCGCTGCCGAGGGACGGTCCGAGTCCTCGAATGATGACCTCCTTTGCCTGACTTCCGCCCACGATGAATCCCGCGATCATGACGTCGTTGCCGGAGAGGACCTGACCGCGGGTGGAGATGTTACCGGCGCGGCCGCCGCTCGTGTGAAGGTCATATAGTTCGAAGAGTCCGGTGCCGGTGAGATCACCATCTCCATTGTCGAACGCCTTCACGATCGCGGTGTAGTTCCCGGGACTCAGGGTTCGCAAGACCGCAGACTCTCTGCTGTTGGAGGGATCGAGGCGATAGCTGGCGATGGTCTCTGCGTCCGCGCTGCTGACCCAATCATCATTCTGGGCAATGAGGCTCCCGGAGGAATTGCGAACCTCGATCTGTGGATCTGTCAGCGCATTGCTGAGCCCGCGTGCAGCGAGCGAATGCCCGATCCCGCGTAAAATTACCGTTGCGGGCTGCGGTCCCTGAATAATGAAGCCACCGATGAGCACATTGTTGCCTGTGCCGACCAGCGACCGCGTGGAAAGATTGACCAGGTTTGCTGAAGGATTCGAGACGAGGTAGGCGGGTCCGTTGTTGTAAATGTTGCCGGCTCCCGCGATGTCGTCCGTTTGCAGCTCATCGACCTCGCCAACGAACGAATCCATTATCGCGGTCACGTTCTGCCCCACCTCGTCGGGATGATCGAGGCCAAGGACATGACCGAATTCATGGAGCGCGACGCGATGGAAATCCAGGACGCTCCCTTGGAGCGGTCCGCGATAGGAATTCCAGCTCTTGGCACTGTTAAAGACGACGTCGGCTTCGATAAAATTACTGCCCGAGGTGAGCAGCGTGACGGCAATAGTGCTTCCGCCGAACGAGTCGCCATAAACGGTACTGGCGAAAGAGACGGAATTATCGGCATCGTTTTTCGCCGGACGCAGAGGCGAGCCGAGGACGGAGGCGAAGCGCATGTGCACAAGATAATTATTCCAGAGATCAAGGGCGTCGGCGGCAGATGCGTTGAAAGAAGCGAACCCATCCTGGAGCGACGCGGTCCGAGCGAGGGAGAGATGCATCACAACGGTGCGATTGAAGGTCCAACGTTTGCCGTCGAGGGCGAAGCCGAAGGAATTGCCGCAGGAAATGAGTGTGGCGCTGGCTAGGAGTAGCCGGAGCGTCCGCCCGGGGAAGTTTCTAACGCTGAACACGGGAAAGTCTAGTCGTGAGAGAGCGCGCGGACAAGTTGGAGCTGGAATTTCTGATCGTAGCGGCCGCGGTTGTGCCGGCGGCAGCAAGCGAGACACGCGACCGAACGCTGGAGGCGGCGGACGCGCGGAAAATCTTCCTGGCAGCGCGGGCAGCGATACACGTAACGCCTCACCCGCGCCTGCGTAGGGAAGGGTAATGCGTGGCAGCGTTGCTCGTCCGCGATCCCGAGGTCGCGGCAGGCTTGGCGCCATTCGCCACCATGGGGCAAAATCCGGCGGCGTCCGGCGCGCGAGTGGGCGACCAGATGCGCGAGCTCGTGCCGCAAGGTACGGTCGATTTCGCTACCGCCATATTCACGAAGGCGCAGGTTCAATGAAACAAGCGTGCGATGGAAGACCGCGCGACCGGCGGAGCTACGCAGCCTGCGGTTCCATTCCACCCGCAGCCGCGGAACGAGCTTGGTCGCGCCGACTTCCCGCAACATTTCCCGTGCTCGCGCCTCGAGCGCGGCATCGCGACCGGCTCTGGCCGGAGTTGTAGGGGAAGCTGTTAG
>Ga0136617_10006714_pt1 | contig 10260 bp, 11 predicted proteins | sample AntDrymUQ3222106_2_FD_129672 | JGI IMG/M metagenome (GOLD analysis project Ga0136617, IMG submission 129672) | Polar desert sand microbial communities from Dry Valleys, Antarctica - metaG UQ322 (21.06) | ecosystem: Environmental > Terrestrial > Soil > Desert | place: Antarctica: Dry Valley... | reverse complement strand
GGCGGATTGCCGCTTGCCGCCGTCACCGGGCGTGCGGAGATCATGGACAGCGTGCCGCCCGGTGGGCTCGGGGGCACGTTCGGCGGCAACCCTCTCTCCTGCGCTGCGGCCGTCGCTGTGCTGGAGGCGGTGCGCGAGCCGGAGTTCCTCGCCGGTGCGATGCAACTTGGCGAGACGCTGCGCGCGCGGCTCGACGCGCTCGCGTCCCGCCAGCCGGAGATCGGCGAGGTGCGCGGTCTCGGGCCGATGATCGCCTTCGAGCTCGCAGAGCAGACGTCGGACCTGGCGAAGCGGCTGGTCGACGCGGCCTTCAACCGCGGCTTGCTGCTGCTCGCTTGCGGGATCTACGGGAACGTGATCCGGCTGCTGCCGGCGCTCACGATCGCAGACGACGAGCTCGAGGAGGGCCTGTCGCTGCTCGAGGCGTCGTTCGCGGACGTCACGTGATGCTGGTCGACATCGCGATTGAGGCGCTACGCGAAGGCGTACGGGCTACGAGGTGCTGGGAGCGGAGTATGGGAAGATGTGGTTTCCGGCCAGGCAGCGGGCGCTTCAGGGGTTGGATCCGCCGTCGGGATCCGCTCCCGCGGATCACGACGTTGCGGAGAGAGCGGCGCGAGGCATGCCTCGCCCCTACGCTGCGGTGACGCCGGTCCCGATCGGACAGGCGACGCCCGTCCCCGCGAGCCCGCAGTAGCCCCTCGGGTTCGCAGCGAGATACTGCTGGTGGTAGTCCTCGGCATAGTAAAACGGCCCCGCCTCCGCGAGCTCGGTCGTGATCGAGCCGCGGCGAGCGTCAGCGAGCGCCGCCGCGTACCGGTCGCGCGATTCCTCGGCCACGGTGCGCTGCGCATCGGTCGTCCAGTAGATCGCCGAGCGGTAGGTCGTGCCGACGTCGTTGCCCTGGCGCATCCCCTGGGTCGGGTCGTGCTCCTCCCAGAACACCTTCAGGAGCTCCTCGTACGAGATGCGGTCGGGGTGGTACACGGTGAGGACGACCTCGGCGTGTCCGGTGCGGCCGGTGCAGGTCTCTTCGTAGGTGGGGTTCGGGGTGATGCCGCCGGCGTAGCCGACGGCGGTGGTGTGGACACCCGGCAGTTGCCAGAAGAGTCGCTCGGCGCCCCAGAAGCACCCCATCCCGACGATCGCTTGATCGGTTCCTTCGGGGAACGGCGCGGTAAGCGGCGTGTCGAGGACGAGGTGCGGGCGGGACGGGACGATCGGCCGATCGCGTCCGGGCAGCGCATCGTCCGGGGTCGGCAACTCTGTTTTCTTGCGTAGGAGGAACATGCGTTCACGGTAGCGCGGCTGCGCGTTCACCCGTGTGAACGTTGGGTTACCAGATCACGCGCGCCGAATCGTGTGCCCTGATGCTGGCGTCGCGAGTGACGAGCAGGGCGTCGTGCTCGAGTGCGGTTGCATAGATCATCCGATCCGAAGGATCGCGGAATGCGGTGACTAGACACCGAGTTCGTTCTCACGGGCGATCGCCTGACGTGCCTTCGGCGATAGCTTGCGTGGCGCAACGACGTTCCACAGCCACGCGTGCGTGTCGAGCACGATCACGGAAACTCGGCTCCCAGTCCTCCCAGAGCGGTGCGATAGCCCCGTCATAGTCATCTGTACATGACCATGACGGCCGTGTCTCGCTCAGGCCTGACCCAACGCCTGCTCGAGGTCGGCCCACAAGCTCTCGGGATCCTCCAGCCCGACCGACAGGCGCAGCAACCCCGTCGGGATCCGGTCGCCCTCCCAGCGGTGACGCGACTCGAGCTTCGTCTTCGTGCCGCCGAGGCTCGTCGCGTTCTCGATCGTCCGCACCGCACGCTCGACCCGGCCCGCCGCCTCTCCGTCCGCGACGTCGAACGAGACGAGAAACCCGAAGCCCGGGTAGCGGACTGTCGTGACGGCTTCGTGGATCTCGAGTCGCCCCACGAGCTCCCGGGCCGTCGCCTCCTGGCGCTCGAGCCGCACCTCCAGCGTCTTCAACCCACGTTGAAGGAGCCACGCTGTGTCGGCCCCCGCGACGATCCCGGCGAGACGACGCGTGAGGTGGAGTCGCCGCCGGAGCTCTGGGTCGCGGGTCACGGTCACACCGGCGAGCAGATCGTCGTGTCCACCGAGGATCTTCGTCGCGCTGTGCAGCGCGATCTCGCAGCCGAGCTCGAGCGGACGGACGCGGAGCGGCGAGGCGACCGTCGAGTCGCAGACGACGGGTGCGGGGTGGGACGCCGCGGCCTCGAAGTCGGGCATGGTCAGGAACGGGTTCGACGGAGCCTCCAGGAAGATCAGCTCCGCCTCGGGCGGCGGCGGGCCTCCCTGGTCGAACTCGACGACACGCACGTCCCAGTGGGCGAGGTGGTCGAGCAGCTTGCGGTGGCCGTAGTAGGCGCGTTCGGCGAGCGCGATCGTCTTGCCCGGGCCGGCCAGCGTGAGGACGACGGTCGTCACGGCGCCCATACCCGACGGGTAGAGGAGCGCTTCGCCGCCGTCGAGCGCACCGAGCACCTCCTCGACCTCCGCAGCGCTCGGATTGTCGGCGCGGGCATAGGAGAAGCGACCGGGTTCGCCCTCGACGTACGGCCACGTCGCGGAGCGGTCGATCGGCGCGGTCACCTTTCGACTCTAGACGGTTTGACGATTGGGTCGCCTGGCCCATCTGGATTGGTGTTGAACCATCGTCGACGGTCGTGACGAACTCATTGGACAGAAACGTTCCCGCGCGCCTCGTTCGCGCCCTCTAGGAGGTCAGCTATGCGATTCCGACCGAGATCCGGTCTCTTCATGTTCCTCGTCGTCGTGACGGCGTTCCTCGCGCTTCCTGCCGTCGCTTCGGCGGCCGAGCGCCTCGTCGCAGTCGACGAGGCCAGCCGCCTTGTCACCTTCTCGAGCGACACACCGCGGGCTTATTAGCCGCGTACGGGTCACCGGTCTCGGCGCCGGCGAGCGGCTCGTCGGGCTCGACGTCCGTCCCGCGACGGGCCAGCTCCTCGGGCTTTCGAGCAATTCCCGTCTCTACGTCGTCGATCCCGCGACGGGAACGGCCACCCCGATCGGAACGGCGGCGTTCACGCCCGCGCTGAGCGGCGGGTTCTTCGGCTTCGACTTCAACCCGACCGTCGACCGGATCCGCGTCACGAGCGACGCGCGACAGGATCTGCGACTCAATCCGGACACGGGCGCAACGGCGGCCGTCGACGGTGTGCTCACCTACGCGACGACGGATGCCGGGAACGGCATGGTTCCACAGGTTGTCGGTTCTGCGTACGCGAACAGCGTGCGTGGCGCGACGACGACCCAGCTCTTCGACATCGACGTCGCGCGTGACGCGCTTGTGCTGCAGAACCCGCCGAACAACGGCACGCTGGTCACCGTGGGCCTGCTCGGGGTCGACGCGCAGGGCGATGCCGGGTTCGACATCGCCTCGTCGGACGGAATGGCGTGGGCCGCGCTGCGTGTGCCCGGCCAGGGCGGCTCGGGCCTCTACCGGATCAGCCTCACGACCGGTGCCGCCACGCTCGTCGGCAGGATCGGTGGCGGCGTTGCCGTGACGGGGCTCGCAGCGCTCGGCGCCGCCCAGGCTGACACCAGCGCACCGACGCTCGCGCTCGTCAAGCTCGCGACGACGCGGACGGCCGGTGCGCTCGCGGGCGGCGGTCTTCGCGTCCGGGTCTCGTGCAACGAGGCGTGCACGTTCACGGCTCGCCTCCTGCTCGGCAATCGGGTGGTCGGCTCGGCGACCGCGACGACCGACGTCACCGGCTCGGTGCCGCTGCGGATCCGACTCTCGTCGGCCGGCGCAACGACCCTTCGCTCGCGCGGCAGCGCGAGCCTCGTGCTCCGCGTGACCGCTGCGGATGCGGCCGGGAACAACGCGACCGCGCTCTCCCGCACGATTGCCGCGCGTCGCTAACGTCCCACCCGAAATCGTGTAGGCGCCGGACCTGTCCGGCGCATCGCAAGGTCGCACCGGTGGGTTACGGTGCGACCTTGCGAGACGAGGCACTAGGCTCCTGCTCGGTGTCGACCCGTCACGAGACGACCGAGGCAAAGCTCGCCTGGCTGGCCGAGCGTGGAGTCGAGGCGGCGTCTGCGTCGGGCGAGAAGGCGGTCGCCCGTCAGCGGGAGCGCGGCAAGCTGCTGGCGCGGGAACGGCTCGAGCGTCTGCTGGATCCCGGCTCGTTCGTGGAGCTCGACCGTTTCGTCCGGCATCGTGAGACGGAGTTCGGGATGGCCGAGACGCGACCCTGGGGCGACGCCGTGGTCACCGGGTACGGGACGGTGTTCGGACGCCCGGTCTGCGTCTTCTCCCAGGATTTCACGGTGTTCGGCGGCTCTCTCTCGGAGGTGTTCGCCGAGAAGATCTGCAAGGTGATGGACATGGCCGTGAAGGTCGGTTGCCCGGTCGTCGGGATCAACGACTCGGGTGGCGCCCGGATCCAGGAGGGTGTGGTCTCGCTCGCCGGCTACGCGGAGATCTTCTGGCGCAACGTCCAGGCGTCCGGTGTCGTGCCGCAGCTCTCGCTCGTGCTGGGGCCGTGCGCGGGCGGGGCGGTGTATTCGCCTGCGATCACGGACTTCGTGCTGATGGCGGAGGGCACCTCGTACATGTTCATCACGGGGCCCGATGTCGTGAAGACGGTCACCGGCGAGGAGGTGAGCTTCGAGGAGCTCGGCGGCGCGCACACGCACGCGTCCCGCTCGGGTGTCGCCCATCTCGTAGCGTCCGACGAGGACGCCGTGCTCGAGGACGCCCGCTACCTGCTCACCTTCCTGCCGCAGAACAACCTCGAGTCGCCGCCGTATGCGGCGCCCGCGGATCCGATCGAGCGCGAGAGCGCCGAGCTCGACACGCTGATCCCCGACGCGCCGAACCGCCCCTACGACATGAAGCGCGTGGTCGGGCTCGTCGTCGACGACGGCGCCTTCCTCGAGCTCCAACCCGAGTTCGCGCCCAACATCGTCTGCGGCTTCGCGCGCTTGGGCGGCCATGCGGTCGGGGTCGTCGGGAACCAGCCGGCCGCGCTCGCCGGCGTGCTCGACATCGACGCGTCGGTCAAGGCCGCAAGGTTCGTGCGAACCTGCGACGCGTTCAACGTTCCGCTCGTGACCTTCGTCGACGTTCCAGGCTTCCTGCCCGGCACAGCGCAGGAGTGGAACGGGATCATCCGGCACGGCGCGAAGTTGCTCTACGCCTTCGCCGAGGCGACCGTGCCGAAGCTCACGGTGATCACGCGCAAGGCCTACGGCGGCGCCTACGACGTGATGAGCTCCAAGCACATTCGCGCCGACGTCAACCTCGCGTGGCCGACCGCCGAGGTGGCGGTGATGGGCCCGGACGGGGCCGTCAACATCGTCTTCCGCAAGGAGCTGGAAGACGTCGACGACCCCGACGCTCGCCGAGCGGAGCTGATCGCCGACTACAAGGAGCGCTTCGCCAATCCGTATGCCGCCGCCGAGCGTGGGTACGTCGACGACGTGATCGAGCCGCGCCGGACCCGACCGGCGTTGATCCGCGCGCTCGAGCTGCACCTCACGAAACGCGAGCCGGGCCCGAAGCGCAAGCACGGCAACATTCCGCTCTGATCACGCCAGCCCGATTCCGCAGGAGCGGAATCACGCGGCTCTATCGTCGCCGCCCCGGTGCTGCTCGGTGGCGGCAAGCGCCTGTTCGACGGCACGACCGGAACAGACCTGGCCTTCGAGCGGACCGAGGTGATCGAGTCGCCCTTCCCCACCCATCTGCGCTACCGAGCCTCAGCCCAAGCGATTGACGAACGCGAGCTCGCGCGAGTCGCAGACGGGCTCGTAGCCGATGCGCTGGTAGATCGCGTTCGAGGTTGGATTCGCGAGGTCGGTATAGAGGAAGCAGAAGGCATGGCCGCGGCTGAGCATGAGCTCCGAGAGGCCCGTTGTCACCGCCGTCCCGTACCCTCGCCCGCGCAGCTCGGGTGGCGTGTAGACGGGGCCGATCCGGATCCCGTTCGGCGTCGGGCCGCCGAAGCCGGCGAGCGAGACCGGATGGCCGTCGACCTCCCAGAGCGCGACGCCCGCGTCGTTGCTCGCGAGGCGCGCGTCGACGGTTCGTCCGAGCCGCGCTACCTCGTCGTCGCCGCCGTGCAGCACCTCAGCCCCGAAGGCCCGGAACCACCCGAGCACGCGCTCGCGGTCGGCTACGTCTGCAAGCCGCATCGTTCCGTGAATCGGCGGAGGCGGTTGCACCTCTCGGAGCGCGTAGATGCGCTGCTCGACCCGGGTGACGGAGCGCAGGCACCGACGCTCCGACCAGGCTGCCGCGAAGGCGTCCACCTCTGGGATGGCGCCGACGACGCCCGGAAGCTCCTCGTCGATCGCGTCGGCCAGTGCCCCGAGCGCGTGCTCGTCGCTCGGTCTCACGACGATCAGATTCTGTGGCGGCGTTCGCAACACCGCGCCGACGACATCCGACCCTATCCGAGCAAGCCACCCCCGGAACTCCGGGTAGACCTCGGGGTGGGCGCGCACGGTCGCGAGGATCCCGAAGGCGAGATTGTGGCGGGCCTCGTCGCGCGCGAGCAGCAGTCCAGCCTGCTCGAGGAACGTTGCGGCATCGACGGTGGTCTCCACGTCCATCGCGCGATCTTTACCGTTCCGTCCGATGCGCGTCTCCGCCAAGGTCGACTACGCGATCCGCGCGATGCTCGAGCTGGCCGCGGCGGGTGAGCTCGTCAAGGGAGAGGTCATCGCGACCGCGCAGTCGATCCCGCAGAAATTTCTCGAGAGCATTCTCCTCGACCTGCGCCACGCCGAGCTCGTCGCGAGTCGGCGTGGGGTGGAGGGCGGCTACACGCTCGCGCGGCCCGCCGACGAGATCACGATCGCCGACGTGATCCGCGCGGTGGAGGGGCCGATCGCCACGGTGCGCGGCATCCGGCCGGACGATGTCGCCTATCACGGGCCCGCGATGGCGCTCGGGCCGTTGTGGGTCGAGCTGCGAGGCGCAATCCGCGGGGTGCTCGAGGAGACAACACTTGCCGACCTCGTCTCGCGCTCTCGGTCGCAAACGTGACGAAGCACGAGGGACAGGGCGACGCACGCCTCGCCCCTGCGGGATGGTCGAAGGTCGACGTGGTTGTCGGCCGGGCAACGGCCGGGGGATCTGTCCCTCCGGGACTGACGGCCGTCTCTTCGCTCGCACCGACCCGCGTAGGGGCCGGGCATGCCCGGCCCGTCAGCGATTCACGCATGCGGATCAGCACCTAGGAACACCTTGACCAAGCTTGGCCAATACCGCTAACATTCCGGTATGCGAGTCAACGTCGGACAGGCGAAGACCGATCTCTCGAAGCTGCTTGCACGTGTCGAGGCCGGCCTCGACGTCGAGATTGCGCGTGACGGCATTCCCGTCGCTCGACTCGTGGCGATCGATCGGACGGATGGCCCGGGAGCGCGGTTTCTCGCGGCGCACGGTTCGCTCTCCGACCGCATTCGCGTCGGTGACGACTTCGAATTCACCGAGGGAGAGCTCGACGAGGTGTTTGCCGAGCATTGAGGCTGCTGCTCGACACGCACGTCATCCTTTGGCAGCTCAGCGGCGAGCGATCGCTGTCATCGCCCGCACAGGACGTCATCCGGTCGGCGCAGACACTGTTTGTGAGCGCCGTATCGTTCGCGGAGATCGGTGTCAGGGCCGCCGTCGGCAAGCTCGAGGTGCCCGACGACCTCGTCGACCACGTTGTGCAAAGCGGACTGAGAGTTCTCCCGCTCGCGCCGGAGCACGGGCTGCGTGTCGCGCGACTTCCGATGTACCATCGCGATCCGTTCGATCGACTTCTCATTTCCCAGGCCCAGATCGAGAACCTCACCATCGTCACCGCCGACGAGCGAATACTCCGCTACGAGGTGGCGTGCCTGTCCGCTGTCGCTTGACGACGCCCACCGACGCCGGCGACGGGGCGAAAACGCGCTGCGCCCCTGAGTCGGTTCAGCCAGCCGGGCGGTGGTGTCGAATCCTCGGACACAGCCTTCTTGCCCGGCGTCGCCGACCCCAGTGGCATCCGCGGCAGCCGGTCAGGGACGACGGCTGCGGACTGCGAAGCGGTCGTCGGACGTGCGCTCGAAAACGCGCTCGGCGCGTCCCTCGAACCAACCGGCGCGAACCTCGCCCGACGGTCCGTCGAACAGCGGAACGAACGGCTTGAGGTCGAGGACGGGAGTGTCGGTGAGCAGATCGAGCCCGTCGACGACGACCGCCGACCGATCGACGGAGACGATGCGAGCGAGGGAGAGCCCGATCGGGTTCGGTCGACGGGGCGAGCGCGTCGCGAACGTCCCGTGCGGCGCGTCGTCGAGGAACGCCGGCACGGTCGCGTCCCAGCCGAGCGACTCGTGCAGGTGGGCGAGCACCCAGATGTTCGTGAAGCCCTCGAGGTCTTCGAGGCAGCCCCGGTGTGCCTCGAAAACCTCGATCGTCGAGGGGCCGTGCGTATCGGCGACCGATTGCAGGGGCATGCCGTCGAGGCTCGTGTGTGGTGATACGACGTACCCGATCGGCCGGTAGACGACGGGTGCGACGGTGCGGCTGTCCAGCAGGCTTTCGACGAACGAGAGGGCGGCCCGTCCCGCCGTCAGGCGCCAGAGTGCGAGCGTTCGGGCAAAGCCGGACGTCGAGGCCAGCTGGCGCTCGAGGGCTCGCTCCGTCCGAGCGAGCAGCGCTGCCTGCTCGCGGAGCAGTGGCGCCGGGTCCAGCCCTGCTCGATCGTAGAACAGAAGCTTCAGCATCAGCTCGGACCGGAGGTCGCGGACGTGCTCGACGGCGCCGCCCCGCCACCGGGCGAATGCGGTGCGCCCGCGCCGCGTTGCGGCCAGCGTCGTCCGTGCAGGGCCTTCGTCGCTCGCCGTCGTTCCCCGTGTCTCTGCAAGTCCGTTCTCCCGCAGTTGCCGGAGCGCTCGGTAGGTCAGCGGACGGGTGCACGAGTGGACGCGACCGATCTCACCCGACGAAGCGAGCGCCTGGGCGATCGCCCAGCCATGCGTCGGCCGCTCGAGGAGCAGCCCGAGCGCTGCCCATTCGGGAAGCGACGGCTCCGTGCGAGCGGGGCGGCTCATCTCCCCCGATCGTACGCTTCACGCCTGAGTAGTCAAGAAGTATCTACCGGTGTGATAGCTTCTTCCTTCCGCGCGGCGTCGACCGGAAGGAGGCGTATGAATCGACGGCGGTTCTCCTCACGTCAGCCGGCGTCACGGCGGCCGCCGCCGGTGCGCCATGGCTCGGGGCGGCAAGCGCCGCGACGGACGACGAGTTGGCCTATGCGAACTTCGGCATCCGCCGAGTTCCTCGTCGCCGACTTCTACACCAGAGCATTGGCGGCCAAGACGCTCACGGCGCACCCGTTGGGGTGCTCCGTCGCGGGAAGTCCGCGTCCGTGCAGCACGCGAAGGCTCTGGGAGACCTGCTCGTCGGTGCGGGACAAGTCGCGCCGACGAGAGAGGATTTCGAGTTCGCGTTCGCCGCGAAAGCCTTCGCCAGCGCGACCGCGATCGCGACGACGGGCGTTTCCGTCCTCCGGCCGCTGCTCGGCGCCTATCAGACCGCCGCTGCGTCGGTGATCGAGCCAACCTATCGCGTGCTCTACGCGAGCCTCGGCGCCAGCATCGGCGAGCAGGCCGGAGCGCTCGCAACGCTCTCGAGTCGAACCGCCGTCGAGCCGTTCCCCATCGCCATCGACCTCGAGGCCGCGAGCGCTGCGCTCGAGCCATACCTGGGATAACCATCGGGAGGTCGTCGTGAAGCATCGTCTCATCGGTTCGCTGGTCGCACTGACCGTGATCGCAGCCTCGTTCCTTGCGGCGAGCGCACCCGCCCGTGTGCAGGCGGATCCGTTGACGATCTACGCAGCGGCATCGTTGACCGAGGTGTTCAAGGCCTACGACGGAACGCAGCGATACAGCTTCGGTGCGTCGAATACGCTCGAGACCCAGATCCGAAACGGCGCTCCGGCGGACATCTTCGCTTCGGCCGCGCCGCTCAACACCCAGCGGCTCTTCCAGGCCGGCCTTGTGGACAAGCCAGTGACCTTCCCCTCGAACCGGCTCGTGCTCGTCGTTCCGAGGGCGAACCCGGCCGGTCTGCAGACGATCTACGACCTGCGGCGCAAGCCGGTGAAGCTCGTCGTCGCGGGTGTCGCCGTGCCGGTCGGCGGGTACACGCGCACGGTGCTGCGCAAGATGGGTCTCGCATCGGTGCTCTCGAAGGTCGTGAGCCAGGAGTCCGACGTCAAG
>Ga0136617_10006713_pt1 | contig 10260 bp, 8 predicted proteins | sample AntDrymUQ3222106_2_FD_129672 | JGI IMG/M metagenome (GOLD analysis project Ga0136617, IMG submission 129672) | Polar desert sand microbial communities from Dry Valleys, Antarctica - metaG UQ322 (21.06) | ecosystem: Environmental > Terrestrial > Soil > Desert | place: Antarctica: Dry Valley... | reverse complement strand
GTCTCCGACCGGGTCGTGATCATGAACGAGGGCAAGATCGAGCAGAGCGGAACGCCGGAGGAGGTCTACGAGCGACCCGCCACCCAGTTCGTCTACGGCTTCCTCGGCGACGTCAATCTCTTCCACGGCCGCATTCACGAGGGCAAGGTGAACATCGGCGACAGCCAGCTGGAGGCCCCCGAGTGGGCCACCGCTCGGGACCAGGCGGGAGTGGCCTACGTCCGGACCTTCGACGTGCGGCTCGAGCCGACCCGCACCGGTCCCTCGTCTCTGGAGGCGACAGTGCGGCACGTCCGGGCCTTCGGGCCGGTGGTCCGAATGGAGCTGGATCTTGTCGGCGGCGGGCGCTCTATCGAGGCACACATTCCCCGGGCGCGGTTCGACAGCCTGGGGCTGATCAAGGGGCAAGTGGTGTACGTTTCGCCCACCAACGTGCGGGTGTTTGCCCAATCCTCCTGAATCGGGGCACCTGGCTGCAGGGCGAGCGCTACACCCAGTGGCTCAGGTCACGATTCAGCAGTCGAGACAGCAGCGCGACCTCGGGGCGGAACGACTCCACCAGCTCGGCCCGGAATTCCGGTGACAGCGGTGCGCGGTGTTCCTTCACGGTGTTCAGAGCCACGATGGTCTTTTTAGCGGCGCCGAGTCCCCTCGCTCCCATCGCCTGCTTGAGGCTGCGGAACGCGGCGCGCAGTGCGGGCGGAGGTTTGCGAGAAAACTTTCTCAGCCAGGTCACTCTCGCTCGTTTGCTCTCGTTGATGCGGGCAAACTCGGTTCGATTGTCGTGCGGAATCTTCAGGAACTCGATGACCTCGTCATACAGCTGCTGGGGCGAGGCAGCAAAGTCATCGTACAGGATAAGCTTTACCTGCTCCGGTGGAAACGAAGCGAGCAGGCGCTCGGTCTGGGTTCCGAACTGGCCGACCTGGGCGTACTGAACCAGGAGGGGTGAGCGGATGGCCGGCGGCAGGTCGAGGCCGCGGCTGCGCCGCTCCTGCAGACGCCATGCGGTTTCGAAGTCGCTTACGGTCTCTTCCGAGACGTAGAGCAACTGGGCGTGCAGCGAATACACCATCTCCACCGGGTTGCGAAACATCGCAATGATTCTCGCATCGGGATTGAACTCACGAATGTTGGGAATAGCCACCGCCGAGCGCAGGTAGTAGACGGACGCCTCGCCCACCCTCAGGTGTTCCCCGGTCCTCTCCGCGAATATCCCGGCATACTCCTGCAACGTCTTGATCCGGGGATAGCTTCCCAGGTCCTTGGCAAAGAAGTGCGGCTCCTTGATCTCCGGCATGAAGATGCTGGGATGCGGGCGCAGATACTCATAGAGCGCCGTGGTGCCGCACTTGGGGGCGCCCACGATGAAAAAATTCGGCTTCGCGGCCAAGGACTCGACTGCAGGGGGTGAGGACCGGGAGGACACGAGAGAAGCTTATCCAGGCCCGCCCCGCGATGCCAGCACCATACACCTCGCTCCCTCCCGGTAGCGACACCGTCCCCGGCCCGCTTGGCGGGCCGAAACCGCGCCGACTATCTTGAAGGCCCCGGGAACTCTATCGCCTATGGCCGCCGTCGTGAGATGGCAGGAGTGGAGGTGTCGTGACGCTTCCGAGCTTCATCGTGATCGGTGCAGCCAAGGCTGGTACCACCGCCTTGTATTGGTACTTGTCGGAGCACCCGGCGGTCTTCATGAGCCCGGTAAAGGAAACCAACTACTTCGCCTACGGGCTGGATGATCGAGGGAAGCTCCTCTACGGAGATCCGGAGGTTCATCGCTTTCCGGTCAAGACGTTGAGCGAGTACGAGCGGCTGTTCGAGGCCGCCGGCAGCGCCGCGGCGGTCGGGGAGGCATCGCCGATCTACCTCGAAGCTCCCCAAGCCGCCGCCCGGATCCAAAAGCTGCTGCCCGCCGTGCGGATCATCTGCAGCCTTCGCCACCCGGTGGATCGCGCCTACTCCGACTACGTGATGTACCTTAGGCGCCGCGGGCTCCGCTTCGACCCCGATCGCGAGCTGACCTCGAGCGCGGTCTGGGCCCAACCCGATTCCCGTTGGATGCAGGTGAGTCAGTATTACGGGCAGCTGGCGCGGTATTTCGAGGCGTTCCCTCGGGAGCAGATCCACGTCCTCCTGTTCGATGACATCAAGAAGAGCGCGCTGGCGGCCACGCAGGAAGTGTATCGGGTGCTGAAGGTAGATCCATCGTTCGTGCCCGACTTTTCGACGCCGCACGCGGCGGGAGGAATTCCGGCCAGCCCGCTGTTGGAGGGGTTCCTGACCAGCCGCACCCTCCGGTCCGTGGTCAAGCCCTGGGTATCAGTGCGGGCGGCAAACTGGGTGCGGCGGCTCCGTACCCGCACGATGCGGCGGACTCCGGCCCTGCCTCCAAAGCTGCGTGAGGAGCTCACGGGGCACTTCCGAGAGGACATCGAGAAGACCTCGGCGCTTATCGGCCGGCGGCTGGAGCATTGGCTGGAGCCGCCGCGCAAGCCCAGTGGTTGACTTCGCATCACCTTCTCGACTCAGCCGAGCGGATCGTAGGACCAAACTACCGGTTGGGTATCGCTCTCGTTATGCTTTCCCCAGAGCGATCCCTGGGCTGCCAACCGGAAAAAACGTCAATGCCGGACAAGCTCCGCGTCCTTTTCGTGACCGAGGACGATCCGCTGTATGTGATTCGCCTTTTCGAGGTGTTCTTCCGGGAGTTCCCGGCAAATGCCCTCGAAGTGTGCGGAATCACGATTGACCGTGCCTTCCATGAGCCGCGTTGGAAAACCCTTCGCCGGATGCTGCGCTTTTATGGGCTCTCGGGAACGGCTCGAATAACGGCCCGCTTTCTGAGGGCGCGGCTGAGCGGACAGTCCATCGCTCGGCTGGCCTCGGAAAAATCCATTCCCATGGTCCCGGCCCGCTCGGTCAACGACGCCGACTACATCGAGCGAGTCGCTCGCCTGGCACCGGACGTGATCGTCTCGGTGGCCGCGCCGGAGATCTTCCGGAAAAACCTCCTCCGAACTCCGCGGCTCGGCTGCATCAACATCCACTCCGGGCGGCTGCCCGTCTATCGTGGAATGATGCCTACTTTCTGGCAGATGTTGCGGGGTGAGACCGCCGTCACGATCACGGTGCACGAGATGGCCGAGGCGCTGGATGCCGGCGCCATTCTGGGGACGGTCAATGTTCCCATCGCCGCCCGGGATTCACTCGATCGCGTCATCACCGTTACCAAGCAGGAAGGTGCCCGTCTGCTGATAGACGTCCTCGGAAAGATCCACCGGGGAGAGGCGACCCGCACCGCCTTGGATATGAAACAGGCGAGCTACTTTTCTTTTCCCATGCGCGAGCACGTGCGCGAGTTCCGGAAACAGGGCCACCGGCTTCTCTAGCGATCGAATCATGCTGAACCAGACCCAACCGCTTCCTCCCGCCGCGATGTCGGTGGATGTGGAAGACTGGTTTCAAGTCGAGAATCTCAAAGCAGTCGTTCCCCGCGCGAGCTGGGAGACACGGGAGTCACGCGTCGAACGCAACACGATGCGGATCCTGGAGCTGCTGGAGGAGCATGGGGCTCGTTCGACGTTCTTTATACTGGGGTGGGTGGCCGAACGGCACCCGGGGCTGGTTCGCAGCATTGCCACGGCGGGACACGAGATCGCCTCACACGGGTACGGCCACGATCTGGTGTATACGCTTACGGAGGCGGAGTTTCGAGCTGACGTCGGTCGCTGTAAGCAGGTGCTGGAGGATCTGACCGGTCAGCGGGTCACCGGATACCGGGCGCCCTGCTTTTCGATTACCGACTGGGCGATCACGGTTCTCCAGGAGCTCGGGTTTGAATACGACTCCTCGCTGTTTCCCACCGTCGCGCACGACCGCTACGGTCGCTTGAGCGGGGTGGGTGCCGGCCGGCCAATCCTCGAGTTGAGGCCCGGCTTCCACGAGGTTTCCATCTCCTGCCTTCCGCTCGGAAAACGCGGCATTCCTTGGGGCGGGGGCGGTTATTTCCGGCTCATGCCTTCTGCCGCCTGGCGCGCTGGTGTGCGGCACATTCTGCAAACCGGCGCGCCCTACATGTTCTATATCCATCCCTGGGAAATTGACCCGGGTCAGCCCCGGGTGGCGGGTTTGGCTGCCACCAGTCGGTTTCGCCACTACGTGAACCTGGGACGCTCTGAGGAGCGCTTCCGCACGCTCCTTTCCACTTTTCAATGGACATCGGTCCGAACGGTGCTCGACGCCTGGCGGCGCGAGGTCGCATCAACGGCCGCTCCGGCTCACGAACCTGCGTCCCTCCGACCCTAGCGGCGCTCCCCCGGCGCGAGGGCCTTCTCGACCATACGATGTCCCTCCGGCGGCCTGCTCCGCGCTACGCCCGTCTTGCCGCCGGTCTCGCGCCCGAGGACATCCCGGTAGACCGCGAGCGTGCCAGCCACCATGTGGTCGAGGGTGAAGTGCTGCTGGTACCGGTGGCGACCCTGGCCCCCGAGCCGGACCCTGAGTGCCGGGTCCGCCAGCAGACGTCCAATCCGGTCTTTCAGCAGCTCCACGTCTCCGCGGGGTATGAGATACCCGGTGTCGTCGTCCTGAACAGCCTCGCCGACCCCGCCGACCGATGAAGCCACCACCGGCAGGCCCGCGCGCATGGCCTCCAGGATACTGAGGGGAAAGCCTTCCCAGTTGCTCGCCAGCACACCCACCTGAGCCTGAGCCAGGATCTGATGGACGTCCATCCGCTGACCCAGAAACCGTACCCGATCGCCGATTCCCAGCCTCGCCGCGAGCGACTGCATTTCCCCCATGAGCGGACCGTCGCCCACCAGATCCAGCTCCCATGGGAGCTCTTGCAGCCCGGCGAGGGCAGCCAGAAGGGTGGGATGGTCCTTCTGGGGCTCGAAACGCGCCACCATCACCAGGCGCGCGGGTGTTTTGCCAGGATCGGCTCGTAATGGCTCAGTGAAGTCAGGCATGCCATTGTGTACCGTCACCACGTCATCTTCGGTGACGATGCCGGCGTGGAGTCCGAATTGCCGGTCGAATTCCGATACGGTGATGATCTTGCCGGCGAGAGGCCGAATGAACCGCTCGACCCGGCGCGACACCGCGGCTTGCAGCGGCGGTGTACCCGGAGCACAGGCCCAGCCGTGAACCGTCACCACGACCGGAACGTGCAGCGAGCGGCCGGCAAACCGGCCGAGCGTGCCGGCTTTGGCGGAGTGCGCGGTGATCAGGTCGGGGCGCAATTCCCTCAGCGCCGCGCGAATCTCTCGCAACGCGCGCAAGTCGCGAAGCGGGCGCATCGGCGCGGCGAGATGGCGGAGGACGACAACCGGGATGCCCTTGGCACGGAGGTCGTCTACCAACGAGCCGCCGCCACCCGTCAGCACCGCGGGTGAGTGACCTTGTGCCTGCATGGCTACCGCGAGGTCCCGGACGTGGATCTGGGCACCCCCGATCGGGGCTGCCCGGGTCACGATGTATGCGATGTTCAAGCGCAGTACCTCCGCTCGGTGTGTTGGCCCCACCGGCGAGAAGTATACCAGCAACGAGCAGGGCCCGAGCCCTCTCCGCCCATACCCTGTCGAGCCGTCGCCACACCGGTGCAGTTCCGCGCTGGAGGCTTGCGGCCGCCACCGAGGTGATCTTCAGATGTGCCTGTGGTAGATTGTCTTGCCCAGCCTCGAGAATCAAGCAACACCCTATCGGGGGGCATGGATCGTGCTTACCACCCGCGCGAGTTCGTGCGCCGGGGAGGCCGAACTGACCCCAAAAGTGCCCTGACCGAAGCCCACAGGAGTGACCAACCGCCAGATGACGAAAATCGTTAAGCCGATCATCATCGTCGGGACCGGACGCTGCGGCTCGACCATGTTTCACCGCCTGCTGGCAAAGCACCCGCAGATGATGTGGCTGTCGCCCCTGTGCTATAAGTACCCCGACAAGCCGGAATGGAACCGGATGGCGGTGACGGCGATGGACAACCCGCTGCTGCGCCGGCTCTTCGGGGGCAAGATCCGGCCGGGCGAGAACTACAAGTTCTGGGACAAGCACGCGTATGGCTTCTCCGAGCCCTGCCGTGACCTGGTGCGCTCGGACGTGAGCGAGCGCGTCAAACGTCAGGTACGCGGTGCCTTCGAGCCCATGCTCACCACCCGGCGCAACCGCCTGCTCATCAAAATCACGGGCTGGTCCCGCATCGGATTTCTGAACGAGATCTTCGAGGACGCGAAGTTCATCCACGTTCTCCGCGACGGCCGCGCGGTGGCCAGCTCGCTGCTGCATGTTGACTTCTGGCGCGGCTGGTATGGCCCGCAGGGCTGGCGGGCCGGCCTCCTCTCCCCCGAGGACCAGGCCGCCTGGGAAAGCTACGATCGCTCGTTCACCGCGCTGGCGGGTATCGAGTGGCGAATCCAGATGCGCGCGATGGATGCGGCACGGCAGGCGCTCGACCCCAAGCTCTTTCTCGAGCTCAAGTACGAGACGTTCTGCGAGCAGCCGGTGGAGAATTTTCGGCGGGTCCTCGACTTTGCGGAGGTGCCGTGGACGGCGGACTTCGAGCGGGAGATCAGGTCCGCTTCGATCCGCAGCACCAGCAACCGCTGGCGGGATGACCTGGCTCCCTCGCAGCAGATCATTCTCGATGACCTGCTGCGTGATGATCTCAGGCGATACGGCTATGGCGAGCCGGCGAGATCCGAAAAGGTTCCCCAGCCTGCCGGACGTAGCTGATACCCCCGACCATGACCACGGAAGGCACCAGCCGGCGGCTCGACGGCGAGGGTAGGGGAAAGGCGCCCCGCGGGCTGACCCAACGCGCGCTCGGGGGCATGCTCTGGACCTTCTCCGGCACCGGCGTGCAGGTGGTGGTCCAGCTGCTCACCATCATGGCGCTGGGGCGGCTGCTCACGCCCGCCGAGTTCGGGCTGATGGGCGCCGCCGCGGTCGTGATCGCGCTCTCTCAGATCGTCTCCCAGATCGGGGTGGGGCCCGCCATCATTCAGCGGCGCGAGCTGCAGCCGGCGCACCTGCACGTCGCGGTAACCCTCTCCTGCCTGCTCGGGTTCATGCTGGGGGCGATGGTCTATTTCGGCGCCCCCGCGATCGCCAGGTTCTACCGCATTCCCGAAGTCGAGCCGGTGCTCCGGGCGGTGGCCTTTCTGTTCCCCTTGGATGGCCTGAACACCGTCGCCAAATCCATCCTCACCCGCGAGCTGCGCTTCCGGCTGTTCGTGGCCCTCGATGTCGGCAGCTATGTGGTGGGGTACGCCTGCGTGGGCGTGTTGCTCGCCTGGCTGGGCTACGGTGTCTGGGCCCTGGTCTTTGCCACTCTGACGCAGGCCGTCCTGCGGGCCATCCTGATGTACCGCGCGGCGCGGCACCCACTGCGGCCCAGCCTCGACTTCCAGGCCGCCAAGGATCTGCTCGCTTTCGGGTTCGGCCACTCCATCGCCCAGATCGGCACCGTGCTCTCGCAGCAGGGCGACAACCTGGTGGTCGGGCGCTGGCTGGGGCCGGCGGCGTTGGGCATCTACGGGCGCGCCTATAGCCTCATGGTGATGCCCGCGTCGGCCTTCGGGCGCATCGTCAATCGGGTGCTGTTCCCGGTCATGGCCCAGGTTCAAGACGAGCGTGACCGGCTCGCGGCCGCCTACGAGCGCGGGCTCGCGATCGTGGCCCTGGTGTCGCTTCCCATCAGCGCGTTCCTGTGGGCGGTCGCGCCGGAGTTCATCCCGGTGGTCCTGGGTCCGGCGTGGGCCGCCGTCGTCCCCGCGTTCCGGCTGTTCACCATCGGTCTTCTCTTCCGCATGAGCAGCAAGCTCAGCGATGCATGCACCAAGGCGGCGGGAGAAGTCAACATCCGCGCCATGATTCAAGTGGGCTACGCCGTGCTGGTGGTGGCGGGGGCGCTCGTGGGCCAGCGGTGGGGTGTCAACGGAGTGGCGGTCGCGGTATCGGTCGCCATGGGCATCAACTGGCTGGCCATGGCTCAGCTGAGCCGGTCGGTGACGGGCCTCCAGTGGGCCCGATTCGCCCGAGCGCACGCGCCCGCGGCGCTGCTGGCTCTGGTGATCGGGGTGGCTGCCGCCGCCGCCGCGGAAGCGGGCCGCGCTGCCCACCTGGGCAACCTCACGACCTTGCTGGCGGCCGGCCTCGCTTCGGCCGTCGCAGCCTTCATCGGCGTGCGGCTGCGGCAGGGGCTCTTCCTGGGGCCGCACGGCTCCTGGGCATATGCCCACGGGCAGCAGCTGCTCCGGGGAACCTCGCGGCGAGGCGGCCGGCGCCGGCCGGAGGCCGAAGAGCTGGCGCCGGCGGCGGAGGCGAGCTCCAAGTGACCTCGCCTCAGCCGGCGCGGAAAACCGGGGTGGTGCGAGCACTGTGGTCGCCGTTGCGCCGCCTGCGCTCGGACTATCGCGAGCTGACCGCCCCGCTGAGAGGGCTGCCGTCCGCCCTCGTGATCGGCACCCAGAAGGGCGGCACCACTTCGTTGTTCAACTACCTCGCTCAGCATCCGGACGTGCTGCCGCCCTTCGGCAAGGAGATCCACTACTTCGATCTCCACCATGAGCGGGGGCTTCGCTGGTACCGCGGGCGCTTCCCCTACAGCCACCGCCTCCGCCGCGGCGCACTGACGCTCGACGCCTCGCCGTACTACCTGGTGCATCCGCAGGTGCCCCGGCGAGCTGCGGAGCTGCTGCCGGAGGCCAAGCTCATCGCCGTGTTGCGAAACCCGGTGGATCGGGCGCTTTCGCACTATCAGCACGAGGTGCGGGGCGGCCGGGAGACGCTCTCCTTCGCCGAGGCGATTGATCGGGAGCCCGAGCGGCTGGCCGGGGAGGAGGAGCGCCTCGCGAGGGAGCCGAAATACTATAGCCACCACCATCATCGCTTCACCTACATCCGCCGCGGACAGTATGTCGAGCAGCTCCGCCGCTGGGTGGCGCACTACCCCAGATCGCAGTTGCTGGTGCTCCAGAGCGAATGGCTCTTCCGGGACCCCGCCGCCGCCACCGAGGCGGTGCAGCGATTTCTCGGGCTCGGGCCCCACCGCATCGCTCACTACAAGCCATTCCTTCAGGGGAAGTACGAGCGCGAGATGCCGCCCAGTCTGCGGGCGCGGCTGGCGGCCTACTTCGAGCCCTACAACCGCGAGTTGTATCAGTGGCTGGGCGAGGAGTTCGATTGGGCGTGACCACGCCAGGGCGGAACCCGATTGCCTTTTTCCTGCCGTCTGCGCGCGGCGGCGGCGCCCAACGGGTGATCGTCAACTTGGTGGAGGGGATCACCGAGCGGGGCGTACCGGTGGACCTGGTGCTCGCGACCGCCGACGGCGTCTTCCTGGCCCAGCTGGCTCCCGCGGTGCGGGTGGTGGATCTCCGCGCCGGGCGGCTCATCCGCAGCCTCGGTCCGCTCACCCGCTACCTCAGGCGCGAGCGGCCTCGGTATCTGGTCTCGTCCATGAGCCATGCCAACCTGATCGCGCTGTGGGCCGCGAGGCTCGCCGGAGGGGCCACTCCGGTGATGGTGACGGTGCACAACACCATGTCCCAGTCCACGGGGCAGGAGGGGCGGCTTGGCGGGATGCTCGAGCCTCTCCTGCTCCGCGCCTGCTATCCCTGGGCCGCCTCCGTGGTCGCGGTCTCGGCCGGCGCCGCGGCCGACCTCGCGCGGACCTCGGGATTGTCCCGGGATCGGGTGCAGGTGGTCTACAACCCGGTGATCACGCCGCCCCTCATGACGGCGGCCCGGCAGCCGCCGGACCACCCCTGGTTCGAGCCCGGGCAGCCACCGGTCATCCTGGCCGTCGGACGGCTGACCAAGCAGAAGGATTTCCCGACCCTTATCCGGGCGTTCGCCGAGGTCCGCGGCCGCCGGACGGGCCGTCTCATTATCCTTGGGGAGGGAGAGGACCGGCCGGCGCTGGAGGCGCTCGTGAGCGAGCTCGGCGTGGGCGCCGATGTCGCGCTCCCCGGTTTCCGGGAGAACGCCATGGCCTACATGGCGCGCTCGGCCTTGTTCGTGCTCTCCTCCGCCTGGGAGGGGCTGCCTACCGTCCTGATCGAGGCACTGGCCGCGGGGACGCAGGTGGTGTCCACCGACTGCCCCAGCGGTCCTCGCGAGATCCTGCAGGACGGCCGGCTCGGCACCCTGGTGCCGGTGGGAGATGCGGCCGCCCTGGCGGGCGCCATGATCCACGCCCTGGACCGACCCCGGGATACGGTCCCCCTCGACGCGCTTACGCCCTTTACCAGGGACGCG
>Ga0136617_10006711_pt1 | contig 10263 bp, 11 predicted proteins | sample AntDrymUQ3222106_2_FD_129672 | JGI IMG/M metagenome (GOLD analysis project Ga0136617, IMG submission 129672) | Polar desert sand microbial communities from Dry Valleys, Antarctica - metaG UQ322 (21.06) | ecosystem: Environmental > Terrestrial > Soil > Desert | place: Antarctica: Dry Valley... | reverse complement strand
CGCGTGCCGTCCTCGGCCGGGTCGGCCTCGACCTCCGGCGCGTGCAGGACGAGCGCCTGCGGCTCGAAGTCGCGCAGCTCTTCCTCGGCCGGCTCGATGAACATCGTCGTCGCGAAGAGCGCGTGGTAGGGGTGATTCGTGACGACGCGGACGGCGATCCGGTGCGCGGGGTCGGCGCCGGCGAAGGCGTCCACGACGTAGACGTCGCGGCTGCCGAGCTGCTCGGTCACCTTGGCGCGCAGACCCTCGAAGTGCTCCTCGTCGATCGCTGCGTTGACGTCGCCCCACCAGATCCGCTCCTCCGAGCCGGGCTCGCGAACGATGAACTTGTCCTTCGGCGAGCGACCAGTATGAGCGCCGGTGTCGACGGCGAGCGGCCCGCCCTCGGCCACCGTCGCCTCGCCGCGCTCGAGCGCGTGAGAGTAGAGCTGGGAGGTGGTCGGGTTCCAGTGGATCCTGCCCTCCGCGCGGATGCCATGGCGGGCGAGATCGTCGGTCGTGATCGCTATCGGAGGGCTCCCTTCGGGATGAACGCCCTATCGTAAGCACGATCCGCGTAGGCTCGCGGCATGAGGGCGCGCGAGCTCGGAGTCACGATCGGGCGGCTCGATCCCGGGCCGCGCAACGCGATCACCGACGTCGACGGCGTCCGGGTCGGGCACACGACGCTGATCGAGGGCGACGAGGTCCGCACCGGAGTCACCGTCGTCGTCCCGCCCGAGGAGTCGCTCTTCGCCGGCGCGCACCGGATCAACGGCAACGGCGAGCTGACGGGGCTCGAGTGGGTTCGGGACTCGGGCCTCCTGACGACGCCGGTCGCGCTCACGAACACCCACTCGGTCGGCGTCGTCCGAGACGCCCTGATCGCCGCCGCCGAGCACGGCGTCGACGACGACCGCTGGAGCCTGCCGGTGGTCGGAGAGACCTGGGACGGCTTCCTCAACAACATCAACGGCTTCCACGTCAAGCCCGTCCACGTCGCCGCAGCGCTCGCGGGCGCACGGACGGGCGCCGTCGAGGAGGGCGCGGTCGGAGGCGGCACGGGCATGGTCTGCCACGGCTTCAAAGGCGGGATCGGCACCGCGTCCCGCCTGGTCGAGGGCGGTTGGACGCTCGGCGTGCTCGTGCAGGCAAACCACGGCAGGCGGATGCGACTGCGCGTGAACGGGATCCCCGTCGGCGAGCGGATCGGTGCCGACCGCGTGCCGCTGCCCGAGCATGACTGGGACGGCGGCTCCGGCTCGATCATCGTCCTCCTGGCGACCGACGCCCCGCTCCTGCCGGGGCAGTGCGAGCGGATCGCCCGTCGCGCCACCTATGGGATCGCGCGCACGGGCGGCATGGGCGAGCACACGAGCGGCGACTTCGCGCTCTGCTTCGCCACCGGCAATCGCGGCCTCGACGCGGACGGGCCGGAGCTCGCGCTCCGGATGGTCAGCGACACTCGGATCGACGCCTTCTACGAGGCTACTATCGACGCCGTCGAGGAATCGATCCTGAACGCGCTGCTCGCGGCCGAGACGATGACCGGCCGCAGCGGCAACACCGCGCACGCGCTGCCGCACGAGCTCCTGCTCGAAGCGATCGCCCGCACTCAGGCCGGCTAGACGGTTGCCGCCTCGGGATCGCGCGAGACGAGCTCCGAGTAGCGTCCCCCGGCCGAGAGCAGCTCGTCATGTGTGCCGACCTCGACGATCCGGCCGTGGTCGAGCACGACGATCTGGTCGGCGTCGCGAACCGTGGAGAGCCGGTGGGCGATCGCGATCGTCGTCCTCCCCTCCGCCAGCCGCTCGAGCGCCTCCTGGACGAGCCGCTCGGTGCGCGTGTCGAGCGACGAGGTCGCCTCGTCGAGAACGAGGATCGGCGGGTTGCGCAGGATCGTGCGTGCGATTGCCATCCGCTGCTTCTCGCCCCCGGAGAAGCGGTACCCGCGCTCGCCGACGACGGTGTCGTAGCCCTCGGGCAGCGACGCGATCAGCTCGTGGATCTGGGCCGCGCGCGCGGCCTCCTCCACCTCGTCGTCGCTCGCATCCGGCCGGGCGAAACGGAGGTTCTCGCGCACGGACGAGTGGAAGAGATACGTCTCCTGCGAAACGACACCGACCGCGCCGGCGAGCGAGGCGAACGTGAGCTCGCGCACGTCGACGCCGTCGATCTCGACCCGGCCCTCGGTCGCATCGTAGAGCCGGGCAACGAGGTAACCGGCGGTCGTCTTCCCCGAGCCGGTCTCGCCGACGAGCGCGGTCTTCGAGCCGGGCGCGGCCTCGAAGGAGACGTCCTGCAGCGTCCAGGTCTCGCCGTAGCGGAACCAGACCCCGTCGAACACGACCCGGCCCTCCGGCCGGTGGAGGTCGCGCGTGCCCTCCTCGATGTCGACGTCGAGGTCGAGGTACTCGAAGACCCGGTCGAAGAGCGCGAGTGAGGTCTGGACGTCGAGCGAGACCCCGAGCAGCGAGCCGATCGGGAAGAAGAGCCGCGTCTGCAGGGTCGTGAAGGCAACGATCGTTCCCAGCGAGACCGAGCCGGCGTAATGGCCGGCGAAGAGGTAGACGAGCGCCGGCATGATCGCGAAGGTCATCTGGATCGAGCTCATCATCCAGCGGCCCGTCATCCGGCTCCGCACCTCGAGGTCGGCGAGCCGGGCCGACTCGCCCTCGAACCGGCCGGCGAGCTCGCCCGAGCGGCCCATCGTCTTCCCGAGCAGGATCCCCGAGACCGAGAGCGACTCCTGAACGAGGCTCGAGATATCGGCCATCGACTCCTGCCGCACCTTCGCCACTTTTTGCCGCGCCCGCCCGACCCGGCGGGTCATGAAGACGAAGACCGGGATCAGCGCAAGCGCAAAGAGGGTCAGGCGCCAGTCGAGGATGAACATCGCGATCACGCTCGCGATCACCGTCGTCGCGTTCGAGACGATCGACGTCGCCGTCGAGGTGACGACCTCTTGCACTCCGCCGATGTCGTTCGCGAGCCGCGACTGCACCTCGCCGGTCCGTGTCCTCGTGAAGAAGGCGAGCGACAGCCGTTGCAAATGCTTGTAGACGGCCGTGCGGAGGTCGTGCATCACCCGCTGGCCGACCTGGTTGGAGAGGAGCGTCTGGACGACGCCGAGGATGCCCGTCCCGATCGCGATCCCGACCATCACCGCGACGAGGACGTTCAGGAGGCGGAGATCGCCGTCCGGAAGCGCCTCGTTGAAGACCCGCTCGACGAGGAGCGCCGGTACGACCCCGACCGCGGAGGAGACCAGGATCAGGCCGAGGACGCCGCTCAGGCGCAGCTTGTACGGCAGGAAGAGGCGGACGATCCGGCGCAGGTTCGCTCTCCGAACGGCCTTGTCCGCTGGCCGCTCGACGGGCTCGGAGGACTGGAAGGAGCGTCCGCGTGGCATCGCCTACAGAGTACGGAAACGCCCTTGAGCGTCACATTCGCGAGACGGGGACAGTCCCTGTCTCGGCGGTGAGACGGCTACGAGAGCGCGTCGACCCGCGTCTTGAGGTCGCGCGTCAGGTCGCGCGCGGAGGCGACCGTCGGTACCCCCTGCTCGACCGGTACCGGCTCGCCGACGACGATCCGGATCTTTGGCAGCCCGATCCGCCCGCGGGAGAGCGCCTTGCCCGTGCCGGCGATCCGGACGGGCACCATCGGCACCCCGGTCTCAATCGCGAGCCGCGCGGCGCCGCGGATCCAGGGTCCGCCGCCGACCGTGCCCTCGGGGAAGATCCCGATGATCGCACCCTGTCGCAAGAGCTCGGCGGCTCGTTTTAGCGCGGCGTGCCCGTCGCGCCCGCGGGCGACGGGAATCGCGCCGAGCCGGTCGATCAGCCATCCGAGCGGGCGGATCTCCCAGAGCTCCTCCTTGCCCAGGAACTGGATCGGCTGGGCGGAGGCGAGGCCGAGGAGCGGCGGGTCGAGCACGGACTCGTGATTCGCGACGACGACGCACGGTCCAGGCGGGATCCGGCCGACGATCTCGATCCGGTAGAGCAGCCGGGCGACGATCCGGACGACAGGCTGAAGGCCGAAGTAGATCCCTAGGTGCAGAATCGGGTCAGCTCCTCCGCGACGAGGCCAGCCCACCGGCGGGCGCGCGGCATCGGCACGGTCCGGCCTCCGGGCGAGCGCAGCGCGACCGGATGGAGCGCGCCCGGGATAATCGTGCGGCTCGCATCGACGCCCCGCGCTCTGGCTCGCTCGAAGCCGCGGCGCGAGAGCTCCGGCGCGACGCCAGGGATCCAGGGGAGCCCGCGATCGAGCGAGCCGTGCAGGATCGCGAAGCGGCGACCGTCGAGCGGCGTGACGTCGAGCTGGTCGTAGAGCCAGGGGGCGAGCGCGATCACGGTCGAGACCCGAGGGTCGCCGGCGACGTGCACCGAGACGGCGCCGCCCATCGAGAACCCGAGAAGCGCGAGCTCGTCGGCGTCCGTGGCGGCAAGCGCGGCCCGCGCGTCCTCGACGCACTTGTCGAGCCGCCGCCACGACTTGACCCGATAGCGCACCTCGAGGAACGAGAGCTCGGGGAAGCGGGGCGCCAGCGCCCGGACGAGCCATTCGACGGAGGCGCTCCACGTGCCGGGAACCTCCGCGGCGGTTCCCCCGTCGACGCACACGACCGCCCGGGGGTGACCGGGGTTCGTCCAGCGGGCCTCGGCGCCGCTCGCCAGCTCGAAGGACATGCGACGACTCTAGGGAACTCCCTCGGGGCGATGCAGACCACTGTCGCCATCGATCGTTTCCTCGCGTCGCCCCGGCTTGCAGAGTCGACGCGCCGCTCGTACTCGTTCGACCTCCGAGACTTCGGTGACTGGCTCGAGCGGCGCGGCACCGAAGTCGAGGATGTGGACGTCCGCGTCCTCGCCGACTACGTCTCGGAGCTGGGGCGTGCGAGGCGGCGGCTCGCACCGGCGACGATAGCGCGCCGGATCTCGACCGTACGCTCCTTCCTCCGCTTCACGCTCGGCGCCGCGCGCGTACCCGCGACGCCGTTCACCCCGCGGCTTCCGCGGCGGCTTCCCGAGGCGCCGAAGGTGGCCGAGGTCGAGGCGTTGATCGACGAAGCGACGAGCGACGGCCCGATCGGCCTCCGTAACGGCGCCCTCGTCGAGCTCGTCTACTCGGCAGGGCTCCGGAGCGCCGAGGCGGTCGGGCTCGACCTCGGCGACGTCGACTTCGAGCAGGAGCTCGTGCGCGTGCGCGGCAAGGGCGGCAAGGAACGGGTAGTGCCGCTCGGCGAGCGCGCGGCGCTCGCGGTCTCGCTCTACCTGCGCAGCGCTCGCCCGGCGCTGGCGCGCGGCGCGAACGACGCTCTCTTCCTCTCCGTCCGAGGGCGCCGCCTCGACACGAGCACGATCCGGCGCCTGCTCCCCCACCCGCATCGGCTCCGCCATTCGTTCGCGACCCACCTGCTCGAGGGCGGCGCTGACCTGCGAACGATCCAGGAGCTCCTCGGTCACGCCTCTCTCTCCACGACCCAGGTCTACAGCCACGTCGACGCCAAGCGGCTCCGAAAGGTCTATGACTTCTCCCACCCTCGATCCTGAGCTAGCCGGTTTCCTGACGCTGCTCGCGGCGCGCCGCGCTCCGCGCACCGTGGAGGCGTACCGTGGCGATCTCCTCAAGCTCGAGGCCTGGCGCGGCGGGCCGGTCGGCGCCGCGACGAGCGAGGAGCTCGAGGGCTGGATCGCCCAGATGCGCGCCGACGGGAACGCGGCGACCACGATCGCTCGGAGGGTCGCGGCCGTGCGGGCGTTCTTCCGGCACCAGCTACTGCTCGGCGTACGTTCCGAGAATCCCGCCGCCGCGCTCGAGCTGCCCCGCCGGACGCGCACGCTCCCCAAGACGCTCTCCCCCGCCGAGGCCGAGCGCCTGATCGAGGCCGCGGCCGGGACGACACCGCGAGCGATGCGCGACCGGGCTCTCGTGGAATTGATGTACGGCTCGGGCCTCCGGGTCAGCGAGGCGCTCGGCCTCCAGCGCCGCTCGATCGACCTCGAAGAGAGGATCGTGCGGCCACTCGGAAAGGGCTCGAAGGAACGGATCGTCCCGCTCGGGCGGCCCGCCGTCGAGGCACTCAGGCGTTACGTGGCGATGGGCCGGCCCCACCTCGACTCTCGTTCGCGCCCCGAGCTATTCCTGAACGCACGCGGAGGGCCGCTGACCCGCGCCGGCGCCTTCTTGATCCTGCGCAAGCTTGCAGGCAAGGCCGGCCTCGAGCCCGGGCGTGTCCACCCGCACCTGCTCCGCCACTCCTTCGCGACGCACCTGCTCGAAGGGGGCGCCGACCTCCGCAGCGTCCAGGAGATGCTCGGCCACGCCGACCTCTCGACCACCGAGCTCTACACCCACGTATCCGACCGGCGCCGGCGGGCGTTGTACTTCCAGTCGCATCCTCATGCGCACACGAAGGACGACTCCAAGGAAGCCCGATGATCGATCCGCAGATCGCGATGCTCGGAGCCCTCACGATGGCGATCGGCTACACGATGTACTTCGCCGGTCTGAAGAAGAACATGCTCGAGCTCAAACAGCGCAAGCGGATCTGCCCCTCCTGCGGCCGCAATATCACCGGCCGCATCTGCACCGCCCACTAGCTAGGAGCGCTTTCAGCTCGGCGATTCGTTCCTCGGTCGGGCCGAGCAGGGTTACGTGCCCGAGCTTGCGCCCCGCGCGGGGCTCCTTGCCGTAGAGATGCAGGTGCGCGCCGGGGATCCGGAGGATTCCCGCCGGGTCCGGCGCCCCGCCGACCACGTTCAGCATCGCGACCTCGCCGCGAACGGCCGTCGAGCCGAGCGGCAGTCCGAGGATGGCGCGAAGATGGTTCTCGAACTGGCTCGTCTCCGCGCCCTCGATCGTCCAGTGGCCCGTGTTGTGGACACGCGGAGCGAGCTCGTTCGCGACGAGCTCCCCGCCGACGTCGAAGAGCTCGAGGGCGAGCACGCCCACGTAGCCGAGCTCGTCGAGGAGCCGCCCGGCGTACTCCTCGGCCTGGGTCTGCGGGGCGCCGCGGGCGGGCGCGCGCGAGCTGCGGAGGATCCCGTCGGCGTGGACGTTCTCCACGAGCGGATAGAACGCCGTCTCGCCTCCGGTTCCCCGAACGGAGAGCAGCGACAGCTCCCGGTCGAACAAGACGAGCCCTTTGAGGACGTGTCCGGGGTCTGACCCCGGACGTGTCTCCACCAGGCGTTGTCCTTTTCCGTCATAGCCGAGCCGGCGCGTCTTCAGGAGGGCCGGGAACTCCTCCACCTCGCCGTCGATCGGCGCGGTCGGGATCCCGAGCCGGCGGAAGAGCTGCTTCTCGACGAGCCGGTCCTGCGAGGCCTCGAGCGCCCGCGCGTGCGGAACGGCGCCGACCCGTCGCGCCGCCTCGACGGGCACGTTCTCGAACTCGTAGGTGACGACCTCGGCGCCGTCCGCAAGACGGTCGAGCAACTCCGGATCGTCGTAGGAGCCGACGAGGAGCTGCCCCACCTCGCCAGCGGGCGCGTCGGGCGACGGATCCAGGAAGCGGAAGGAGAGGCCGAGCGGGATCCCCGCGAGCGCGAGCATTCGCCCGAGCTGGCCGCCGCCGATCACGCCGACGGTCAAATCGACGGATCGGGACTCGCGAGCACTGCGTCCGTCTGCTCGGCGCGGAAACGGGCGAGCCGCTCGCGGATTCCCTCGTCCGAGCGGGCGAGGATCGCGGCGGCCAGCAGCGCCGCATTCACGGCACCGGCGCGCCCGATCGCGAGCGTGCCCACCGGCACGCCGGCCGGCATCTGCACGATCGAGAGAAGCGAGTCCATGCCCTTCAGGATCTTCGACTCGACGGGAACGCCGAGCACCGGCAGCGCCGTCTTGGCGGCCGCCATCCCCGGCAGGTGGGCGGCACCGCCCGCGCCCGCGATCAGCACCTGCAGCCCGCGAGCCTCCGCGCCCGCGGCGTACTCGAAGAGGAGATCGGGGGTCCGGTGCGCCGAGACGACCTGCTGCTCGAACGGCACCTCGAGCGCCCCCAGCGTCTCGCAGGCGTGCCGCATCGTCTCCCAGTCGGAGCGCGACCCCATGATCACGCCGACGAGCGCCGTCATCTACTTCGTGCCCATCTATTTCGTATTGGCGCGCTTGGTCAGGGCCGCCGCGACGGCCTTGGCGGTCTTCCGCAACTCGCCGTCCTGCTCGTCGTCGTCCGCGAGCCCCGAGAGGACGAGGATCGTCTCGCGCTGCGGCGAGCCGTTCTTGAGGCAGACGATCGCGAGCCGCCGCACCGCCGTGTTCCCGTCGTTCGTCGCCAGCTCGTGCAGGAGCGCCCGCATGCTGTTGACGTCCCCCGGATGATCGCGGGAGAGGCCTTCGAGCGAGATCAGCGCCGAGCCGCGCGCGGCCGGGCTCTCGTCCTGGAGCCCGCGCCTGACGAGCTCGAGCTTCTGGCGGAAGCGGAACTGGGCGATCGCGCGGTACGCCTGGGCGCGAATCCGGTAGTCGGCGCTGCGCGCGGCGTGCTCGAGCTCCTCGTCCCACTGCGAGCGGAGCGTCGCGAGCCCGCGCTCGTCACCGGCCTGCGCCAGCTCGTCCGCCTGCTGGGCGGCCTCCTGGAGCGTCACGAGACCGATGTTGCCGGGCGCGGCGCCGGGCCGGTGTAGCGCGCGGAGGGCCGGACGAGCCGCGACAGCTTCTTCTGCTCGAGGATGTGCGCCGACCAGCCGGCCGTGCGCGAGCAGGCGAACATCGCCGGCGCGAGCGGCGGCGGCACGTCGGCGACGTCGAGGACGACCGCCGACCAGAACTCGACGTTCGTCTCGAGCGGCCGGTCGGGAGACTTCTTCCGCAGCGCCGCGAGCGCGGCCTGCTCGAGCTGCTCGGCGACCTCGTAGCGAGGCGCGCCGAGGTCCTGCGCCGTCCCCTTCAGGAGCCGGGCGCGCGGATCCTCGGCGCGGTAGACGCGGTGCCCGAAGCCCATCAGCCGCTCGCCGCGCTCGATCAGCCCCTGCACGTACCCCTCGGGATCGCCGGACTCGGCGGCCGCGTCGAGCATCGGGAGGACGCGGGCCGGGGCGCCGCCGTGCAAAGGACCGGAAAGGGCGCCGACCGCAGACGCAAGCGCGGCAGCACAGTCGGCGCCGGTGGAGGCGACGATCCGCGCCGTGAAGGTCGAGGCGTTGAGCCCGTGCTCGGCGGTGCAGATCCAGTAGGTGTCGAGCGCCTGCACGTGCCGCGGGTCGGCCTCGCCGCGCCACTCGAGCAGGAACCGCTCGGCGGTCGAAGCACCTCTCTCGACGAGCGAGTGCTCGACCCGATCCGTCTTCCCGTCGGCGAGTCGCGCCGACTGGGCCGCGATCGAGATGAATTGGGCGGAGAGGCGGCGCAGATCTTCCCGAGCCTGGTCGTCGTCGATGTCGATCAGCTTTTGGAGCCCCCACTCGGCGCCGAAGCGGGCCGTGATCGCCTGGAGATCGGCGGGCGTGTTCCCCGTCAGGCCGCCGCCCGTGTACTCGTCTGCGGCCGGGAGACCGGGCTCGAAGCGCTGGTCGACGAGGAGGCCCCAGACCTGCTCGAACGGATAGCGACCGACGAGCTCCTCGATGTCGACGCCGCGGTAGCGCAGCGAGCCGCCGTCCTTGTCCGGCTCCGCGATCTCCGTCTCGAACGCGACGACGCCCTCGAGCCCAGGCTTGAAATCGGTCACCGGCTCAGCGGGGCTGGCGCACTGGATACCCGCGCGGAGGCTCGCCGACGTAGTCGGCGCTCGGCCGGATGATCTTCCCGCCCGCGTGCTGCTCGAGCACGTGCGCGGCCTGACCGGCAACCCGGCTCATCTCGAAGAGCGGGATGAAGAGGTCGGTCGGGATCCCGAGGTAGTGGTAGAGGACTCCCGAGTAGAGATCGACGTTCGGCCAGAGACCCTTCTGCGTCTGGGCCTCCTGCTCGGCCGCTTTGGCGATCTCGTGATAGTTCGCCCCGCTCCCGTCCACGAACTCCTCCGAGAGCCGGCGGAGAATCGGAGCCCGCGGGTCCATCGCTCGGTAGAGCGGATGCCCGAAGCCGTACAGCGGCTTCTTCGCCTCCAGTCGGGCGGCGACCCCCTCGGCGATGCTCGGTGCCGCGGCGAGCTCGTCGAACATCTTCATCGCGGCCTGATTCGCCCCCCCGTGGAGCGGCCCTTTGAGGGCGCAGATCGCCGCGACGATCGCCGAGTGCATGTCGGCGTTCGTGCCGGCGACGACGCGGGCCGTGAACGTGGAGGCGTTCATCTCGTGCTCGGCGTGGAGGATCATCGCGACCTCG
>Ga0136617_10006710_pt1 | contig 10263 bp, 10 predicted proteins | sample AntDrymUQ3222106_2_FD_129672 | JGI IMG/M metagenome (GOLD analysis project Ga0136617, IMG submission 129672) | Polar desert sand microbial communities from Dry Valleys, Antarctica - metaG UQ322 (21.06) | ecosystem: Environmental > Terrestrial > Soil > Desert | place: Antarctica: Dry Valley... | reverse complement strand
GAGGTCGCCTGCGAGGCGATGCTCTGCTGCACGACCGACTTCACACCCATCGCCACGAGCCCGGGCTCGAGAAACGCCAGCGTGAACTGGCCGTGCTCGGCGGTGACCGGAGAATTGATGATCCGTTTGCCCTGGTAGGTTTCGACGACGCCGCCGTGCTGGACCGCAAGGGCCTCGAGCTGCGTGTCGTTGAAGCGCCCGCGGGCCACGACCAGGCCGCCAGTCTCCGGCGAACCACCCGAGACTGCCGCCACGATGTAGTCGATGTCGTTCTCGATGTCGATTCCGGTCTGCTTCTGGAACTCTTCCTGCCCGTGCTGCTGCATCGGCATCGCGGCCTTGAGTTGCTGCCGGAGCTCGGACTTCATGATCGCCTGCACGTCGGCGTATGCGACGACAGTAGCGTCAGCCGGGATGAAACGAAGCTCGTTGGCTACCGGCGCCGCCGACAGCGCCTGGAAGCCCCCCGCATAAAAGGCGATCAATCCGGTGCAAAGGCCGGCGGCAAGCACTGCGGTCGAGCCGGCGAGAAAATAACGGGTTTTCTTTGTCATACGCGTGACCCTCTGCATGGATTATACAGATTCAGTGGGTAAAAAGTTCCGCACTTGGGCGGAATCGGACACTTCAGGGGTACTTCGCTATTAACTCCAAACCTCCAACCCCCAACGCCCAAATCGCACAGTTGGGGAGTTGGGAGTGGGAATTTGTCACTGTTCGAGGACATATTCCTTGCGCTCGACGACCCAGCCGGCCAGGGCCAGGAAAACCAGCCAGATCCCGAACAACGACACCACGCTGGTCAGCAGGCTCGGTGTTTCCCGGAAGATGTTCTGGATCAGGCTCAACGCACCGTCATTGGGCATCGCATGGGGCACCAGCGCCTGGAGGTAATAGGCGATGGTGTAGTACTTCATGTAGCCCGGGAACGCGAGGGCCGCCTGCTCATACCCGAAGATGAAGATCAGCCCGATCAGGAGCGGCCGCTTGTATTTCGCGCCGATGAACGCGAACAGCGCCCCGTAGACGGCGAGCCCGAGCGCCAGCAGCGACAGATCCTTCAGCAGATCCAGGAATGACCCGCCAAGGCTTCCCCGGATGGGAACGATGAGCAGGTAGACGAGCATCACCGACGGCAGCACGACGAATACCGTGCACCCGAGATACGCGAGGTATTTGCCGACCAGCACGGCGCTCCGGCGGACCGGCCGGGTGAAGAGATACGTGATCGTCTTGTCTTCGACCTCGTCGGCGATCAGCGAGGTCCCGTAGAAGACGCCCAGCACCGGGATGGTGAAGCGCAGGTAAAAAATCCAGATCATCATCCCGAAGATCGCCGGACCGGTCATGCGGACACCGCCCGGCCCCTCCAGCACGGGTGCGCCGAGTGAAACCAGCGCGCGGATAAACAGCGCGATCAGGACCGGCGCCCCGACGATCAGCAGCATGAAGACCGTGCGTTTCGACCACAGCATCTCGCTGATGGAGAGGTCGAAGATGCGGAGGCACGCCGTCAGGAATCCTGGAGCGGGCGGCAGCGGGCGAGCGGGTGCTTGATCGGTAAGAAGTCCGGTGCCAGCGGTTGTTGCCTTGCGCTCGTCGTTCATCACTTCACCAGGTACTGGAAAACAGCCTGCAGGTTGTCGTCCGGGGACGTCACCTCGTCGATCGCGCCGTACTCGCCGCTGGCGGCAAGTTCGGTGAGCCGCGCATAAAAGGCGTCCGGCGTGCCCGTCTCGACGACGACAGCCCCCTCCTCGAACCGCATGCTGCGGACGTCTGCCCGGTCGAGAAACTCGCGCGCGAGGATCCGCGGATTGTCGGCCCGCACGTAGACGGTATGCGGGTGCTCGTCGATCAGGTCCCGGATCTGATGGACGTCCCCTTCGGCGAGGATCCGGCCGTTGTTGATCAGCAGGATCGTCGCCGTCATCGATTCGATTTCGTGCAGGATGTGGCTCGACACGATGATGCTCTTGCCGGCGCGCGCCCACTCGCGGATCAGGCGGATCGACTTGCGTCGCGCCAGCGGGTCCATCCCGGACAGGGGCTCGTCGAGAATGAGCAACTGCGGATCGTGGACGATCGCCTGCGCGAGCTTCACGCGCTGACGCATGCCCTTGCTGTAGGCGCCGATCTTCTTGTGGGCCGCATCCATGAGATCGACCGCGGTCAGTGCGCGCACCGCTGCGGCCGTCCCTTCCTTCTCGCCGAGACCGTTGAGGCGCACGAGCGCCGTCACCCATTCGAGACCGGTCATCCGGTCGTAGAACGCGTCCTGCTCAGGGCAGAAACCGATCTGAAAGTAGAGATGGGGGTTACGCCAGATCGGCTCGCCGAGGACGGTCACGCTGCCCTTGCTCGGCTTCAGCTGGCCGGTGATCAGCTTCATGAACGTCGACTTGCCGGCCCCGTTGGGGCCCAGCAGCCCGGTAATCCCCGGCGGCACGGTGACCGAGACGTCGTTGAGGCCGATGACCTGCCCGTACCATTTCGAGACGTGATCGGCGGAAACGATCCCCGCGCTCACGTCACGATCTCCACGCCGCGCACGCGCCGCTCCAGCACCGAGATCGACAGCGCGATGAGGCCGAGGACGACGATCAGCGACACCTGCCAGGGGGTGGCATAGCGGGGCGTCTGGCGGAAAATCAGGTCGACGATCTGGTGCAGATTCGAGCTGACCGACAACCACGACAACGACGTGTCGCCGGTAATCGCCAGCATCGCCCCGTAGATCGCCGCGGTGAAGAACAGGATCCCGGAATACAGAATCCCGACGTAGCGGCTGCTCTTCGACAGCGAGGAGAGGGCCAGCATCGTGAAGGTGGCGAGCAGCGCCTCGAGGAGCGCGCCCACGGTGATCGCGGGAAAGAGGAAGAGATTTGCCTTCAGGAACTCGAAGCTGCCCTTGAACATGACCTGCAGGAAGAGCAGGAGGATGCCGGGCACCCAGGTCACGAGCATCAGAAACGTAAAGAGGACGGCGGCCTTGCCGGCGATGTATTCGGCGCGCATCAGCGGCTTGGACAGGTAGATCTGCAGTGCGTTGGCGCGCCGGTCCTGCGCGATCAGACCGGCGCCGACATAGATCGTCATCACGAAGACGAAGAAATCCTGCTGCTCGAGGAAGTCGCGGAACATCTTGGCGTCGGGCGCCAGCAGCGTCTCGGTCTGGGGATAGTTCGCCGCGACGTAAATCTGGACGGCGCGCACGACAAACGGCAGCCATGCAAACAGCATCAGGCCCATGAACGCGCGCTTGCGGATCATCGTCATGATGCCGGCGCGCGCGATGACGGACCAGGCACGTCCAGGAGACGTTTTGAGGCCGCCGTAGCGCCGGTAACTTTGATCGTGGATAGGCATGACAAAGAAGGGCTACGTGCGACGTGCGACGTGCGACGTGCTACTCCTCACCGACAGCCTTGGCAAAGACGTCTTCCAGCGTCGGGACGCTCGGGCGGAGGTGGCGGACCTGGACGCCGTGGCGCGCGGCGAGCGCGAAGATGGCGCGCTGGTCGTTGCCGTCCGGCCCGCCGGCCCCTGTCGGGACGAAGACACGCATGACGTCCTCGTCGGTCCCGTGGCATTCCATCCCGGCCTGGTTCAGCAGCTCGACGAACGCGGGCAGGCTCCCCTTGATCCGCAGCTCGAACACACGACCTCCAGGGCCCTTCAGTTCGTCGATGGGCCCCTGCGCCACGACCTTCCCCTTGTCCATGACGACGACGCTGTCGCACGTGAACTCGACGTCCGGAAGCAGGTGAGACGAGAGGATGAGATTGACGTTCTTGTTATGCCCGAGGTCGTGGATCAGCTCGAGCATCTCGTCGCGCCCCTTGGGATCCATGCCGTTGGTGGGCTCGTCAAGAAACAGAAGGTCGGGATCGTGCACGAGCGCCTGCGCGAGCTTGATGCGCTGCTTCATGCCCGTGGAATAGGTCTCGACGTTACGATACCGCGCCTCGTCCAGCCCGACGTAGTAGAGAACCTCGTGGGCGCGCTGCATGGCATCGACCGCCGGCAAGCCAGCGAGCTGGCCGCAGTAGGCGACGAAGGTCACCGCGTTCATGCCCGGGATGTGCGCATCGCTTTCCGGCATGTAGCCGAGCCGCGCACGGATCGCCAGCGGTTCGCGCGCGACATCGAGGCCGAGGACGCTCATGCGGCCGACCCTCGGTTTGATGAAACCGAGGAGCGCCTTGAGCATCGTGCTCTTGCCCGCGCCGTTCGGGCCGAGCAGCCCGACCGCGCCGCGGCTGAATTTCGCACTGACCTCTTGTAACGCACGGTTCGCGCCGTACTCGACCGTAACGCCATCGAGCAGTACGACGGGATCCGTGGCCGGTGCGCCCGGTCTACTGTCAGCTGGAGCAGAGCTCTGCATCTGATGCACGCGCTAGCTTATACGGGTTTGCGTCTGTCTGAGTTCGGACGACCGGAGTTCAGGGGGTTTAGCAGGAGATCAGGAGATCAGGAGACTCTTTCCTGATCTCCTGATCTCTTGTGAGCTCTCACAGGCTGCCCCGCAACCCTAGTTCGTCTGCGCGCTCTCGCAGGGAGCGGATGACGTTGGTGATGTGCTCATCGAGCGGAAGCCCGATTTCCTCGGCGCCGCGCCGCAGGTCATCGCGGCTCACAGCGCGCGCGAAGGCCTTGTCTTTCATCCGCTTCATCACCGAGGCGGCCTCGAGATCCAGCACGCTCTTCGAAGGGCGGACCAGCGCGGCCGCGGTAACGAACCCGGACATCTCATCGCAGGCATACAGGGTATGCTCGAGGCGCGACTCGCGAGGCACGCCGGAATAATCAGCGTGCGACAGGATCGCGCGCGTCACCCATTCCGGATAGCCCAGGGCGGTGAGAATCTCGACGCCGCGAAACGGATGGTTCTCCGCGTCGGGCCAGCGCTCGTAATCGAAGTCGTGAAGCATCGCGACGACAGCCCAGTCTTCCTCGGGCTCCCCCCACAGGCGCGCGTAGCCGCGCACCGACGCCTCCACGGCGAGCATGTGCTTGCGCAGGCTCTCGCTCTGCGTATGCTCGGTCATCAGCGCGTACGCATCTTCTCTGGACGGCACCATCCTCACCTCACCATGCCGATGAAGCCGGTGATGATCAGTGCGTTCGTGAAGTCGATGAAAAACGCACCGACCATCGGGACCACGAGGAACGCGCGGGGCGCGGGGCCGAACCGCTCCGCAATCGCCTCCATGTTGGCGACGGCGTTCGGCGTCGCGCCCAGCCCGAATCCGCAATGGCCGCCCGCCATCACGGCGGCGTCATAATCCCGGCCCATCAACCGGAAGGTCAGGAAGTACGCGACTGCCGCCATGATCGAGACCTGCGCCGCGAGGATGACGAGCATTGGCAGGGCCAGGTCCAGCAGTTCCCAGAGCCGGAGCGACATCAGTGCCATTGCAAGAAAGAGCGACAAGGTGATAGTCCCGAGATCATCCACGGTACGCTGCTCGATGCGGACGGCGCCGGACACATCCGACAGGTTACGCACGAGCGCGGCGAAGACCATGGCGCCGATGTAAGCGGGCAACGTCATGTACTGGCCAAGCCATGCGCTCAGCAGCCCTCCCCCCCACATGGCCGCCAGGATGATGGTGATGACCTTCAGCAGCGTGAACGCCGTCGCCGGAGGCCCGACCGGCTCGGTGTCGATTTCCTCGTCGAGCGCGTCCAGCTGCGCCGCGGCGAGTGCGGCCTCGCGCGGGACGGTTCCAGGCGTCCGCAAGGGTCGATGCCGCCGAATCAACGCCGTCGCCACGGGCCCGCCGATCAGCCCGCCGCTCACTAGACCGAAGGTCGCCGCGGCCATTGCCAGCGTCACTCCTGCGGAGAAGCCGTGCTGCTCCTCGAGCAGCTTTCCAAACGCAGCCCCGGTACCGTGACCGCCCGTCATGGTAATCGAACCCGCGATCAGGCCAAGCAGCGGATCGACCCCAAGCAGCTGCGCGATACCGACGCCGGCGACATTCTGAACGACCGCAACGAACGAGGCGAGCAGCCAGAAGAGCAGCACCTGCGGCCCGCCGACCTTCAAGAGACCAAGGCTCGCACCAAGTCCGATCGTGGTGAAGAAGGCGATCATCAACGGGGGCTGCAGCGCAGTATTGAACTCGAACGCGAGCAGACCCCACGAGCGCAGGGTGAGACTGAGCGCGGCGAAGAGGAAGCCGCCGACGACCGGTGCCGGAATGTTGTACCGATCGAGCAGCGAGACGCGTCTGCGGATGCCGTAACCGCAGAAAAGGACAACGGCCGCCAGCGCCAGCGTCTGGATCATGTCGAGCCGGAGCGTGAGGGAGCTCATGGCTCGCCTGTCACCTTGACGACGACACGTTTGCGTCGCTGGCCGTCGAACTCCGCATAAAACACCTGCTCCCACGGGCCAAGGTCGAGCGCCCCGGCGGTAATGGGAACGATCACCTGGTGCCCCATGATCGTTCGTTTCAGGTGCGCGTCGGCGTTGTCTTCTCCCGTCTGGTGATGCCGATAGTCGAGACCGGCGGGTGCCAGCTTTTCCAGCCAGACCTGGAAATCCGAAATCAGGCCGTCCTCCCAGTCATTCACGTACACCCCCGCGGTGATGTGCATCGCCGAGACGAGCACCATCCCTTCCCGGACGCGGCTGGCCTTGACGATCGCGGCCACTTCGTCGGTGATGCGAACGAACTCCTGTCGCTTCTTCGTGTTGAACCACAGGTAGTCGGTGAAAACCATCAGAGTCGTAAGTCGTTAGTCGTGAGCGGCAGCGACGCTTCTGCGTTGAACTCCCAGTTGCCAACGGCCCCTGCGCGAAAGCGACGCAGCCCGGCGGCGGCGATCATGGCGGCGTTGTCGGTCGAGAGAAACAGCGGCGGCACGAACACCGGGAGGCCCAGCTTGTTGCCGCGTGCCTCCGCGTCGGCGCGCAAGCGGGTGTTCGCGGACACGCCGCCGGCCAGTCCCACGCTCCGTGCGTTGAGCCACCGGGCGGCCTCGAACGTGCGGTCGAGGAGCGCGGTGACGACAACGCGCTGGAAGCTGGCGCAGATATCCGCCACATGATCGTCCGGCAGCGGAGACCCGTCCGGGGACTGCTTGCGCACGTGGTGAAGGACGGCGGTCTTCAATCCGCTGAAGCTGAAATCCGTGCGCCGCGCGATGTCCGGTGGCAGGATCCCGGCCGCTGTGTTCGCTGGCGCATTCCTGTCGGCGTGGGTCAGACGCGTCACGGGAAAGTCGATCGCGCGATCGTTTCCCTGCTGCGCCAGCCGGTCGACCACAGGTCCACCTGGATACGGCAGCCCGAGGAGCTTCGCCACCTTGTCGTATGCCTCCCCCGCCGCATCGTCCCGCGTGCGTCCGATCAGTTGGTATACCCCCGGCTCTGAAACCAGGTAGAGACTCGTATGGCCGCCGGACACGACGAGAATGACCGCCGGCCGGGGCAGCTCACCGTGCGCCAGCGTCAGCGACTCGATGTGTCCGGCGAGGTGATGCGTGGGAATGATGGGGATGCCGCGCGCGAAGGCCAGCGATTTGGCGAACGCGACGCCGACGAGCAGCGACCCCACGAGGCCTGGCCCCTGTGTGACTGCCACGCCGTCGATCGCGTCCAGGGTGAGCGAGGCGCATTCGAGCGCGGCCTCCACGACGCCACAGATATCCCTCACGTGCTGGCGCGAGGCGAGCTCCGGGACAACGCCTCCCCATTCGCGATGGATGGCCCCCTGCGACGCAACCACGTTCGACGCGAGCATCCACGGGCGTTCCGCCACGCCAGTTTCCGCGACCACGGCGGCCGCCGTCTCGTCGCAGGACGTTTCGATCCCGAGGACGCGCACGGTTAGTAACGTGGGGCTCCGCCCCACACCCCGGCTCGGTCGCTTGCGGGGACCCCTGCGCCCCGCGCCGCTCCCTCGCAGGCGCGCCGTGCGCGCCTAAGCCCGTTGTGCGACTCACCGTCAAACGGGGACAAAATGCTCGTAGCGAACCGCATACGGGCTAACGCGCCGGGGCGGCGCTCGCATCGAACGCCTGCTTCAGCGAGTCGGCGAACGGCGCGCGGAAGATGCCGCGTTCGGTGATGATGCCGGCAATGTAGCGATGCGGCGTAATGTCGAAGGCGGGATTGCGGATCCGGGCGCCGACAGGAGTGAGCTGCGACGCACCGAGGTGCGAGATCTCCCGGCGGTCGCGCTCCTCGATGGGGATGTGCTCGCCGTCCGGGGTGGCGAGATCGAGCGTCGAGAGGGGCGCCACGACGTAAAAGGGAATCTTGTGCTCGCGCGCAAGGACGGCCACCGTGTAAGTGCCGATCTTGTTCGCGGTGTCCCCGTTGGCCGCAATCCGATCGGCGCCGACGACGACGAGATCGATCTCGCCGGCGCGCATGAGCGGCCCGGCCATGCTCTCGGTGATCACGGTCGTGTCGATGCCGTCGCGGACCAGCTCCCACGCGGTCAGGCGGGCTCCCTGCAGGAACGGCCGCGTCTCGTCGGCAAACACCGCGATCCGCTTGCCCTGCTCGACCGCGGCACGAATGACGCCGAGCGCGGACCCGTACCCGGCCGTCGCCAGCGCACCGGCGTTGCAATGCGTAAGCACGCGAGCGCCGTCGGGCACGAGCGTAGCGCCGAAGCCCCCCATCGCGCGGCAGCTCGCCACATCTTCGTCGTGAATCGCGCGAGCCTCGCGGGCGAGACGTGCGGTCAGCTCCTCGGTGGACTCCCCGGCCTGCGCCCCTTCCGCAAACGCGCGCTTCATGCGGTCGATGGCCCAGAAGAGGTTCACGGCCGTCGGCCGCGTCGCCGCCATCAGGTCGCAGATCCTCTGGAATTCGACCGCGTACTGTTTCGTTCCCTTCGCCGTGCTCCGGCGCATCCCGAGCGCGATCCCCATGGCGGACGCCACACCGATCGCCGGCGCGCCGCGGATCACCATCGTCCTGATCGCTTTCGCCACTTCCTGCGCGCTGCGGCAGCGCACGTAGATCTCCTGGCCGGGCAGCTTGCGCTGATCCACCATGACGATCGTGTCGTCCTGCCAGTCAATTGTGGGAAGCATAAATAGTCGCCAGTCGTTAGTCGTCAGTCGTCAGTCGTAGTCCAGCCCTTTAGGGCTGCAACTTATCTTAGCAGTCGGTCGTCGAACGGCATCGGCAACAGCTCGCCGAGCCGATGCGACGCCGTCGTCGCCTCGAGGTTCGCCATCACAATCTCCAGGTCGCCGCAGTACTCCCACAACAACTGGCGGCACGGACCGCACGGAGGCGTTGGCGCGTCGGTGTCGGCGACCACCGCAATGCGGACGAACGAGGTATGCCCCTCCGACAGCGCCTTGACGAGCGCAACGCGCTCGGCGCACAGCGTGAGGCCGTAGGTCGCGTTCTCGATGTTGCAGCCGGTGATGATGGTGCCGTCCGGCAGCTCGAGGGCCGCGCCAACCTTGAATCCCGAATAGCGGGCCCGCGCATGCTCGCGCGCGCGGCGGGCCGCCGAGACCAGCGCCTCAGAGCCGCTCAATGACACCCTCCAGCAATGACGAGAACTGTCCCTGGACCCGGCGCGCCACCTCCATCACCTCGTCGTGGTGAAGAGGCTTCGGCAGCACCCCTGCGGCCGGATTCGTGATGCAGGAGATTCCGAGGACTTCAATGCCCATCTGCCGCGCGACGAGCGCCTCCGGCACTGTGGACATGCCGACGGCGTCGGCGCCAATCGTCCGCAGAAAGCGGATCTCCGCCGGTGTTTCATAGCTTGGGCCGTGCACGGCCACATACACACCGTGCGCGACCGGCACGGCCTTCGCGATCGCTGCCGCGCCGGCAAGTCCGCGGAGCCGCTGAGAATACACCTCGGTCATGTCAGGAAATCTGAAGCCGAAGCGGTCTTCGTTGGGCCCCACGAGCGGATTGCTGCCGAGTAGATTGATGTGATCGTCGATGACCATCAGGGTGCCGGGCTTGAACGCGACGTTGATGCCGCCGGCGGCATTCGTGAGGATCAGCTGTTTGACGCCGAGCAGGCCGATGACACGCGTCGCGAAGGTTACCGTTCGAAGATCGTGGCCTTCATAAAAATGCGCGCGTCCGGACAGCGCGAGGACGGTCTTGCCGGCGAGGGAGCCCACGACCAGCTTGCCGGCGTGCCCGATGACCGCCGAGGCCGGCCAGTTCGGGATGTCTCCGTAGGGCGTCGTGACCGCTCCTTCCAGACCCTCGGCGAAATCGCCGAGACCCGATCCGAGGACGATGGCGACGTC
>Ga0136617_10006709_pt1 | contig 10264 bp, 9 predicted proteins | sample AntDrymUQ3222106_2_FD_129672 | JGI IMG/M metagenome (GOLD analysis project Ga0136617, IMG submission 129672) | Polar desert sand microbial communities from Dry Valleys, Antarctica - metaG UQ322 (21.06) | ecosystem: Environmental > Terrestrial > Soil > Desert | place: Antarctica: Dry Valley... | reverse complement strand
GTGCGCCAGCCCGTGCCGCCAAGCCATCTCCGACCCTCGCTGCCGAAGGAGGTCGACTCGATCGTCCTGAAGGCGCTCGCAAAGGACCCTTCACTCCGCTTCAAGCGCGCACAGGATTTCGCGGTCGCGCTCGAGAAGGTCCACGACATGGGAGCGACGACCCAGCGCTTCATCAATGAGCCGATCCACGACTTCGTGCCGAAGGCGACGCAGAGCCCGGTCGTGCATCTCCTGTCGACGTACGGCCAGCCGATCCGGAGTGCCTTCTACGCGCTCTTCGCCGCGGTCCCGGTGCTCGGCCTCGCAATCCTCGCCGGGCTCCATCCCGTCCCTGCTCTTGTCATGGCCGGGGTCGTTGGCGTCATCGCGCTGATCGGGCAGCTCGGGCTGGCGCTCGCATTCGCCTGGGTGATCAACACCGTGTTCATCTTCCTGTTCGTGCCGGGACTCGCGGTCCTGTTCGCGCTGATGGGGCTATTCGTGTGGCTCCGCAGCGTGAAGGCGGAGCAGACCGCCATGGCCATCGCGATGCCGGTGCTGGCGCCGTTCGGGCTCGCGCCGGCGGTCGTCCTCACGTCGGCGACCCTGCACGGGCTGAACGGTGTCGTGACCGTCGCGTGGGGGGCCATCCTCGCGCAGGTCTTCGCTATCGCGTCGGGCCGGCAGTCGCTCGGACCATTCGTCCAGACCGGCCTGTCCCTCGAGCAGGACTCGCTCTTCGGACCGGTCCAGGCGGTCGAATCGAAGTCGGCGCTGTTCCGGGTCATCGAGCCGTCGCCGGGCGATGGCCCGTTCTCCGCGCTCGGCGAGGTCATAGCCCCGGAAAAGCTCGTCGGGCAGATGGGCAACCTCATCTCGCGGATCAGCGCGGCGGATCTGACCGCGATCGCCAACGTGTTCGCCTGGCTCGTCGCGGCCCTCGCCGTCTGGACCGTCACGCGACTCCTGCGCAGCCTGTTCGACGCGCTCCTCCGCCGCCGCGCCTGGTTCACGCTGTACGTGTTCGCGACGGCGCTCGGCGTCTTGAGCGGCGCGATGCTCCTCTACATGCTCTTCGTGACCGTCGCGCCGCTGGCGCAGGCTCCCGGCCGGGTCGCGGATGACGTGATGTTCCTTGCGGCGATGACCGGCGCGCTGCTCGCACTTGCGGCCGGCGTCGTCATCGGCGCGACCGAACCCCCGCGACGCGAGGATGAGGAGCCGAAGTCCGTGTCCGGGGGATCGCCCATCCGCTAGGGCGACCTGCCCTCGCGTCGCTCGAGCGTGATCGTGCAGTCCGTGACGATGGCGGCGAGCGCCGCGATCGCCGCGACGATCGGCAGCAGAGCCACCCCGACCCGTAGAGGCTAACGCGAGCGACGGGCGAGCTGCGGCGCGACGCACACGACAGCCGTGACGCAGAGCGCCCGCCGGAGCCCGCGGGTGAGCCTGGTCTCCCCGAGCGCGGTCAGGTGCAGGCGGTAGTACGCATGGCGCATCCCGAGCAGGGCGGTGCGGAGCAGCGGGCGCGCGATCGCGTTGCCCAGCAGCGCGCGCAGGATGCGCGACCGTCGTGACGGCAGGAGCTCCGCAAGCCCAGCGTCGGTGGTGAGGCCCCACCACATCGCGCGGGCGAGCTCCTCGGCGTCGCGATGGACGGGCACGTCCGAGGCGGGCTCTCCCCTTCCCTCAACGATCGTCATCACGGGAACGTTGTGACGAAGCGACACGTGCGCGGCCAGATGCACGTACAGATAGATGCGCTCGGCGGCGCCCAGCGTCTCGTCGACGACGAGGCCCTTCGGATGCTCGGGGCGCGCACCGCTCACGAGCAGCGCGCGCACGCCCGGGAGCTGCGCGAACCGCGTGCGGATGCCGAGGCGTTCCGCGAGATACAGGCGGAGCGACTCCTCCTGGGCGCGCAGCGTGTTGCTCTCGGCGCGCGCGGGGATCACCTCGGCAGCCATATCCGTAGTCCTTCCTCCAGGTACTCGCGCAGCGTTCGCAGGTCGGTGAGCTTCGGCAGCGTGCGCTCCAGGTCGCCGATGATCAGCGTCGCGAGCGGGTCCCCGATCAGTCCCGCGAGCACGGCACGGCCCTCCTGCACGACAGCCTCGACCGGGAGGTCCTGCTCGCAGCCGACGATCATCAGCGCGAAGTACAGGCGAACGCAGGTCTCGGGCGTGTCGATCGCCCGCGCGATGCGCGTCTGGCCGCGCGCGATGCGATGCAGCGTCGAGCGATCGAGCTCGAGCGTGCCCTCCGTGAGCGTGTAGACCCGGTCGACGAGCGCGTCGAGCGAGCGGCCCGCGGTGAGCGTCTGCATCGCCAGCGAGACGCGCTCCCGGTCCTGGATCCGCACACCGAGACGGTATCCGGTGGGGTGCATGGTGTCGTCTCACTCGTGCGATGGATGCCTGCGCTCTTCGCGCGGGTGGGCACGAGCGATCTCACCGACCTGGGGCCGCGCGCCGTCTCATCAGTGCGATGAGACGCGGCCTCGGCCGGCGGACGCGCGGATCGTGCGACCCGGCGTTTCACCTGTGCGATGACACATCGGATGGTGGGGCGGACGCTGCGGGCATGCCGCACGCCGCGATCGCGCTGTCCGCCGCGCTCTTCGGGGCCGCCGCGCAGCTCCTGTTCTTCGGCCACGGACCCGGCGTCAACGTCGGGCTGGCGGTGGCGCTCTTCCTCGCGCTGGCCTGGGCGCAGCGTCCGCGCGACCGCGCCATCGACCGTCGCGACCTCTGGATCCCCGCGGGCGCGATGCTGTTCGCCGCGTTCTGCGCCATCCGCGCCGACGTGATGCTGCTCGTCTTCGACTTGCTCGCCGCGGCGACCCTCGCCGTCGCGACGGCCGTCGCCTGGAGCGGCACGCGCGTGATGGACCTCCCCGCGGGCCGCCTGGCCGCTGAGGCGCTCGTTACGGTCGGCGCGCTCCTCGTCCGCGGCGCGAGCGTGCTCGGAAGCGCGTGGCCGCTCGTGACGTCGATGATCGGCGCCCGCGCCGCGCGCGCCGGCGGCTACGCCGCGGGACTCCTGCTCGCGGCGCCATTCCTCTTCGTGTTCGCCGGGCTGTTCGGCGCCGCGGACGCCGTGTTCGCACGCACGCTGTCCGACGTCTTCGACCTGCGTCGCTGGCTCGAGGCTTTCGGCGAGCTGCCCGGCCGTGTCGTCGTCGGCGCGATCGCGGCGTGGTGTGCGGCCGGTGCGTACTTCCGGCTGCGGACGCCGCCGCGCGCGAGCACACCCGACGCTCGGCGCGGTTGGTTGGCGGTCGAGCCGGCCACCGTGGCGCTCTTCGCGATCGACGCGCTGTTCGCCGTCTTCGTCGGCCTCCAGATCGCGTACCTGTTCGGCGGACGCGACACGGTCGAGGCGGCGCGCATCTCGTACAGCCAGTACGCGCGGCGCGGGTTCTTCGAGCTCATCGCGGTGGCGATGCTCGTCGGCGTCGTCCTCTTCGGCGCCGAGCTGAGCGTGCGGCGCCGCGCGCGCGCGTTCGTCGCCGCGGCGCTTGCGCTCGTGGCCCTCAGCGGCGTGGTGCTGCTGTCCGCCGCGTACCGTCTCGATCTGTACCAGCGCGCGTATGGCTGGACCGAGCAGCGCTTCTATGCGCTCGCGATGATCGTGCTCCTCGCGGCCGCCCTCGCGATCCTCGCGTGGAGCGTCGCCCGTGGCGCGATGCGGTGCGCGCTCCAGCCGCTGGCCATCGCCGCGCTCACCGTGGCGGCGGCGGTGAACGCGATGTCGCCCGCGGAGTACATCGTGCGCGCCAACATCTCTCGCGTGCTCGATCCGTCCTCGCTTCCGGCGGACGCGGAGCGCCGCGTCGACGTGTGGCACCTCGCGAGCCTCGGCGACGGCGCCGTGCCTGCGCTCGTGGGTGCCCTCTCGGCGCTACCCGACGCGGAGCGGGCGCGGCTCGGCACACGGCTGCGGTACGAGCTCGAATGGCGGGAGCGCGCGGCGCAGCCGTGGCAGAGCTGGAACCTCGATCGGGAGCGGGCGCGACGCGCGCTCGCGGAGTCACGCGAGGAGCTGCTCCTCTATCCGTTGCGATAGCCGCTTGTCCGAGTGCGATAGCCCTTTGTCCGACCGGCGGACACTCTTTATGATAGAATGTCTGTTCTAAAGGCGACTGGCGGGACGGGGCTACCCGACAACGCGGCGACGAGGTCTGCATGGCTGGACCAAACGAGACGAGGCGCTGCTCGGGATGTGGCCGCACCACGGCCGTCGACGAGTTCTCCATCAAGAACAAGAAGACCGGCTTGCGGCGGACGTGGTGCCGCGACTGCGCGCGCGCCTACGGGCGCGAGCACTACCAGCGCAACAGACCCGCGTACCTCGCGAGGAACGCGCGAAGGCGACCCGTCGACCGGGCACGCGCCCGCGAGGCGATCTTCAGCTACCTAAGAGACAACCCGTGCGTCGACTGCGGCGAACGCGACATCTTGCTCCTCGATTTCGACCATCGCGACCCGTCGACGAAGCGGGAGGTTGTGGCTCGTCTGGCCGGATCTGCACCGCTGAGTGCGGTGATGGCCGAGATCGCGAAGTGCGATGTCAGATGCGGCAATTGCCACCGCAAGCGCACGGCAGCGCAGCTCAACTGGCGCAAACATCCCGGCTTCCATCACGATCGACGAGCCGAGCTTGCTCCGCCGAGAAGACCCCCGCGTGCGTCCTCGACCGGGACGGCGGCAACGGAGCAGCTGTCGATCTGGTCCGTGGGGGTGATGAAGCGATGCCCGCGCTGCGCGTTGTCCAAGCCAGCACATGAGTTCGCGTTCGAGGATCGAACGACTGGAACGCGACAGCATCACTGCCGCGCCTGCCAGGCCGCGCTGCGGCGGGAGCACTACCTCAAGAACCGCGAGCACTACATCGCGTGGGCGATGAGGCAAGGGCGCAAGCGCCGAGACGACCAGGTCGCGATGGTGCACGATCATCTTCGGACGCACCCGTGCGTCGATTGCGGCGAGACCGATATCCAGCTACTGGAGTTCGATCACATCGACGGCGCGGCCAAGCAAATGGCGATCTCGACAATGATCGGCCGCAGGAACACACAGGTCCTGCTCGCCGAGATCGCGAAGTGCGACGTTTGCTGCGTCAATTGTCACCGACGCCGAACTGCTGAACGGGGGAATTGGCGAAAGCTGCTGGGCGAAGCGGCCGTTTCGTACAATGCTGCATGAAACGCGGGAGTAGCTCAGTTGGTAGAGCGCCAGTTTCCCAAACTGGAGGTTTTCGCGGGTTCGAGCCCCGTCTCCCGCTCAGTAACTTGTGAAGATACGGCTCATCCTCGCCGCGATCCTCGCGCTCGTCGGCAGCGTCTTCGCGCTCCAGGGCATCGGCGTGCTGCCAGGCTCCGTGATGACCGGTGATCCGATATGGGGCGTGATTGGGACGCTGATGGTGATGGGAGCGGCGCTCTTCGCGTGGAGCGCGTACCGCAGGAGCGCGGGCTGAACGCGGGCCGATACTCGTAGCGATGGCGCTGCGCGATCAGTGGGCCGAGTGGCTTCTACATCGGCGTCACGGCGGTGATCCCGAGCAGCTGAGACGGCACCTCGAGTTCCTCGCGCCGATCCGCGACCGGGTCATCGAGAACGCGCGGCTCTCGCCGGGCGACGTCGTGCTCGACGTCGGCGCCGGCGATGGCCTGATCGGCTTCGCCGCCCTCGAAGCCGTGGGACCGACGGGACGGGTGATCTTCGACGAGATCTCCGCGGACCTGCTCGATGAGCTCCGGCGTCTAGCGCAGGCGTCTGGCGTGATGGAGCGCTGCGCGTTCGTGCTCTCGAGCGCGGAGAGCCTTTCCGAGATCCCCGACGGGTCCGTGGACGCCGTGACGATGCGCTCCGTCCTCATCTACGTGCAGGACAAGGCGTCGGCGTTCCGGGCCTTCCACCGCGTCAGTCGGCCCGGCGGAAAGCTCTCGATCTTCGAGCCGATCAATCGATTCTCGGAGCCGCGCGAAGGTGAGGCGTGGGGCGGCTACGACGTTCGCCCGGTCCAGGCGCTCTACGACCGCGTGATGGCGGTCTACCGCGCGTCGCCGTCGACGCCGACGATGCTGCACTTCGACGAGCGCACGCTGTTCGAGCTCGCAGAGCAGGCTGGATTCACGTCGATCCGGTTGACGCTGGAGGCCGAGAGCGGCGTCCGTCCGGAGACCTGGAAGTGGGACCAGTGGATGAGAGCGTCACCGAACCCGCTGGCTCCGACCGGCGCAGAGGCGGTCGCGAGCGCGCTGTCGCCGGACGAAGCAGACCGGTTCGCCGGCTACATGCGGCCGCTCATGGAGAGCGTGCCACCGACATTCCGCAGTGCGCTCGCCTACCTGCAAGCGCTGAAGTGACTCACACGATCCATTCGACGAAGACGACGTGACAGATCACGACAAGGAGCAGCGACTGGGTGGCGGCCGATCTACCAGCGGCGTCGTTCGGATCGGCGACACCGTGCGGCGGCCGACCGGCCCGTGGACACCGACGATCCACGGCTATCTTCACCACCTGCGCGCCGCCGGCTTCACCGCGGCGCCCGAGGTGCTCGGGATCGACCAGCAGGGGCGCGAGTCGCTGCGTTTCATCCCGGGCGAGACGCTGGGTGACACGATCGATCCGGACGAGCCCAAGAGCGAGCTCGCGACGGTCCGACCGTGGCCCTCGGCGATGCGTTCGGACCGCACGCTCGCGGAGGTCGGGCGCCTGTACGGCGAACTGCACCGCGTCGCGCGGGGCTTCCGCCCCGACGCTCCGAAGTGGCGTGAGCACGAGCTGCCCATGCGTGACGACGAGATCGTGTGTCACGGCGACGCCGGACCGTGGAACGTCGTCTATCGGGACGGCCATCCGATCGGCCTGATCGACTGGGACGGCGCGCGGCCAGACCGACCGGTCAACGAGCTCGCCTGGGTCGCCTGGCACTTCGTTCCTCTCGGTCCAGAGGAGCACGTTCGCGCCTCTGGCTTCACCGGATCGTTCGACGCGGCGGGGCGCTTGCAGCTCCTCTGCGACGCGTATGGTCTGCCTGACCCAGAGGAGATCCTGCCGGCATTGAGTCTGGTGAAGCAGCTGTGGCCGATGAAGCTGCGCTACTGGCAGCCGCTGCCCTCCGACACTGCGGCAAGGTTGCTTCGGACCGCGGCAGACGACCTGGACTGGCTCGATCAGAACGCCGACGACCTTCGGCGCCACCTCCGATAAGTGAGCGCACGCGAGGACATCGGCGGCGCGCCGACCTAGACCGGCGTCGCCTTCTTCTTCTGCCCGGCGACGCGGTCGCGGTCCTGCTTCGCGAGCAGGCGCTTGCGGATCCGGTACGTCAGCGGGGTGACCTCGAGGAGCTCGTCGTCCGCGAGGAACTCGACCGCGTCATCGAGCGACAGGTCACGGATGCCGTCGAGGCGGACCGCGATGTCCGACGTGCTGCTGCGGATGTTCGTGAGGTGCTTCTTGCGGACGACGTTCACCTCGAGGTCGCGGTCGCGGATGTGCTCGCCGACCACCATCCCCTCGTAGACCTCGATGCCCGGCCCGATGAAGAGCGTGCCGCGGTCCTGCGCGGCGTTCAGGCCGAAGGTCGTCGTCGTACCCGGTTCGAACGCGATGAGCGAGCCGTACGTGCGTCCGGCCAGCGCGCCCGCGAACGGACCGTACCCGGCGAAGAGCGTGTTCATGACGCCCTGGCCGCGGGTGCTCGTCAGGAAGGCTTGGCGGAAACCGAGGAGGCCGCGCGTCGGGATCTTGTAGACGCAGTGGGCGGTCCCGTCGTCGCGGTACTTCATGTCCATGAGCGCGCCCCGCCGCTGGCCCGCGAGCTCCACGACCGGACCGACGAGCTCCTGGGAGACCTCGACCTCGAGGGTCTCGTACGGCTCCTGCTGCTCCCCGTCGACCTTCTTGAGGATGACCTCGGGGCGCGAGACCTGGAATTCGTAGCCCTCGCGCCGGAGGTTCTCGATGAGGATCGCCAGGTGCAGCTCGCCGCGGCCGCTGACCACGAGCGTGTCCGGGCTGTCGGTGTCCTCGACGCGGAGCGCGACGTCGCGCTCGAGCTCGGCATAGAGGCGCTCCCGCAGCTTGCGGCTCGTGACGTGCGTGCCCTCGCGTCCCGCGAACGGGCTCGTGTTCACCGCAAAGGTCATGCGCAGCGTCGGCTCCTCGACCTTGATCGGCGGCAGCGGGCGCGGGTCCGCGGCGTCGGCGATGGTGTCGCCGATCCCGGCATCGGGGACGCCGGCGACGGCCACAATATCGCCCGCCTTCACCTCATCGACCTCCTGCCGACCGAGGCCCTGGAACGTGAAGAGCTGCGTCACCCTTGCCGGCGTGAGGGTGCCCGAGTGATCGATGCGCATGACGCTCTGCGCGCGCCGCAGCGTGCCGGACTGGAGCCGGCCGATCGCGATACGGCCCTTGTACTCGTCGTGGGCCGTGGTGGTGACGAGGAGCTGCGCGGGCGCGTCCGCGTCGACGTCGGGTGGCGGGATCGTGTCGAAGATCGCCTCGAAGAGCGGCTCCAGCGTGGGGCCGATGTGCTTGTGATCCGTGCCGGCCGCGCCGATGAGCGCGTTCGTGTAGACGGTCTCGAACTCGCTCTGCTCGTTCGACGCGCCGAGGTCGAGGAACAGGTCGAACGTCTCGTTCAAGACGTGGTTCGGGCGTGCCTGGGGCCGGTCGATCTTGTTGATGACGACGATCGCCTGGTGGCCACGGCGGAGCGCCTGACGCAGCACGAACTTCGTCTGCGGCATGGGGCCGTCGACGGCGTCGACGAGCAGCAGCACCCCGTCGACCATGTTCATCACGCGCTCGACCTCGCCACCGAAATCCGCGTGCCCCGGTGTGTCGACGATGTTGATCTTCACACCGCGGTACTGGATCGCCGTGTTCTTGGCCATGATCGTGATGCCACGCTCGCGCTCGAGAGCGTTCGAGTCCATGACGCGCTCCGTCAGCTGCTGGTTCTCGCGGAAGATGTGGCTCTGGCGGAGCATCGCGTCCACGAGGGTGGTCTTGCCGTGGTCGACGTGGGCGATGATCGCGATATTGCGAATATCGTCACGACGCACTGGACTGAGTATGACGGACAGCACGGCATGCGACGCCACCCCAATGGGGTAGCAATCAAGCTGTAGCCGAGCGCTCCACGATCCGGAGGACCGCAGCGAGACCGCGGACTCCCCCGGCCGGTACCTCGCCGGCGAGGTGGAAGAAGCGCAGCCCCGCCTGGACCGCACCGCCGTCCGCGATCGCATGGTCGCCGACCATGAGCGCCTCCCCCGCGTCGACGCCGAGCTTCGCGCATGCGGCGAGGAAGATGCGCGGGTCCGGCTTCTCCGCACCGATCTCATATGAGTGCGTGAAGGCGTCGACCAGATGCATCAGGCCTTTCGCCCCGAAGATCGGCGCGAGGTCGCGTGGCACATTGCTTACCACCCCGACCTTCACGCCGCGCTCGCGTAGCGCCCGCAGCGTCGGCTCGGTGTCCGCGTACGGGATCCACTGGTCCTGTGACATGACCCGCGCGTAGAGCACCGGCGCGAGGCCGGGCGCGACGCGATCCGCGCGCTCGAAGAGCGACGTCCACGCCGAGCGATGGCGGTCGAGCGACAGGTCGCGGCCCTTCGCAAGCTCCTCCGGCGTCTTCCCGGCGGCCCAGATCTCTTCCCAGAGAGCCCGCGCATCACGCTCGCTCACGTCGACGCCACGCTCCCGCGCCGCGTCGAGGATGACGCCCACGGCATCCGGGCTCGAGAAGAGCGTGTCGCCCCAATCGAAGAGCACGGCCCGGATGGGTCTCATCGCACGATGGTGCGGCACTCCGCAGAATGGCGCTCAGTCAGCAACGGGAGGGACTCGATGCGCGTCGCCATCCTCGGCGTCGGACGCCTGGGCGCGTTCCACGCAAAGGTCCTGCGAGAGATGCCGGAGGTCAGCGAGGCCCGCGTGTACGACGCCGACGCCGGGCGCGCCAAGGATGTCGCGGCCGAGCTTGGAGCGCTCGCCGTGTCGACCGTCGATGACGCGTTCGCGGGCGCGGATGCGGCGGTGATCGTCACCCCGACCGGCACGCATGCGGACCTCATCCACCAGTGCCTGGACCTCGGGCTGCCCGCCTTCTGCGAGAAGCCGATCTCGCTCGATCTGGCGTCAAGCCGGAAGGTCGTCGAGCACGTCAGGACGAGCACGGGCAAGGTGCAGATCGGCTTTCAGCGCCGCTTCGACGCGGGCTTCCGCGCGGCGCGAGACCTCGTCCAGGCGGG
>Ga0136617_10006708_pt1 | contig 10264 bp, 12 predicted proteins | sample AntDrymUQ3222106_2_FD_129672 | JGI IMG/M metagenome (GOLD analysis project Ga0136617, IMG submission 129672) | Polar desert sand microbial communities from Dry Valleys, Antarctica - metaG UQ322 (21.06) | ecosystem: Environmental > Terrestrial > Soil > Desert | place: Antarctica: Dry Valley... | reverse complement strand
TCCGCGGGAAGTAGCTGTCGTTGGTGTTCCACGGTTCACCGTCGAGTGACCTTATGCGGCGGCGAACCACCACGGTCTCATCCTCGGCGAGTTGGAGCCGGGATCGGACTTCCTCCGGGGGAGTGAGGATCGCGACGTCGATCGTCTGTGAGGGGCTGCGCCCCTCCTCGACTCGGGCTGCCATGAACCGGTCCATCTCTGGTGAGGCCGGCTGGGGCCGGAATTCCTCCTGAGGCCTGTAGACCAGCTGGCGGCGATCGCGCACGAACGTCCCTCGCCCGCTCTCGCTGCTGACCAGTCCCTCGTTGCTCAGGGTCGCGATCGCGAGTCGAACGGTGGTACGCGAGACGCCGTACTTCTGACCCAGCTCCGACTCGCTGGGCAGCCGCGCTCCCGGGCCTAGGGACCTGTCGGCGATTGCCGAGCGCAGGTCGTCGGAGATGCGGCGGTGGTGGGGGGCGCTCAAGGGTTTCGTCCAATCGTCATACCTGTCGTGACAGTCTCACCCGCTCGCGCTATCGTGCAACCTGTACCTATAGGTATAACGAGCATGACGGGGCGAGGAACTGGTCCTCCCGTCTGACAACGGAGGTTGAGCGATGGGAAGCGATGCAGCGACGAAGGCGGCCGCCTGGTCGAGCTGGGACGTGTTCGAGCCGGGGGAGCGGGTGTGGCTCGACGTCCGGGGCCGGCACGTGCCGGCGGTTGTGACGGGTACGCGGGCGGGTCGGGTTCAGCTGCGGGTGCAGCGGGCCAAGCGCTGGGACGCCGTGCGGATCGTCCGGGGCCGGGCGCGGGCTGGGTCGCTGACCCGGCGCGAGTCGCTGCACGCGGTTGACGGCGGGGTGCGGTGATGGCCGGGCTGATCTCGCGTCTGGCCGCATTCGGCCTGCTGCTGCCGGTCGCCGGCGTGATGCTGCGGGCGGCTCCGGCGTACATGCCGGGCCGTGGCTACTGGCCGTGGCTGGTGGTGGCCGGTCTGGTGTTGCTGATCGGCGCTGGGTCTTTGCTGCGGCATCGGTGGGCTGGTTCGCAGGCGACTGTGGGCCGCTGGGCGCGGAAGTCGAAGCGGAATTCGGGAATGGCCTCGACCTGGCAGATCCTGCGGACGGCGTCCTGGCTGGCGATGCGCCGCAAGGCGAAGGTGCTCCGTCCGTCGCTGCGTCGGCTGCCGTGGTGGCGGCGAATGTTCGTGCCGACGAGGGCCTACGCGACGCCGGTGGCCCGGGTGGGCTGGCTGCGGATCTGGACTCCGTGCGAGGACGTGACACTGCGGATGGGCGGGCCGCGGTGCGGCAAGTCCGGGGAGATCGCCGGGCGGATGGTGGACGCGGCCGGCCCGGTGATTGCGACGTCGACCCGTACCGACCTGATCGAGCACACCAAGGGCTGCCGGGCCAAGCTCGGCCCGCTGTACGTGTTCAACCCGGGCGGTGTCGCCGACCTGCCCTGCACGATCACCTTCGACCCGCTGACCGGCTGTACCGATCCGACGACCGCCTCGGAGCGGGCCGCGGACCTGATCGCCGGCGGTTCGGCGGCCGGCGGTGACTCCGGGGAGCGCAAGCACTGGGCGGACCTGGCCCGGCTGGCCCTGTCCGCGCTGCTGCACGCGGCCGCCATCGGCGAGGCCGGGATGCGCGACGTGTTGGGCTGGGTCGCCGACCCCGACGCCGGCGCGGCGGAGGTCCGCCAGTTCCTGCGCCGTTCGACCGAGCCGTCCTTCGCCGCGGCGGCCGAGCAGTTCCTGACCAACAACGACCGGACCCGCTCCTCGGTTTGCTCGACGATCATGCCCGCCTTGGCCTGGCTGACCAACGCCACCGCCTGCCAGGCGGCGGGCATCGGCGTGGTCGACCCGGCCGGGTTCGACGTGGCGGCGCTGCTCGCCAACGCCGGCACCGTCTACATGCTCGGCGCCGAGGAGGGGCAGACCGCGCCGTTGCTGTGCGCGCTGACCGGGCACATCGCCCGCCAAGCCCGCAAGCTCGCCGTCCTGCAGCCGTCTGGCCGGCTCGACCCGCCGCTGACCCTCGCACTGGACGAGGCCGCGCTGATCGCACCGGTGCCGCTGGACCGGTGGACCGCGGACATGGGCGGGCGGAACGTCACCATCCACATCGGCGTGCAGTCCCCGGCGCAGCTGCGGCAACGGTGGGGCGACAACGGCGCCGGCGCGATCGCCAACAACACCGGGACGCTGATCATCTTCGGCGGGATCACCGACCCCCGCGACCTGGCCGCCCTGGTCACCTTGGTCGGCAAGCGTGAGGAGCACACCCCGACCTACGACGCGGCCGGGAACCTGACCGGCTACAACACCGCGCGGGTCGACGTCCTCACCGAGGCCCAGATCCGGGAGCTGCCCTTCGGCAAGGTGATCATCATCCGCCGGGGCATGCCCGCGGTGATCGGCAAGGTCCGAATGGCCTGGCGCCGCCACGACGTGCGCCAGGCCAAGCGGGCCGAGCGGTGGGCACCCCGCCTGCAGCGTCTCACCATCCTCACCGGCCAGCTGGCCAGCTGGTCCGGTGCGCGGACCCGGCAGGCCGCCGGCCGGGCCGCCCCGCAGCTGCGCCGCATCACCGGCGGCGCCCTGACCGGGCGGCCCGTCGTCGGCGACAGCACCAGCGCGGGGGAGGGCAGCGCCGATGCCGCCTAACCCGACCCGCCGCATCGGCGCCGCCGTACTCGTCCCGGCCCTCGCCGTGCACGGCCGGATCGTCACCCGGCTGGCCGCCACCGACGACGCCGCCCAGGTACACGGCTGGACGGTGGAAACCCGCCGGTTCGGCGGCCGCACCTACCGCGACCCCCGATTCGACCAGCTCACCCACCGGGCGGCCCCGCTGGCCGACGAACCTCAGGAGGCCCTGCGATGACGCTGCTTCACACGGCCGCCGGGCCCTCGGTGCAGACCTTGCAGATGACAGGCCTGGTGATGGCCCTGGTCTCGGCGTGGCTGGTCATCGTCGCCATCCGCTGGGTGTTCCGCATCCTGGCCTGGGTGATGGCTTGGGTCCGCTACCTGACCTTCCTATGAGCGGCCCGCCGCTGTCTCGACATCGTGACACCGCGACACCACTGCGACACCACCGCAAGGGCACCCGGCCTGCGGCCGGGGGCGGGTGCCGGCCTCCGGCCGGCGCTGTGTCTACCGGGCGGCCCGGCTTAGCACGGCCCCCCTCACCGACAAGCGGTCCGAACCATCTTCGGCGGCGCTCCTCCGTCGCTTATTTCCGCCCAAGATCGTTCGGCCTGATCGCTTGCTCGGCGAGCCTCCAGGGCCGCACCCGGCGCCTATCAGGGCGAGCGGCGATGCCGTCGCCCAGCCCAAAGGGCCGCAGCCAACAACCAGGCCAACGCCCACCACCACTGACACGTACGTGTCAATCCGAAGGGAGCAGATCATGACCGCCACGATCGTCGCCGAGGGAAACCTGACCTCAGATCCACGGTTCACCTTCACCGCCACCGGCAAGGCCGTCGCTAACCTCCGTATCGCCGTGTCGAGCAGGCGGAAGGGCCGCGACGGGCAGTACGCCGATACCCCGGCGGTGTTCTACGACGTCGCCGTGTGGGGGCAGCCGGGCGAGCACGTCGCGGACAGCCTGCACGTCGGAGACCGGGTCATCGTCACCGGCACCACCTACGTGGAGACCTACGTCGACTCCGCCGGTGAGCAGCGCTCGAAGAACGTCCTGGATGCCGACGCGATCGGCGTGTCCCTGCGCTACCACACCGCAACCCCGGTCAAGCCCAGCCGCGCACCTGTCGCGGCGCAGGGCTGACCCCACGAGTGGGGGAGGGGGCGGGCTCGACCCCGCCACGACGCGCATGCCGCCTGTCCCCTCCCCGCACCAAGCCTGCCAGCCGCCAACACCACGCACGGGGGAGTTGCGATGAAGTTCTGGAAGAACAACCGGCTCGACGCCGAGTTCGACCTGCCCATCGAGCAGGTCGCTACGCTGTTCGCCGAGTCGGAGTGGGCGGCCCTACCGTGGCTGCTCGACCGGAGCCTGCGGGCGTTCCTCACCGACCAGGCCGGGCCGGTCTGCGCCGTCTGGGACGACGAGGAAGCCTTCAACGCCCTGCTCGACCTGGTCCTGACCCGGCGCCGCACAGCGCGGACTACGGGCAAGGAACACCGGTCATGACCGGCCTGTCCGCCGCCGACCTGGCCGCGATCGAGGCGCACCTACGCGCGGACGGGATCTTCACCGCCCATGCCCGTACCGACGTCCTGCGACTACTCGCCGAGGTCCGCCGGCTGCGCCACGCCCTGGCCGTCGCCCGGGTCGAACTCGACCGCCACCACCCCACCGGCCGTCCGGTGGCCATCAGCAACGGAGCCTGCTCATGACGATCACCGCACTGACCGACACCGCGCCGGCCGCCCTCGCCGTGGCAGCCGATGAGCCCGAGTCCGACGCCGGGGCGGTGCTGGCCGCCTACGCCCGTCAGGTCGACGAGCTGGCCCGCCTGGTCGAGGACTGGCAGGCCGCCTGCGCCGGCTACGCCCGCATCCTCACCGACTCACTCGGCGAGCTGCACGTCGTCCTCGACGAGATCGCCACCACCTTGCACCAGGACGGGGGCCGGCGGTGAGTGCCCGGCCAGGGCGAGGCCGTGTGATGGCCGATTCCCCGTTCGTCCTGCTGGCCACCCGCACCGGGAAGGTCACTCACCTCGGCGTGCGCTCATCGATCGTGGCCTGGCACGAACCGGCGATGCTGCCCGCGTTCACCCTGTGTGCCCGCCTCGCGGTCGGCTTCGCCCCCGGTCATGTCGCCGACGTGGGATGCCTGAGCTGCCTGTACGCGGCACCGAAGTACATGGGCTGGCCCGCGTTCACCGGCACCACCCGATGAGCGAGGACTTTCCCGAGCTGGCCTACGCCACGAAGGCCGCCCTGGGCGGGCTGGCCAGCGAGGTCGAGGCGCTGCGCCGCGACGTCGAGAAGCTCCCCAAGCTCGCCCGGCGGATCGAGTCGGTCGCCGGGCTGGCCGTGAAGGTCTCCAAGCAGGTCGCCGCCACCCAGGCCGCCGATGCCGAGGCCGGGCCGGTTACCTGGCTGGCCCTGCCCGCCGACGCCGACGCCGACCAGGCCGAGGAGCTGCTGGCCGGCCTGGCCGGCTGGATGGCGGTGGTCTACCTCCGCTACGCCGACGCCGCCCGGTCGTTGCCGGACTGCTGGCTGTGGCACCCCGACGTCGTCGAGGAGCTGCTCTGGCTGTCCCAGGCGTGGGATGCCGCCTACTACGGCGAGGACGCGTCGATCCGGGCAGTGGGGGACTGGCACGACCGGCAGCGCCCCGGCATCGTCGCCCGGATCAAGACCGCCGCCTCGGCCTGCTCGATCGAGGCCCACCAGCCCGACCACCAGCCGCGCCGGGCCGCTGTCGTACCCGTCGCCGACGCAAGCCCGGCGATCGCCGCCTGGTGGGCCCAGAGCCGCACCGGCCCGCCGCCCGCACCCACCGCCGACCAGCTGGCCGCCGCGACGGCGCCCCGCACCCCGAGAGGCCGACCATGACCACCCACACCGCCACCCTGCCCGCCGAGTCCGCCCGGGACTCCGGCCGGTGGTTGATCTGGACCGCCGGGCTGATCGTGGCCATCGGGGCGGCGATCGCCACCGCCCACGGCCTGTATCGGGTCGCCCTGGCCGCGACCGTGCCCGGGCCGATCGCCTGGCTCTACCCGCTGATCACCGACGGACTGGCCCTGGTCGCCTACGCCTCCACCACCCGACTAGCCGCCGGCGGCCGCCGCTACGCATGGGCTGTCGTGGTCCTGGCCGCCGGCCTGTCCGGCCTGGCCCAGGCGTCCTACCTCGCGATCGGCGTGAACACCGCACCCGTGCAACTGCGGTTCGGCGTCGGGGCCTGGCCCGCGATCGCCGCCGCGATCACCGCACACCTGCTCTACCTGCTCGCCGCCGTCCGACCCGAGACCGAGCCCGTCCGACCGGACGCTGTCTACGCCGTCCGATCCGGCGGCGTCCAACCCGAGCCCGTCCGATCCGTCCGATCGGACGCCGGTGCTGTACGGCCCGACATCGGACGCACCGGACGCCCCCTGCGCACCGTCCGACCGGACGTCCGGCCCGTCCGGTCGGACACCACCCACGACCGGCTCAGCAGCCCCACGCCCGTTACGGGCACCAACACTGCCGACCATGGCCGGCAGACCGCCACCGGCCAGATGAGCGGGCCGAACGGCCCGATTCCCGCCGACCCGTGGGCTCCCGCCGCCACGGACCAGGACGCAGCCACCAGGCGGCCATCGGACGAGGCATCGGACGCCGCACCGGACACCGGACGCCCCGGACGGCCTGACACTGTCCGACCCGTCCGGTCGGACGCCCGGCCGGACGCCGAACACCGATCGGACCAGGCATCGGACGAGGCATCGGACGAGGGCACCGGACGGGCTTCGGACGTCGGACGCTCTGTCCGGTCGGACGCCGAGGCTGCCCGGGCAACGGGCGCCGCGCCTGACACTGCCCGGCCGAGCCGACCTGACACTGCACGCCGCGTTGAAGCAACGGGCTCGCCCTCGGTGGCGGCTGGCTCCGGGTCGGCGGGGGAGCGGGCGCGCGCTGCCGCGCGGGCCTACCTCGATGAGCACCACGTGCTGCCGACCGTGGCGGTGCTGATGCGCCTGGCCGACGTGGGTCATGGCACCGCCGGGGAGGCACTACGGCCGCTGCGCGACCCTGCGCCCGCCGCGCGGCCCGGGCTGCAGATCGTGCGCACCGACCAGGCAGGCACCACCCCAATGAGCACTACCGGAACCACGACGGCCGAGACCAGCAATCCAGCACATGAACGACCCCGATGAGTACTCACAGGGAGTCACGAATGAAGCCCAGGAATCTCACGACCAAGAACACACACCACAAGATCAACTTCTGCACACACCTAGGCATCATGATCCGATGGGTTCTCAAACCGGGACAAACCACCCGTGACGGTCTGTGGTGGTGGGGCTCGTGCTGACGATCTCCTCGGGGCACTCGGCGAAGTACCTGACCGACGCCGTCGCGCAGGGCCGGGAGTCCTACTACACCGGGGCCGTGGCGGCCGGCGAGCCGCCGGGCCGCTGGTACGGCGCCGGCGCGGAGCAGCTGGGCCTGTCGGGTCTGGTCGACGCGCAGGACCTGACCGCGTTGTTCGAGAACCACCTGGACCCGCGTGATCCGGATTTCGCTGACGCGAAGCGGTGGAAGGACTGCGCGACCCTCGGCCACGGCGGCCGGAACTATAAGACCGCCGATGAGATCTACCAGGCCGAGTGCAGAGCCGAGCCGCACGCCGACCCCGAACGGCGGGCCGAGCTGCTCGTCGCCGCTGGCACCCAGGCCCGCAGCAACGTCGCGTTCATCGACCTGACCTACTCCGTGCCGAAGTCGATCACCGTGCTGCACACGGCGTTCGAGGCGATGGAGGTCAAGACCCGCAACGCCGGGGACCTGGTCGCCGCCGAAGCGTGGGGCGCGCACCGGCAGGCGGTGGAGGATGCGATCTGGGCGGGGAACAACGCGATGCTGGACTTCATGGCCCGGGAGGCCGGCTACGCCCGGGTCGGCCACCACGGCGGCGCGGCCGGCCGGTTCGTCGACGCCCACGACTGGACCGTCGCCAGCTTCTTCCAGCACGACTCCCGGGACCATGATCCGCAGCTGCACATCCACAACGGCGTGCACAACCGGGTGCTCTGCCCGGACGGGGTGTGGCGGACGCTGGACTCGCGGGCGATCCACCGGCTCCGTGGCGCCGGCGGTGCGATCGCCGAGCGGACCACCACCGAGCACCTGGCCCATTCGATGGGCGTGCTCTCGGCGATGCGGCCGGACGGCAAGGCGCGGGAGGTCGTCGGGATCCGCCAGCAGATCTGCGACCTGGTGTCTTCGCGGCGGCGGGCGATCACCCCGAAGACCGCCGAGCTGGTCAAGCACTTCACGGCGAAGTGGTCGCGTGAGCCGAACGCGCTGGAGCGGGACCGGCTGTTCCGCCAAGCCACCATGGCGACGCGGCGGGCCAAGTCCCACGAGGACGGCGAGAGTTACGAGGCCCGGCTGGAACGGTGGGACGGCGAGCTGCGGCAGGAGGTCGCCGGCGGCATGGAGGAGGTCGCCTACGGGGTGCTCGATCTCGCCGGGGAATGCCCGGCGCCGCAGCCGTGGTCGGAGCAGGCCGTTCTCGAGACGGCGCTGGCCGATGTGCAGTCCCGCAAGGCCGGGTGGACCCAGTCCGACCTGATGCGGGCGATCTCCGACGCCCTGCCCGACCACCTCGGCGGCCTGACCGGCGCCGAAGTCGACCGCCTGCTCACCGGCCTCACCGAGGAGGGCCTGAAACTCGCCGTGCCGCTGGACACCGACCGGCCGGGCCATGCGGTGCTGCCGGACACGCTCCGCCTCGCCGATGGCAGGTCGGCCTACGACGCCCCCGGCGGCCGGCTGTATGCCACCGGTGAGCACCTGCACACCGAACGCCTGCTCCTGGCCTCGACGACTCGCAAGGGTGCCCCGGCCCTCGACACCGCGGCCGCCAACTCCTACATCACCGGGCTGGCCGAGATGGGCATCGAGCTCGGCGTGGACCAGGCCGCCGCCGTCCGCGGGATCCTCACCTCCGGCGCCGCCGTGGAATCCCTTGTCGGCCCGGCCGGCACGGGCAAGTCCTTCGTGGTCGGGACGCTGGCCACCGCCTGGCAGGACCCGGCCCTGTGGGGCGGCCAACAGCGCCAGGTGTTCGGGCTGGCCACCAGCCAGATCGCCACCGAGGTCCTCACCGGCGAGGGGCTGCAGGCCCGCAACATCGCTCGCTGGCTGGCCACCCAGGGACGGCTCGCCGGCGGGTCGGCCGCACCAGAAGACGTCGAGTGGCAGCTGCGCGCCGGGGACCTGGTCGTCGTCGACGAATCGTCGATGGCCGACACGGCCAACCTGGCCGCCATCGGTGGCCACGTCAAAGCCGCCGGCGCGAAGCTGCTGCTGACCGGGGACCACCGCCAGCTCGGCGCGGTCGGCGCTGGCGGTGCCATGGACCTGCTCGCCGACGCCGGGCAGTCCTACGAGCTGACCGAAGTGAGACGGTTCAACGAGCCGTGGGAGCGGGCCGCGTCGCTGCGGCTGCGGGCGGGTGATCCGACCGTGCTGGCCACCTACCATCGGCACGGCCGGATCGTGGACGGCGGCACGATCGAGCAGGCCGAGGCGATGGCCGGGCGGGCCTGGTTCGCCGATGCGGTCGCCGGCAAACACTCGGCGCTGATTGTGGACACCAACGAGCGGGCCGCACGGCTGTCGGCGCAACTGCGGGTCGAGATGATCCGGCTCGGCAAGGTCGAAGAAGCCGGCGTGACGCTCGGGTCGCAGGGGACTGTCGCCGGTGTCGGGGACATGATCGAGGCCCGGATGCTCGCCCCCAGCCTCGCGGGGTTCGAGGGCAACCATGGCTACCCGATCAACCGTGAGCACTACCGGGTCCTAGAGGTCCGCGACGACGGCTCACTCGTGGTCAGCACCGGCAAGGACGGCGACCTGGAGCAGCTCGGCGACCGGATGGTGCTGCCTGCCAGTTATGTCAGCCAGCACGTCGCCCTCGGGTACGCCTCGACCGTGCACTGCGTGCAGGGGCAGAACGTGCACGCCGGCTACCCCGTCGTCACCCCCCGCACCAACGCGAACGCCCTCTACACCGGCGCGTCCCGCGGCCGCGAAGCCAACACCATGTTCGTCGTCACCCGAACCGTCCCCGACGACGCCCCGACCGGCACCGTCAACCAGACCGCGCACCGCAACCCCATCGCGGTGCTGACCGAGATCCTCGAAGGCGCCGACCCGGCCCGATCCGCCCTCGCCGAAGCCCGCATGTCCGCCACCGAGGCCAGATCGATCCGCACCGCCGCCGAACTGTTCACCGACGCCGCCGACGTTGCCACCGCCGGCCGCACCGCCGGCTGGTTCGACGAGCTGGTCGACGACGGCACGATCACCCCCGGCCAGCGGGCCCAGCTAGCCGCCGAGGACGGCGCACCCACCCTGACCCGGCTGCTGCGACGGGCCGAACTCGCCGGACACGACCCCCGCCAGGTCCTCCACGACGCCGTCGACCGGGAGCCGCTGGCCGGGTCCCGGCAGATCACCAACGTCCTGCACCACCGGATCACCGAACACGGCCCGTCCCTCGACCCGGTCGGCGACACCTACGCCGACTGGACACCCCAAGTCGACGACCCGCAGACCGCCCGC
>Ga0136617_10006707_pt1 | contig 10264 bp, 10 predicted proteins | sample AntDrymUQ3222106_2_FD_129672 | JGI IMG/M metagenome (GOLD analysis project Ga0136617, IMG submission 129672) | Polar desert sand microbial communities from Dry Valleys, Antarctica - metaG UQ322 (21.06) | ecosystem: Environmental > Terrestrial > Soil > Desert | place: Antarctica: Dry Valley... | reverse complement strand
GGCGAGCGCGAGCACGGACGCCACGGTGAGAGTGGCGAACTTGAGCTGGTCGAGCGTCTTGCCGAACACCTTGACGGCGCGGCCAGGGCTCACCTTCAGGACGAGCATGGTGATGAGCCCGGCGAGGAGCAGCAGGGTGCCCGCGGCGTTGGCCCAGTTGAAGTTGTAGGCCACGCTGGAGGGCGCCTCGCCGTCGGCGTTGAGGATGTTCAGGCCGGGCCAGTCGAACTCGTAGGCGAGGCCCGCCAGGGCGTCCTTGATCGGCCCGAACTGGGCAATCGAGAAGACCGCGATGATGATGACGTAGGGCGCGAAGGCCTCCCACACGTCCTTGCGAGAGTCGGAATGGTCGTCGTCGCGGCGGCGGATCTCCTCCTCGTGGCGCGCGTCGTGCGCGGCGGCGCCGGCCATCGCCGGCCCCCGGCCTCCGGCCTCCTCCAGCAGCGGCTCGCCGGGCTGCCACACGCGCAGGAGCGCGATGATGGAGCCGGCCGACAGCAGCGAGGCGACGATGTCGGTCAGCTCGACGGAGATGTAGTTCGAGCACACGAACTGCCCGACCGCGAACGTGAGGCCGCCGACGATCGCGGCGGGCCACACGGCCCGCACGCCGCGCCAGCCGTCGACCATGCCGACGAGGATGAGCGGCACGAGGAGGGCGAGGATCGGCGTCTGGCGGCCGACCATCGCGCCGAGATCCTCCTTGGGGATGTCGGTGAGCCCGGCGAGCGTGACGATCGGGATCGCGATCGCGCCGAATGCCACCGGGGCGGTGTTGGCCACGAGCGCGACGGCTGCGGCCTTCATCGGGGCGAAGCCGAGAGCCACCAGCATGACGGCGGTGATGGCCACCGGGGTGCCGAACCCGGCGAGCGCCTCGAGCAGCGCGCCGAAGCAGAAGGCGATGATGATGGCCTGGATGCGCTGGTCGTTGGAGATGCCGCTGAACGCGCGCCTGAGCACGGCGAAGTGCCCCGTGGCCTCGGTCATGTTGTAGATCCAGATCGCCGTGAAGACGATCCACATGATCGGGAACAGGCCGAAGACAGCCCCCTCGGAGGCCGAGAGCAGCGTCTGGTCGATCGGCATGCCGTAGACGATGATCGCGATCAGGATCGCCAGGGCGAGCGCCGCCAGCGAGGCGACGTGCGCCGCCAGCCGGAGGCCGCCGAGCAGCACGAACAGCGTGACGATCGGGATCATCGCGACCAGCGAGCTCAAGAACAGCGAATCGCCGACCGGATCCAGAACCTGTCTGTACACAGCGCCTCCCCTCGGGTCCCTTACGCGGTGACTACCCGCCCCGGCGGGGAACATACCGGCTACGGGCGGCGTAACCTCGGAGTCGGTGCGGGTCGCGCTCTTCATCACATGCTTCAACGACACGCTGTTCCCGCGGACGGGCCAGGCGGTCGTGGAGCTGCTCGAGCGCCTCGGCTGCGAGGTCGCGTTCCCGGAGGAGCAGACCTGCTGCGGGCAGATGCACTTCAACTCGGGCTACGCGGACGACGGGCTGGCGCTGGCGCGGCGGCTGGAGCGGGTGTTCGACGGCTACGAGGCGGTGGTGTCGCCGTCGGCGTCCTGCGTGGGGATGGTGCGCGACCACTGCCCGGCGATCGCCTCGCGCGTGTTCGAGCTGTGCGAGTTCCTGGTCGACCGGCTGGGCGTGGTTGACGTCGGCGCGACGTTCCCGCACCGGGTGACGCTGCACCCGACCTGCCACTCGCTGCGGGTGCTGGAGGTCGGCGACCGCCCGCGGCGGCTGCTCGAGGCGGTGCAGGGGCTCGACCTGGTCCCGCTCGAGGAGGCCGAGGAGTGCTGCGGGTTCGGCGGCACGTTCGCGGTCAAGAACGCCGACACCTCGATGGCGATGCTCTCGGACAAGCTGCGGCGCATCCTCGACACGCGCGCGGAGGTCTGCACGGCGGCCGACAACTCCTGCCTGATGCACATCGGGGGCGCGCTGCGCCGCCAGCGCACGGGCGTGCGGGCGATGCACCTGGCCGAGATCCTGGCGGCGCGGGAATGAGCGCGCGGGGCTTTCCGGCCGTCGCCCACGAGACGCTGGCCGACTCCCAGCTGCGGCGCAACCTCGGCAAGGCGACGCAGACGATCCGCGCCAAGCGGCTGGCGACGGTCGCCGAGCTGGACGACTGGGAGGGGCTGCGCGAGGCGGGCGCGGCGATCAAGGCGCGCGCGATGGCGACCCTGCCCGAGCAGCTGGAGCGGCTCGAGGCCGCGGTCACCCGCGCGGGCGGGACGGTGCACTGGGCGCGCGACGGCGCCGAGGCGACCGCGCTGGTCGCCGAGGTGGCGCGGGCGCACGGCGCGCGCGAGGTCATCAAGGTCAAGTCGCTGGCCACCGACGAGATCGGGCTCAACGAGGGGCTGGCCGAGCGCGGCGTGACCGCGATCGAGACCGACCTGGCGGAGCTGATCGTGCAGCTCGACGGGGACAAGCAGTCGCACATCCTCGTGCCGGCGATCCACAAGAACCGCGCGGAGATCCGCGCCCTGTTCGAGCGCACCATCGCCCAGGGGCAGGAGCTGGGCTGGGAGGCGAGCGCGATCGCCGAGGCCGCGCGCAAGCACCTGCGCGCCAAGTTCCTCTCCGTGCCGATGGCGGTGTCGGGCGCGAACTTCGGGATCGCGGAGACCGGCACGATCTGCGTCGTCGAGTCCGAGGGCAACGGGCGCATGTGCACGACGCTGCCCGAGGTGCTCGTCACGGTGATGGGGATCGAGAAGGTCCTGGCCGAGTGGCGCGACCTCGAGGTCTTCCTCCAGCTGCTGCCGCGCTCCTCGACGGCCGAGCGGATGAACCCGTACACGTCGCTGTGGACCGGCGTGCGGCCGGACGACGGCCCGCGCGAGTTCCACCTGATCCTGCTCGACAACGGCCGCACCGACGTGCTCGCCGACGAGGTCGGTCGCCAGGCCCTGCACTGCATCCGCTGCTCGGCGTGCCTGAACGTCTGCCCGGTCTACTCGCGTGCCGGCGGGCAGGCCTACGAGTCGGTCTACCCCGGCCCGATCGGCGCGATCCTGACGCCGCAGCTGCGCGGGCTGGGGGAGGCCCCGACGCTGCCGTGGGCGTCCTCGCTGTGCGGCGCCTGCTACGAGGCGTGCCCGGTGAAGATCGACATCCCGTCGGTGCTCGTTCACCTGCGCGCGCGGGTCGTGCGCGAGGAGAAGTCGCGGCTGGCCCCGGAGGCGCTGGCGATGGGGGCGGCGGCCAAGGTGTTCGCCTCACGGGGGCGCTACGAGCGCGCGCAGCGGCTGTCGCGGCTCGGCCGCGGGCCGCTGGGGCGCGTGCCGCTGCCGGGCTGGTCGGCGATGCGCGAGAGCCCGGAGGTGCCGGAGACGACGTTCCGGGAGTGGTGGCGCGCGCGGGACGGGGCGGCGCGGCCCGCCGCGGGGCCCGAGGCCGGCCGATGAGCGCGGCGCGCGAGGCGGTGCTCGGCCGGATCCGCTCCGCGCTCGGCCCGGGCGCGGTCGTGCCCGACGTCCCGCGCGCGTACCGCGGGGCGGGGGCTGCGGCCGCGGCCGCGGGCGACGTCGTCGCCCTGTTCTGCGAGCGCGTGGCGGACTACAGGGCGACCGTGCGGCGCGTGGCGGCCGCCGACCTGGCGAGCGCCGTCGCCTCCGCGTGCGCCGAGCGCGGCGTGCGGCGCCTGGTCATCCCGCCCGGCGGGCCGGCGGCGATCGAGGGGCTCGATCTGGTCGTCGACGACCCGCCGCTCTCGCCACAGGACCTCGACGCGACCGACGGCGTCCTCTCGGGCTGCGCGCTCGCGATCGCCGAGACCGGCACGATCGTGCTCGACGGCGGCGAGCGCTCCGGCCGGCGCGCGATCACGCTCGTACCCGACTACCACGCGTGCGTGGTCGAGGCGGCGAGCATCGTGGCGGGCGTGCCCGACGCCGTCGCCGCGCTCGCCGAGGCCGCCGCGGCGGGACGGCCGATCACGCTCGTCTCGGGGCCGTCGGCGACGTCGGACATCGAGCTGGACCGCGTCGAGGGCGTCCACGGCCCGCGCACGCTCGACGTGTTCGTCGTCGAGCCTCAGTAGGCCGTCGTCCGCGCGCGGTGGCGGGGGCGGGCCTTGTAGCGCGGCTCGCCGCCGCGGTGCCAGAGCACGTAGTCGACCGCGGTGGCGGTGCTGCCGGGGTGGGCGGCGACGAGCAGCTCGACGGCGTGCAGCGCGCAGGCGCGGATCTCGACCTCCTCGGGCGAGTCGTGCTCGATCAGCTCGCCCGCCTCGATCCGCGCGACCAGGTCGTCGTCGAACACCAGCACGCCGTCGAGGCGCAGCACGTGCGGGACGAGGTTGTCGGCGAACAGCGTCAGCCGGTGCAGGTCGCGGGCGGGCGCCAGGCCGGCCAGCGCGAGGTCCGCGGCGGCGATCTGGGCGCGCTTGAAGAACGGGACGTCCTCGCCGTCGTAGGGGGAGACGTCGTGCCAGCCCGGCCACGAGGCGAACCTCGCCGCGAGCGCTTCCGCGGAAGCGCCGCCGCTGCGGGCGAGCGCGACGAACGTGCCGCCGTGCTCGTCGCGCACGCGCGCGCCCAGCTCGCGCAGGGCGGTCTCGAAGCGGCCCATCAGCTCGTGCCCGGGGTCCTGGCCGAGGGCGCGCGCGATCTCCTCCCGCCCGATCGCGGCCAGCTCGGCGGCGCTCCACGGTCCGTGCGCGCGCAGCCCGGCCTCGACGGTACGGAAGCCCGACAGGCCGGGCGGCTTGCGCAGCGTCGGGAACCAGCCGGAGCCGAAGTTGATCGCGTTGAGCTGGATCAGGAACGCCGCGCGCTGCTCGTCGGAGGCGCCGGGCCCCAGCTCGGGCGCCGGCGGCGAGGTGGCCGGCAGCGTCGCGGCGTACGGCTCGATCGCCGCCTCGGCGATCCGCACCCGCCCGGCCTGCGCCGCCACGCGCACGCAGGCGGTCCGGATATCGTCCGTCAGGGCCACGCCGCGGAGTATTACGTATGACCCCCGACCGCGAGGGCACCGGCGGGCCCGGGCTTGCCTGTCGCGCCCGCTGCGCCATGCTGTGGCGATGGACATCCTCGTCGAGCGCCCGCCCTGGTTCGTCGTCGGGCCGCTGATCGGGCTCTGCGTGATCGGCCTGCTGGCCCTCGTCAACCGCCGCCTCGGCGTGCTGGGCGGGTTCTCCGCCGTGGTCGAGCGGGCGACCGGCCGCACGGACGAGCTCGGCTGGCGCGGCGCGTTCCTGCTCGGGGTGGTGGGCGGCGGGCTGATCTTCGCGCTGCTGTCGGGCAGCTTCGGCGCGGGCGGCGGCTACGGCTGGCTCTCGCGCAGCGTCGACGGCGCGCTCGTGGGCCCGATCCTGGTCGGCGCGGGCGTCCTGATCGGCTTCGGCGCGAAGACGGCGGGCGGCTGCACGTCGGGCAACGGGCTCAGCGGCACGGCGCTCGGCTCGCCGGCCAGCTTCGTCGCCTTCGCCTCCTTCATGGCCACCGCGGTCGGGGTCTCGCTCGCCATCGAGGGGCTGCTGTGAGGCGCGCGGCCGCGCTCGTCGGCGTCGCCTTCGGCTTCCTGCTCTCGTGGGGGCAGGCCACCTCGCCCGACCGCATCCGCGAGATGCTCCTGCTGGAGGATCCGTATCTGTACCTGATGCTCGGCTCGGGCGTGCTCGTCGCCTCGGCCGGGGTCCGCCTGCTGCGCCGTGCCCGCGCGCACGCGCTCGTCACCGGCGAGCCCGTGGCCTGGGAGACGCTGCGCCCGGAGCGCCGCCACGTCGTCGGCAGCGTGATGTTCGGCGCGGGCTGGGCGGTCTCCGACGCCTGCCCGGGGCCGATCGCGGCGCAGCTCGGCCAGGGCGTCGCCTGGAGCCTGTTCACGCTCGCGGGCGTCGTGATCGGGATCGGCCTGTACTTGCGCACGCAGGAGCGCGCGCAGCCCGCGGCGGCGCCTTCGCCCGCGCGGGGCTGAGTCGGCCGCCGAGGCCGGGCGAGGCCCGCCGGGGCGGGCGATACCGTGGACGGGGCGATGGCGCCGAGCACCTCGACCGACCAGCTGCTCGAGGGGCTCAACGAGCCGCAGCGCGAGGCCGTCACGCACGGAGAGGGGCCGCTGCTGATCCTCGCCGGCGCCGGCTCGGGCAAGACCCGCGTGCTCACCCATCGCATCGCGTACCTGCTGCGCACCGGCCAGGTCCGCGCCGACGAGATCCTCGCGATCACGTTCACCAACAAGGCCGCGCAGGAGATGCGCGAGCGCGTCGAGCTGCTCGTCGGCCGCGCCACCCGCGCGATGTGGGTGATGACCTTCCACTCCGCCTGCGTGCGGATGCTCCGCGCCGACGCCCACCGGCTCGGCTACACGCGCCAGTTCACGATCTACGACGCCGCCGACTCGCGCCGGCTGATCAAGAAGTGCCTCGACGACCTCGACATCGACGTCAAGCGCTTCACCCCGCGCGCGATGCAGTCGCAGATCTCCGACGCCAAGAACAAGCTGCGCTCCGCCGACGACTACCGCCAGCTCGTCGGCTCCTACTTCGAGCAGACCGTCGCCGACGTCTTCGAGCACTACGAGCGCGAGCTGCACCGCATGAACGCGATGGACTTCGACGACCTGCTCGTCCGTGCCGTCAACCTCCTCGAGCTCTTCCAGGAGGTCCGCGACCGCTACTCCACCAACTTCCGCCACATCCTCGTCGACGAGTACCAGGACACCAACCACGCCCAGTACCGCTGGCTGCAGCTGCTCAGCTCCGAGCACCGCAACCTCGCCGTGGTCGGCGACGACGATCAGAGCGTCTATGGGTTCCGCGGAGCGGACATCCGGAACATCCTCGACTTCACAGATGACTTCCCCGACGCCCACGTGGTCAAGCTCGAGCAGAACTACCGCTCGACGCAGACGATCCTGTCGGCGGCGAACGCGGTGGTGGTCAACAACCGCGGGCGGATGGACAAGGCACTGTGGACCGACATCGGGGAGGGCGACCCGATCCGGGTGCGCGAGCTGGCCGACGAGCACGCGGAGGCGCGGTTCGTGGCCGCCGAGGTGGAGCGGATGGTCGACGAGGGCGTCAGCCGCTCGGAGATCGCCGTCTTCTACCGGACCAACGCGCAGTCGCGGGTGCTCGAGGACATGCTGGTGCGGGCGCAGATCGGCTACCAGGTCATCGGCGGCACGAAGTTCTACGAGCGCGCGGAGATCCGCGACCTCGTCTCCTACCTCACGTTCCTGGTCAACCCGCAGGACGCGAACGCGTTCACGCGGATCGCGAACTCGCCGCGGCGGGGGCTGGGGCAGACGTCGCTCTCGCGCGTGCTCTCCCACGCCGACACGATCGGCGTCCCGGTGTGGGACGCGGCGGCGCAGCCGGAGTCCGTGCCGGGCCTGGGCACCGCCGCGCAGAAGGCGCTCGCGCGCTTCATGTCGACGATGGAGCGGCTGCTCGAGCGCGTGCAGGGCGAGGCGCCGGTCGGGGAGGTGCTGCGCGAGACGCTGGGCGAGACCGGCTACCTCGACGCGCTCGAGGCCGAGCGGACGATCGAGGCGCAGGGCCGGATCGAGAACCTCGAGGAGCTGGTGCAGGTGGCTCGCGAGTACGACGCCACCGCCGAGGACGGCGGCTCGCTCGGCGAGTTCCTGCAGCAGATCGCGCTGCTCGCCGACGCCGACACTCGCCAGGACGACGAGGGCCTCGTCACGCTGATGACGATGCACAACGCCAAGGGCCTCGAGTACCCGATCGTGTTCATGATCGGCATGGAGGACGGCGTGTTCCCGCACTCGCGCGCGCTCGACGAGGGGGGCCTGGAGGAGGAGCGCCGGCTCGCGTACGTCGGCATCACGCGGGCGATGCGCGACCTCACGCTCACCTCCGCCCGCCGCCGCAACAGCTTCGGCGGGGCTGCGAGCTTCGGCGTCCGCTCGCGCTTCATCGACGAGGTCCCGAGCGAGCTGACCGACCAGCCCGAGCGCGAGCGGGCGGGCCTGCCGACCGGCCGGATCGCCTCGTGGGCCGGCGCGGCGGCCGCCTCGGCGGAGCTCGGCGGCGGCGGGGGAGGAGGCGGCGACGCGGCCGGGCAGGTCTTCCGCACCGGCGACGACGTGATCCACGCCGCCTTCGGCGAGGGCGTCGTGACCGCCACCGAGCCGGGCGGCATCGTCGTCGTGCGCTTCGCCTCCGACGGCAGCGAGCGCAAGCTGATGGCCGACTACGCGCCCGTCCGCAAGCGCTGAGCGTCACCGGTTGTCGCCTCCGTCCCGCCAGAGGGGACTGAGGTGACAAGCGACCTCACGCCGCGGAGCAGTGCGGCGTTTACTACGGGTATGAGGCTCTCGCACCGCGCCCCGCTGCACGCCGAGTCCCTTCTGGGCTTCTTCGCCGTGCGGGCCGTCGCGGGCGTCGAGGCGGTCGACGGCGCCACCTACCGCCGCAGCGTCCGCCTGCCTCACGGGCCGGCGATCCTCTCCATCGACCTCCTCGATGACGGGGTAAACGCGGAGCTGCTCCTGACCGACGACAGTGACGCGACCAGCGCAGAGCGCACCTGCCGCACCCTGCTCGACCTCGATGCCGAACCGGACGAAGTCGACGCCACCCTCGCCGCCGACCCGCTCCTGCGCGACCTCGTCGCCGCCGCGCCCGGCCGCCGCGTGCCGGGCTGCGCCGACCCGGCCGAGATCGCGATCCGCGCGGTGCTCGGCCAGCAGGTGTCCGTCGCCGCGGCGCGCACCCAGGCCGCCCGGCTGGTCGAGCGCTGCGGCGAGCCGCTGCCGGAGCCGGTCGGGGGCGTCACCCACCTCTTCCCGGCCCCGGCGGCGCTGGCCGCGCTGGACCCGGCGCAGCTGCCGATGCCGCGCGCCCGCGGCCGCGCGCTCGTGAGCCTCGCCGCCGCGCTCGCCTGCGGGCTGGACGCGCGCGACCGCGCGCGGCTGCTCGCCCTGCCGGGGATCGGCCCGTGGACGGCCGACTACGTCGCGATGCGCTGCGGCGACCACGACGTCCTGCTCGAGACCGACCTCGGCGTGCGCCGCGCCCTACGCCGGCTCGGCCGGCCCGAGGCCGAGCTGCAGCGCCGCGCCGAGCGCTGGCGCCCGTGGCGCTCCTACGCCGTCCAGCACCTGTGGAGCGTGGCGTGAGCACCGCCTACACGACCGTGGACAGCCCGATCGGCGAGCTGACGCTGATCGGCGACGAGCAGGGGTTGAGCGGCCTCTACATGCAGCGCCAGCTCTACGGTCCCGAGCGCGAGGAGGCCTGGCGCCTCGACCCGGCGCCGTTCGCTGAGGCGACGAGCCAGCTCGAGGCCTACTTCGCCGGCGAGCGGACCGCGTTCGACCTGCCGCTCGCGCCTCGCGGGACGCCCTTCCAGCAGCGCGTGTGGGACCTGCTGCGCGCGATCCCGTTCGGCGAGACCACCACCTACGGCGCGCTCGCCACCGCACTCGGCAACCCGCGGACGGTCCGCGCCGTCGGCCTCGCCAACGGCCGCAACCCGATCTCGATCGTCGTCCCCTGCCACCGTGTGATCGGCGCCGACGGGTCGCTCGTCGGCTTCGGCGGCGGCCTCGAGCGCAAGCGCGCCCTGCTCGCCCACGAGGCCGAGGTCCGGGCAGGATTCCGCGCGACCCTGTGGTAGGGGGGAGGCGTGCGCAAGGCCGCCGGGATCGCGTTCCTCCTCTACTGCGGCTTCGCACTGTTCTTCCTGCTCGCCTACCTGATCGGCGCGACCCAGTTCGACCTCCCGCCCGGGCCGCCGATCGTCGTCGTCGTCACCGCCGCGCTCGCCTGCGTCGTCGTGGCCCGGCTCGCGCGTCGCCAGCCCTGAGCCCGCATCGGGGCTGACAGCATCGGGGCGGCCATGCGCCGCCTGCTGCTGCTCGCGTCAGCCATCGTCTTCGTCGACACCGCGTTCTACGCGGCGATCACGCCGCTGCTGCCGCGCTACGTGGACGATCTGGAGCTGTCGAAGTCCGCGGCCGGGCTCCTGTCGGCGGCCTACCCGGCCGGGACGTTCGTGGGCGCGCTTCCCGGCGGCTGGCTCGCCGCCCGCGCGGGGGTGCGGCCGACCGTGCTGCTCGGGCTCGGCGTCATGGCGGCCTCGAGCGTCGCGTTCGCGTTCGCCGAGAGCATCGAGCTGCTCGACGCGGCGCGCTTCGTGCAGGGCATCGGCGGCGCCTGCTCGTGGGCGGGCGCGCTGGGCTGGCTGATCGGCGAGGCCCCGAGCGAGCGGCGTGGCGAGCTGATCGGCTCCGCCATGGGCGCCGCGATCGCCGGCGCGC
>Ga0136617_10006706_pt1 | contig 10266 bp, 11 predicted proteins | sample AntDrymUQ3222106_2_FD_129672 | JGI IMG/M metagenome (GOLD analysis project Ga0136617, IMG submission 129672) | Polar desert sand microbial communities from Dry Valleys, Antarctica - metaG UQ322 (21.06) | ecosystem: Environmental > Terrestrial > Soil > Desert | place: Antarctica: Dry Valley... | reverse complement strand
GCTCTCGAAGTCCTTCGATCAAAGGCAAAGGAACGAGTTGGGGTGAACGTCCGCGCGAGCAATCCGTCGACCGCGAAGGGTCGAGCCGCCTGGGTCACGCTGCTGGGCTGCTGCGCGCTGGGAGTCGCCGCCTGTGGCGATGGCGGCGACGGCGGCGGCGGCGGCGGCGGTCGAACCGGCCAGGCGACCGGGCCGACGAGCGGCGCGAAGGTCATCGACGTCGACGCGATGAACGACGCCGAGGGCACCGTCACCGTGTGCCAGGAGAAGGACCTCTCTGGCAACGTCACGGAGGCGATCAAGAAGTTCAACGCGCAGCACAACGGCGTCACGGTCAAGCTGGTCCTGCTCGCCGCGAAGGCAGACGAGCAGCGCGCCCATTTCATCCAGCGCCAGGAGGCGAAGTCGAGCGAGTGCGACGTCTTCCACTCCGACGTGATCTGGACGGCGGAGTTCGCCTCGCAGAAGTGGATCTACGACATGACCCCGTATGTGCAAGAGCGCAAGTCGGAGCTCATTCCGGCGACGGTGGCGCCCGCTACCTACGACGGCAAGATCTGGGGGATGCCCCAGGACACGGGTGCCGCGTTTCTCTACTACCGCACCGACCAGATCAAGACGCCGCCGACCACCTGGCAGCGGGTCTACGAGGCGGCCAAGGCGAATTCGGGCATCGTCTATCAAGGCGCCGCCTACGAGGGGTTGACATGCGACTACCTCGAGCTGGCCTTCGCGGCCGGCGGCTCGGTGCTCTCGCCCGACGGCAAGCGAGCGACGATCGACACGCCGCAGAATCTCAAGGCGCTGCGGCTCATGGTCGACGGCGTCACGAGTGGCGCCGCGCCCCGCGCTGTGACGACGTACACGGAGGAGGAGACCCGGCGCTACTGGGAGTCCGGCAAGGCGACCTTCATGCGCAACTGGCCCTACGCCTACGCGCTCGGCCAGGCAAAGGGCACGAAGGTCAAGGGCAAGTTCGACGTAGCCCCGCTCCCGGCTTTCGAGGGCGGTGGCAAGGCCGGCATCCTCGGCGGCCACAACCTGGTCATCTCCGTCTACTCGAAGAACCCAGGCGCGGCTCTGAAGTGGATCGACTTCTACACCAGCCCCGCGTGGCAGAAGCACACCTTCGACGAGTACTCCCTCCCGGTGCCGACCGCGTCGGTGTACGACGACCCCGCGATCCAGAGGAAGTATCCCTTCGCCTCCCAGCTCAAGGCGGCGATCGCGCAAGCCAAGCCACGGCCGGTGTCGCCGGTCTATCCGCAGATCTCCCAGGCGATCTACAAGAACGTCAACGCGGCGCTCGCGGGACAGACGTCCCCTGAGGACGCGTTGAAGACGGCCCAGTCCCAGATCGAGTCGGCGCTGACGACGTTCTGAGCCGACCCTTGCCCTTGGCAGCGCGCGCCCACGCTGCCACGTCGGCCCGCGCAGGCGTGCGCATGACCCGCGGGCCGTGGTCGGCAACCGAATCGTGGCCGATCCTTCGCCGTCACGGCCGCCGACCCGCTCCCGTTGGAATCTCGACACGATGCCGCAATACGACCTGCCGGAGCCGGCACTGGCGCGCTACCGGTCCGCCGGCGACCCTCCCGCCGATCTGGAGGCGTTCTGGGAGCGAACGCTCGGCGAGGCGCGCCAAGCGCGCCGGTCGACGACGCTCGAGCCCGTGGAAACCGGGCTGGGGCTCGTATCCACCTTCGACGTGATCTTCAGCGGCTTCGGCGGCGGCCCCGTGCGTGCCTGGTACCACCGCCCGGCGGTCGCCTCGGCCGATCTGCCGATCGTCGTCCGCTACCAGGGCTACGGCGACGGCCGCGGGGTGCCGCACGACGTCAGTTTCTGGGTGCTGGCGGGCTACGCATGTCTCGAGGTCGACACGCGCGGCCAGGGCTCCGGAACCGGCCCCCGCGGGCCCAAGCACACGACAGATCCGGCTGGCCCGCAACCCACCCGCGCGGGGCACCTCACACGCGGCATTCTCGACCCCCTCACCTACCACTACCGCCGAGTGTTCACCGACGCCGTCCTGGCCGTCGAGGCCGCCGCTGACCTTCCCGGCGTCGACGGGAGCCGCATCGGGGTCGGTGGCGTGAGCCAAGGCGGAGGCATCAGCCTGGCGGTGGCGGCCCTCGCGACGAACGTAACGGCGGTCATGGCGGATGTCCCGTTCCTGTCGGACTTCCGCCGCGGGGCGGAGATCGCCGACGTGCCGCCCTACACCGAGTTGTCCGCGTACCTCGCGGCTCGCCCCGATCATGTCTTCCAGGCGTTCGAGACGCTGGCCTACTTCGACGTTTCGATCCTTGCGCTGATGGCGCGCATCCCTGCGCTGTTCTCCGTCGGGCTCATGGACCGGGTCTGTCCCCCCTCAACCGTTTACGCGGCCTACAACGCCTATGCGGGCCCCAAGGAGATCCGTTCCTATCCGTTCAACGGCCACGAGGGCGGGCACTCCTTCCAGCAAGCCGAGCAGCTGCTTTGGCTCTCGCAGCTGATGCCCGCGCCTGAGCTCGTGCAGGTCTCGCCGAGCGACCGATACCCCGACCGCCACGAGCGCGGGGCCGACGCGCACGGGCGTTAGCCGCGCCGAGCGGCTCCGCTACCCGTCCAGCAGCGCGCGCGCCAGGCGGTCGACCGCCGCGGGGCCGCGCAGCGCCGCGCGCACGTGGCGCTCGTCGCGCCAGAGCTGGCCGGGCGCGACGAAGACCTGCTGTGCCGCCAGCCGGGCGGCGATCGCCGGCCCGTCTTCGGCGGCGGACGAGATCCAGGCGAACGGGACGCCGGAGGGAGCGGCGGAGAGGGGAGAGCCGGCGAGCGCCGCGGCGAGCTGCCGGTGAGCGTCCGCGGCGGCGGCCCGGTGGCGCGCGGCGATCTCGGCGCCGCGGTCCGACACGGCCCACGCGGCGGCCGCCTGCGCGGGCGCGCTCAAGCCGCCGCTCGGCGCCAGCCGCGCCACCAGCTCCGCCGGCCCGAGCGCCGCGCCGGCGCGCAGGCCGGCCATGGCGTGCGCCTTGGAGAACGAGCGGACGACGAGCAGGTTCGGCAGCTCCTCGACGAGCGGCGCCGCGTCCTCGCCGTCGGGCGCGAACTCGCCGAGCGCCTCGTCGACGACCACGGTGACGCCGTCCGGCACGCCCGCGCAGAGGTCGCGCAGCGCACGGCGCGAGAGCACGGCGCCGGTCGGGTCGGCCGGGCTGGAGATCAGCACGGCGCGCGTCGCCGCCCCGGCCCGCGCCAGGATCTCGGCGGGCGCCGGGGGCACCGGCACCGCGCGCCCGCCGGCGGCCTCGGCCAGGTCCGGCAGCGGATGCCACCCGGGCCAGGCGACCAGCGCGACCCGCCGGCGCTGACCCGCCAGCAGCGCCGTGCAGGCGGCTCGCAGCAGCTCGCCGGCGCCGTGACCCAGCGCGATCCGGTCGGGCGCGATGCCGTGACGCGCGGCGAGCCCGTCGCGCACGGGCGCGGCCGCTGCGTCCGGGTAGGCGTTGAGCGCCCGTCGCAGCGCGAACGTGGCGGCGTTGACCGCCTCCGGGTGCGGCGGCTCGTGCCACGCGATGCCCGAGAGGTCCAGCGGCTCGATGCGGCTCAGGGCGCGGCGCTTCTCCGCGTCGCGCCGGGCGCGCAGCTCCAGCGAGACCTCCTCCGGCGGCATCTCCTCGAACTGCCGGTAGTACTCGCGCAAGCGCCGCATCAGCGGACGTCCCCGGGCGGGCTCCCGCGGCGCCGCATCAACGCGGGGCGATCGAGGGCGCGGGCCCCTCGATCAGCATGAGCCAGACGGTGAAGGCCACGGCGGCCACGATCGCCGTGACCATGAAGATCCGCCCCAGCACCCCCTCGCGCTGGTCGTGCCCCGCGGCACGGCGCAGCAGGCGCCAGCCGTCGTCGAGCCGCGTGGCGATCATCAGCGTCACGATCAGCGAGCCGATCAGGCCGAGGAACGCAACCGTGATGGCACCGAAGACGCTGCCGGTCCAGTAGTCCACTCGCGAGCCGACCCACAGCCATCCGACCGGCTGCGGGCCCCACGCGCTGAGCACGACGAGCGCCTCGAGCGCCAGCACGCCGGCGGCGAGCAGCGCGTCCGCCAGGCGCCGGCGGGCGCCGCCGCGCTCGGGCGGCGTCCGGTAGCGGACGGGCGCCGTCCCGGGGCGGCGCCCGATGAACAGCCCGCCCGTGTCCGTGGGGTCGTTGCGCGGCACCGGGACAGTATGTCGAGGCGCCGGTTCCCGCTGGTACATTTCGCCGTCGAGGAGGTCGCAGATGCCCGCCGTCACCCCTGCAGTCCCGGTCGCTCCCGCCGTCCTCGACGAGCGCGCGCCGCGTCGCGACCAGATCGCCCGGCTCGCGGGTTGAGCAGCTGATGGGCAGGCGGAGCCGCAAGCGCGGCGACGCGATCGTCCGGCCCGTGCCGGCGCCGGCCACCCCGCCCGCGCGCGGCGAGCGCCCGCGCGCACCCTGGCATCCGCTCCCGCTGGTCGAGCTGAGCGTGCTGATCGGCCTCGGCCTGCTGGTCTGGGGCCTGATTCGGCGCGACGACGACGGCGGCCGCGTGCTGCTGGTGTGCGGGCTGGCGCTGGCGTCGTTGGGCGGCCTGGACACCGCGCTGCGCGAGCACTTCGCGGGCTTCAAGCCCCACGCGCTGCTGCTCGCCGCGCTGCCCGCCGTGCTGACCGCCGGCGTGCTGTTCTTCGCCCGCGCGCCGGGGATCGTGATCCCCTTGGCCGGGGCGGTCGTGTTCGCCGCCGCGTTCGCCGGCCTGCGGCGAGCCTTCCGGAGGGGCCACTAGGCTCCACGGCACCGATGGCCACCGACGAGAAGCGCATGCAGCTCCGCGGGCTGCACCACGTGACCGCGATCTGCCGCGACGCCGAGCGGACGATCGTGTTCTACCGCGACGTGATGGGGCTTGCCGTCGTCCACGACGGTCCGTCCGACGACGACCCGGCCTCGCGCCATGTCTGGTTCGGCGCCCAGGACGGGCGCGCCGGGATGCTCGTGTCGTTCATGCAGTACCCCGAGCTGCCGACCGGCGTGGTCGGGGTCGGCTCCACCCACCATTTCGCGTTCGTGGTGGACAGCGTCGAGGAGCACGAGGCCTGGCGCGACTACCTGCGCGGCCGCGGCGTCGAGTGCACCGACGTGTTCGACCGCGGCGCGTTCCGCTCGATCTACATCCGCGATCCCGACGGGCACATCCTCGAGATCGCGACCAGCGGGCCGGGCTTCACCGCCGGCGGTCCGTCCACGTAGGGCGGCCGGACCGCGGCGGTCCTGCTAGCCCTGCGCGGTCCAGCTGACGCCGGCCATCGCGAACGCGTCCATGGCGGCCGCCTCGGCCGTGTCTCCGCTCAGCCGGGCGGCCAGCGCGTGCCGCTGGCGCTCGGTCATCGAGCCGACGGTCTTCGTCTCGGACATCGGGATCGAGGCGAGGAACCGGCGGCAGCGTGTGCGGCCCCAGCGGTGCTGGCTCAGCAGCAGACCCGCGATCGCCATCCTCTCCGCCTCCCAGGGGCAGTCGAGCACGATGTCGCCAACGGTGGTGTCCCCGTCGGCGACCTGCCGCTTGAGCTCAGCCCGAGCCAGGCGGACACGATTAGCCTGGGCGAGCGCGCGCATGTGTTGCGGCGCAGGGGCCGTCGCTGTTGCGTCCATTGATCCTCCCCGCTGCCCGTCGTCGCTGACGGGCATGGTCGTGATTGTGTCGTTGTGCCGGCCCGGGCCTTGGCCCCGGGGAACTCGAGCTGAAGCGCACCGCCACCCGGACCCTCCTCCGGGCGCCCCGGCGATGCTGCTCGCTCCCTCGCTTCCCGAAGCGCCGAAGCGCTCCACCGGTGGAGCAGGCTAGACACTCGCGGCGCTGAAGATCAACGCCGAGCCAATCGGATCATTCGCAAACAGCGGGGGATTCGTGCACCGCTCGGGCTTGTGCACGAATGGACAAGGAGACGTCCTGCAAACCGCGTCGCAGAGCCGAACTCGTTCTAACGCCCAAAAGTCGGGAAAATGCGGATCAGGCCGCCGGAAGCCGCCCATGCTCGGCCTCGAAGACGGCCTTCACCGAGGCGAAGCGCGCGAGCGCGAGGTCCAGCGTGGCGCGGTCGTGCGTCGCCATCACGCTAGTCCGCAGCAGCGCTCCCGCCGGCGGCACCGCCGGGTGCAGCGCGACGTTGACGAACACGCCGGCGTCATAGAGCGCGCGCCACAACAGCACGGCCTTCCAGTCGTCGCCGACGACCACGGGGACGATCGGCGTCGTCACCGTCGAGCCGTCAGGCAGCGGTTGGGGCTCGACCACGTGGAAGCCGAGCTCGTGCAGCCCGCGGTTGAGGTAGGCGGCGTTCTCGAGCACTCTGGCGAACAGCGGCGGCCCGTCCTCGGAGCGGATCACCTGCAGCGCGGCGAACGCCGCGCCGACCGCCGCGGGCACGGCGGCGGCCGTGAACAGGAACGCGCGCGACGTGATGCGCAGGAAGTCGATCACCTCGTGCGAGCCGGCGATGAAGCCGCCGCATGACGCCAGCGACTTCGAGAACGTGCCCATGCGCAGGTCGACGCCGTCCTCGACGCCGAACAGCTCGGCGGTGCCGGCGCCGCGCGCGCCGAGCACGCCGGCGCCGTGCGCCTCGTCGACCATCAACCGCGCGCCGTGCGCCCGGCACAGCTCGACGATCTGGGGCAGCGGGGCGACGTCGCCCTCCATCGAGAACACGCCGTCGACCACGACGAGCACGCCACCGCCGTCTCGCGCCGCCCGCTCGAGCATCTTCTCGAGCTTGTCGAGCCGGTTGTGGCGGAAGGGGCGCAGCTTGGCCCGCGAGAGCAGGCAGCCGTCGAGGATCGACGCGTGGTCCCCGGAGTCGGCGATCACCGTGTCGCCGGGCGAGAGGATCGTCCCGAGCGTGCCGACGTTGGCCTGGTGGCCCGTGGTGAACACGAGCGCGTCCTCGGTGCCCATCCAGTCGGCGATCCCGCGCTCGAGCTGCAGGTGCAGGTCCAGCGTCCCGTTGAGCAGGCGCGAGCCGGTCAGCCCGGTGCCGTAGCGCTCCAGCGCGTCGCGCGCGCCCTGCATGACCCGCGGATCGGCCGTGAGGCCCAGGTAGTTGTTGGAGCCCAGCATGATCCGCTCGGCGCCCTCCATCTCGACCACCGGCGCAGCCGGCGACTCGAGGGTCCTGAAGTACGGGAGCAGGTCCGCCTCGCGGGCGGCGCGCAGCTGCTCGGCGCGCTCGTGGCCCCGTACCTTGCTGAACACGTCGATGGCCGTCGGCATGTACTCTGCCCGCCTCCATGGGGTCGCTCGCGATCCGGCCGGTGCATTCTACGGGCGATCTCCGTCGTTTCATCAGGCTGCCGTTCCGGCTGTACCGCGACGAGCCCAACTGGGTCGCGCCGCTGATCTTCGAGCGCAAGCAGTTCCTGGACCGGCGCAAGAACCCGTTCTTCGCGCATGGCCGCGCCGAGTACTTCCTCGCGCTGCGTGACGGGCGCCCCGTCGGCCGCATCACCGCGCAGGTCGACGACAACTTCCAGTCCTTCCAGGCGAACCGCTGGGGCTGGTTCGGCTTCTTCGAGTGCGAGGAGGACCCGGAGGCGGCCAAGGCGCTCCTCGACCGCGCCGAGCAGTGGCTGCGCGGGCAGAACTGCGACCGGATGGTAGGTCCCGCCGACTTCACCACCAACGACGAGTGCGGCGTACTGCTCGAGGGCCACGAGCGCACCCCGCTGATCCTCTCCCCGTGGACGCACCGCTACTACCCGGTGCTGCTCGAGGGGGCCGGGATGGCCAAGGCGATGGACCTGCTCATGTGGGAGTTGCGCATCTCCGGGCGCGACAACGTCAACCCGACGATCTGGAAGCTTGCCGACCAGGTCGAGCAGCGCCACGGCGTGATCGTGCGCCCGTTTCGCAAGCGCGACATCCACGCGGAGGTCGGCCGCTTCATGGAGGTCTACAACTCCGCCTGGGAGAAGAACTGGGGCTTCGTGCCGCTGACCGAGTCCGAGGTCCGCCACTACGCCTCCCAGCTCAAGCCGTTCCTCGACGAGAACTGGGCCTACATCGCCGAGAAGGACGGCGAGACCGTCGGCGCGGCGCTGACCCTGCCCGACTACAACCAGGTGCTGCTGCACCTGCGCGGCCGGATCCTGCCGTTCGGCTGGGCGAAGTTCCTCTGGTACCGGCGCAAGATCGACCGCGTGCGCGTGTTCGCGCTCGGCGTCAAGCCCGAGTGGCAGCACACCGGGGTGGCGGCGAAGTTCTACGAGCGCCACTTCGACGCCGCCACGCGGACCCCGCAGACCTCGGGCGAGATGGGCTGGATCCTCGAGGTCAACCGGAGCATGAACAAGGCGATGGAGGCGATGGGCGGCGAGATCGTCCGGCGCTTCCGGCTCTACGAGCGCGAACTGGACGGCTAGCCCCACCGAAGTCGAACCGTCCATTCGTTAGGTTTGGCCCATGCGGCGCTCTGAGCTCTTGGGGGACTCCCCACCGATGTTCCAGTCGCCGTGGCTCGACCGCTTCACCCGCGTCCACCCGATCGTGCCGGTGCTGATCTACGCGCCGGCGATCTGCCTGCTGTTCGCGTTCGGCGCCGGCCGAACCGGCCTCTGGAACGCGGTCGCCCTCGTGATGGGCGGGTACGCGGTCTGGACCCTGACCGAGTACTGGCTGCACCGCGTCGTCTTCCACTTCGAGCCCGAGCGCGGGCTCGGCGCGAAGCTGCACTGGATGATCCACGGCGTCCACCACGACCACCCGAACGACCCGCTGCGCCTGGTGATGCCGCCGTCGGCCTCGGTCCCGCTCGCCGCGATCTTCGCCGGCGTGTTCTGGCTCGCGCTCGGCGGGCAATGGTTCACGCCGTTCCTGGCGGGCTTCCTGGCCGGGTACCTGGCCTACGACGTGGTCCACTACCACGTGCACCACCACCGGCCGCGGACCCGCGTCGGACGGCGGCTGCGCGAACTGCACATGCGCCACCACTTCCAGGACGACGAGCGCGGGTTCGGGGTCAGCGCCCCGTACTGGGATCACGTCTTCGGGACGCCGCCGGTGAAGCGGCCACGTTGAAGCCGTCCCGCCGGCCCGTCATGCTGGGTGGCCGAGTGAGCAGCGAGCCCGACATCGACAGCGAGGGCGAGGACGGCGAGATCGTCGACGGCCTTCCGGTCCCGGTCGAGCGCGCGCCCGTCGCCGAGCCCCTACGCCCGACGCAGGTTCCGGCCGTCCAGGCCGCCGCGCTCGCGGCCACGGGCTTCGTCGCGGGCGCCGCGACCGTGGCAGTGGTCGCCAGGAGGCGTGCGCGGCCGTCGCGGCGGCGGCGCAAGAAGAAGGGCCCATTCGGCGAGATCGTCGGATCGAACTCGTTCCTGGTCGACGTGCATCTCGTACGGCGCGACTGAGGGCATCTCCGCCGGCGTGAGCGTGAGCGCCGGCGTCTACTGCGCCAGGTAGGGGGCCGGACCCGGAGCCGTAGCGGCGAACGTCCATCAGTCCCCCCCATAGGCAGGGAAGATGGACGTTCGGTGCTCGAAGGGGCGCCGCGGCACCCGGACCCACCCCTCGATGCCCGCCGTAAGCGGCGGCGCTACATCACCGTCGCACGGTGAACGCGGCATCCACCGCCGCGTCCCGCCGCCGCGGCCGGTAGTACTGCAAGCGTGCCCGAGCTCCGCGTCGAAGTCCGGCCCCCGTGGCCCTTCCGCCTGCGGGACGGCTCGGCCGACGGGCTGCTGCGGCGCAAGGGCGCGTCGCTCCAGCGGCTGCTGCACCGCGACGGCGCGCCCGTGCACGTCGCCGTCATCCAGGCTGCACCCGACCGCGTCATCTTCGGCGCGCGGGCGCGCTCGGAGCCCGACGCGATGTGGGGCATCCGTCGCCTGCGCTTCGCCACGGGCGTCGACGAGGACCTGCGCGCGTTCCACGACGCGTTTCGCGACGACCCCGTGATCGGGCGCGCGGTGCGGGCCGCGCCGGAGCTGCGCCCGCGGCGCGCGCCGCTGCCGTGGGAGTCGCTCGCCGCGGCCGTGACCGAGCAGCTGATCGAGTTCGACCGCGCGATCGCGATCCAGCGGCGCATGATCGCCGCGTGGGGAGCGCGCTGCCCGCGCACCGGACTGCGCGACGCGCCGACTCCCGCGGCGCTGGCGGGCGCGGCGCCCGCCGAGCTCACCGCGATGGACCTCGCGCCGAACCGCGCGCTGACCCTGCGGCGCGTCGCGGCCGAGGTGGCCGCCGGCCGCGTCGACCTGCTC
>Ga0136617_10006704_pt1 | contig 10269 bp, 12 predicted proteins | sample AntDrymUQ3222106_2_FD_129672 | JGI IMG/M metagenome (GOLD analysis project Ga0136617, IMG submission 129672) | Polar desert sand microbial communities from Dry Valleys, Antarctica - metaG UQ322 (21.06) | ecosystem: Environmental > Terrestrial > Soil > Desert | place: Antarctica: Dry Valley... | reverse complement strand
GAAGTTGGACCACCCTTTTGACGCTTGCTTTCAAGCATAGTGCGGGAGGCTTCGGGAACCTCGACACGCTGAAGTGGGACGAGGAGAGGGGCGTAGGTCCAATATCACTGCACAACGCTATAGAAGACGAGACCCACACCGTTTGGTTTGCGGTGAATGAGGAGGACCACAAGTTTCCCGAGTTAGTTGGCTTGAAGTAATCAAGTGCTTCCAAGCGACTACAGCTTTGTTTCTAAGTGAACTGGAAGCTTGGGTGGCTATCAAGAGCTCGTGGTCGAAAGAAGATGAGCAGTCCGAGGTGTAGCAGGTCGCCTAATATATGGCCAAGTAATTGGTCGACTTTTCACGCTGGAGGAGATCAGGGCACGAACGGGTTCAGCGTCTGGACGCCACTACGCTCGACGTCCGCCGTGTTGCGGGTGACGAAGGTCATGTTCCGCACTTTCGCCGTGGCCGCCATGAGGCCGTCGCGGGAAGAGATGGGATTGGGCGCGTTCATGCGGCCCCACTATTCGGCAATTTCCAGGTCTATAGGTAGGATGCGGTCTGCATAGTGGCGACGCAGCCCGGCAAGCCACGTTTCGAGGTGGCCGGCCTGGATCCGGTCCCGGCTCCTCAACCCTTCTATGCCCTGTCGGATCTCACCGACCACCAGGACGCTCAAGTACAATTCCTCCGCCTCGACCGAGGAGAGTCAGCGCATCACGCCAGCGTTGGCGCGTGAACCCTTTCGTGCTTCGGAGACAACGTTGGTGTCGAGGACGTAACTCAAGACCCGCCTTCAATCCCCACCTGTAAGATCCACCTCTCGCGGATAGTCGTTCGGCGGACGCTCCGGGATGATGAACTCCAAACCCTCCGGCGCGCTCATCAAGAACTCCTTGAAATCCGGCTTGTCCTCCGTCAGACGCTGGAACTCCTCCGCCGGAACCACCACGACGACCTCCTCGTCCCGCCGCGTTACCGTCTGCGGCCCATCCTCCAATGTGCGGCGCACCAACTCGCTGAACCTTTGCTTCGCCTCCTGCAACTGCCAGGACATCTCGCACCCCTGCTTCTGTCTAGCCTGTCCAGATTATATGTCTGGAGATCGAGTTATCCACGTCTGGCAAAGTTCGTCTGGCGGCCTGAATTCTGACAGACCAGCGAAGTAATACGCTTTTCCCCCATGCTAGAATGCGCCCTTATGCAGGGTGAGAGACTCGGGGAAGACACCACCGCCGGGAAGATAGAGGGATTGCAAAAGCTGCGGGATGCCGCGGCGCATCCCGCCTCCGGGCAGGCCGTGGAGCGTCAGCGGGAGAAGGGCAAGCTCACCGCCCGCGAGCGCATCGAGTTGTTGCTGGATGAGGGGACCTTTGTCGAGCTGGACCGCTACCGGGTGCATCGCTCCAACAACTTCGGGCTGGAAGAGAACAAGCCGCTCGGTGACGGGGTGGTGACAGGCTACGGAGAGGTGATGGGGCGGAAAGTCTGCGTTTTTTCGCAGGACTTCACCGTGTTTGGTGGATCGCTGGGAGAGGTGTATGCGGAGAAGATCTGCAAGGTCATGGACCTCGCCATCTCCACCGGATGCCCCGTCGTCGGCATCAATGACTCCGGCGGAGCGCGCATCCAGGAAGGCGTAGTCTCCCTCGCCGGATACGCGGATATCTTCCACCGCAACGTCATGGCATCCGGGGTGGTGCCCCAAATCTCCGTCATAGTGGGTCCCTGCGCCGGTGGCGCGGTCTATTCCCCAGCCATAACGGACTTCGTGTTCATGGTCGAGGAGACCAGCCACATGTTCATCACCGGCCCCGACGTGATAAAGAGCGTCACCGGCGAGGAAGTCTCCTTCGAGGACCTCGGCGGCGCCGCCACCCACAACACGAAGAGCGGGGTCGCTCACTTCTCCGCCCCCGATGAAGAGTCGTGCCTGGAGGACGTGCGCTATATGCTCTCGTTCCTCCCGGAGAACAACCTGGAGACTGCCCCGTACTTCCCGCCAGCGGACAGCGCGGAGCGGATGGATGAAGACCTCGCCTCCCTCATCCCTGACTCGAACAGCAAGCCCTACGATATAAGAACGGCGGTCGAGCACGTCGTGGATGACGGGGAGTTCTTCGAGGTGCAGGAAGGATGGGCGCGGAACCTCGTCGTCGGCTTCGCCAGGCTCGACGGACACGCCATAGGCGTCGTTGGAAACCAGCCGATGGTGCTCGCCGGGACGCTCGATATAGACGCGAGCGTCAAGGGGGCGCGGTTCGTGCGTTTCTGTGATGCGTTCAACATACCGCTTCTCACGTTCGTGGACGTGCCTGGGTTCATGCCTGGCACGGATCAGGAGTGGGGTGGGATCATCCGTCACGGCGCCAAGCTTCTCTACGCCTTCTCCGAGGCGACCGTCCCCAAGATGACGGTCATCACCCGGAAAGCCTACGGCGGAGCCTACGATGTCATGAACTCCAAGCACATCGGGGCGGACGTGAACGTCGCGTGGCCGACCGGCGAGGTCGCGGTGATGGGGGCGGCGGCGGCGGTCGGCATCATCCACCGCCGCCGCATCGCAGAGGCTGAGGACCCGGAGGCCGAACGAAAGACCCTCATCGCCGACTACGAACAGAAGTTCAACAACCCCCTCACCGCCGCCGAGATGGGTTTCATAGACGACGTAATAGACCCGCGCGAGACGCGCCCTTACCTCATAAAAGCTCTCCAGATGGTCCGCACCAAGCGCCCCGAGCGCCCGCCGCGCAAGCACGGAAACATCCCGCTTTGATCAGAGCAGTCAGCAATCAGCAAGCGCTTTTTCAGACCGCGGTGGGTGAAAAATGATCGAACCCGAACCAACCGCCGATGAGGCCGCCGCGATAATGGCGGCCCTGGAATCGCTGCGCGAGGAGCCGAGGAAAGAAGAGCCGAGGCCGAGCCGTTGGGAGCTTTCCGGGCGGCTGGGACGTATGCTGCCGCCGGGAGGACCGTTCGAGGGCTCGGCGTGGAACTATGTGGGCTGGGAAGGTAAGTCCTAGTGTTTCGGAAGGTGCTGGTTGCGAACCGCGGTGAGATCTCCGTCCGCATCATCCGCGCTCTGCGGGAGATGGGCGTTACGAGCGTCGCCGTGTACTCGGACGTGGATCGGGGATCTCTCCATGCTCAACTCGCGGACGAGGCTTACCACGTCGGCCCGACGCCCGCTTTGGAGAGTTATTTGAACGTGGATAAGCTGATCGAGGTGGGGAAGAGGTCAGGGGCGGAGGCGGTGCATCCTGGGTATGGATTCCTGGCGGAGAGCGCGTCGTTCGCCCGGGCGGTGACAGAAGCCGGGATGACCTGGATCGGGCCCCACCCCGAAGCCATCGAGGCGATGGGGAGCAAGGTCGAGTCGAGGCGCATCATGGCGAAGGCTGGAGTTCCGATCACGCCCGGTACCGAAGACCTGGTGAAGTCCGCGGAGTCCATCCTCGAGTTCGCCGCCGAACACGGCTATCCGGTCGCGGTGAAGGCGTCGTCTGGCGGCGGCGGCAAGGGTTTCGCCGTGGCCCACGACAAGACGGAGGCCGAAGCCGCCTTCGAGCGGGCGGGCCGGGAGGGCGAGGCGTACTTCGGGGATGGCTCGGTGTACCTGGAGAAGTATCTACCCGCGCCGCGCCACATCGAGATACAGGTGATGCGCGACAAACACGGCAACGCCGTCCACCTCGGGGAGCGGGACTGCTCCATCCAACGCCGCCACCAGAAGCTGGTCGAGGAATGCCCGTCCCCGGCGATGACGCCGGAGATGCGTGATGCGATGGGCCGGGCCGCCGTGGACGCCGCCGAGGCCGTCGGCTACGACTCGGCCGGGACTTGCGAGTTCCTGGTCGAAAAGGGCGAAGCCGGGGATGAGTTCTTCTTCCTGGAGATGAACACCCGCGTCCAGGTCGAGCATCCCGTAACGGAAGAGGTCACCGGAATAGATATCGTGCAGACCGGCATCCGCATCGCCGCCGGTGAGCCGCTGCCGTTCTCCCAGGAAGACGTGACCTGGCGCGGCCACGCCATCGAGGTTCGCCTGAACGCCGAAGACCCCGCGAACGGCTTCGTCCCGAGCCCCGGAGCCGTCACCGTCTACGAGGAGCCCGGCGGTCCCGGCGTGCGTGTGGACTCGTCTTTGAAGGGGCCTGGCGTCGTCCCTGAGTCCTATGATCCCCTGTTCGCCAAGCTCATCGTTCGGGGGGTGGATCGGGGAGACGCGCTGAGACGGTTGCGCCGCGCTCTGACCGAGTTCAGGGTGGAGGGCATCGCCACGACCCTCCCTTTCTTCCGGGCTCTCCTTGACGACGAGCACTTCGTCTCAGGCTCGTATACGACGGGCTTCGTGGCCGAGCGGCTCGACGAACTGGAGATAGAGGCTTCATCTGCGGGAGCGGCTGGTGAATCGTCAGAAAAAGCGGTTCGGGATGTCGAGGTCGAGGTGAATGGGAAGCTCTTCCGGGTGCGGGTTTACTCGGATGAAGAGGCCGGGCGCAGTAGTGGACCTCTGCGGCGCAAGGGTGGGACGTCTCGGCGGGCTGGTGGTGGCGAAGGCGCTGTGGCGGCTCCGATGCAGGGAACCATCGTGCGGGTAAACGTGGAGCAGGGGCAGGAGGTTGCGGCGGATGAGGCGGTATGTGTGCTTGAGGCGATGAAGATGGAGACCGAAATCCGGACGCAGAAAGCCGGCAAGGTCTCCGGGGTCCTCGTCGAGGCCGGAGACACCGTCCGCTCCGGACAGCCTCTCGTGATCGTCGAGTAGAAGACCGACCTGTGGCCGAGCATACGGGAGACTACGAGTGGCGCGGTGAGGGTAAGGGGGCGGAGATCATCGTCCACGCCCCAGACGAAAGCTCCGCCGACCCGGCCATCGAACGCGCCCTCCCCGCCGCCCGGCTCCCCGGCATCGAGAGCCCCATGTATGTTGCTACATCACCAGAAGGCTTCGGATGGGTCGCTGCCTCCTCGACGCACGCCGCCCCTGACCTCGCCTCCATCCCCAGAGGTGGAGTCCTGATCGTCGCGGATGCCGCGGTCGAAGAACTCGGTGTATCGTCCGGTGAGATCCTCCCTTTCCTGTTGCGTAACCTCTCCGAAACGAGACTTCCGCACCTGAACGAGTATGGCGTGCGGCGAATCTGTGAGACCGGGGCGATGGCCGCCGCCGAGGATGCACTGATCGAAGAGGAAGACCTCGATCTGTTCGGGGAGATGGCCGGAGACCCCGACGCCCTGGGCCGCCGGGCTGTCTCCGCCGGTACGCGGGACTGGGGGATCCAACCCGAAGAGTTGAGACTCGCGGTCGTGGGAGAGACCTTCGACGCCGACTCAGCCGAGGAGCTGGGACTACGGCCCGGAACGCTCGCCTTTGTCCTCGACGCAGGCACAGGGGACCTAGGACGGATCTCGCTCTCCGCGCACCGGGGGCGCATCGCGGGCCGGGATTTCGGAGAGGAAGGCGTGCCCGCCGCGCCGTCGGAGACGGAGGAGGCCGGGGATCTCCTCGCGGCTTTCCGTGCGGTATCCAACTTCGCGGACGGTCGCGCGGCGCTCCTCGTGTACGCGCTGCGCCAGGCCCTGGCAGGCGCAGCGGGAAGACTGGAGATCCTCGCGGCTTGGCAGGTTGGCGGGATCGAGGAATCCGGCGGTTTGCTGGTCCATCGTAACCGTTTCGCGGAGGCTGGGGTCCAAGAGGTGATCGTCTCGGGTGGCGATGTGGCGGCTGGGACGGGTAATATGTACGGTAGCGTTCCGCCTTTTGGATCGCCGGAAGACGATGGGCTGTGGCCCTGGGAAGAGGCGGGGCTGCTGGAGCGTTGGGTGAGGCTGGACGACCCGAGGGGTTGATGGTGGACTTGCTGATGGTGCGCGACCGGAGTACCGGCCGCTTCGTCTACACGGAGCGGATGGAGCGGCGCGCCGGTGAGACGCCCTGGGAGTACACCCGCCGCGGCGTTCGCCGGGAAGTCCACATCAGCTCCCGCTTCGCCAGTGAGGAGTTGGAGATCCTGGTTGCCTGGGGCACGGACTCCGTGGAAGAATTCTTGAGGGCGCACCCGGAGTATCGTTCGGTGGAGATGGCCGGTGACGGGCAACTGGAAGGAGACACCGTTGACCAGTGAGGTGATGGACAAGATCATCCAGCTCATGACGGCCGCCTTCGGGCTCGTCGCGGCCCTTGCCTGGAACACAGCCATCCAGGCGCTATTCACCAGTATCTTCGGCGATGCCGGAGACCTCGCCGCCAAGTTCTTCTACGCGATAGTCGTTACCCTCGTCGTCGTCTTCGTCACCATCCGTCTCGGCCGCCTCTCCGAGCGGATCAAGAAGGACGAAGAGAAGGAAGAAGGGTCTCCCTCTACTTGAAGTCCTCCGGGGAGACCTGGTTCATCCAGTCCTTGAACTTGTCCACGACCTCGTCCTCTGGGGTGTCCTCTATCGCCTCGTCGAAGACGACGGAGGCTTCTTCTATAACCTCGTTGGCGGCGAAGATCTCCGCCCCGGCGCGCACCGCGAGGGCGATGGCGTCGGAGGGACGGGAGTCTACCTCCACGGTGCGCTCGCCGATCTGGACGCTGATGGTGGCGAAGAAGGTCGAGTCCTGGAGGCGGGTCACCGTTATGCGCTCCATGTTGCCGCCTAGCTCGCTGACCAGGTTCACGGCCAGGTCGTGGGTTAGGGGCCTGGAGAATTCCTGGTTCTGGAGCCTCATAAGGATGGAGCGAGCCTCGCCCTGGCCGATCCAGATCGGCAGGTAGCGGTTGTCGTCTTCGACTTTGAGGATAACGATGGGGCTGGAGGAAAAGAGGTCAAGGTTGATCCCGTATATGGACATCCGGGTAAAACCGTCGGCACTCACTGACTATGCGCTCCTCTCGTAGTGCGAGGCTGTGAGGATATCTTTGACACCGTGCCGATTGTACTTCCCGCCCCGTCGCTCTTCAATCAGGTTGTCATGGAGGCCGGGGTGTTGTAAATTGTCCCGGCGATTTTCCTTCGCGGGCCTGTAGCTCAGCCGGTTAGAGCGCTTCTCTGATAAGGAAGAGGTCCCTGGTTCGAGTCCAGGCAGGCCCACCAGTAGTAAAAGCCGCGTCTTTGCAGGTAAAGAACCGTTTACAAGAGCAGCCTCCAGACTCTCACTGGAGGCTCCATGCACCAACGTCGCGGCAACCCGGTTGTGTCGGGAGAGTGCGGCTTCCTGCTCCATGACGTGCGAAGACGCCCATTCACGAGTCGCCGCGGTGTCCGCCGTCATCTCTTCTCCTCCGGTGTGGGGTTGGTGGCATGGGGGGCGTGGTCTCTCTTGTAGACCATGACGGTGCGCTTGAATGTGACCACGACCGTGCCGTCGCTTTTGTACCCGGTGGTCTTGACGGTTACGATCCCGACGTTGTCCCTCGACTTCGACTCGCGCTTCTCCAGGACTTCGGACTGGGAGTAGATCGTGTCCCCCTCAAAGACCGGCGCGGGCAGCCGGATCTCATCCCACCCCAGGTTCGCCATGACGTTCTGCGAGACGTCCGTGACGCTCTGCCCCGTCACCAGCGCCACCGTGAACGTCGAGTCCACCAGCGGCTTCCCGAACTCGGTCTTGGCGGCGTAATGACGGTCGAAATGAATCGGCGCGGTATTCTGAGTGAGCAACGTGAACCAGATGTTGTCCGTCTCCGTGACCGTCCGGCCGAGCGGATGCCGGTACACGTCACCCACCTCGAAGTCCTCGAAGAACCGCCCCCGCCAACCTTCCTTCAACACCATGCCCGTTTCCCTTCACTCTCGTCGAACACTTCCCGGCCCAGCAGAGCCTTACCATGCAATGCGCGTACATATTACTTCTGACGTTTGATCTTCGTCAGCGTGATACGGCGCTGTCCGGGGAGGGATTTCAGGGCTCTGGGATCGCTGTCCATCCCGGCGCGGGCGTATGCGTGACGGGGAGGCTGGCCGGGGCAGATGGTAACATCGTGTGTCATATGATTGAGGGGTTCCGGACCAGGCAAGGCTGGACAGCGACAGCGTACAGGCGGCCCTACCGTGAGTTGCGGGATGCTCGACGTGCCGGCAAGCGAGGGTGTGGCGCGGGCTGAGGTGGGGATTGGTAAGTGCGGCGAACTCGGTCGCTCTTGGATCTGGTGGAAACGAGGATGGCGTATGGATACGGCTGTGACGCGTGAGGGGCTCAGGGAGAGCGTGAGGGAGATCTGCGCGAGGTTCCCGGATGCTTACTGGCGCGAGCTGGACGCGAAGCGCGAGTACCCGGAGGAGTTCGTTCGGGCGATGACCGGGAGCGGTCACCTCGGGGCGCTTATACCGGAGGAGTACGGGGGGATGGGGCTGGGGCTCGCGGATACCTCCGTTATTCTGGAGGAGATCAACCGCTCCGGCGGCAACGCGCAGCCAGCCCACGCGCAGGTGTACACGATGGGGACCCTGCTCAAGCATGGCTCCGAGGAACAGAAGAGAGAGTACCTGCCCAGGATCGCGAGCGGCGAGATCCGCTTGCAAGCCTTCGGCGTCACGGAGCCGGAGGCCGGGACCGACACGACCTCCCTCAAGACGACGGCGGTTCGGGAGGGGGATCACTACGTCGTCAACGGGCGCAAGATGTACATCTCACGGGTCCAGCACTCGGACTGCATGATCCTGCTCGCCAGGACGACGCCGCGGGAGGAGGTGAAGCGCAAGTCCGAGGGGCTTTCGGTATTTCTCTTGGATCTGGGCGATGCTATTGGCAACGGGCTCATAGTAAACCCGCGGCGGGTGATGATAAACAACGAGACCAACGAGCTCGTCTTCGAGGACCTGGAGATACCGGCGGGAGCCCTGATCGGGGAGGAGAGCAAAAGCTTCCGCTACATACTCGACGGCATGAACGCCGAGCGCGTGCTCATAGCCGCCGAGTGCATCGGCAACGGATGCTGGTTCGTGGACAGGGCCACCGAGCGGGCGAAAGAACGAGAGGTCTTCGGCCGTCCGATCGGACAGAACCAGGGGATCCAGTTCCCCATAGCGAAGGCGCACGTGCGCGTCGAGGCTGCGGACTTGATGCGCTTCCGGGCGGCGGAGATGTTCGAGCGGGGCGAGCCATGCGGGGCCGAGGCGAACATGGCCCTCTTGCTCGCCGCCGAGGCCGCCTGGGAGGCGGCGAACGTCGCCATGCAGACCTTCGGCGGCTACGGCTACGACGCCGAGTACGACGTGGAGAGGAAGTTCCGAGAGACGCGGCTCTTCCAGGTGGCCCCGATCTCGACGAACCTCATCCTCTCCTACGTCGCCGAGCACGTCCTGAGCCTGCCGAGGTCTTTTTAAGATGCTCCCGCTCGAAGGGATTACCGTGGTGGCGCTGGAGCAGGCGGTCGCCGCCCCTTTCGCCACTCGCCAGCTCGCCGACCTCGGCGCGCGGGTCATAAAGATAGAGCGCCCCGGCGTGGGCGACTTCGCCCGCGGCTACGACACCACCGTGAAGGGCATGTCGAGCCACTTCGTCTGGCTCAACCGCTCCAAAGAGTCCCTGACGCTCAACCTCAAGGAGGACGGGGCTAAGGACGTCTTGAAACGCCTCCTCACGCGGGCCGACGTATTCGTCCACAACCTCGCCCCCGGCGCCACCGAGCGGCTGGGCTTCGGGGCCGGGAGGTTGAGGGAGGAGCATCCCCGGCTCATCGTCTGCGGCGTCTCGGGATACGGCTCCACGGGCCCCTACCGGGACAAGAAAGCCTACGACCTGCTGGTTCAATGCGAGGCCGGTCTGGTATCCATAACCGGCACGGAGGAGACCCCCTCGAAGGCCGGCATCTCGGCGGCCGACATAGCGGCCGGGATGTACGCCTACACCGGCATCCTGACGGCGCTCTTCCAAAGAGAGCGAACCGGAGAGGGGGCGGCTTTCGAAGTATCGCTCCTTGAAGCCCTGGGTGAGTGGATGGGCTTCCCAGCGTACTTCACCGGATATGGTGAGAGCCAGCCGCCGAGGACCGGGGCGAGCCACGCGGCCATCGCCCCCTACGGGCCTTTCGAGGCCGGCGACGGGAAGGTCATCTTCCTCGGTCTACAGAACGAGCGGGAATGGGTGGAGTTCTGCGAGGCGGTGCTGGAGAGGCCGGAGCTTGCGGCTGACCCGCGCTTCGACTCCAACTCCGCGCGGGTCGAGAACAGGGAAGCCCTCGACGAGGCAATAGAGAGTGTATTCGAAGCTCTCTCTTCCGGGGAAGTCATCTCTCGCCTCGACGGAGCCAGGATCGCAAACGCCAGGATGAGGACTGTCCAGGAGTTCCT